>Ga0316628_100003589_pt1 | contig 11990 bp, 10 predicted proteins | sample OWC_Aug_M2_C1_D5_FD_207648 | JGI IMG/M metagenome (GOLD analysis project Ga0316628, IMG submission 207648) | Wetland soil microbial communities from Old Woman Creek delta, Ohio, United States - OWC_Aug_M2_C1_D5_C | ecosystem: Environmental > Terrestrial > Soil > Wetlands | place: USA: Ohio...
GAGCTTGCCGAACCACGCCTCGAGCTCGACGCTGCCGAGCGCAACCTCGCCTGGTTCGAGCGCCATCTGCTCGGAGCCCGGCGCTGAGGTCGGGTCCGAAAGCCGACCGCGGCTCGCCGGGGCTGAGCCGAGGGCCCCAAGCTCGGCGCCGATCTCGCGTGGGGCCGAGACTGGCGCGCGGGGAGAGGGTCAGCCTTCCTCGAAGGGCTGGCCCTGCACCAGGTGATAGGTGGTGACCTCCGGCGCGGCGGCACGCGGGTCGCTTCCCGCGGCGAGCGTCAGGCGCCAGTCGTAGAGCCGGGAAAAGGTCGCCTTCAGCCGCGCGGTCAGGCGCTCGGGCTCGCCGCTCGCCTCGTAGCGCACCGCGTCCTCCTCGCGGTCCCAGAGCGAGATCGAGAGGATGCCGTCGGGGTGCTCGGCGCCTTCCGCGAGGAGGACGCCGCGGCAGCCGGGCCGCTCGCGCAGAGCCGGCACCACGTGGTGGGCGTAGATGTCCACGAACTCGGGCAGACGCTCCGGAGCGATGCGCACCGACACGATGCGCACGAAGATCGGCTTCTCGCCCCCCGGCAGCCCTTTGCCGCCGGCGCCCTCGACGACGTATCCGGCTGACGGAATCACCCGGTTCGCGGGATCGATCGTCGCCTGCGGATCGGTGCCGAGGCGTACCCGCCACTCGGCCCGGGCGGAGAGCAAAGGCTCGGCTTCGCGCGAGAGCCGCTGATAGAGCGGCCCCTCCTCGTAGGCGGTGGCGTGCTCGGGAGAGTCCCAGATGGTGAGCGACTGATGGGCGTCGCCGCCGTGCCAGGGGGTGAGGAGCCCGGCGAAGCGGCAGCCGGTGGTCGTGCGCAGGGCCGGGATCACGCGCTCCCGGTAGAACTCGTCGAACTTCGCCTCAGCGCCCTCGCGCACCAGCAGGCGGACGAATCGCAAATACACGGAACCTCCCATGCGGCGCCGTCCCTGGAGCCAGGCGATGCGATGTCCTGGACGCCGTGCCGGGATCCTAGCGCGTCCGGAGCCGTCGCCGTCCCCGCAAATCGTTGGGGCGCCAGGCCTCGCCCATCCCTCCGGCGCCGAGCGGCGACGGGATCTCGGACGGGCCGCGGTGGGCGCCTGGGGCGAAGGTCATCGCTGCCGATCCAGCGCCGCCCGCCAGTTCTGGACGATCGTGATCGAACCCGGGCCGGGGCGCTCAGGCAGGATGGCGAGGAAGCGCTGGCGGTCGGGCATCGCGTCCAGGGAGAGGAGATTGGGCGGCAGCGTGGCGATCGGCATCGGAGTACCGACGCGCAGCGTCGCCCCCGGCGCGGGGCCAGGCTCCAGATTCACTCGCCAGAGGCCCTGGAGCTGGTCGTCCACGAAGACCATCTGCCGCCCGTCCGGCGTCCACCAGGCGAGCGCGGCACCCTGCTCGGAGATCTGCACCTTGTGGCCGGGCACCGGGAACGACTGCACGTAGAGCTCGACGCGCCCGGTGTCTTCCGACGTGTAGGCGAGCCAGCGCCCGTCCGGCGACGGCGGGCCGGCGTTGTCGCGCAACGGTCCGCGCAGGTAGGGCGTGAGCTCGCCGTGCCCGGACGCCGGCAAGAGCCAGATGTCCTGCGCCGTATCGGGGTCGAGCTGGGTGATCGCGATCCACTGGCCGTCGGCGGACCAGCCGTGCGGACCCTTGAACAGGGCGTCGGAGTGATACAGCAGCCGCTCGGGCGCCGCGTCGGTGACCGTCGTCACGAAGAAGTCCTCGGGTCCGTCGCGGTCGGAGGCGAACACGACGCGCGTGCTATCGGGAGACCAGACCGGTGTGTCGTTGCGGCCGTGCCCGGACGAGAGTGGCGAGGCGCTGCCGCGCTGGAGGTCCACCAGCCAGAGGGTCGACTCCGAGGGCGAGGTGGAGCGAACGAGGACCGCGTGCGTGCCGTCGGGAGAGATCGTGGCGGTCTCGTAGTGGCCGGGAGGCAGGTTGAGCGTGCCGGTCGTCTTGCCGGTCGCATCCAGCCAGACGGCGACGGTGTTGGTCGAAGGGGCCGAGAAGTACGCCAGCGAGCCGGACGCCGAAACGGACGTCGTCCGTCCGGAGGTGAACGACCAGGCCGGGTCGAGGACCATGGTCGGCTCGTCGTCGAGCGACACCGGATCGCCAATGAGCTTCAGGCCCTTGGCGTCGAACCGCTGAGCGGTCAGCACTCCCTGCCGAGCGAACAGCAGCCAACCGGGTTCGGCGTAGACCGGCGCGCTCTCCAGCGACCCCACCAGGGTACGGGAGTCGTCGGCGAGGGAGCCGGCGAAGATGTCGAACTTGCCGGCGCGTCCGGGCAGCGCGGCGAAGAGGAAGTGCTCGCCGTCCGGAAGGAAGGTCGGGAAGCGGTGCGCGTACTCCTTGCGCGCCGCGTCGAGCTGGGTCACCGGGACGGGCGTGCCACCGCTCGCCGGGATGCGATACAGCGGTCCGCTGGCGTCGGGCGCGAACACGATCACGTTCGACGGGCTCCACGTGGCGCCGCGCCCGCTGGACGTGGCGCAGAGCACCTCGGCGCGCCCGCCCGAGGCGGCGATCGTCTTCAGCTTGCCGCTCGCGAAGAACCCGATCCGCCGGCTGTCCGGTGACCAGAATGGCAGGATCGGGCGATCGGCGTCGTCGAGCAGGCGTGCCGCCGTCGAGTCGAGCGACCGCACCCAGAGCTGGGTCCCGGACTGGATGCTGCCGATGATGAACGCGACCTGGGTGCCATCCGGAGAGATGGCCACGCCGGTCGAGTCCGGATACAGAACGGTGCCGGGCGGCGCGAGAGCGGAGAGGCGCACGACGCCGCCTGCGGCCGGGCGTGACGACGGCCAGAGGAGCGCGGCGACGGCAGCGGCGAGGAGGGCGCCGGCCAGGGCGGGCCACAGCCGCGCCGCGAGCGAAGGACGCGGCGCCGGAACGCTCGCCGGCCCGGTCGCGGCGGGCTCGGTGTCGTCGAGCTCGAGGCGCGCGTCGCCGATCGCGCTCAGCCGCCTGCGGGGGTCCTTCTCGAGGCAGCGGCGGAGCAGGCGGCGAACCGACGGCGGCGTGTCGGCCGGCAGGGCGCTCCAGTCCGGTTCGGTCTTGAGCACCGTCGCCAGGACGTCGGAAACGTCGTCGCCGGGGAAGGCGCGCCGGCCGGTCAGCATCTCGTACACCAGGGCGCCGAACGCCCAGACGTCGGCGCGGCGGTCGACCACCCGGCCGCGCGCCTGCTCCGGCGCCATGTAGGCCGCGGTGCCGAGGATCACCCCGAGCTGCGTGCCCGCCGCGGTCAGGGTGGGCGAGTTCATCAGGGTGGGTGAGGCGGAGGGCGAGCCGCTGGCGACGGCAGCCGGGTCGAGCGCCTTGGCGAGACCGAAGTCGAGCACCTTGACGCGACCGTCGGCCGCGAGCTTGACGTTGTGCGGCTTGAGATCGCGATGGACGATGCCCTTCTCATGCGCCTGCTCGAGCGCATCGGCCAGCTGGCGGGCGATCGCCAGGCACTCGTCAAGCGGCAGCGCTCCGTGCGCCAGCCGCTCCGAGAGGTCGTCGCCTTCGACCAGCTCCATGACCAGGGCACGGGTCTGCCCGCTGGTTTCCAGACCGTAGATCTGCGCGATATTGGGATGGTTCAGGCTGGCGAGGACCTGCGCCTCGCGCTCGAAGCGCGCCAGGCGCTCGGCGTCGGCGGTGAATGCGGCCGGCAGCACCTTGATCGCCACCTCGCGCCGGAGCTGCGAGTCGGTGGCGCGCCACACCTCGCCCATGCCGCCCTCGCCGAGCTTGGCGGTGATCTCGTAGGGGCCGAGGCGGGTGCCGGGGGCGAGCGTCATGACGGAGTCACCGTTTCTCCCCTCCCGACGAGGCCGGCAGCGAGTTGCGCATTCGTGGAACCGGACGGATCGTGCAGGAAATGGGCTGGTGAAGCAAGCGCTGGCCATGCATAAGGCGCCCGGAACGTAACCCGAACCCCCCGGGTTGCGTCTCCTGGTTTGGAATCGCCGGTGACACGGCGGGGAGGGTCGGTCGCATGTCGAGAATGAAGAGAGTTGTCGTGGCGATCGCCGGCGCGATCGCGGTTCTTCCGGCGGTCGCCCGCGGCGTTCCGATCGTCGCGGGCTCCTCGCAGGCCCGGGTGCGGGCCGTCCGCGCAACCGCGCAGCGAGCGGCGAGCTGCCGAGCGCTCGGCGACTTCTACTGGGAGATCGGCGACGCCGACGGAGCGCTCGCCAGCGGCCAGATCGGCCGGCGCTACGGCGCGCAGACCGAGATCGCGGTCGCTTCGGCCTCGAAGCTCGTGTTCGGTGCCTATGTGCTCGAGAAGATCGGCCGGGCGCCGTCGCCGGCCGAGGTCGAGGCGCTGACCCTACGCTCGGGCTACGACTCGTTCCGACCGCTGCCGTGCGCGCTTGCGACGACCGTCCAAGGATGCTTCGCGCGGGGAAGCAATTCCGCCTTCACGCCCCAAGACGTCGGCCACTTCTACTACGGCGGCGGCCACGACGAGAAACTGGCGATCGATCTCGGCCTCGGCCCTCTCGACCGCGACGGCCTCGCGCGCGAGGTGCGCCGCGTGCTCGGGAACGACCTCGCCTTCTCCTACGCCACGCCCGACCTCGCCGGCGGGCTGCGCTCGAGCCCCGCGACGTACGGCCGCTTCCTGCGCAAGATCCTGCGCGGCGAGCTGCGCATCGCGAGCTACCTCGCGTCGCCCGCGGTCTGCACGCTGCCTGGAAGCTGTCCGGGCGCCCTCCACAGTCCGGCGCCGGTCGCCTGGCACTACGGCCTGAACCACTGGATCGAGGACGACCCCGATGGCGACGGTGCCTTCAGCAGCGCGGGCGCCTTCGGCTTCTACCCGTGGATCACCGCCGACCAGGCGCTGTACGGGCTGCTGGCGCGCCACGCTTACCAGCGCGACGCGGGCATCGCGAGCGCGGGCTGCGGGCAACTCCTGCGGCGCGCCTGGGCGACCGGGCGGCCGCAGCTCGACTAGAGATGGAAGGACTCTAGGTCGAGGCCCGTCGCAGCGCGAGAAGTGCCCCGGCCAGCAGCAGGACACCGAGGGCAGCGAGGCCGCCGCGCTCCAGGGTCGGGATCTCGGCCACGGAGAGCGGGTCGGCGAGCACGTCGTCGAAGTTGGCGGCGAAGGTGCCCGCCGCACTGGCGCAGGAGGTGAGCTCGACCAGGACCGCCTGCGTGCCGGCAGGTGCCGAGGCGTTGGGCGAGGACAGCGCGTTCCAGGTGTCGGGAGGCCCGCTCGCCGGACCGAGAGTCGCGGTTCCCAGGGTGGTCGCCGGGTCGCAATTGGGGTCCGAGGTGAAGACGTACTGCACCTCGGCCTGGCCTGGGGCGCTGTTGCTGCTCGGCAGGAGGATCTTTGCTTCGAGGTCGAGCGGTCCGGGGCGAGTGAGGACGCACTGGCTGGCGGTACTGCACGAGGCGGTGCTGGTCGAGGTGACCTGCGCCGAGCCGGAGGTCGGGTCGCCGCCGGCGTCGCGGGTCGCGTCGAGCAAGAGACCGTTGCCGATCCAGGGCTTGATGCCGATCGGCAGGCTGAAATGCGGGTTGAAAACGTAGTACGCGGGGCGGAGGCTGACGTTGTCGAAGTTCACGGACCCGCCGAGAGTGGTCGAGCCCGGGACGCAGAGCAGGGCCTGGAGTTGCAGGGAGCTCGTGCCCGCGGGCAGGAACGCGATGCCGGTAAGGGTCTGCCAGACATTGGTGGGCGGATTGGGTCCCGTATCGGGTCCGACCAGGACGGGTCCGGGCGACGTGCAGTTGAGGCTCGAGAAGGTCAGCACCCGGAGCTGGTTGAGCTCGATGCCGTTGATCGCGGCGGGGACGTCGTTGTCGGTGCGGAGCTCGAGGGCCGCCGGGGTGCTGGTGTTGATGCACTCGGAGGTCGCCGAGGAGCAGCTGAGGCCGAGTCCCGCGAACAGCCGGAGCGATCCCGGGAGGTTCCCGGTCGTCGAGTCGAAGGCGGCCGAGTTGAACGGCGTCCAAGGCGCGATGCCGGTGTCGAAAGTACCGTTCTGAAGCAGATTGGAGGCGCCAAGCACGGGTCCGGCACCGAGGAGCGAGAGGGCCGTGAGCCCAGGCAGGAGCCAGCGGTGGAGGGTCATGGCGGCCGTCCTTTCCGACCGCGCGGCTGCGGGGGCCTTCGAGGGTAGCGCAGCTGGCTGTGTTTATCCAGTGCTGGGCGCGCGCCGCCGTCTCAATCGGCGCGCGTGAGCCCCATGAGCAACGCCCGCCAGGCCTTGCCGCGGTGCCCGATCGCGTCCTTGCGCGCGGGTTCGAGCTCGCCGTAGGTCAGCGACTCGCCGTCGGGAAGGAAGACCGGATCCCAGCCGAAGCCGTGGGGGCCGCGCGGCGGCAGGACGAGCGTGCCGTGGGTCACGCCTTCGCCGAGGACGCGCCGCTCGCCGTCGACGAGCAGCAGAACGCAGCGCGCCGTGACCCGAGGATCGCCGAGCGCCAGGGCGGTGCGCGCGATGCCCTCGGCGCCGACCGCCTGGAGCATCCACTTGACGAGCGGGCCGGGGAAGCCGGCGAGCGCCTGGAGCTCGAGGCTCGTCTCCTCGACGATCAGGGGTCGCTGCAGCCGGCGCCACGCCTCCTCGGCCTTGGCCGCGAGCACCGCGTGGACGTCGAGCTCCTGGATCTCGGGCAGGTCGCAGTCGACCGCCTCGAGGCCGGCGCCGGCGAGCCGCCGCGCCTCGGCGAGCTTGCCGGGGTTGCCGGTGACCAGGGCGATGCCGGCGAGCGGCGATGTCATGCCGGTCTCGCGGCCTGGCGCAGGTGCTCGATCAGCCCGTCGGTCTGGGCGCGCAGGGCCGCGAGGTCGCCGTCGTTGGTGATCACCAGCTGGGACGCCTGGCGGCGGCGCGCGCCGTCGCCCTGGGCGAGGAGGCGAGCCTCCGCCTGCTCGGGCTGCAGCCCGCGCTCGACCGCCCGCTGGCGGCGCACGTCGGCGGAAGCCTCGACGGTGACGATGAGATCGAAGTCCGGCGCGTAGCCGGCCTCGACGAGGAGCGTGGCCTCGAGCACCGCGACGCCCGCGGCGCGGCGCGCGATCTCCGCGAAGCGCTGGCGCACCAGCGGGTGGATCGCGGCCTCGAGCCGGCGGCGGGCCTCGGGGTCGGCGAAGACCAGCCCTCCGAGCCGCACGTGATCGACCGCGCCGACCGGGGTCAGCACGCCCTGGCCGAAGAGCTGGCGCACCGCCGCGGTGCCGGGCTCGCCGGGCCGGTAGAGTTCGGCGACCAGGCGGTCGGCGTCGACGACGGTGAAGCCGGCCTCGGCCAGCCAGTGGGCGACGGTCGACTTGCCGCTCGCCAACCCGCCGGTGAGGCCGACCCGGTATGCCATGGCGAGGGTCAGGCGAGGCCCTGGCGCCGGCGGCCGGCCTCGAGCGTCGACCACAGCACCATGGCGACGGTCAGCAGGCCGACGCCTCCGGGCACCGGGGTGATCGCGCCGGCGACGTCCTTGACGCGCTCGAAGTCGACGTCGCCGAACAGGAGCTGGCCTTTCTCGGCGAAGGCCTTGCGCCGCGCGTGACCGGGCGGCAGCAGACGGTCGATCTCGGCTGGGTCGCGCACCGCGTTGATGCCGACGTCGACGACGACCGCACCGGGCTTCACGTGCTGCGGGCCGATCATCCCCGCCCTGCCGATCGCGGCGACCAGGATGTCGGCCTCGCGACAGACCGCGGCGAGGTCGCGGGTGCGCGAGTGGCACACCGTCACCGTGCAGTGCTCGCGCAGCAGGAGGCCGGCCATCGGCTTGCCGACGATCGTGCTGCGGCCGACGATCACGGCGTGCTGGCCCTTCATCTCGATGCGGTTGCGCTTCAGGAGCTCGATGACGCCGGCCGGCGTCGCGGGCACGAAACCCGGGCGGTCGGTCCACAGGCGGCCGACGTTCACCGGATGGAAGCCGTCGACGTCCTTGTCGGGATCGATCAGGTCGAGCATCTCGCGCTCCGGCAGCCCGGCCGGAAGCGGCAGCTGGAGCAGGATGCCGTCGACCTGCGGATCGGCGTTGAGCTCCTCGATCGTCCGGCGCAGCTCGGCTTCGGAGGTCGTCGCCGGCAGGCGCAGTGTGCGGCCCGCCATGCCGGTCTCCTCGCAGCCGCGCGTCTTGCTCGCGACGTAGACCTGCGACGCCGGGTTCTCGCCCACCAGGATGGCGGTGAGGCCCGGCTGGCGGCCGCCGCGCGCCACCAACTCGCGCACCGCTTCGGCGATCTCGCCGCGGATCGCGGCGGCGATCTCCTTCCCGCCCAGGATCCGGCTCATGCGGCCCTCCGGCCCGAGTACAGGCAGACGATGCCCGCGGTGAGGTCGCGCCAGGCGGCGTCGACGAACCCCGCCCGGCGCAGGCGCTCGAGGAACGCCTCGCGCTGCGGGAACTCCATCACCGAGCTCGGCAGGTAGCTGTAGGCCGAGCCGCGTGGTGAGACGAGCTTGCCGATGCGCGGCAGCACGCGGCGGAAGTAGAAGAGGTACAGCGAGCGCAGCAGCGCGCCGCGCGGCAGCGCGAACTCGAGCACCACCAGCTTGCCGCCCGGCCGCAGCACCCGGGCGAGCTCGGCGAGCGCCCGATCGAGGTCGGCGACGTTGCGCAGGCCGAAGGACACGGTGGCGCCGGCGAAGCGGCCCGAGGGCAGCGGCAGGGCGAGGGCGTCGGCGGCGAGGCCGGCGGGGGAGCGCGCGTCGAGCGCGGCGTACTTGCGGCGCGCAATCGCCAGCATCGGCACGCAGAAGTCGGCCGCGGCGACCCGCGCCCCGCGGCGCGCGATGGCGATCGCCTGGTCGCCCGTGCCGCAGCACAGGTCGAGCACCGGCTCACCCTCGCCGGCCGCGAGCGCGCGCACCGCGGCGCGGCGCCACAGCACGTCGAACCAGCCCGACAGCAGGTGGTTCAGCAGGTCGTAGCGCGGCGCCACGCCCGCGAACATGTCGCGGATCGTCGAGCCGGTCTTGTCGAGAGGTGCGGCGACCTCGCTCACTCTGCGAAGTCTATCGCGGCGCCTCACACCGACTCGGATGGCGCGCTGCGGGTGTCCTCGGTGATCAGGCCGTCCTGGATGCGCACCACGCGCTGGGTGCGCTTGGCGACGCTGGGGTCGTGGGTGATGACCAGCACGGTGTTGCCTTGCGCCCACAGCTCCTCGAACAGGTGCAGGATGTCCTTGCCCGAGCCGGTGTCGAGGTTGCCGGTCGGCTCGTCGGCGAGGATGATGTCGGGCTCGCAGGCGAGCGCCCGGGCGATCGCGACGCGCTGCATCTGGCCGCCGGACAGCTCGACCGGACGGTGCGCCATGCGGTCGGCGAGGCCGACTCGCTCGAGCAGCTTCTCGACCCGTTCCCGGCGCTGGCGGGTCGGGGTGCCCTTGAACAGCAGCGGCAGCTCGACGTTCTCGAAGGCGGTGATCTGCGGCAGCAGGTTGAAGTTCTGGAAGATGAAGCCGATCCGGCGGTTGCGCACGTCGGCGAGCTGGTCGCCGGTGAGCTTGGAGACCTCCTCGCCGCGCAGCTGGTAGGAGCCGCTCGACGGGGTGTCCAGGCAGCCGAGGATGTTGAGCAGCGTCGACTTGCCGGAGCCCGATGGTCCGACGATGGCGATGAACTCGTTCTCGGCGACCGCGAGATCGAGGCCGCGCAGCGCCTCCACCTTGACCGCGCCGGTGTCGTACACCTTGCGCAGATCGCGCAGGGCGATGACGTCCGGGCTGGCGGCGGCAGGGGTCTGGGCGGTCCTGGAGTTGCCGAATCCGAGCATGGCGGGCCTCAGTCGTAACGCAGCGCCTCGGCGGGCTGGATGGAGACCGCGCGGCGCGACGGGAAGTAACCGGCGACGAAACCGATCGAGCCGAGCAGCAGGATGGTGACCGTGGCGACGCCGGGCGAGAAGGTCGGGCGGCCGAGGAAGTTCAGCGCCTCGCTGTTGGACTTGCTCTGCACCCAGCCCAGGAGCTCGACGAGCCCCCAGCCGACCGCGACGCCGCCGAGGCCGCCGATCGCGGTCAGGGTGAGGGATTCGAGCACCAGCGGGCCGGTCACGTACAGGCGCCGCGCGCCGAGCGCCATCTCGACCCCGATCTCCTTGGTGCGGTGCTTGACCGCGGCGTACATGATGTTGGCGACCCCGACCCCGCCGATCAGCAGCGTCAGGCCGCCGATCACGCCGAGGAAGATCTGCAGGCCGGCCATGATGTTGCGCATCACCTGCTGGCTCTCGACGGTGTCCCAGTAGCTCAGCGCGCGGGTGTCGGCGGAGTCGAAGCGATAGCGGCCGCCGAGCACCTCGAACAGGCGGCGGCGCACGGTCGGCATCAGCTCGGGCGTGCGCGGCTTCAGGATCAGGTCGTTCAGGTAGAGCCGCCCGGTCAGCGCCGCGAACGTGCTCATCGGCATGACCGCGGCATCGTCGTCGGGACCGTAGTACGTGCTGGTCTGCTTCTTCGCCTCCGCCACTCCGATCACGGTGAACGGCACCTGGTTGACGAGCAGCGTCTCGCCGACCGCGGGCGCGGCGCCGAACAGCTCCGCCTTCAGCTTGTCGCCGAGGAAGATGACGCGCCGCTTCTGGTCGAGGTCGAGCGGGTCGATGAAGCGGCCACCGGGCTGCGGGCGGTGATTGCGCAGCTCGCCGTAGATCGGATCGGTGCCGACGACGCGCTTGTTGAGCGAGACGCGACCGCGGGTCAGCTGCAGGCTCCAGTCGACTTTCTCGCCGACCGCGTTCGCGAGCTCCGGGATGTTCTGCTGGAGCAGCGTCACGTCCTCCGGGAGCAGCCGGATCTGCCTGCCCTGCGGCAGGCCGGCGAAAGTGAGGCTGGTCTGCCCGGGCCACACGATCAGCAGGCCGACGCCCATTCCCTGGCTGCCCTCGACCAGGCTGCGCTTGAGGCCCTCGCCGAAGGAGAGCAGCAGGACGATCGAGATCGTGCCCCAGGTGATGGCCATCACGGTCAGGAGCATGCGCTTGCGCTGGATCTTGGCGGCGGAGCGGAACAGCCGGAAGACGAGGGCGAAGGTGCGCACGTTCACATCCTCAGCGCTTCGACCGGGTTGAGCGAGGCGGCGGAGCGCGCCGGGAAGAAGCCCGCGACGAGGCCGATGGAGCCCAGGATCGCGGTGGTGATCGAGGCCACCTGCCAGGAGAGGACTGGCGTGCCGACGTACTCCTCGACCTTGAACAGCGGGAACACGGCGCAGATCGCCCACGAGATCAGGAAGCCGAGCGCGCCGCCGACGACGGTCAGGCACATGGTCTCGAACAGGAACTGGCGCAGGACGTACCCGCGGTGGGCGCCGAGCGCCATCTTGATGCCGATCTCCTTGGTCCGCTCCTCGACCACCACGTTCATGATGTTGGAAACCCCGATGCCGCCCACCACCAGGGTCAGGGCGCCGACGATGCCGAGGAAGATGCGGAACGCGAGGAAGAAGGTGTCGAGGAACTTCAGTCCCTCGATCGTGTCCCACATCTGGACGGCTTCCTTGTCCGACGGGTCGAAGCGGTACTTGCGGCCGAGGGTCGCGACCACGCCGTCCTTGGTGGCGCCGACCTGGTCCGGATCCTTGGGCTGGAAGACGAAGTCATCGACGAAGCGCTTGTTGTACATCGCCTCGAAGGTGCTCGCCGGGATGATCGCCTTGTCCTTGTCGCGCCCGCTGTAGGAGGAGTCCTGGGCCTTGTGGGTCATCACGCCCACCACCAGGAACGGTACGCCGTCGAGCATCACGTACTTGCCGAGCGCGTTGTCCTTGCCGAACAGGTCCTCCGCCAGCTGGTCGCCGAGGAACACCACCCGCCGCTTGTCGTCGGCGTCGAGGTCGTCGACGTAGCGCCCGCCGGGCTGCGGGATCATGTTGCGGATGACGCCGAACTCGGGAGTGATGCCGTGGGTCTGCGGCACCAGCACCTTGCGGCCGACCTTCAGCTTGACCCGGCGGCTCATGTACTCGCCGCTGATCGCCTGCAGCCC
>Ga0316628_100003590_pt1 | contig 11990 bp, 9 predicted proteins | sample OWC_Aug_M2_C1_D5_FD_207648 | JGI IMG/M metagenome (GOLD analysis project Ga0316628, IMG submission 207648) | Wetland soil microbial communities from Old Woman Creek delta, Ohio, United States - OWC_Aug_M2_C1_D5_C | ecosystem: Environmental > Terrestrial > Soil > Wetlands | place: USA: Ohio...
CGTCACCTGGCTCGCCACTTCCGCGCCGCGCGCCGCGATGGCGTGCGCCGCCTGGAGCCTCGCGGGGCACCCCGAGCGGCGGCTGCGGATGGTGGGGATCACCGGGACCAACGGCAAGAGCACCGTCGCCGACCTCCTCGCGCGCATCGCCCGCGCCGCGGGCGTGCCGTGCGGCGTGTTCGGCACGCTCGCCTACACGCTGCCCGGGAGGACGGAGAGGGCAGGCCGGACGACGCCGGAGGCGACCGATCTGGCACCGCTCCTGGCCGAACTGGAGAGCGCCGGTGGGGTGGTGGCGGTGATGGAGGTGTCGTCACACGCCCTCGCGCTCGACCGCGTGGCGGGGCTTGAGTTCGACGTCGGCGTGTGGACCAACCTGACGCGCGATCACCTCGACTTCCACCGCGACCTCGAGGCGTACTTCGCCGCCAAGGGGAAGCTCGGCGATCTGCTGCGGCGCGATCCTCCGGGCCGCCGCGCGATCGGCATCGATGATCCGTTCATGGCCCGCCTGGCGACGCCGGCGCGGCCCGGGGACCTCACCTTCGGGCTCTCCCCCGAATCCCAGGTCGGCGCCAGCGAACTCGCGGCCGACCTCGAGGGAACCAGCTTCCGCCTTTGCACGCCGGCAGGGGAGGCAAAGGTGCGTCTGCCCCTGGTCGGCCGCCACAACCTGCGCAACGCCCTGGCCGCGGCGGCCGCCGCCACCGCGCTCGGGTGGGACTGCCGGGCGATCGTGCGCGGGCTGGAGGGCGCGGCACCGCTTCCCGGACGCCTCGAGCCCGTCGCGGCCGAATCCCGCTTCCCGGTCTTCGTCGACTACGCCCACACGCCCGACGCCCTCGAGCAGGTCCTCACCGCGCTGCGCGAGGTGGAGCAACGCCGCTTCCTGGTGGTTTTCGGATGCGGCGGGGACCGCGACCCCGGCAAGCGCGCACCGATGGGCGAGGTGGTGGGAAGGCTGGCAGACGTCCCGATCGTGACCTCCGACAACCCCCGCTCCGAGGAGCCGCAGGCGATCATCGCCTCGGTCATGGAGGGGGTGCGCGCCTCCGGGAACCCGCGCGCCCTCGCTATCCCCGACCGCCGGGAGGCGATCGCCGCGGCCCTCTCGATGGCCGACGATCGCTGCCTGGTCCTGGTCGCGGGCAAGGGGCACGAGACCGAGCAGGTCTTTGCCGACCGGGTCGTCGCGTTCGACGACCGCGCCGTGATCCGCGAGCTCCTCCACCGGAGGGGCGCCTGATGCGCCGCCGCATCGGCAGCCTCGCCGCGCTGCTCGGCGCCCGCCTCGTCGGCGATCCCGACCGCGAGGTGCGGGGCGTGGCGATCGACTCGCGGGAAGTGCGACCCGGCGACCTCTTCGTCGCCCTCGCGGGCGAGCGCGTGGACGGCCACGACTTCCTGGCGCAGGCGGTGGCGGCCGGGGCGAGCGCCGCGCTCGTCAGCCGCCCGCTTCCCGCTGCCCTGCCGCAGCTGACCGTCCCCGACACCCTCGCCGCGCTGCAGAGCCTCGCGCACAGCGAGAGGGCCGAGGCGGGGTACCGCCTCGTTGCCGTCACCGGCTCGCTCGGCAAGACGACCACGAAGGAGTTCACCGCCGCCCTGCTCGCCAGCACGTTCACGGTCGGCACCACGAGCGGGAGCCGCAACTCCCAGGCGGGCCTCCCCGCCGAACTGTGCAACCAGGCGGAGGGGATCGAGTGGATGGTCGCCGAGCTCGGCATGAACCATGCCGGCGAGCTCGATCGCCTGGGCGCGATCGCCGAGCCCGATGCGGCGCTCTACACCGTGGTCGCCCCGGCGCACCTCGAGTTCCTCGCCGACCTCGACGCCATCGCCGCCGCCAAGGCCGAGCTGATCGCCCACCTGCGCCGTGACGGGCTGCTGGTCCTCAACGCGGCCGACCCCAGGGTGGCCGCCTTCGCGTCGCGCTTCCCGGGCAGGGTCCTCCGCTTCGGGGTCGCGGGGAGAAGCGACCTCTGGCTCGAGGATTTCCAGGACGGCGGTCTCCTGGGCTCGAGCTTCCGCCTGGCCGGGCCGCTCGGGACGGCGGAGGTCGCCTGGTCGATAGCCGGACGCCACCAGGCCACCAACCTGCTGGCGTCCGCGACTTTTGCCCTCGGGGTGGGCGTCCCGCCCGCCGCGATCCCGGCCCGTGCCGCGCGGCTGCACCCGATGGCGCGGCGGGGCGAGGTCCACCGCCTCCCCGCGCTCGACGTCGTGCTCGTCGACGACAGCTACAACTCCTCGCCCGACGCGGCACTCGCCGCGCTGGCGATGCTGGCGGCGACACCCGGCCGCCGGGTGGCCGTCCTCGGCGAGATGCTCGAACTCGGGCGGGAGGCGGGCGCTCTCCACCGCGCGGTGGGCCGCGAGGCGGGCGAGCGCGCCGACATCGTGGTGGCCGTGGGCGGCGCGCCAGCTGAGGAGCTGGCACGCGCGGCCGCCGCCGCAGAGGTCCACCACGTCGCGACCGCCGCGGAGGCGCTCGAGTTGGTGTGCCGCCTGCTGCGGCCCGGCGACGTCGTGCTGGTGAAGGGGTCGCGCAGGGTCGGCCTGGAGGTGGTCGTGGACGGCCTGCACGCGGGGGTGCGGTGATGCTGTACTGGCTGCTCTACGAGCTGCACGCGGTGTGGGGCCCCCTGAACGTCTTCCGCTACATCACCTTCCGCTCGGCCCTCGCGATCCTGACCGCGGTGCTGGTCGGGATCGCGCTCGGGCGGCCGCTCATCCGGGAGCTTCGCCGCCGCCAGGTCGGCCAGGCGATCCGCGCCGAGGGGCCCGCGTCCCACCAGGCCAAGGCGGGCACGCCGACGATGGGCGGCCTGCTCATCCTCGGGGCGATCGTCGCGCCGATGCTGCTGTGGGGCGACCTCACGGAGGCGTGGGTCTGGGTGGTCACCCTGACCACGCTGCTGTTCGGTGCGATCGGGTTCGTCGACGACCTGCTCAAGGTCCGGCGAGGCAAGAACCTTGGCCTGCGGGCCTGGCAGAAGCTCGGCCTGCAGCTCGCCGCGGGGATCGCGGCGGCGACGGCTATCCGTCTGGTGGCCGGCCACTCCCCCTACGCCGGCGAGCTCGTGGCCCCGTTCTTCAAGAGCCTCCACCTGAGCCTGGGGGTGCTCTACATCCCATTCGTCGCCCTGGTCCTGGTGGGCTCGTCCAACGCCGTGAACCTGACCGACGGCCTCGACGGGCTCGCTGTCGGCTCGGTGCTGATCGCGTTCGGCACCTACACGGTGTTCACCTACCTGGCGGGCAACGCGAGGCTCGCCAAGTACCTGCAGATACCCTCCGTCCCCGGGGCAGGGGAGGTGACCGTCTTCTGCGCCGCGATGGTTGGCGCCTCGCTGGCGTTCCTGTGGTTCAACTGCCACCCGGCCGAGGTGTTCATGGGCGACGTCGGCTCCCTCGCCCTCGGCGCCGCGATCGGCTGCACCGCGGTGATCACCAAGCAGGAACTGCTCCTGGTGGTCGTCGGCGGCCTCTTCGTCGCCGAGGCGCTCTCGGTGATCCTCCAGGTGGCCAGCTTCAAGACGAGGGGCAAGCGGATCTTCCGGATGTCGCCGCTGCACCACCACTTCGAGCTCTCTGGGTGGGCGGAAACGCAGGTCGTCGTGCGGTTCTGGATCGTCGCGGGGATGTTCGCCCTGATGGGACTCGCGACGCTGAAGCTGCGATGAGCCAAGGTGCGTCACCGCGCGCGCTGGTGGTCGGCCTCGGGGTCTCCGGGGTGGCGGCCGCCGCGCTTCTCTCCAGGCAGGGTTTCGCGGTGACGGTCAACGACCGCGGCGACCAGGCCGCGCTCGCCTCCCATCTCGCCGCCCTGCCGCCGGCTGTGGCGACGGTGCTCGGCGGCCACCCGCTCGAGCTCGCCGCGGCGGCGGAGCTGATCGTGGTGTCGCCGGGAGTCCCCTGGGAGCTTCCTCTTCTCGCCGCCGCGCGCCGGCGCGGCGCCGCGGTGATAGGCGAGGTGGAGCTGGCGGCGCGGGCGCTGGCGGGCGTCCCTCTCGTCGGGGTGACCGGCTCGAACGGCAAGACGACCGTCACCTCCCTGGTCGGCGAGATGCTGCGCGCCGGGGGGTTACGGGTCGGCGTCGGCGGCAACATCGGCACTGCAGCCAGCGAGCTCGCGCTCGTCGGGGGGTGGGACGCCGTGGTTCTCGAGCTTTCCTCGTTCCAGCTCGAGGCGTGCACTACGCTCGCGCCCCGGGTCGCGGTGCTGCTCAACGTCTCCCCCGACCACCTCGACCGTCATCCCGACATGGCGACTTACCTCGCCGCCAAGGCACGCATCTTCGCCCGTCAGCGCCCCGACGACGTCGCGGTGCTCAACGCCGACGACCCGACCCTCGCCGGCCTCGGCGTCCCCTCGCGGGCGGTGCGCTTCTCGCTCGCGGATCGCAGCGCCACGGCCCATCTCGACGGCGGCATGCTGGTCCTCGAAGGGGCGCCGCTGCTCGCGCGCGACCAGCTGCCCCTGCTCGGCGACCACAACGTGGCCAATGCCCTGGCGGCCGCGCTCGCCGCGCGCGGCCTGGGTGTCCGCCCGCGCGACATCGCGGGCGCGCTGCGCGCCTTCCGCGCCCTGCCGCACCGCCACCAACTCGCCGCCGAGGGCTCCGGGGTGCGGTGGGTGGACGACTCCAAGGGGACCAACATCGGCGCTACCGCCGCCGGGGTCGCGGGCTACCCGCCGGCAACCGTCCACCTCATACTCGGCGGGCTCGGCAAGGGCCAGGACTTCCGCGAGCTTTGCCCCGCGGTGGCGGGGAGGGTCGCCCGCGCGTACCTCATCGGCGAGGCGGCGGCCGAGATCGCGGCCGCCCTCGAGGGGTGCGTCCCGCTCGAGATGTGCGGCACTCTGGCGGAGGCCGTTCGGCGCGCGGCGGCCCACGCCCGCCCCGGCGACACCGTGCTGCTCTCCCCGGCGTGCGCCTCGTTCGACCAGTTCGCCAACTACGCCCACCGCGGCGACGAGTTCGCCCGCCTGGCGCGGGCGACGGCCGGGGGCGCGTGATGCCGCGGACCCGGCGGATCGACCAGGTGCTGATGGCGGCCACCATCGTGACCGCGGCGGTCGGCGTCGTGATGGTGGCCTCGGCGTCGGGGACGATGGCCCGCCAGTACTACCACGTTTCCGAGTACGAGTTCGCGTACCGCCAGCTCGTGGCCGTCGTCCTCGGCACCGTGGGCATGTTCGCGGCGACGTTCGCCCCGCTCGACCGGCTCACCCGGTGGCGGTTCGCGCTCGCCTTGCTGGCGATGACCTGGGTGGCGCTTCTCGCCGCCTTCCTCCAGGCCCCCGTCGCCAACACCCACCGCTGGCTGCAGCTGCCGATGAGCTCGGTCCAGCCCTCGGCGATCGCCAAGGTCACGCTGCCGCTGGCGCTCGCCGCGCTGCTCGGCCGCCCGCTCCCCGGACGCAAGGAGCGCCGCGCCGCGCAGCGCCTCGCGGTCGTCATCACCGGCGTCACCGTCCTGCTCGTGCTCGCCGAGCCCGACCTCGGTTCGGCGGTCCTTCTGCTGGTCGCGGCCGCGACCGTGCTGTTCCTCGCCGGGGTCCCGGCGCGGGTGCTCGCGACCCTCGGCGCGGGGGCCGCCGCGGTGATCCTCGTGGCCGTCGCCATCAAGCCGTACCGCGTCGAGCGCGTGCGCACGTTCTTCGGCGACACCGGCTGGCAGGTGCAGCAGTCGCTGATCGCCCTCGGCGGCGGCGGCCTGCTTGGCCGCGGTCCCGGCGAGAGCCTGCAGAAGCTCTTCTACCTCCCCCAGCCGCACTCCGACTTCATCTTCGCGGTGATCGGCGAGGAGTTCGGGTTCCTCGGCGCCGCGGCGACGCTCGCCCTGTTGGGCGTGATCGTCGCGCGCGCACTGCTCGCGGCGAGCCGGGCGAGCACCCCGGCGGCCGGCCTCCTGGCCGGCGGGCTCGCGGTGACGTTCGCGGTGCAGGTGCTCCTCAACGTCTCGGTGTGCCTGAAGCTGCTGCCGGCCAAGGGCCTGCCCCTGCCTCTGCTCTCCGCAGGGGGATCGGATGTCATGCTCACGATGGTGGCCATCGGCCTCCTGCTCAACGTCGGCAAGGAGGGCACGTGAGCGCGGTGGTGGTCGCCGGCGGCGGTACGGGGGGCCACCTCTTCCCGGGCCTGGCCGTCGCGCACGAGTTGGTGCGAGCCGGGGCCCGGGTGTCGTGGCTGGGGGCCCGTCGTGGGCTCGAGGCGGTGCGGGTCCCGCAGGCCGGGCTCCCCCTTCACGCGCTCTCCGTCACCGGCGCCGCGGCACGTTCTTTCCCGGCCCAGGCGGCAGCGCTGCTGCGGGTCGCTCCCGCCGTGTTGCAGGCGGCCTCCTACCTGCTGCGCCACCAGGTGCGCGCGGTGCTCGCGGTGGGGGGGTACGCGTCGGCGCCGGGGGCGCTCGCGGCCGCTCTGCTCGGGATCCCGGTCGTCCTCCAGGAGCAGAACGCGGTCCCCGGAATCTCCAACCGTCTCCTCGCCCCCTGGTGCGTCGTGATCGCCTGCGGGTTCGAGGCCGCGCTGGCCGCCTTCCCCTCCCTGCCGGCGCGTTGGACCGGCAACCCGCTGCGGCCGGAGTTCTTCTCCGTCCCCGACCCGCCCGGCGATCCCCTCACGGTGCTGGTGATGGGGGGTAGCCAGGGCTCCGCCTTCCTCAACGCCGCTCTCCCCGCAGCGTTCGCCGCGCTGGGCGAGGGCGGCCGCCGGCCGGCCATCATCCACCAGGCCGGACCGCGCTGGCTGGCGGACGTGGAGCGACGCTACGCGGAGGCGGGTGTCGCCGCGGAGGTCGTGCCGTTCCTGGAGCGCCCCGCGGAGGCGCTGGCCCGCGCCGCGCTGGTGGTGGCCCGCGCCGGCGCGCTCACCGTGTGCGAGCTCGCCGCGGCGCAACGGCCGGCGCTCCTGGTGCCGTTCGCCGCCGCCGCTGGGGGCCATCAGTTCGCCAACGCCCGCGCCTTCGCCGCGACCGGGGCCGCCGAGGTCCTCGAGGAGCCCGCCGCCAGCCCGCACGCCGTGGCCGCGGCTCTCGAGCGCCTCCTGGCCTCGCCGGAGCGCCTCCGCGAGCGCGGCCGCGCCGGGTCCCGCATCGCCCCGCGCGCCGCGGCGCCCACCATCGCCCGCATGGTCCTCGAGGCCGCGGGGAGCACGGGGGGTGGCCGGTGAACTTCGGCCACGTCCGCCACCTGCACCTGGTGGGGATCGGCGGGGCCGGCATGTGCGGGCTCGCCGAGCTCCTCCACAGCGAAGGGTTCGAGGTGACCGGCTGCGACCTGCTGGCGAGCGAAACCACCGCGCGCCTCGCCGGCCTCGGCATCCGCGTGGCGCACGGTCACGCCGCCGACCACCTGGACGGCGTTCAGGTGCTGGTCGTCTCCTCGGCGGTGCCGGCCGACAACCCTGAGGTGGAGGCGGCCCGCCGTCGTGGCATCCCGGTGATCCGCCGCGCCGAGATGCTGGGAGAGATCTCGCGCCTCAAATGGGGGATCGCGGTCGCCGGCACCCACGGCAAGACCACCACGACGTCACTCACCGGCTTCGTGCTCACCCACGCCGGGTACGACCCCACGGTCGTGGTGGGCGGGCGCATGCACTTCCTCGGCGCGCACGCACGGCTGGGTCACTCCGAGTACCTGGTGTGCGAGGCGGACGAGTTCGACCGCTCCTTCCTCGCCCTCTTTCCGGTCCTCGCGGTGATCACCAACGTGGAGGCCGAGCACCTGGACACGTACGGCTCGCTCGAGGCGATGGAGGAGGCGTTCCTCACCTTCGCCGCCCGCGTGCCGTTCTACGGCGCCGTGATCGCGTGTCTCGACGATCCGGGGGTACGGCGCCTGCTCCCCCACCTGTCGCGCCGGATCGTGACCTACGGCTTCTCCCCGCAGGCCGACGTGCACGCGAAGAACCCCCGCCTGTCGGCCGCGGGGGGCGTCTGCCGGGTGGTCTACGGCGGCAGGGAGCTCGGCGAGCTTCGCCTGCCGCTGCCCGGCAGGCACATGCTGGCCAACGCGCTGGCGTCCGCGGCCGCCGCCCTCGAGATCGGCATCGAGTTCGACACGGTGGCCGCCGCGGTCGCGCTGTTCTCAGGCGTCGCCCGGCGGTTCGAGCGCAAGGCGGAGCGGGACGGCGTCGTTCTCGTCGACGATTACGCCCACCACCCGAGCGAGGTCGCGGCGACGCTCAAGGCCGCACGCCAGAGCTTCCCGGACGGGCGCGTGGTGGTGGTCTTCCAGCCGCACCTCTATTCGCGGACCCGCGCCTTCGCGCAGCAGTTCGGCGAGGCGCTGCTCGCCGCCGACGTGGTGGTGGTCCTCCCCATCTACGCGGCGCGCGAGCAGCCGCTCGCGGGCGTGAGCCACCGCCAGGTCGTCGAGGCGGCCCGGGCCTCCGGCCACCGCCGCGTCCTCGCCGCCGATTCCTTCGCCGAGGCCCTCACCGCCCTCGACGAGCTGCTGCAACCCGGCGACGTCCTGCTGACTCTCGGCGCCGGCGACGTCGTGCACCTGGGCGAGGCGTGGGCGAAGCGGGGGAGCGCATGACCGCGCTTCTCGCGGACCGGCGCCGCGTCCGCAGGCTGGCGGGCCGCGCCCTCCTCGGGCTTGCGGTGCTCGCCCTGACCGCGACCCTGGCGGGCGCCCTTCAGGTGCGCGAGGTGCGCGTCACCGGCACCCACCGCTTCCCGAACCGCGACGTCGAGACGGTGCTGCGTGCCGCGCTCGGCACCCCGACGATTGCGGCCCGCGCCAGCGAGCTGCGCGCCAGCGTGTGCGCGATTCGCTGGGTCGCCGACGCCACGGTGCGGATCTCGCTCGACGGCGTGGTCACGTGCGCCGTCCTCGAACGCACCCCGGTCGCAGTTGCCCAGGATGGGACGGCGCGTCAGCTCGTCGATCGCGAGGGGCGCATGCTGGCCCCCGCGCCGCCGGAGGCTTCCCTCCTCGAGCTCGACGGCTTCGGGGCGTACCCCGAGGAGCGGGCCGGCGTCCTGGCGACGACCGGCGCGCTGGAGCGCTCGTGGAACGGCACGCTCCGGCGGGCGGAGCGCCTGGGACCGGGGAGCGTGGCCCTCGAATTCGCCGACACGCCGTTCCCGGTGCTCGCGGATCCGAAAGACCCCCAGTCGCTGGTGGCCGCCCGCCAGGTGGTCAGCGCGTGGCGCGCCGCCGGCAACCCCGACCCGCTGCGCGTCGACGCCCGGGCGGCCGGGCGCATCGCCCTCGCGCCGGCGCCGCCCGCCGCCGAGGGAGGCGAGTGATGGCGCAGAGCCCGCGCATGATCGCCGCCCTCGACGTGGGGGACCACCGCGTGCTCGCCCTGATCGCCGAGCTCGACGCGCGCGACCAGATCGTGATCCGCGGCGTCGGCCTCGCCCCGTCGAGCGGCGTGCGCTCGGGCCAGGTCGTGCAGATGAAGCCGGTGGTGGCGGCGATCAAGGCCGCGGCGGAGGAGGCCGAGCTGATGGCCAAGCTCCCCGTCGAGAGGGTCTTCGCCTCGGTGGCGGGGATCTTCGTCAGCGGCCGGCTCACCCGGGCGATCATCTCGATGGGGGCGCGCGAGCGCGAGGTGACGATGGCCGACCTCGAGACCCTGCACGACGCCGTCCGCCGCCAGCCGCTGCCGGCGGGCCACACCGTGCTCAACGTGGTCTCGCCGACCTACGCCCTCGACGACCAGGACGGCATCCTCGACCCGCAGGCGATGGTCGGGCGGCAGCTGGCGGTGGACTGCTACGTCCTCGCCTGCCAGGAGAGCCCGGTCCGCACCCTCGAGAAGGCGATCAACGAAGCCGGGCTCGAGGTGGACGAGTTCCTCTTCGCACCGGTGGCGGCCGGCCACGCGACGCTCACCGCCGACGAGCGCCGCCTGGGAGCGGTGATCATCGACATCGGCTACGGGAACACCGGCTACGCCGCGTACTCGACCGACAAGCTCCTGGCGGCCGGTTGCTTTCCGATCGGCAGCAACAAGATCAACGACGACCTCGTGCACCGCTTCCAGACCACCGCGGCGGGAGCCGAGAAGGCCAAGCGCGAGGCCGGGACCGTCCTCCTGACCGACGTCGGGGAGGAGGAGACGATCTCCATCCCGACCATCGAGGGGCGCGGCTCCCACGTGGTCTCGCGTCGGGAGCTGTGCAAGACCATCCGGCTGCGCATGCAGGAGACGTTCGAGCTCGTCGCCGCGGAGGTCTGGCGGCAGATCCCCCAGGACGCCCCCTGCACCGGGGTCGCGCTCTCGGGGGGCGGCGCCCACATGGAGGGCCTGGCGGCGCTCGCCGAGGAGGTGTTCGTCAAGCGCGCGCGCCTCGGCGAGCTCGAGGGCGTGGCCGACGCCACCCACCTGCTGGCGAGCTCGGAGCTCCCCGCCCGCTCTCCGGCGGTGGGGGTGGGTCTCCTGGTGCACGCGCGCAACCTGCTGATGCCGTCGGCGCTGCCGGTGGTTCGGGACAAGCATCGCAAGGAAGGGCTGTTCTCGAAGATCTCACGCAAGGTCTTTGCGAAAAGGGAGGTGGATCGTGATCACGCTTGACGACTCCAGGGGGGGCACGGGACCCGCGATAACGATGGCCGACGAGTCGGCGCCCGCGAGCATCAAGGTCGTGGGCGTCGGGGGCGGCGGGAGCAACGCCGTCAACCGGATGATCGCCGCCGGCATCAAGGGCGTCGAGTTCATCGCGGTGAACACCGACGGCCAGGCGCTGCGCGCCAGCAAGGCGGGGGTCCGGCTGCAGCTGGTGACGCCCAACGCCCGCGGCAAGGCGCTCGGGGCCGGCTGCGACCCCGATGCCGCCCACCGTGCGGCTCTCGACAAGACCGACGAGCTCATCGAGTGTCTGGAGGGCGCCGACATGGTCTTCATCGCCGCCGGCATGGGCGGCGGCACCGGCACCGGGGCGGCTCCGGTCGTCGGCAGCCTGGCCCGCGACGCCGGGGCGCTTACCGTCGCGGTGGTAACCAAGCCGTTCGCCTTCGAGGGCTCGCGCAAGGCGCGCATCGCCGAGCGCGGGGTCGAGGAGCTCGGCAAGGCCGTCGACACCCTGATCACGGTGCCCAACTCGCGCCTGCTGCAGATGGTCGGCCCCCAGGTCTCGGTCGAGGAGGCGTTCCACCTCGCCGACGAGGCGCTGCGCCACGGCGTCCAGGGCATCTCCGACATCATCAACGAGACCGGCATCATCAACCGCGACTTCGCCGACGTCGAGACCGTGATGCGCGGCGGCGGCATGGCCCTGATGGGGATCGGCTCGGGCCACGGCGAGCACCGCGCGATCGAGGCGGCGCAGCAGGCCTTCTCGTCGCCGCTCCTCGAGGAGACCTCCCTCGAGGGCGCCCAGCGCGTGCTGGTCAACTTCATCGGCGGCCCGGACACCACGATCTCGGAGATCAACGACGCCGCCGAGTACATCGCCAAGCGCTGCTCCCCGGACTGTCTGTTCCTGTTCGGCTACGGGCAGCGCACCGAGCTGCAGGGCACGATCCAGGTCACGGTGGTGGCCACCGGCTTCGGCGCCACCGCCGAGTCGCGGCCGACTCGGGTGCCCGAGCGGATCGCCGCCAAGGAGCCGGCCCGTGCCGAGAGGCAGGCGGAGGTGGCGAGCCCGTACCTGCCGGCGAACCTGCCGAACGACTACGGCGTCAACGTGGGCAACTTCTCCGAGTTCGACACGCCCACCTACCTGCGCCGCCAGATGGACTAGCCCGCGTTTGCGAGTCGCGACCCCGGGGTTCCACCCACCTCCCGGTGCCCCGGGGACCGGCTCCCCGCCCCACCCGCCTCCCTCCCGCCGCCGAGCTCAGCTTGAACCCGCTTCCCGCCACGGGTGCCCGCCGCCGCGCCCCATCGGGACTCCCGTCCCACGTCGAGCGCGGCCAGCGATGACCCCGCCTCCGGCGGCGTCGAACCGAGGAGCTCCGCGGAACGATCCCTCGCCCCCCATCGACGGGCCTCAGCATGATTCCGGCCCGCTCCGCGGAACGA
>Ga0316628_100003591_pt1 | contig 11990 bp, 11 predicted proteins | sample OWC_Aug_M2_C1_D5_FD_207648 | JGI IMG/M metagenome (GOLD analysis project Ga0316628, IMG submission 207648) | Wetland soil microbial communities from Old Woman Creek delta, Ohio, United States - OWC_Aug_M2_C1_D5_C | ecosystem: Environmental > Terrestrial > Soil > Wetlands | place: USA: Ohio...
CGTGCCTCTTGCCGACAAGGCGACCCTCACCCTCACGGACACGTCCGAGAAGCTGTTCTTCAATGTGCCGCGACTGGCGGTGTCGTTCGAAACCGGGGCGCCTGCACCCGGCGCGACGCCGTCGCCACTCGTTCTGACGGGACACTGCGTCAAGCTCTGGTAGCTCAGCTGTCCGGCGTCCCGCTGTCTCCGTTTGCCGCTCCCGGCCGTATATCGGGTCAGAAAGCGAATCGCGCTTTCTCAATCGCATCAATCCACTTTCATTTGGAGAAGGTCATGCAAATGTGGTTACGCAAATCGTTGGTCTCTACCGCGCTGGCGCTCGGCGCCGCTCAATTCGCCTACGCGGGGCAGGCCGACGTCGCGCACTGGCAGTCGGTGATCGGCATCATCCAGGGTGGGAATGTTGTCGGCAGCGGAACCGGCGCCGTCACCGGTGTCCCGGGACCGTGGTCGGCACAGGGCGGGCACGTCGCCGTGGATCTGACGCAAGGCAAGATCCAGTTCGACGTCCGGGGCCTGGTGTTCGCCGCCGGAAATGCGATCGGCAATACCGGTACGGTTGCGCAGGTCAAGGGAACGCTGGTTTGCGACACCGACGGTAGCGCGTCCGTCGGCAAGAATTCCATTCTCGTCGACACGCCGCTCGTCGACCTCGACGAGGAAGGAGATGCGCACTTCAGCGGTAGGGTCTCGATGCCCGTCGTCTGCGCAACGGAGCCGGACATCGCATTTCTGATCCGGACCGCCAGTGGTCGGTGGATCGGCAACGGCGCCGTTCTCCGCTAAGGCGAACAGTCCTCTTGCAAGCAATCGACGCGGAGGTGGCGACACCTCTGCGTCGATCAACGGAGAAAACCATGCATACCAAATTTCTTGCATTGCCGCTGGCGATCGCCGTTTCGGCGTGCGCCCAGGTGCCGAACCTGACGCCGACGGTGCAGGTGCCCGACAAGATCAGGGGCGCCGCGAACCAATCGCTCGCCATAATCGCGGCCGCGAAAGGCGTACAGATCTACGAGTGCCGTGCCGGCAAGGACGCCGGGACTGCGGATTGGGTGTTCGTCGCTCCCGAGGCGGAACTTTTCGACACGCGCGGAAAGACGATCGGCAGGCACTATGCCGGCCCGCGATGGGAATCCATCGATGGCAGCACGATCGCTGGCACTCTGAAGGAACGGATCGACGCACCACAAGCCGACGCTATTCCCTGGTTGCTGCTGGCAACCAAGTCGGTCGGTCCCGAGGGCGCATTCAGCAAGGTCACGAGCGTCCAGCGCGTGAACACAGTCGGCGGTGCCGCACCCAGGACCGGTTGCTCATCGGCTTCCGTGGGGCAGGTCGCGCGCGTGCCCTACACCGCGGACTATTATCTCCTCGCTGCGAGGGCTCGCCCGGCGTTGCCATATGCGGCGGACATACGCAGTCCCGAGGGATCCTCCACGTGGGTCTACTGAGGCGTGCTGCGGGAGAGTCAGGCAGATCGGCGCGAGCGCAATCTGTTGCGCGAGGCTAGGTTCAGACATTGTGCGGCCAGGGCGCGCCGGTTACATCGAGGGGTTGGCTGTTGCCAGCCCCTTTTCATTGCCCGACGTCAGGGCTTCAGATCCATCTCGAGGTGGATATAGTCGCCGCGGTACGTCACCTCCCCGAGGTAGATCACGGTTCCATCGGGACTGCGACATACACGTCGGACTTCTGCAACGGGAGCGTTCAAGGGTAGTCCGAGGTGGCCCGCGACCTCGACGTCTGCCGCGCCGATAGTAAGCGTCTGATGCGCATACGCAATTTTCACCTTGCGAAGCTCGAGCAGCACCGGCACCACGGTTTCGCGCCGAAAGCGCTGCGGCGCCATGCGAAAGACGCGCTCGTCGAGGTAGATCGAGATGACGCAGTATGGCTCTCCATTGCGCGAATGCACGCGCCGCATGAAGTGATAGCGCGGTGCTGGCTTCCCGTCCCCTGGGTCTAGCATAGGGGCCGCCGCGGCCTCCTCGATCAGGACGAGCTCGGGCTTGTCGTCGCGGTAGACGTCGGCAAGCGCGTGCAGGCTCGTCTCCAGCTTCAGCCACCGGTCACGGACCGGCGTTGCCGTGACAAATGTCCCGCGCCCCTGCTGGGCGAGGACCAGGCCTTCGCGCGCAAGCAACTCGACCGCCTGCCGCACCGTGACGCGGGCGACCTCGAATTCCCGCACCAGCTCATCGAGCGTCGGCAGCCGGTCGCCGATGCGCCAGAGGCCGCGCGCGATCCGCTGCCGGAGCACGTCCGCCAGCTGCACGTAGCGCGGAACGGGGCTATTGCGAAAGAGGGGATGTTTGTCGGTCATCCGACTATTGTGCTAAAGGTTCCAATCATAGTACCTTTACGCATGGAAGGTCGCAACGCAGCGTATTCCCCGATCGGCATCAACGAGACCGCGTCTTGAAATGCGTTTCGCGCGTCGCATTGGAATGATCCTGGCACCGTGGGTGCTGGTGATCCTGCTCTGGTATGCGATCGCCTACTCGGGGCTGATCAAGCCAGGCTTGGTGCCGACACCCGGCCAGGTGGCTGCGCGCTTCTGGGGGCTGCTGACCGGGGCACGCCTGCCCGCGGACATGTGGATGTCTACCCAACGGGTATTCCTCGGCGTGACGATGGGCATCGTCCTGGCGGTACCCGTCGGCTTCGTTCTCGGCTGGTATCGGCATGTGCGCGGTTTCGTCGATCCGCTGATCAATTTCTTCCGGGCGCTGCCGCCGATTGCATTGATTCCCCTCGTGATCGTCTATTTCGGCATCGGCGAGTTCGCCAAGATCGTGATCCTGTTCTACGCGTCGTTCTTCGCCGGCGTGATCGTGATGTACGAAGGGATCGCGCAGATCAATCCCATCTACGTGCGCGTGGCGAAAACGCTCGGTGCGACGGACGGCGAGATCTTTCGACGCGTCATCGTGCCGCTGACCGTTCCGCACATGCTCACGGCATTGCGCGTCTCGCTCGGGGTGGCATGGGCGACCTTGGTCGCAGCGGAGCTGCTCGCGGCTCAGCAGGGACTCGGAGCGCTCATCCAGAACGCGTCGTCGTTCTTCCAGCTCGACACCATCTACGTGGGGATCATCTGTATCGGTTTGATCGCACTGGTGATGGATCTGCTGCTGCGGGCGCTGGCGCGGCGATTGGTGGCCTGGCAGGAGCGCATCGCGTGAGCGCGACTGGCGACGAACAGCCCGTGCGCATTGCTTTCGAGCGGGTCTCGGTCGAGTTCCCGTCGAAGTCCGGCCCGGTGCGTGTCGTCGACGATGTCTCCTATGAGATTCGCGACCGCGAGTTCGTGTCGGTGATCGGACCCTCCGGATGCGGCAAGACGACGATGATGAACATCGTCGCGGGCTTCATGAAGCCCGATGCGGGGAGGGTGCTTCTCGATGGGCACCCGATTTCGGGTCCCGGACCGGACCGCGGTGTGATCTTTCAGGAATACGGTGTATTTCCCTGGCTGTCGGTCAGGGAGAACATCGAATTCGGGCTCAAGCTCGCGGCGAGCCGCGTGCCGCGCATCGAGCACGCCGAGGTGTGCGAGCGCTACATGCGGCTGATGGGGCTCGCGGATTTTTCGACCGCATGGCCGCGGATGCTTTCCGGCGGCATGCGCCAGCGCCTCGCCCTTGCGCGCGCCTATGCGGTGCGCCCCGAGTTCCTGCTGATGGACGAGCCGTTTGGGGCCCTCGACGCCCAGACCCGCAGCGCGATGCAGGACCTGCTCCTCGAGGTCCTGCAAACCGAAGGCAAGACGGTGATGCTGATCACCCATTCCGTGGAAGAGGCGCTGTATCTCTCCTCGAAAGTGATCGTCATGACTGCCCGTCCGACGCGCATAAGAGAGATCGTGACGGTTCCCTTCGCGTATCCGCGCGAGGAATCGCTGCACGACAAACCGGAGTTCGGTGAACTGCGCTCGCACATACGCGAGCTCGTGATGAAGGAGTATGCCGCACAGGCACGGCAGTCGGTGCGGCTCCCGGATTAGTCAATGCCAATGGAGGAGACCATGAGCATCAATCGGCGGCAATTCCTGAAGAATACAGGCGCGGTGGCGGTCACGGCGGGCGCACTTGGGTTTCCTGCGATCGCCCAGGCGCGCACCAAAGTCAAGGTCGGCTACCTGCACACCATTGCGGTCGACGGCCAGATGTGGCTCGGACAGCATATGGGCAGCTTTGCCAAGCATGGACTCGAGATCGAGCCGGTGCAGTTCGACACCGGGCTTGCGCTGTTCCAGGCCATGGTGGGCGGCAGCCTCGACATCCTGTCCACCGGCGCGGTGATCTCCAATTTTCCGGCGCGTGGCCAGGGCAAGGTGTTCCTGATCAACGACGTCGAGTTCGCCACTGCGCAGCTGTGGGTGCATCCCGATCAGGGCATCAAGGGCATTGCCGATCTCAAGGGCAAGAAGATCGCCACCACGGCCGGCACGACTGCACATGTCTTCCTCGACACCGCGTTGCGGGCCAACGGTGTCGATCCCAAGGACGTGGAGATCGTCAACCAGCGCATGCCCGACGCCGTCACGGCCTTCATCTCGGGGGCGGTGCCGGCAGTGGCCCTCTGGGTTCCGTTCAACATTGCCGTGCGCGAGAAGGTGCCCGGCGCGAAGATGCTTGTCGATGCCTCTGCGTTCTATCCCAAGGCTGCGATCGTGGACGGCTGGGCCGCGCGCAACGACTACTACGACAAGCACAAGGACGTGCTCGCGAGCGTGATCCTGGCCTGGGAAGAAGCCAACGATTACCTGGTGACGAAGCCGGATGCGGCGCTCGAAGTGCTGCAGAAGAACAACTACCCGCAGGTGTCGCTCAAGGACATGAAGGAAATGTACACGGCCGAGAAGGCATTTACCGCCAAGGAATGGCGCAAGATGTACGCCGACGGCACGGTCGTCAAGTGGCTGCAGCAGGTCACCGATTTCTTCGTCAGAACGGGCGGTATCGAAAACGCGGTTCCCGCCTCGACGTACTTCGATCCGTCGATCTACCTCAAGACGGTGAAGGCCTGACGCGGAAGGGGTAGGGTCAGAGCAGGCGCGTGGTCAGTCACGTCTACGATTATGTGATCGTCGGGGCCGGTTCGGCGGGCTGCCTGCTCGCCAACCGCCTCAGCGCCGACGGCGACGCGCGGGTCCTGCTGCTCGAGGCCGGCGGGTCGGATCGGAATTTCTGGATCCGCCTGCCGGTGGGCTATTTCAGGACCATCTTCGACACCCGATTCTCCCGGCTGTTCGATACCGAGCCGTGCGAGGGCACGGCCGGGCGCAACATCGTCTGGCCGCGCGGGCGGGTGATCGGAGGATCGTCGTCGATCAACGGGCTCGTCTTCATCCGCGGCCAGCACGAGGACTTCGACGACTGGGCGCGGCTTGGCGCTGCGGGCTGGAGCTATCGCGAGGTGCTTCCGTTCTTCAAGCGCTACGAAGCCTACGCGGGAGGGGAGTCCGAATACCGCGGTGCAAGCGGCGAACTCGGGGTTTCGGACCTGAGGAACGACCACCCCTACTGTCAGGCGTGGGTCGACGCGGCCGGACAGTTCGGGCTGCCCCACAACCGCGACTTCAATGGCGCCACCACCTATGGCGCCGGCGCCTACCAGCTCAGCATCAAGAACGGATGGCGCTCCAGCGCGGCAACGGCGTTCCTGCGCCCAGCGCTGGGCAGCGGAAGACTCACCGTTGCGACCAAGGCGCAGGTCACCCGGGTGCTGTTCGACGGTTCGCGCGCGACGGGCGTCGAATGGCTTCAGGATGGCGCCTTGCACCAGGCCACGGCGTCCAGGGAAGTAATTCTGTGCGCGGGCGCGATCCAGTCGCCGCAGATTCTGCAGTTGTCAGGCGTCGGCCCGGCGCGGCTGCTCGAAGGGCACGGGATCAAGGTGATTGCGGACTCGCCGGAAGTGGGCGACAACCTGCAGGATCACTATCAAGCCCGCACCATCGTTCGCCTGAAGCGCCGCAGATCCCTGAACGACGATGTGCGCAATCCCCTGAAGCTTGCGTCGATGGGCCTGCAGTGGCTGCTGCGCAACAGCGGACCACTCACGGTCGGTGCCGGCCAGGTGGGGGGTGCTGCCTGCTCACCGTACGCAGCGGGCGGTCGTCCCGACGTTCAGTTCAACGTGATGCCGCTCTCCGTCGACAAGCCCGGGGATCCGCTTCACCACTACTCGGGCTTTACGGCAGCGGCCTGGCAGTGCCATCCCCGGTCGCGCGGCCGGGTGCAGATTCGCTCGAACGATCCTTTGGCAGCCCCGCGCATCGAAACGAACTATCTCGCCGACGAGGTCGATCGCAAGACCCTCGTCGCGGGCATCGGAATGCTGCGGGAGATCTATGCACAGCCTGCCTTCCGCGACCTCTGGGACCGCGAGGAGTTGCCGGGGCGCGAGGCCGGACCCGATGCCGGCCTGCTGGGATTTGCACGCAATTTCGGAGGCACGGTCTTCCACTGCGTGGGAACCTGCCGCATGGGAAGCGATCCCGGTTCGGTCGTCGATCCGGAGCTTCGCGTGCGGGGCGTGGACCGGCTGCGCGTGATCGACGCGTCGGTCATGCCGCAGGTCACGTCGGCCAATACCAATGCAGCGTCGCTGATGATCGGGGAAAAGGGTGCCGATCTGGTCCGGGGCGCCCGATGAAGCGGAGCTGAAATGTACGATTTCGGAAACCTGATCGGTGGGCGTTGGATTCCCGGCGCAGGAGGCGACTTTCACACCGTCAACCCGGCGCACCCGAGGTCCGTGGTGGGCAGGTACACGGCGGCGTCGCCCGGGCAGGTCGGCGAGATGGTGGAGGCGGCACGGACCGCGCAGCGCGCCTGGCGGGCGTTGCCGTCGGTCGAGCGGGGTGCCGTCTTCGGGGGTTTCCTGGCGGCACTCGAGGCGAGAGCCGAGGATCTCGCGAAATCGATCACGCTCGAGCAGGGCAAGCCGCTCGCGGAGGCGCGCGGGGAGGTCGCCAAGTCCGTCGCCGAGGGGCGTTTCATGGCCGGGGAGGCGGCGCGCGGACACAGCGAGGTGATGCCCTCGGCCCGCCCCAGGATCCGCAACATGATCGTGCGACGCCCGCGTGGCGTGATTGCCGCGATCACGCCATGGAACTTTCCGATACTCACGCCGATGCGCAAGATTTCGCCGGCAATCGTGTTCGGCAACGCTATCATCCTCAAGCCCTCCGAATTCACGCCGGCGACCGCGTGCCTCGTCGCCGAGACTGCCCGCGACATACTTCCCGATGGATTGCTGCAGATCGCCAATGGCCGCGGCGATACCGGTGCTGCGCTGGTCGGCGCAACCGGCATTTCGGGGGTGACGTTCACCGGGTCGGTGGCCACGGGCAAGCACATCTATGCGCTGGCTGCGGAGAACCTGGCTGAAATCTCGCTCGAGCTCGGCGGCAAGAACGGGGCCGTGATCAATGACGCAATCGATCTGGACGGCTGCCTCGACCAGATCATGACTGCCGCATGCATGTGTGCCGGCCAGCGCTGCACGGCGATCAGCCGGGTGATCGTCAGGCGTCCGCTGCTGGAGGCGGTTCTCGACGGACTGATCCGACGGTCCGAGGCGGCCGTGCTGGGTGACGGGATGCAGCCGGGGACCACCATGGGCCCCCTGACGAACGAGCGCCAGTTCGCCCGTGTCGTCGCCATGGTCGAAGCTGGCGTGAAGGAGGGCGCCAGGCTGCTGACGGGAGGTCGCCCGGTGCAGGTTGCGGAATGCGACGAAGGCTACTTCTACGCGCCAACGGTATTGGCGGAAGTTGCCCCCGATATGAGCGTGGCGCGCGAGGAGATCTTCGGGCCGGTGATCTCGGTGCTCTCCTACGACGACGTGGACGAGGCGTTCCGGATCCTGAATGGCGTCGAGCACGGTCTTACGTCTGCGCTGTTCTCGAACGACAACGCAGTCGTGCAGCGATTCGTGGACGAAAGCGAGAACGGCATGCTCCATGTCAACCACGGCACGATTCCCGACAACCACATGCCTTTCGGTGGAGTGAAGAGCTCGGGTGTCGGTGCGTATTCGGTGGGCGCGTCAGCAGCGAATTTCTATACGACGGAACACGCGGTCTACATCAGGCACGGCTGAGGTCCGGGTTTGTTATGCCTCGGACGCGAGGTCATGGAGATCTTGGTGGAAGGCGCCGGCATCGAATTTCGCGGGGATGAATCAGTGACGAAAATTGCGACCCTGTGCTCGCACGTATTCAACGTTTCGCCCAGGACGAACTGGTTCTTCGTCTCCGTCCGGACCGTCGAGGGCCGCATTTCCTGGGGCGAAGCTTCGCTGAACGGGTGGGAACCGGTGCTGGTCGCAATCTTCGAGGCTTTCTACCGGCAACTCGTCGGCATGACCGTGGCCGAGGCGCACCGCAGCCTCAAGGCAAGGCCGAACTCGCCCGGTGGGCTTGCCGCCAATGCGGTCACCAGCGCGATACAGCAGGCTTTGCTGGGATTGATGGCGGAGCAGGAGGGTCTGCCGCTCCATGGTCCTCTTGGGACACTGAAGCGCACGCATGTCCCGGTGTACGCAAACATCAACCGCGCGACGACCGACCGTCGGCCCGAAGGATTCGCTGCGACGGCATTGCGGGCCAGGTCGCAGGGGTTCGGCAGCTTCAAGCTGGCGCCATTCGATGACGTGGTGCCGGCGGATGGTGGAAGTCAGAAGGGCCGGGAAAGAATCCGGCATGGGATCGACTGCGTCCTCGCGGTGCGCGACGCCGTAGGCTCCGGCCCCCGGATCATGGTCGACTGTCACTGGCGTTTCGATGAAATGCGCGCGATCGAGACGCTCCATGCACTTCGCGCCGCGGATCTCTACTGGTTCGAGTGCCCGTTGGCAGAGCGACACGCCAATTGGCCGGCCATGCGCAGGGTCAGGGCAGCCGCGAGGGACCAGGGTGTGTTGCTCGCCGCCGCCGAAACGCAGATCGGCGTGTCGTCGTTCGAGACCATTCTTGCCGAGGGGCTCTATGACGTCGTGATGCCCGACGTGAAGTATTGTGGCGGCCCTTGGGAGATGCTTTCCATTGCTCAAAGGTGCGCTGAGTCCAAGGTCGTGTTCTCTCCGCACAATCCCACCGGGCCGATTTGCCATCATCAAAGCCTGCATGTCGCTGCGGTTGCACCGGAATGCCGGATGCTGGAGATGCAGTTCGACGAAAGCCCACTGTTCTACGACCTGATCATGGGCTCGCAAAGCGAAGTCCAGGACAGTGCGCTCGAGGTGCCAACGGCGATCGGCGCCGGCATCGAGATGAATGTGCCCTTGCTCAGGGCGCACCCGTTCCAGGTCGTTCCGCCCGGCATAGAAACGCTGCTGGATGCGTGATCGAGCTGGCCCTGTCTTTCACCAATCGCGAGGCTACTGCGTGAAGCTGACGACCTTTGTCCTGGCAACGATCCTGCTGGCCCTTGCAGCACCCGCCGCCAATGCGGCAGGATTTCCCGACAAGCCCATTCGCATCATCGTCCCCAGTCCGCCCGGCGACGGCTCGGACCTGATGGCACGAGCGATCGGGGAGAAGCTCTCGGAGGCTTGGGGCCAGCCCGTGGTGATCGAGAACCGGCCGGGCGCCGGTGGACGGATAGGCAGCGAGATGGCAGCCAAGGCCGCGCCCGACGGCTATACCTGGATCATGGGCAATGCCGGGTCGCATGGAATCAATGCCGCCGTTTACGCCAACCTGCCGTTCGACACCGAGCGGGATTTCGCGCCGATCACGCAAATCATGCGCGCCCCGAACGTGCTGGTCGTCAGCCCTTCGCTTGGCGTAAGCACGGTGCAACAGTTCATTGCCCTGCTGAAGGCGAATCCCGGCAAGTACAACTACGGTTCCGGTGGGAACGGCAGCTCCGCCCACATGTCCTCCGAGCTCTTCAAGATGATGGCGAACGTCAAGATCACTCACGTTCCGTACAAGGGGGCCACGCCCGCGCTCACCGACCTCATAGCGGGCCGGATCGCGATGTTCCTCGGCAATCTGCCCCCGGTGATCCCGTTCATCAAGAGTGGACAGGTCAAGGCACTCGCGGTCACCTCGCTGAAACGTTCGCCTGAGTTGCCGGACGTGCCCACTCTGGACGAGTCGGGATTGAGGGGCTACGAGACCATTGCGTGGTTCGGATTGCTTGCCCCCGCCGGGACGCCGAAGGAGATCGTCGACAAGGCGCAGGCGGAGGTCGCGCGCATTGTTCAACTCCCGGATATTCGCAAGCGCATCACCGTGCTGGGTGGAGAGCCCGTGGCCAACACCCCGGAGGAGTTCGCGGCCATCATCCACGGCGACATCGTGAAGTGGAAACGGGTGGCTGCGGCGGCCCACGTCAAGGTCGACTGACAACGGACGCGCTCACGCCCGCAGCGTCGCCGCAAGCCGCAGGGGATGCTGCAAGAGTCCCAACGCTTCCAGGATGCCCGGTGTGACGACGTCGGCGTGGCCAAGTGCCGTCTGCGCAGCGCCCTCGCGCTGCATGACCGCGATGCCCAGGGCAACCGCCTTTAGCATCATCCGGTCGTTTCGACCGTTCCCGATCGCCACCACACGGCTCGCCTCAAGTCGGCGAACGAGCTCGAGCTTCATCTCGGCCTGGCCCGCGCTCCGGATGACGACCAGCCGAAGCGGCAGGCCGGCGAGCTCTTCAGCTGCTCGGCCAAACGTGTCGGCGGTGAGCACATGGATCTGCAGCGCAGCGGAGAGCTCACGCAGGACTGGCGCCACTCCCCGCAGCAGCCTGCCGTCCACAGCGAGCGTCCCGTTGAAGTCGAGGACCAGATGCTCGAGGCGCAGGTCCGCGAAACCGGGAATGTCGATGGCCAGCATGGGCGCCCATCAGCGTGCGACAGTGACGGTGCAGACGGCGTACGAGACCACGCGATTCGACAGCCCAGCGCAGCAGCGCGCCGAGGGCAGTGCCGACATGGCCGGTCGCGACGCAGGCATCATCAGCACTTGGGGTGTGGTTGGCGGAGAATGCCATCCCCTTGTTGTGAAAGCATAAGCACAGCGCGGAGCGGAATGCAAACGGCGGGCACGGCTCGGCTCTGCGTTGAACGGCTGCCTTTGATCACGCCGGATGACCGGATGGGGTCGGGCTGCGACGGTCGGCATGCATCTCCTGTCGACGCCCGCGACAAGCGCATCTGTTGGTCCTCGATCGGCAGTAGCATGATGCCTCGGGTTACCGTACGTACAGGCATCCGCTTCGAACCTGACGAACCGACAACGCCGTCCCGGGCCGGCAGGTTCCGCGACGCGCTGCCAACGGGAGATCGACATGAGCACGCCCCAATCGGAAGCAACCGGTCCTGACCTGACACTGGGTGTGGCCATCGACACCATTGCCGATGGAACGATGGTGGCGGGACACGTCGGCGAGGACGCGGTCCTGCTCGCGCGCCGCGGCAAGGAGTTCTTCGCGATCGGCGCCACCTGTACCCATTACAACGGCCCGCTCGCGGAAGGGCTGATGGTCGACGACACCGTGCGCTGCCCGTGGCATCACGCCTGCTTCAGCCTGCGGACCGGGGAAGCGTTGCGGGCACCGGCGCTCAGCCCGGTCGCCTGTTGGTCTACTGCAGTGCGCGACGGCAGGGTGTACGTGCATGAGAAAGCGGCGCCGGCCCCGAGCCGCCAGGCCGCACCGGCGCCCGGAGGGCCGCAGAAGATCGTAATTATCGGGGGCGGTTCGGCCGGCTTCGCAGCCGCGGAAATGCTGCGTCGCCGGCGGTTTCAGGGCGGCATCGTGATGTTGAGCGACGACGACGCGCCGCCGGTGGACAGGCCGAACCTGTCCAAGGACTACCTGGCCGGCAACGCACCGGAGGAGTGGGTCCCGCTGCGTGGAGACGGCTTCTACACCGAACGGGGCATCGATTTGCGGCTGAAGACGACCGTCACCAGCATCGACGCGCGTGCGCACGAGGTCGTTCTCGACGATGGCAGCAAGGTCGCC
>Ga0316628_100003592_pt1 | contig 11990 bp, 9 predicted proteins | sample OWC_Aug_M2_C1_D5_FD_207648 | JGI IMG/M metagenome (GOLD analysis project Ga0316628, IMG submission 207648) | Wetland soil microbial communities from Old Woman Creek delta, Ohio, United States - OWC_Aug_M2_C1_D5_C | ecosystem: Environmental > Terrestrial > Soil > Wetlands | place: USA: Ohio...
CATTTGATGTAGGACCGTCCGAGCTGCAGGCGGGCGGTCGTATCGTCCGGCGCCTGGCGCAGCCGCTCCCGGTACCGCTCGATCTCGTCTCTGTATTGCAGCGCCTGGAAGACCGGGTAATCGAGGAAGGCCTCGACCAGCTCCAGCAGGAACGACGGCGCCCGGACGGCGCCGACGATGTCGAGCGCGTGCAGGCCGCGGACCAGTTCCTGCGCGACGAGCGATCCGAACGACAGCGGCAGCCGCAGCGGAAACGTGATGAGGCCCCGGAGGTTGCGCGGCTCGACGCCGGCGAAGCTCGCGCGCGCGGCGCCGGCGATCTCGTCCATCACGTCCCGGCCGCCGGCGCCCGTCAACGAGCCGTATCGCACGATGCGAGCCGCGCGGTTGGCGAAGTCCGAGGTGGCGCGGTCCATGTCGCCGGGACCCTCAACCTCCGGGTGCACCGTGTCGTGGCTCGGAGGGACGCCGTCGATCGTCCCGAGCCACGACTGCGCCGCCGTGAAGGCCCGGCCGATGGACTGCAGACCCGCCTCGAACACGTGCGGGGGCAGGCTGGCCAGGCTGCCGACGAGGTCAGTCATGAGAGGGCTGCCGCTCGATCATCTTCGGCAGGACGTAGTAGACGGATCGGATCGCGCAGCCGAAGCTTCCGGTTTCGGGGCGCTCGATCGGCTCTCCGGCAACGAAACTCGCGACGGCGCGCTCCAGGTACGGCTGATACTCCGGGTCTTCGGGATATTTGAAGTTGTCGACCGCGCCGCGATACATCAGCGTCCTACGGGCATCGACCAGATAGACGCGCGGCGTCTGCTGCGCGAGATACGCGGCGGCCGCGGCGCCGTCAGGACTGTGGTAGAGCGGAAACCGCAGACCCCGATCCGACACCGCCTTCCGGATGTCGTCGACGGTTTCGCCGTCCCTCGCCGCGACGGCATACAACGCCAGATCGGGATGGCTCGCCTCGAACTGATTGAAGCAGGCGTCGTAGCGGACGCAGTGCGTGCAGACGCCCGACCAGAACAGGACGACGCCCCCTCTCCGGCCCTTCAGGCAGGCATCAAGGGAACGCGGAAGGCCGGTGTCGATCGCCGGGAGACTCAGATCCGGGACGAGGTCGCCAATCGCCTGCGCCCCGACGTCGGAGGGTTGCATGATCGGCGGCAGTCTATCAGAGTGGGCCGATAGTACGTTCGTTCTAGTGCGAACCGCTCGCGCGACCGGTAGAATGGTCGTCCATGACCGATTTCGCACGCGCCAGCAGCGCGCTCACGACCTCCCTGAATCTGATGCAGCCGCCCGTGGCGATCAGCCTGACCGACACCGTACCCGACGGCGTCGCCATGTGGACGGGCGCTTCGCCCGCAGGCTGCCGCTTCTGGCAGGAGGCGATGCACAGGACCTTCGCGACAGCCCCCCGCGATCACGACTTGTGCGCGATCGGTACCTACACCCACAACCTCGAAGGCACCGAGGCGACCAATGCGGATCTGGGGCTGGCGCTGAAGGTCTTCGCGGATCTGACCTACGTCCGCAGTGAAGACGTGGCGCAGATTCCCGTGTTGAGCCGGCGGCCGAAGTTCGTCGTCTATGGGCCGCTCGCCGAATCGCCGCTGGCGCCCGACGTCGTGCTGCTGTTCGTCCAGGCGAACCAGACCCTCGTGCTGTCCGAGGCCGCCCAGCAGATCGACGGCGGGACGACCCCGGCGCTCGGACGCCCGGCGTGCGCCATCGTTGCGCAGGCCGCCAATACCGGCAAGGCGGCGCTCAGCCTCGGCTGCTGCGGCGCCCGGGCCTATCTGGACGTGCTGACCGACGAGATCGCGGTGTTCGCGGTCCCGGGGTCGAAGCTGGAGGCCTTCACGGAACGGATTGGCGCGCTGGCGAAGGCGAATCAGATTCTGACGCGGTTCCACGTCGTACGGAAGGAACAGGTGGCGTCGGGCGCGACGCCGACGGTCGCGCAGTCGCTGGCCGCGATGTAAGCCCGCCGATCAGCTCGAACGGACCGAGAACCCGCAGCTCGCGATGAACTGGCGCAGGGCGGCGTCGGAGGTGACCGCGCTGTCGAAGCCGATTTCACAGCGCTTGTCGGGATAGCTGGCGGACACACGGACGACGCCCGGTTCGGTGCGCAACATCGTCTCCAGCCCCACCGCGCACGTCACGCACGTGAAGCCGTCCACGTGGTACGTGACCGCGCTCGTCTCGCGAATGGCGCCGTGCGGGGCGCCTCCCTGCAGCGACAGGCCGCCGCCGACGACGGCCACGTTGCGAATGAAGTTGCGACGATTCATGTGACACTCTCCAGCGTGCGCATTCTAACGGCGGATGCCAAACACGTTCCATAGCGTAAATCAGCTATGACCGGGAACGCGCTCCGACCCCAGACGGTGCGCGTCCGGCGCCGGTCTCGAATTGCCTCCGCCGCGCATGCGAGCCAACCTCAGCGGGGCCTCCGTCCATGCTAATATCTCGCTTTCCACACAGGGGTGAAGTGTCCCAATCAGCGATCTCAGGCGCGGCGCGGGAGCGCTTCCCGCTCGGTCCGGCTCCTTCCGATTCTTCCGCGGCCCCGGCCGCTCTCCAGTCGTTTCCAGGACGCATGCGGCACGTCGCCGCCGTCCTCGTCCGTCACATGGTCGCGGCCGCGGCCGACAGCCTGGGCTGGCGGTGGATCTCGTCGCGCCTGGGAACCGCTGGCCTGTCGGGTCCGATGAGATTTCGCGTGCTGCTCGAAGATCTCGGAGGCAGCTTCGTCAAATTCGGTCAGGTCCTCGCGGTCCAGCCTGACCTGCTCCCTCCCGGGTACGCCACGCAGCTCCTGGATCTGCTCGACCGGGTCGCGCCGGTGCCGGTCGACCTCGTGATGCAGACCGTGCTGGCCGAGCTCGGCCCGGCGGCCAGCCGCCTGGAGGCGATGGATCCCGAGCCGCTCGCCACCGCGTCGATCGCGCAAGTGCACGTGGCGCGGCTGAACGGACGCGCGGTCGCGGTCAAGGTCCAGCGGCCGGGCATCGAGCAGCAGTTCCGATCGGACGTCAGGATGATGATGCTCCTCCTGCGCCTCGTCCGGATGTTCCGCGTGCGTCCGCTCTACTGGCTCGACGAGCCGATCCGGGAATTCGCGGGATGGACGGACGAAGAGCTCGACTTCCGGCGCGAAGCGCGGCACATTTCGCTCGTGCGACGCCAGTCGGCCGGCCGCCGCGGCGTCCGGCTGCCCGAAGTGATCATGGGGCTGACGACGCGGCGCGTGCTGGTCACCGAGTATCTCGACGGCGTCCCCATGGCGACCTACATGCGGGCAACGGAGAGCCACGACGCGAAAGACGAGGCCCTCGTCGAGCGCCTCCGCGCGCAAGGGTTCGACCGCGGCGCCTTTGGCCGGCAGATCATCTTCAACTTCACGACCGACTCGTTCGGCCACGGGCTCTTTCACGCGGACCTGCACCCGGCGAACCTGCTCATCCTGCCTGGCAACGTGGTCGGCTACGTGGACTTCGGCATCACCGGCAGCATCGGCCCTTATGCCCGCACGTGGCTCGCGGCGATGACGCTCGCGCTCGTCCGCCGCGACATCGACGACCTGCACCGCAGCTTTCTGAAGCTGGTGGTGCCGCGGCGCGATGCCGATCCGGTCGCGTTTCGCACGGGGCTCGACGCGCTCGCCGATGGATGGTACGGCGGGCCGGGAGGGACCCGGCTCCGGAAGCCCGCGGCGCTCGTGATGATCGAGATGCTGGCGCTGTCGCGCGAGACGGCGATGCTGCCCGAGCGCGAGGTCGTGAAATACATCCGCTCGGTGATGACGCTCGACGGCGTCGTGCACCGCTTCGCGCCCGATCTCGAGCTCGGCCACGAGATCGAGCAGGCGTCCATCGCCACGCTCGAAGCGCAGTCCAACCGCCAGCTGCTGTTCGCGGCCTGGGCCGGCGCGCTGCGCGCCGTCGAATCCGGCCGCTCGCTCGCGAGCCGCGGCCTCAGCGGCGTCGCGCGGCTGCGTCGGCTGCAGATGCGGGCCAGCGCGGCGTCGTTGCAGCTCGGCGCCGCGGCACTGGCCTGCGCCGTGTGCGTCGCGTTGGCGCCCCGCCCGCTTCAGGCCGGCTTCAATCTCGGAACAGTGGAACTGGCCATGGGATCGATCGCCCTCGTGGCCCTCGCGATCGAACTCGTCCGGCAGCCCAATGAGTGAGACGCTCGAACTCGCCCCGCCGCGCGCGGCCTGGCCCGATAACCCCGACGAGACGCGGCGGCGGCTCGAAGGCGTCGCCCGTGACGTGCGCGAACTGGCGAGCGCCGAGGGGGCGTCTGAGGAATTCCTCCAGATCCTGCCCGAGCTCGGCCCGGTGTTTTCGGGATTCGCGCAGTTCCTTTCCACACGCGCCGACCTGGTGCCCGCGGGACTCCGCTCGGACCTGGCCACGGTCGCCGAGGATCGGGTCGACCCGGCGCCGCTCTCAGAGATCCGAGGCGTCGTGGAAGGCGCATGGCACCGCCGGATCGAGGACGTGTGCTTCGCGTTCGAGGACGCGCCGGGCGAGACGCGCTTTCCCGTTCAGTCGCACCGCGCGTGGCTGACGCCCACCGACGCCGTGATGGTGAGCTGCGTGCCCCCGTCGTTCGAGGCGCGCGCCGAACGCGAGCTGCAGATGCTGCCCCTGCTGTCGGCGGCGCTGGCCTCCACGGTCGGCGGCTCGACCGCCTTCGATGCCCTCGTCCGGGACTACCGCGCCGTCATGCGCCGCCGGCTGGATTTTTCCGACGACGTCGCCGCCAGCGAAGCGCTCGTCGCCGACGCGCGACGGTTTCCGCCGCTGCGCGCGCGGCGCCCGCATCCCGGGTTGTCGTCGAGCCGCGTGGCGGTCTGGGACGATGTGGCGCCGGTTCCGCCGGACACGCCGGGCTTCAACCATCAGGAGGCCGGACCGAGCGTCTGCCGCGCCTGGCTGCGCCAGGCTCTGCTCGGACGGGTGTTTCCCGAGGAATCGATCGCGGCCGACTTCATCATCGCCGGCCGGCGTCAGGTCGCGGTTGGCGGCCGGCTGTTGACCACGATCCCGACCGCCGCGCAGTTGACCATCCAGGGGTACCTGGTGGCCACCGCGGCCGGCGATCCGGATCTGGCGATCAAATACCTGACGCGCGAGCTCGTGCCCGGCCGCCGGGCGGACTCGGCGGGGCTCGAGCGGCGCATGCGTCACGCCTGGAGCGTCGACTCGGACGCGGCCGGCGGCAGCGAGCTCCTGGCGCAGCTGCTGCTCCATTGGCGCATCGCCGTCGAGCATGGGTATCAGCCGACCGCGCGGCTCGCATCGTTCTACCGGGGCTGCCTCGCGGCGGTCCGCGCGGCCACGGCGCTCGGCGCCGAAGCCGACGTGCTGCGCGATACGCTCGAAGCGCTGCAGCTTCGATTGATCGCATTCCAGATGGAAACGCTCACGGGCGTGACGCCGTCGGCGGCCCGGACCGTGCGCGAGGCCGGATGGCGGTTCATTACGACGCTGGCGTCGGGTCCCGTCGCGCTCGATCGAGTCAGCCTGGGCGGAGGACTGTCGATGTCGGTCGCCGCCTCGCTCCTGCTGGCGTTGACCGCGATTGGCATCGCGATGCCCTCCCTCATCACGTCGGGCATGACCTGGGCCGATCCGGTGGGCGCGTCACTGTTCGGCGTGATCGGCGCCGTCGCGCTCGTCCTGATCGCCTTCCGGAGGCCGAGATCCTGACCGCGAATCTGGAGAAAGCCCGCGGGTTCGCCCGCGCGCGCGGGTGGCACGCCTACGTCCTCATGTGGATCGCCGTCTGGCTCGTGCTGATCACCCGCCCCGGCGCGTGGCTGCTCGCGCTCGCGCACTGGCCGATGGCCCTCGTCATGGTCGGCGGATCGCTCGTCGCCGGATCCACGCCGATGGGCGGCGGGACGGTCTCGTTCCCCGCGCTGGTCCTGGCCTTCGGCCGTTCGCCGGCGATGGCGCGCGACTTTGGTCTCGCGATCCAGTCGGCCGGCATGACCTCCGCGCTCTTGTACATCGTCGCCCGCGGTATTCCGGTCGCCGGCCGCCTGCTGGCGTGGGCGTGTGCGGGCGCGGTCGTCGGGCTGGTGCTCGGCACGTTTTTGCTGGCCGGCCGCGTGCCGGCGGACTCGGTCAAGCTGTTGTTCGCGACCCTGTGGATCACGTTCGGCGCATGGCTCGTCACCGGCAACGCCGGCGAGGTGTCGTCCCTCCGCGCGTCGGCCAAGGGTCGAGACGTGGCGCTGATCGGCCTGGCGGTGGGCGGCATCGGCGGCGCCGTCATGTCGCTCATCGGCGTCGGGCCGGAGATGCTCGTCTACGCGACCCTCGTGCTCCGGTTCGGCTGGAAGCCGAAGGCGGCGGTTCCGACCGCGGTCTGCGCGACCGCGCTCGCGGCTCCCGTGGGGCTGCTGCTTCGGATGGTGACCGCCGGCATCCACCCGGAGGTCTTCGCCGTCTGGCTGGCCGCCCTGCCCGTCGTGATCTTCGGCGCGCCGGCCGGCGCCTACATTTCGACGCGCATGCCGCGAGTCGTGCTCTTGCGGATCATCGGGGCGCTCGTCTTGGTACAATTCGCCGTGACCGTCAACCAGGTTCGGCCGACCGCGCTGCAGTGGGCCGGCGTCGTCGCGCTCGCCGCGCTGACGGCCGTGGGACTCTGGGTCCTGGCGCCGTCGGGTGACCGCGCGACCGCCCTCTCGGGCGCGTGATCGACGCGCGTCGCGCGCCAGGATGCCGGAGGGGAGAGTTGCATGTCGCCTGAAGAACGCGCAGAACAGCGAATCGGCACGGTGCTGCCGGAGGTCGCGCTGGCCTCGGTCGCCCCGCCGCACGCCGTCTGGCGGCTCCACGAGATGGCCGCCAGGGGCTCCGGAGCGCTTCTGGTGTTCTGGTCGAGCGTCTGCTCGCACTGCGCGCGTTACGATCAGTATCTGAACACCTTTTCGGAACGGCATCCCGAGGTGGCGTTTGCCGCCATCGCGTCCCGGCAGAGCGAGACGATCGACGACGTGCGCGCCGCCCTGCAGGCGCGTCAACTCGGGTTCACGATGCTCTACGATCCCGGATCCGCCGTCGCCAGTCAGCTGTTCACGCAGCAGACCCCGCGCGTGTTTCTGGTGGACGCCGGGAGCCGGCTGATCTACCGTGGCGCCATCGACAACTTCAAGTATCCGGAAGATGCCGAGTACGAGCCGTACCTCGAGCCGGCGGTCGAGAGCCTGCTCGCCGGCCGGCCGGTGGCCCGCCCGGAGACCCCGAGCTTCGGGTGCGCGATCACCTCGGTCTACTACACGATTCCCCGTCCCCTGAAGAGGAGCTGAGGGTACTGCATGGCCAACCGCTTCGAGACGACGGTTCGGGAGTCCGCGGATCTGATTGAGACGGGCCTCAAGCTCCTCGACGGAGTTTTTCGACAGGTCCGCCACTCGCTGCAGCCCGACCACGAACGGGAACGAACCGCCGTCGACGCCTGCGGTCCGCGCAACGTCGACGGGGCCGTGTCGGAGATCAGCAATCGCATCGTGCGCCTGGGCACGATGACCGCCCCGGAAGACGCGCCGGCGGCCTGGCGCGAGGTCCTCGAAGACGTTCGCCTCTGCTTCACCGACGTGGACGGCCCGCGCGGCTCCGGCCGGTTCGGCGCCGACGTGGTCCTGTCGACCGGCATGCTCGCGGTCCAGCAGGCGCTGCGCGGCCTTTCGAGCCATTACACCTCGCCCGACGGCGCCTTCGGCACCTTCGTCGTCAACGTGCTCGAAGTGTTCGACGACGCCCACATCTACGCGACGCTGCAGTACCGCGAGGTGATCGACCGGTACCGCAAGCGCCTCGAGCGATCGCCCGGCGACGGCGCGGCCCGCGTCGAGCTGGCGCGGACCTACATCAAGTGCGGCCTCTACCACGACGCCATTCGCGAGCTCGAAGTGGCCCGGCAGGATGGGCGCGCCCGACCGAAAGCGCTGCACGAGCTGGCCGTCGCGGCATTCCGGGCCGGGCGAAACGGCGACGCCGCGCGGTACGCCCGCGAGGCGATGGACCTGAACGAATCGCATCCGCGAACGCGTCTCCTGCTCTGGCTGGCCGCCGAGAAGAGTGGCGGCTACCCGGCCGATGTCCCGGCGCGCATGCGCATGCAGGTGCGTTCCGGCCGTCAGCCCACCGCGCTCGCGCTCGAAGACGTGGCCGCGCGGGTCGGCCTGGACAAGACCAGCGGCGGCCGCGGTACCGCGGTGTTCGACTACGACGGCGACGGCTATCTGGACGTGCTCGTGGCCGCCGCTCACGGCGGCTGCACGTTGTACAAGAACAACGGCGACGGCACCTTCACCGACGCCTCGATCCCGTCGGGCATGGACACGTGCCTCACGGCGTTCATCACCGCGGTCGGCGACTACGACAACGACGGCCGCCCCGATCTCTTCATCACGCGGAACGGGTTCTTCAGCGGCGAATGCTCGCTGTACCACAACAACGGCGACGGCACGTTCACGGAGGTGACCGCGGAGGCCGGCCTGAGTGGATGGGGCCCGGCATTCACGGCGTCGTGGGTGGATTACGACCTCGACGGACGCCTGGATCTCTTCGTCGCCTACAACCTCGGATCGCTCTTCGAGCGGAAGACGAGGAACCAGCTGTTCCACAACAACGGCGACGGGACGTTCACCGACGTCACCGACGCCGCGGGCATCTCGACCGAGTGGCCGACGATCGGCTCGGCCTGGGGCGACTACGACAACGACGGCCGCCCCGACCTTTTCGTCAGCAATTCGCTCGGTCGCTCGCAGCTGTTTCACAACAACGGCGACGGGACCTTCACCGAAGTCGGTCGCGAGGCGGGCATCGACACCTACGGCCTCGGCAGCATCTGCTACTGGATCGACTACGACAACGACGGCTGGCTCGACCTGGTCCAGAACGTCTGGTCGGACTCCGAAGACGTGATCCACACCCTGGAGCACGGCGAAGGGCCGCCCGACGGCCAGCCGGTGCGCCTGTGGCGCAACAACCGCGACGGCACGTTCTCGCTTCGCAGCCGCGAGCTCGGCGTGACCGGCTGCTGGGGCAGCATGAGCGGCAACGCCGGCGACATCAACAACGACGGCTACCAGGACATCGTCCTCGGCAACGGCAGCCCGCGCATGGAGCGGGTCGAGCCGCTGACGCTGCTGCAGAGCGACGGGCGCCGGTTTCACGACGTCACGTTCACCGCGGGGCTGCCCATCACCGGCAAGTCGCACGGCGTCAATCTGGCGGACCTCTTCGGGGATGGCCGCCTGAGCCTGATCGTGGCGAGTGGCGGCGCGTATCCGGGCGATCTCCTGACGGTCGGCGCGTTCTGCCCGAAGGAGCGTCTCGGGCACTACCTGAACGTCCGCCTCGTCGGCACGCGGAGCAACCGCAGCGCCATCGGCGCGCGGATCAGGATCGACGCCGGCGGACGATCGCAGCATCGCCTCGTCTCCGGCGGATCGCACTTCGGCTGCCTGCCGTTCGAGCAGCACTTCGGCCTCGGCCCCCACACGCAGGTCGTCGACGCGATCGAGATCCAGTGGCCGAGCGGCGCGCGGCAGCGGTTGGAGGGACCGATCGCGGCGAACAACACGATCCGCATCACCGAAGGCGACAACCGCATCGAGGACGTCTACGCGAGCCGCGGTCGCGCGATGGCGGGCCCCGCCGAGCTCGAACCCGCGTGAGTCCGACGCTCGTCCAGAGGCTCCAGTCGCGGCTGCGCGGGACCGTGCTCGGTCCCGCCGACGCCGGCTACGACGCCGCGCGCACGATCTGGAACGCCATGATCGATCGCCGGCCGGCCCTCGTCGCGCGCCCGCTCGGCGTCGGCGACGTCGTCGCGTGCGTGCGCTTCGCGCGCGACGAAGGCCTGCCGCTGTCGATCAAGGGCGGCGGGCACAACATCGCCGGCCTCGCCGTCCGCGACCAGGCGCTGACGATCGACATGTCGGCGATGCGCGGCGTCTGGGTCGATCCGGTCGCGCGCGTCGCCCGCGCGCAGACGGGCTGCCTCCTCGGCGACGTCGATCGCGAGACGCAGCTTCACGGGCTCGCCGCCGTGCTCGGCTTCGTGTCGAACACGGGGATTGCCGGCCTGACCCTCGGCGGCGGCTTCGGCTATCTGACGCGGCGCTTCGGCTGGTCGAGCGACAACGTCAGCGCCATGGAGGTCGTGACGGCCGACGGCCGGATCGTGCGCGCGAGCGAGCGCGAGAATCCCGACCTCTTCTGGGGACTCCGCGGCGGCGGCGGCAACTTCGGCGTCGTCACGGGCATCGAGTACCGGCTGCATCCGGTCGGTCCGGAAATCTACGGCGGCGCCATCGCCTGGCCGGCCGATGCGGCTGGCGACGTCTTCGAGGCGTTCGAGCGCGTCCTCCGCGACGCGCCGCCGGAGTTTTCGTGCGTTCCGCTGATGCGCAACGCCCCGCCGGCGCCGTGGTTGAGCACGGACATTCACGGCAAGCCGATCGTCGCGCTGTTTGTCTGCTACACAGGTGCGGTCGAGGACGGCGAGCGCCAGATGGCGCCGCTGAGAGCGGTCGGCTCGCCGGTCGGCGACGTGGTGACCCGACGGAGCTACGTGTCGCAGCAGAGCCTCCTCGACGCGACGCAGCCGAATGGACGCCGGTACTACTGGAAATCCGAGTATCTGCCGGCGATCACGCCTGACGCGCTGCAGGTGCTCCGCGAGCACGCGGCGCGGGTCGTGTCGCCGCACGCGGGCATTCTCATCTTCCCGATCGACGGCCGGCTCAATGCGCTCCCCGGCGATCACTCGGCGGCCGGGAACCGCGACGCGAAGGCCGTGTTCAACATCACGGGTTCGTGGGAGCGCCCCGAGGACGACGCCGCCAACATCGAGTGGGCGCGGCGCGCCTGGCGCGACATCCGGCCGTTGTCGACCGGCGGCACCTACGTCAACTTCCTGACCGAAGAGGAGGGAGACGAGCGGATCCGCGCGGCCTACGGCCCGAACTACGCGCGTCTGGTGGACGTCAAGACCGCGTGGGACCCCGACAACCTGTTCGCGGCCAACAAGAACATCACGCCACGCCGCCTCTAACCGGGGCGGTCCCGATCCTTCAGAAACGAATCAGCCACTCGGCGAAGGCGAGGTGGGCGCCGCTGCTCGTCGGGAAGACGGCGTGCGCCACGGCCTGGCTGTGCGCATACGCGTAGTACAGGCCGAGCGCGACATGCGCGTTGATCGTGATGTCGCCGCTGGCATCGTACAGCGTCGCGAGGCCGGTCTTGCCGTTCGACGGCCGGCCGGCGTAGCCAAATGTGTCCGGCTGAAACGCGCCGCCGCCCGAGTACCAGAGATCGTGCTGGTCCGCCAGGCTCAGGGCGTGGACGTCGCTGCGCCACGTGAAGCGATTCGACGGCCTGAGGATCAGTTCGGCGAAGGCGTCGGCGTTGTTCATGAGGTTGAAGAACGGCATGCGGGCGTAGATGCGCGCCGTCGGCAGCGTCTGGAAGTACGTGCCATGCCGGTCGTCGGTCGGATTGCTGTCGCCGGTGCTGTAGTCGTAGCCCGCGCGGATCCACGGCTTCAGGGCCGGCAGCCCTGAGGGCTGCCAGCCTGCTTCCGCCGCGTAGGCGCCAGCGCGATGCGAGAGCGTTCCCCACGAGCCGGTTTGCACGACGCCCCAGAACAACAGGTCGACTGGTCCGGCCGGCGTCGCCGCCACCTGCAGGAAGTCTCCGCCGTAGGTGCCGATTGCGATCGATTCCTTGTCGGCCGTTCTGGCCGCCGCCGAACGATTGTCGGTCTTGAGGACGCCGTGACGGTAGTCGTCGTACCCCAGGCCGAACACACGCCATTCACCCGGATTGCGTTCGCTGCCGGATTGTCCGGTCAACGCCGCGTAGAAGACGTTGATGTTCAGTTCGGCCCACCCGTTGACCTGAAAGACGCCTTCGGTCGGCCGCGCCGCGAGCGCCGTGACATTCAGCTTC
>Ga0316628_100003593_pt1 | contig 11989 bp, 10 predicted proteins | sample OWC_Aug_M2_C1_D5_FD_207648 | JGI IMG/M metagenome (GOLD analysis project Ga0316628, IMG submission 207648) | Wetland soil microbial communities from Old Woman Creek delta, Ohio, United States - OWC_Aug_M2_C1_D5_C | ecosystem: Environmental > Terrestrial > Soil > Wetlands | place: USA: Ohio...
GAAAGGGGAGATTACTTCTACCTTGAGTTCGGGAGAAGACATCACCGAGCGCAAGAAGATGGAGGAAACGATCAGGGCAAGTGAAGAACGGATGCGGGAGCAAGCGGCGCGTTTGCAGGCGGTGCTGGATACTGCTCCCGCGATCGTCTGGATCGCTCACGACAAGGAGTGCCGAGAGATTATAGGAAACTGTGCAGCATATCTTTTTCTACGGGTGCCAGAAGGGACCGATATGTCGAAGTCGGGGCAGGCGCCGGAACGCCTTGCGCACTACCGCGTCTTCAAGGACGGAGTGGAACTGACGGCACGGGAGATGCCGATCCAGAGGGTGGCGGCGTCGGGTCAGGGACTTAGCGATTACGCTATGGAGTTAGTCTTCAACGACGGGACGGTGCGCTCGGTATTGGGCAACATCAGCCCGGTGCTCGACTCCGAAGGACAACCAGACGGCGCCATCGCTGCCTTCATTGACGTCACCGAGCGCAAGCGAATGGCAGAGGAACTCCGCAAATCCCGTGATGAGCTTGAATTACGGGTTCAGGAACGGACCGCCGAGTTGGCAAAAGCTAATGAAAGACTGGGAGAACAGTCACGAATCCTGGAACCCTTCTTCACTTCCACGATCACTCCTTTGGTATTTCTCGACCGAGACTTCAATTTTATCAGAGTGAATGAAGCCTATGCCAAAGCCTGCCAGCGCAAAGCCTCAGAGTTTCCGGGCCATAATCATTTCGAATTCTATCCCTCTGATGCCAAGGCCAAATTCGAGCAGGTTATCCAGACAAAAGAGCCTTACGTGGCCATTGCGAAACCTTTTACCTTTCCTGATCATCCCGAGTGGGGAACCTCTTATTGGGACTGGATACTGACGCCTCTATTAGATCAGAAAGGTGAGGTTGAATATTTAGTTTTCTCGCTTGAGGATGTGACCGAGCGGAAGCGAGCCGAAGAGGCTTTGAGGGGCGCCAACCAATACACCCGCAGTCTTATCGAGGCAAGCCCTGATCCCCTCGTCACTATTAACCCTGGGGGAAAAGTGATGGACGTGAACAGCGCCACGGAACTCGCGACCGGCGTCTCCCGCGAAGAACTGATCGGAAGTGACTTCTCGGATTATTTCACCGAGCCCGAAAAAGCCAGAGAGGGTTACCGAACCACCTTCTCGAAAGGCACTGTCCGGGACTATCCCCTTGCCATTCGACATAAGTCAGGGATGATCACCGACGTTTTATACAACGCCACCATTTACCGGAATGAAGCCGGCGAAATCCAAGGGGTCTTTGCAGCCGCTCGGGATATCACGGAACGGAAACGAGCAGAAGAGGCTTTGAGGGTCGCCCACCAATACACCCGCAGTCTTATCGAGGCAAGCCCTGATCCCCTCGTCACCATTAACCCTGGGGGAAAAGTGACGGACGTGAACAGTGCCACGGAACTCGCGACCGGCGTCTCCCGTCAAGAATTGATCGGAAGTGACTTCTCGGATTATTTCACCGAGCCCGAAAAAGCCAGAGAGGGTTACCGAACCACCTTCTTGAAAGGCACTGTCCGGGGCTATCCTCTTGCCATTCGACATACGTCAGGGATGATCACCGACGTTCTATACAACGCCACCATCTACCGGAACGAAGCCGGCGAAATCCAAGGGGTCTTTGCAGCCGCTCGGGATATCACGGAACGGAAACGAGTAGAAGAGGCGCTAATGGAATCGGAAACTCGTCTTCGCGCTCTCTCCTCGCAACTCTTGACCGCCCAGGAAACCGAAAGAAAACGGATTGCCATGGAACTCCATGACGGCATCGGACAAATGTTGACTGCTATCAAATTCAAAGTAGAGAATATCCTCCAAGAAAAAGGCAAAGGCCAGGCTGCGACAAAACGTAAATCGTTAGAATCAGTCGTCCCAATGGTTAAAGAAACCGTTGAAGAAGTCAGAAGGATGCAGATGGATTTGCATCCCTCCACCCTGGACGACCTCGGGATTTTGGCCACCCTGGGGTGGTTCTGCCGGGAATATCAAAAAATCTATTCTCACATTCGCATCGAAAAAGAGATCGGCCTCCAGGAGAATGAAGTCTCTATTCCACTTAGGGCTGTGATCTATCGAATGACCCAGGAAGCCCTAAGCAATATCGCGAAGCACAGCAAGGCAGATCTTATTCGTCTCTCTCTCAGAAAAAAAGAGAGCACGATAGAATGGATCGTTAAAGATAATGGGATGGGATTCAACTTAGAAGAGATTCTTTCTTCGGACACAACCAGAAGAGGACTGGGGCTTAGCAGCATGAGGGAACGAGCCCAACTCTCAGGAGGGACGTTTGAGATCGAAACTTCTCCGGGGGCCGGCACTGTGATCAGAGCGAACTGGCCATTATAGAATTTGACAAAGAGAGTGGGAGATGCGGGGACGCGGAGAGAGGCGGAGAGGAAGACACCGGGATAAGGAGAAATCATGGAGAATAGAAAAACGAATATTCGCCACTTTCGTGAGTTAGATGTTTATAAATTGGGGATGGAATCAGCAATGAGGATTTTTCAATCTAGTAAATCATTTCCCGACGGAGAGAAGTATTCGTTGACGGATCAAATCAAGCGATCCTCCCGATCCGTATGTGCCAACATCGCCGAAGCATGGCGCAAACGGCGATATCCGAATGCTTTCGTCAGTAAACTTAGCGATGCAGATTCTGAAGCTGCTGAAACGCAGGTTTGGCTTGAATTTGCTCTTAAATGCGGCTATCTTGACGAAAAACCTTATTATGAGCTTGACAAAGCGTGTGACTACATTATGGGAAAGTTAGTGAATATGATAGTGCACCCGGAGCAATGGAGAATTAAGTCTCGGAGAGACTGAATGTCTCGTCCTTTATTCTCACAATGTCGCGGTGTCTTCGCGTCACCGGGTCTCCGTGTCTCCGCTTCTCCTCATCATGTTTTCACTCGCGCGATACCACCCCCTTTTCGATGGCAAAGGCGGTCAGAGCCTGAATGCTGTGAAGATCTAATTTCTCCATGAGGTTGGCCCGGTGTTTTTCAACCGTCTTGACGCTGATGCAGAGGTCGTCTGCGATCTGTTTATTCCTGTATCCCTCGGCAATCAGCTTCAGGATCTCTCTCTCGCGTTGGGTCAAGGTCTCCCACGACGTACGAGATTTTAAGGTTTTTTTCCCTTCCAGATAGCCTTCGATGACCTTGTCCGTAATCTCAGGACTAATATAGGGTTTACCGCTTAAGACTTTCTTCACTGCCATGATTAACTCGGAGTGCGTGGAATCCTTTAAGATATACCCATCAGCTCCAGCCCGAAAGGCGGCAAGGATGTATTCCTCAGCCCTGTGAACGGTTAACACCAAGACCCTGCTCGCCGGTGATCCCCTCTTGATTTCTTTAATGGCTTCCATACCGTTCATCCTTGGCATGGAGAGATCCGTCAGGATGAGGTCGGGTTTGAATTTCTCGGCGCACCGGATGGCCTCTCGTCCATCCCCTGCCTCCCCGACAATCTCAAAATTTGGGTTTGAGGAGAGGAGTGACCGCAATCCTTCCCTGAGAATGGTGTGATCTTCGGCAATAACAATTCGAGCTTTTTGACTCATACGTTGGGTTCCTCCTCTTCGTATCTATTCACCCTATTCGTAGTTATCCCGGCTACTTAGTATTTTCCCAAAAAATACCGTGTACCCCCCCTCCGACCTACAGTGTACACCCTATTTACCATTTTTGTAACTAATAGTAAAGTGGGCACATGACAGGCAGGGGAGCAAAGTCAATCAGAGCAGATTTGGAACGCGTTTTAATTGTTGAAGATAACCCCTTCTTCCTGCAATTTCTCAAAGAGGCCCTGCACTCCCGATTCCCTTCGATGGATATTCTTGAAGCGGTTGGTGCAGAGGAGGCGATGCAGAAAATAAGAACGCTCAAACCCGAAGCCATCTTTACGGACCTCAGGCTGCCCGGTGAAAATGGCCTGGAGCTAACAAAAAGAATAAAGGCTGAATTTCCCAACATCGTCGTCGTCATTATTACGAATTATGATTTGCCGGAATACCGAGAGGCGGCATACCAATGTAAAGCAGATCATTTCCTCTCGAAGGATTCCTTTCTGAAAATGATCAATTCTATCTTAACGGACCGAAAACCGGGTCAAGACGATTTACGTCGCGAGAAGCCATCTTAGAGGGGGTCAAATTAGCATGCCCAAAGCATTACTTGTTGAGGACAGTGCCATTTTCCGGACATTGCTTAAAGAGACCCTTCAATCTCGATTCCCGTCAATGGAAATTCTTGAAGCCGCTGACGGGGAGGGAGCGATGCAAATAATAAATGCCAGCCTACCTGATCTCATTTTTATGGACATCAAATTACCCGGAGAAAATGGCCTGGATCTAACCGCCAAGATAAAGGCTAAATATCCTGCCGTGATTGTCATCATCCTGACGAGTTACGATACCCCGGAATATCAGGAGGCAGCGGTGAAAGCGAAGGCCGACCACTTTCTTGCAAAAGGCTCATCAAGTAAGGAAGGGATTTTGAGCCTGGTGAAGTCTGTTTTGGCTGACCGGTAGTCCCCTCGTTTCCTCCCGACAGGGAGGTCTGGGAGGGATTTGAAAAGGAAATACCGTACGTTTCTGCATAAAATAGGGGGTTTACCCGATTCACTTTTGACACTACTTAACATAACAATGATTTCAAAGGCTATCGTTCGGAGCAAGACGATAAGGAGACGGCTCGATGGTTACAAGGATCAAAATCCAGATGATGAAATGGCAAATACGGCTGCTTAGATTGAAACAGCAAAGGAGGTCTTGAGAAGGCATATGATCTTGCAACCGATTCATGGTCGGCTAACCCCGATGAACTGCGCAATCATCCTGATGGATTATCAACCACAGTTTGCCATGGCCATCAACTCCACCGACGGAGATATCCTAATCCATAACGGAATCAACCTTGCAAAGATAGCCAAGACATTCAGCATTCCCACTGTACTGACGACCGTCGGGCAATTAAGCTTTGGCGGTCCTCTCTTTTCAAAACTTCAGGAAATCTTCCCCGACCAGGAACCCATCGACCGCACGACCCTGAGTGTTTTTGATGACAGCAGAATTCTTGCCGCGCTGGAAAAGATGGGAAGGAAAAAGCTTGTCATCGCTGGATTGTGGACCGACTTTGGTGTCGCGGCCTCCATTCGGCATGCACGACAGTTAGGTTACGAAGTATTCCTGGTCGTGGACGCCTGTGGGGATGTGACCCCAAGGGTTCACCACATTGCCACCCAGCGCCTCTGCAGGGAAGGGGCAGTCCCGATGACGTGGCTCCAGATGCTCTTGGCCTTACATCGTGACTGGGCTCCTCCGGAGGCTTATGACGTGTTGCTTAACATTGCCAAAGATCACGCAAGCGCCTATGGGCTGGAAATACGCTACGCACAGAGTGGGTTAGATAGACGACAAACAAGATTGGCCAATCACCAGCCAAGAGAAAGGGGGTGGCGAAAATGCTTTACGCTTCCGGCTTGATCACTAAGAAGATATCAAGAAAGATCCTGACCAGACATCACCCCGGGGATCGCTTCAAGGACCTGATGGGAGGGGATTTTTTTAATGGGGCATTTAAGAAAAGCCCTCAGCTTTCTCACGAGTGTTTTACCAGGAAACAGCTATTTCCCCTGCTCACGGGTTGAGCTGCGAGGGGCGAGGCTTATCCGGACAACCCGAAAACTATCCTCACCTATTTACCCCGATGCCCGGAGAGCCGTAAAGGAAACTGGAGGTTTCTATGAAGTGCTACCGCTGTAGAAGTACCATGGTTTACGAAAAATTTTACGGTCCCCATGAACATTTCTGGGGATGGCGATGCATCTTCTGTGGAGAGATTGTCGATCAGGTGATTTTAGAAAACCGGGATTCTCCAAGGGGACAGGCTGTCGTCAACGGACGCGCTCGGAGGAGGTAATACCCGACCTGATGCCATCAAGGGAAGAAGATGACGATGATCTTCCTCTGTTTGCTCCTGGGTTTGGCTACTGGGGTGATAATCCTCTTCTCAAGCCGAGCCGTCAATCTTTGGTCCATTTCAGATGTCCCGCGAGAAGAGCGCCTCCCAGAAGCATCGTCCCTAAAATGATAAACCCGGTCGAAAAGGACCTGGTCTGTCCGATGAGTCCAATCATGGCCGGGATCGCCCCACCTCCGATCAAAAAACTCACCGGCACCATCAAAGAGATGGTAATGCTCTTGAACTGAGACCCTCCTATTTGAGAGAGCGCAGCAAAGCCCGGTGGAAAGAAAGAGGAAGCCAACATGGGTTGAAGAAAGACAAGGACAACCATCCAGGATCCAGACACCAAACCAAGAAGGATGACCGCCACCCCATTCGCCAGAAAGATCGCTTTCAAGGCTCGCTTTGGCCCCAGGCGATCCGTCACCCACCCGGATAGAATAGCTGTCCCTGCGGGAAAAATCCGGGAAAGTCCAACCAACGTATTGGCCCAGACCTGATCCATTCCTCTCTCTGATACCAGGAAAAGAGGAAACATGGCAAACATTCCGAGCGTGCCACCAACGCCCAGGCTGAAAAGGGGCATCATGACCCAGAAGGAAGATTCTTTCAGGATGATTCGGAGGTTGCTGACATTGAGGGACTCCCCGCGGAATTTCCCTCCCCTGCCGAAAATGGAAAAAAGAATGCCGGCGAGAACAGAGGAAATTCCAAGCAATGTGTAAATGCCCCACCAGGAAAACCATCCCAAAAACATTTCTACGATCAGCGGAGCCGCGACAAACCCCAAGTTAGGCGCTAATTCGTGGATGGAAATCGCCTTCCCCCAATCCTTGGGGTCTACCAATTCAGTGAGCGTGGCAATTCCTGAGGGGAGGTAGAGCCCTGCGGCCATTCCCAATATGAAGAATCCCAGACGAACCGACCAAAGGTCATGACGAAGACCGATAAATAGGAGTGCCCCGCCAAGGGTGACGGTGGAGAGGATAAGCGTTCCCCGATGATTGAGGCGGGAAAAGACAAAACTCGATCCGAGTAGCATGATACAATAGCCGAAGGATATGATGAAAAAGAAGGAGCCCGCCTCTTCATGGCCTATCTTTAGATCTTTCTCAACAGTTGGCAACAGGGGGGCCAGGATTACCCGAGAAACGAAGTTCAAGAAGAAGATCCCCACGAGAAAGAGAAGGGGGGGCATCTGAGAACGAAAGGAGGATTCTGTTTTCAGTGCGCACACCGGTCAGCCTCTTTCTTAATGAAGGAAAAAGATTCGGAAGATCAGATAAAAGCCGCTCCCCGTTTTCTTCATATCACCCAATGATTCTTCTTTCCGGAAAATTTTTCAAGATCGAAGCATAAAGAGAGATAAAAAAGGCCGGCAGAAACATGCCGGCCTTTCAATTCTTCAATAGTCTAGTCACACTCTGATGAGCCGTTTAACGTCTTGCTCAGGACCAGCATAACGAACCACAGGTCGAGCAATGAGTTGCATGGGGGAACATCCATCTCATAGATCTCACCTCCTTCTCTAAACTCTATTTTAAATTCACTCTTCCTCCCCTGTCAAGGAAAATAAGACTGAAATAGTGAGGTCTCAGGCATGGGGACAATAGGTCGATCCCAACCTGAACGATTCGGCAGGAATTGCTGGGTCGTAACTTGAAAGAAGATGAAGCAAGAGGGATCGCCTAATCTTTCCCTTTTTTCTTGAGGAAACCGAGGAGGTCGGATTCCTTGGTAGATCGTGCATTGGGCTTCTCTTTTTCAACCCCCGGCTTCAATTGTTCCCTCTTCCACTCCTTCTCTCGGATCATATGTCTCTCAATCCAATGGTCGAGAGCTTTCACGTCGAAAAGAACCCGGTCCCCTATTTTAAGGTAAGGAAGTCTTTTCAGAGAGGCCATCCGGTAGACGGTGTCTGTTGAAAGACTTAAGTACTGGCTCGCCTCTTTTGCGGTAATCAGTCTCCGGAGCTCCGGAATCTTTTTCATCCGGTCATCCATCCGCTCAAAATACTTCTCGGCTAACAGGTCTGCCAGCATGTCTAAAACTTCTTTGACAGGAGGTCGGTATTCCTCTTGTGCCATTGGTCCCTCCGAAGAACAGGGTGATTTCTCACCGTTCTTTTGTTCTGGCCACTTCCTGGATTTTCTTGAGGAGGGCGATGTTCTCTGTATGACCGGTCAAACGGGCAGTCACGCTTCCGCGAATCGGACGGTTGAGGAGGTAGAAATCGCCAATCAAGTCAAGAATCTTATGCCGGACAAATTCATCAGGAAATCGAAGTTCGGTGTTGACGACTTTCTCGTTATCCACCAGGATGACGTTGCTGAGTCGCCCTCCCCCTCCCATCCCCATCCGCTCGAGCATCTTATAATCCTTGACAAAGCTGAAGGTCCTTGCAGGAGCGATCTCATCCTTGAAAGTCTCCACGCTCCCTAAGATAAAGGTCAAGGTCTGCTGCCCGATCGGAGGGGGGTAATCTAAAAAATAGCGGACAGAAAAGGTTTCAGCGGGCTCAATGACCAGAGACTTATCCCGATCGACGACCTCCAGTCGACGATCGATGACCAATTCGTCCACCCTCTCCTCCTGTTCCTCCACACCCGCCTTTTCGACAATCTTACAAAACTCCAAAGCCGAACCGTCCATCACCGGAATCTCTTCAATCATCTTCACCATCAAGTTGGTGATGCCGTAGGCGTGCAACACTGCCATGAAGTGCTCGACCGTCCGAGCAATGGCTCTCCCTTTTTTCAGAGAAGTGGCAGACTCTGTCGTTTCGACATAATCGACATGCGCGGGAACCACTTCATCCGCCGAGATATTTCCGAATAGGATCCCGCTACGGGGGGGCAGGGGTTGGAGGAGAAGTCCTGTTTTCTTCCCGGAAAAAAGCCCTGTCCCGTAAAGCACCATGCTCTGCTTCAAGGTACGCTGAGGCCACAAGGAAGTTCCTTTCCCCTTTGCAGCTTTTTGGAACGAGGGGGTCCCCTCCTGAACAGAGGTAAGAGAGGGGCCAACGGGATCTTCGGCCATCTCTTTCAAAAAAATCTTTTTGTCCTGGAAGGGCCCCTCTGTGATAATTTCCCCCGATTGCTCGACCGTCACCAATTCCTTTTGATGATCGAGAGCTCGATGGATGGTCATAAGAAGAACATCGAGGGAAAGAGGTTTTTCAATAAAGTCAAACGCCCCCAACTTCACAGCGGCCATGGCAGTGGAAATCGTTGCGTGACCCGATATCATAATCACTTGGCACTCCGGGGCAATCCATTTGAGCCGTTTCAATACCTCTATGCCATCCATCCCTGGCATCCAGATATCGAGAAGCGTCACATCCGGGCCTTCCTCCTGGAAAACTTTTATCGCTTCCTCTCCGCTCTGGGCCTTGGCGATTCGAAAACCCTCATCCTCCAAGACTCCCGCGATCGACTTGACCACTCTCTCCTCATCGTCGACGATGAGGACTTTCTTCTCCATAATGTCTCCCTCAAAGAAGCATTTGCCTTTTTAATATCACAACCTTGTAAAATTATCAACAAGATATCGGATTTTGAGCATCTATTTATCGATCTGAGCCTTCTGAAGCCGACCGCTGAAATCCCGATAGATCACCTTCCACCGGCTATAGGTATCCAGAGCGCCCCCTCGCCCTCCTGCCTCCTTCCTTCCATAGCCCGAACGTTTGATCCCACCAAAAGGCAGCTGTATCTCAGCACCAATGGTAGAGGCATTGATATAGACAATCCCGGTCTCTAGATCCCTTTCTGCGACAGCCGATGCGTTGACATCCTGAGTGTAAATGGCGGATGAAAGTCCATAAGGGGTGCCATTGACGATCTGAATGGCGTCTTCAAGGTCTTTTGCATCAATTACAGAAACCACCGGCCCAAAAATTTCTTCTTGGGCAATCCGCATCTCAGGAGTTACCCCAACAAAAAGAGTGGGCTCAATGAAATATCCCTTCGAGCAATTCCCCTTTTGATAGGCTTTCCCTCCCAGGATGAGTTTTGCCCCCTCTTTCTTCCCGATCTCGATATATCTGAGAATTTTGTTGAACTGAGATTCATTGACCACCGGCCCCATGTCCGTCTCTTTTTGAAGACCATCTCCCAGTTTGAGACGGGATGCGGCCGTCTTAAACTTTTCGATGAATTTCCGGGAGACTTTCTTGTGCACAATAACTCGGCTGGCGGCAGTGCATCGTTGGCCGGTTGTTCCAAAACCACCCCAGATGGCTCCCTCCACGGCCAGATCCAGGTTCGCATCATCCATGACGATGATTGCATTCTTCCCACCCATCTCGGTCGCAATGATCCGATGAATGGCTCCACAAATTCCTTCAAGACGTTTCCCAGTATCAAAAGAACCCGTGAAGGAGATGGCATCTACTTCTGGATGGCTCACCAGATATTCGCCCACCTCCCCTCCCGGCCCATGGATGAGATTCAGAACCCCTTTGGGCAAGCCTCCCTCCACCAGGGCCTCTACAAATTTTGCCGCACAGGCGCTGGTGTCACTCGAAGGTTTGAAGACAACCGCATTGCCACAGATGAGGGCTGGAAAGACTTTCCACCCGGGGATAGCGATAGGAAAATTCCAGGGAGTGATCAATCCGAAAACACCGATGGGAACACGAATCGATTTCATATCCTTATTGCAGAGCTCAGAGGGAACGGTTTCCCCGGAAAGTCTCCTCCCTTCGCCGGCCATGTAATAACCCATGTCAACGGCTTCTTGGACATCCCCTAACCCCTCAGGAAGAATTTTGCCCATTTCCCGCGTTTCCAGCTTTCCCAAAGACTCTTTATTTCTCAAGAGAATTTCTGCAGCTCTAAACAGAATTTCCCCCCGACGCGGGGCTGGGATGAGTCGCCACTCATCATAGGCGCCTCGGGCTGCTTTGACAGCCTCATCCACATCTTCCCTGCCCGACTTCGAGACCACTCCAATCACTTCGTCTTTATTGGCTGGATTAATCGACTGAAAAGTCTCCCCGGATTTAGAATCAACCCATTTTCCGTTGATGTAGTTCTTAACCCGTTCCATCTTGCCCCTCACTCATTTAGCAATCCGCAATTTTTCTTAGTAGTTCCCTGCCCCAACCTTCTTTCTCAGGAGGTCATAATCCTGCTCCGAGGAAGCAAAAATTCCGGTGTTTCCCAACCTCACATTCCTGAGCCCCACAGCCTTGGCTCCCAGGTAAGCCTCAACCATCTCAGAAGCTTTTGGATTTTTATATCGTTTCATTTGATATTCTGGGAAAAAAGCCAGAATAGTAAAAGGGATTTCCGGGTCGACATCAAAAATCAATTGAGCGATCTTTCTCAGCTGGAGCGTCTCCACAAGGTTTGGGATATAAAGTGAAAGGACCTCCAGAACAAAATCCCTTTTAATGATCTCCTCGGGAAGTTTGAGGATGTTGCGGTTGAAACAGCCGGTCAGCCATTTATGGTCGGTTCCGTCGTAGGCCTTAATATCGAGCCAGAAGGAGTCAACCCCCGCCTCCTTTAATGCATCCAGGTTCTGAGGGGTAAGGCCGTAACCATTGGTTTCGATCATCACCCATAGCTCGGTTTCTGCCTTAATGAGGCGAGTGCATTCGATATAATACTCCGGACAACAGGTCAGATCTCCCCCCGTAAAGGCAACGATATTGCGGGCAGGTCCCCATCCCTGGGGACTTAAAACGATCTCTTTTTTCTGGATCACCTTGGGACAGAGAGATGACCTTTTCCCGTGCATGACACAAGCCCCGCAACCCCGACACGAATCATGGGCATGAAAGGCCGTGGCCCTGTGTCGAGGCTCTCGGACCGTCACTTCTTTTTCATATTCCTTGCATGCCTTTAACACATCGGCAGGAGACCACCAATCACCCTTGGCAATTCTTGTGAAATTCCACGAATGGCATTTTCGGCAGGAAAAGTTACAACCCGATTGGTAAATGGAAAGGTAATTTTCTGGACGCGAGAGATGCACAGCG
>Ga0316628_100003594_pt1 | contig 11987 bp, 11 predicted proteins | sample OWC_Aug_M2_C1_D5_FD_207648 | JGI IMG/M metagenome (GOLD analysis project Ga0316628, IMG submission 207648) | Wetland soil microbial communities from Old Woman Creek delta, Ohio, United States - OWC_Aug_M2_C1_D5_C | ecosystem: Environmental > Terrestrial > Soil > Wetlands | place: USA: Ohio...
GTACTTTTAAATATATCTCTCTTGAGTAAAAAGCGCACTATCTAATGCAAGAATCATTGGCTTCTTTTTTTCCGCTAATTTTTGCGAGAGAACCTGGCATTGATTCTTTTCACAAAAAATGCCAGTATCAACAACACAAATGATACAATCAACAGATAAAAGCTGAACCCAGGACCCCACGAACATGGTACAGCTGTTTGTACAGATTGGCCAGGGATCGTGATATCCAAAGTACCACTCCCCATGAAACTACCAACCCCCACCTGAGTCAGCTGACTTAAGGCATAATAAAACACGACCAATGTGAGCAGGATCACCACGATACTAAGAACTGAGAGGATAATGGTGATTTTTCGTAGTTTTTTCTCTGTCAGGAGACTGAAGAAAATCAAGAGACACGCGACACCCACCAATAGGGATAATAGTCCGAGCACCATCGTAACTTCAGAGGGAACTGCACTGATCTCCCCGCCGGTTGCATTGGATGATTTTGTTAAGGTGATCAATTTGGGGGGAACAACCATGGTATTGGTCGTGGTCGAGATAGAGCCAGTCTCACCACGTAACACCCACCACGGAGACACCAGAGCAATGATGAGGAGACTGATCGTAATGAGTTTTGCACCAGCAGTGATCTGGCGTTTCCAGAGAAGGAAGCCGAGGGAGCCTATCAAGAACGCAATGCCAAGATAGAAAATTACAACATGAAACAATGATCCCTGGGAGGTGAGAAGATCCATTTTTTTGTCTCCGCGTACCTGAATCTGTTGCTGGGCGATGGTCTCTTCATTTACAAGAACAACGATCTCATAATCCCCTGGTGGTATCGAAGCTGTCGCTGTGCCATTCTGTTGAATCGATGTCGACAGAGCTTTTCCGTTTCTTTGAAAGGAAATCTCACCATTCGACAATGGGTCTGCATAGGAATTAAAGAGTGACAAATCAAGCATAAACTCCGCTGGAAACATCACAGTAAGCGTTGTCGCTTGTTTGAGAGACAGGTCCTGCTCCAATCGAAAAGCTTTATAGCTTAAGCTCAGACGGTACGATGCGGGAAGAAGATTACTGAAACGATAAGTTCCAGAATCGGTTGATTCTGCACGGATGGTTATTGCAGATGCCATCTCGCTACTCACAAGCGTTGGATTGACATCCACAGCAGGGGCAAAACCCCAGGTGTCCGTAATAGTCAGGGAAAGATCATACCGTTCAAGGGAGAACGATTTTTTCAAATCAAAAATCCGACGGAAACTATTCAGCTTTACCTGTTCGTCTCCAATCAAGAATCCCTGATAGAAGATCTTTAGTTCATATGGTTTCAGAGTATAGCATGGCGCGTAGAGACGTGCAGTCCCATCAGAATCCGATGTTGTCTCTGCAATGGTTGTACCGTCGAACTGCAGTATGCATCGGGCGTTTCCCACCGCCTTCTCATCCTGGTCGGTCAGTGTGATAGCAATCGCTCCCTGTGGTCGACACCTGATATTGACAGCTGTATCCTGTGTCAGATTCACAATAGCAAACCCAATGTACTGATGCTCTTTGGCAAACCTCGGGTTCTCCCGATAGATTTTGACAAGGTATTCTCCCGCGTCGAGATCTGGGAATCGTATCTTCTTAAACAAGGAAAGATTTTTCCAATCGAAAATCCCTAGAATCATCTGAAGCTTCTCCCGGAGGTTCTTCCCAGTCATATTCAATGAAATCGACCCAAGAGAAAGACGTCCAACCGAACCTGAGGACCGAAAACTTTCTGATTGGTACAGCTCCGCATAGATGTACGAGATGTTTTTCCCTAACGCCGCGGAAAACAAGGACCCTAAGGGAACTGATCGAGCAAAATGCACATAGACCGTTAACGTATATCGCTCTTTTTGTTCTTTTCCTTCTGTGACATTCCCACGGGACACGGGAACGTTCTTAATCATACGTTGATAGAAAGTGGATTCCTCATCGATTCTTGTATATCCACCTGTCTCAACCGTCAAAAACTCAATTTTATACTGGTAGATCTTTCCCTGATCAAGTGTGGTCTGATGGTTTCCGTTTTCATAAGCGTCCCGTGTGAGATCTAGGTTCCCCGTGTCTGCTTCAAGTCCTGGTAATTTGATGTTCTGCTTCGCATAGACCTTGATTTGGACACCATCATCTGGTCCATCGGTAATCCCCGTGCTCGAATTCAAAATAATCCCATGTACTTTCCCTGTCGTCCCATCTCCAAGACAGACCCAGGCTTTGGATCCCAGCTCGATGTCGTCCTCTGTTGATAGCACCAGTTCACGTTCGGTGCTCTCAGGGTTTTGAGGAACTGAGAATTCCTGAATCGTGTTGTCCTCGGTGTAGATGTATACGGTTGGCAATATCTCCCCAACATTCATCTTCTCAATCGATGCACTCCTGGATTTTATCGAGGTGATGCCTGCATAAAAACCATCCAATATAGTGGGATCATCAATGGTGATTGATTTCAGGATCTCATGATGGGCATCAATCAGAATTCTTTTCGCATTCGTCGGACTATAATAATAAGTATAGATGTTATCTGATCGAATGTCGCCGCGTGGGCTGGTACATTCCAATCGTACTCGGACCATCAGATTCCCTTGGACAAGCACTGTTTTTTTTATCTCGGTAGACCATGAGCTGCCCACATAATCAGGCTCCCCTGGGACGCCGTACCGGAAATCAAAATTCCCTAACTGGTCGAGGTTAAAGGTTTCAACAGTGGTGGAATTCGGTTTGAATTTGATGGCAGACAGCGCGATGGGATTGCCAAGTAACTGACCTTTCTGGATGACCGCATAAATAACAAATCCTTCTTGTCTGATGCCGTAATAATCAAAATCTATTTTTTGGCCAGGGATTGGTTCATAAAAATAATGGGTATCCTCGACCGTCACATGTGTTGGGTAGTTTGCTTGGTCTGTTTCTTTTGAGTCATACAAGACATAGTATGTTTCTTTTCCGGTTGCTTCGGGGGGGATCAAAAACACAAGGCCGCAGGATGAAATATGGGCCGAATCTGAGGATTCAAGGTCGTAGATTTGTGATTCAATCTCTTGAAGCTCGGTCCCGTCATCTACCCCGACGCGGATTGAATGGATCGTCTCGTTGGTCCCCCAGCAGGGGTTATCGAACGAGATTCTCAGATCGATTGGTTGATACTTCGCGGTTTCATTGCTCGTATCAAAAGGGACGATGAGTTCTTGTTTATATGGTAAGGTGTCGATGTCCGTTTGAAGGGAATCATCAGCAGCTATCACTGAGACTGCAACCGAAGAAAGGAGGAGGAGAGCGACCGCTATCCTGAGACAGACCTGTTGAAGTGATGACACCATAGTGATATAATAGTATTATCATTTATTTATATAAATATTCTTTTTAAGAAACAAAGGGTAAATCACAGGAGATGCCCGATCTGGATTTTTTTATCAGAGAAGAAAGCGGCCTAGGGGGTAATCACCGTATCTGATTTCATCAGAATCGACACGATTTCAGTCATATCGACGATCCGGCCGACCACGATGTCCTTTTCGATTTCATAAAAACCAATACAGGTCTGACACGCGACAAGATCCACCCCTGCCTTTGATAGCCCGGTCAATGCATCCAAAAACGATGATTTATTTGTCAGCAGATGCACCGCTGAGTTATAAAAAATAATCGTTTCTGGTTTTTTTGCAGACGCCCACAGCTTCCGTAGAAACCCTCCGGTCATTGTTCTTCCTAACTCGTCGCTTCCCCTTCCAAGCGACTCACTATGTAAAATCACCGTTGTCTTCGTCATGGTTTTCCCTCAAGATGCGCTAGTAAAATGCAGGAAGAACTTAAACCTTATGTGCGCCAAAAACTTTTAGTCCCCACCCTTCATATCATAAGCAACGACTTATGAAAAAAATGAGACTGCTTCCGATAGGATGTCTTCTTTTCCTCTGTACTTTTTCCTTATTCCTTCCTCCCAGTGCAAGTGAAGAAATCACAAGCCAAACACTGTACGTCGGCGGAGAAGGACCAGGGAATTATACACGGATACAGGATGCGTTGGATAACGTCACAACCGGGGGCTCCGTGTACGTTTTTCCTGGAATTTATCAGGAGAACTTACGGGTCACAAGACAAGTCCATCTTCTCGGAGGAGAGACGAATAGCACAATCATCGATGGGAAGAACGAAACCTTTGTCGTGAGTCTTGAGGCAGGCAACAGTACATTGTCTGGTTTTACGATTACCCGCAGTAAACAAAAATTTCCGTTTGCTGGGGTCTATATCATCTCCAATTACAACACGATATCAAATAACATCCTGACCAATAATTTCTATGGTATGCAGCTCGGATATTCCTCACAGTACAATCAAATCATCAACAACACGATTCATCACAATGGACGCTGCGGGATTTACTTTAACCATGCGTCCTACAACACCCTTCTAGGAAACACCGTCTATGATCAGCCGGTGAACGGGTTTGGGTTATATGAGTTTTCAAACAACAACCATGTCCTTCGAAACACTTTTTTTGATAATAGAGACACGGGCGTCAACATCCGTGAATCCTATGATAACTTGATAGCGAACAACACCTTCCTCCAAGGCCATGTTGCGTTCCATAAGCCATCCCCTGAGTATCATACGATCGCACAGGACAATCTGTTCACTGGTAATGTCGTCTCCTTAGAAGAAGAACGTGACGCGTTTGTAGTCACCGTCCTGGTATTTGACGTCGCAGTATTTATCGTATTTCTCGTGTTCAGAAAATTTTTGAGATAGACGCTTAGAGTCCTTTTTTATAGAAAAAAACTGCCCCGACCATGATCAAGACCGAAAGAACCAACAACATCAGGACATAGACAAGGGTATACGCGATATACCGGTCGATAAAAAGAACGAAGAGTGAATACGCAATGAGAAAACCAACACCGATAAACCCGAACAGCCGGGCGGATGATCTTTTTTTAAGGAGCTTCATACACGCGATAATCAAAAAAACTCCTGAGAGAAACAAGGCAAATGCTAATATCAACGAATTAATGACGTATCGTGTCGAATAACTCCAGATAAAACCCTGATAGGCGGTGTTGAGGGCAACCATTGAGGCGAATAACGAGACACTCCCAATCGCGAGATACAAGGAGTAGAGTAACCCTGTTTTTTTCTCATCAAGAAAAGCACCTGATTGACTCGGCACCTGTTTTTTATTCATGTTTGCTCTCCAAGTTGATGTGATGGTGTTGTAGGTATGTCATCGTCTTTGAGGATTTAAATGATGTATTCGTAGTTCGGTTCACCAGATTTCGTAGGTCAGAGATGGTATCAATATCGCTCCAGGTCGGTAAGGAACCAACGGAAAGCTTTGAGTGTTGTATTTTCGTCATGGTCTCTTGAAAAACCATTGGGCTGCTCCACTGGATGTCTTCGAACACACGCGGGGTAAATGTTGTTGATTTGAATCCAATGAGATAGTACCCGCCATCAAGGGAAGGACCAAGCACGACATCCTTATTCTCCAGAATCGTAAATGCTTGGGTGATGTACTCCTGCGGAAGATCTGGGCTGTCACTGCCAATGAGAAGCGCTTTCTGAACGTCTTTTGTAAATACTTCTTCGAAACTGTTTTTCATCCTTTCTCCAAGGTCTTTTCCGTTCTGAGGGAGAAACTGACGGGTTGACCCAAGCAACCTCTGAAAATCGCTTTTTTTGTTCGGTGGATAAAAACAGATGTAAAAAGGGATGTTCATTTTTTCAATCATCACTAACGTATCAAGGATAAAGCATTGATAGAGCTCCTGGACAATCTCTTCATCAAGATCCCTTGAGAGTCTGAGTTTTACCCTTCCTTTTTCAGGATATTTTACGAAGAACAATAGACAAGAGTCTTGATTTTTCATTCTGAATCTTCCGCCGAAATCTTTGTTGCATCAAGTGACTCTTCAAAGAGTTGCAGGATATCAATGATTTCTACGTCTGTATATACTTTTTGAAGCTCTTCATAGCAGGTGAGGCAGTTACATGCGAGGATTTTTGCATTGGTTCTCACCGATTTGAGATAGGTTTGTTGACGAACCGCATTCTCTGGATCGTTTCCATGGTTCCATTGATAACAGCAGCTAGGAGGGTGATTATTTTGAAGTTGGACAAGGTCAGCAAAACAAGATACAGCGTTACGTGCGATAACGCCTTGGATAGACTGGTCATGGAAACGACAGGAGTCATGGACGAGGGTCTTCCCTCTGATTTTTTTGGCTGGGAACTTGTCAGGGTATCGTAAGAGATACTGAGTGACACTGAGAACCTCATAGTCCATCTTCTGTATTTTTTTTATCTGCTCGACTGCCTCAAAGCATTCAGCACAAGCAGTGATGATTATCTTCGGGTCACAGGTTTTTATCTTCTGGGCAAGCAGTTCAGAACAATAATCTGCCTCGTCAAGCTCCCCCTGCAGCTTGTGCGGTGCACCGCAGCACGCGGTCACTCCTCCAAGGACTGTGTAGGAACACCCGAGATGATTGAGTAATCGAAGAGTCCGTCGTATGGTCTTTGTCGAGTAGATATAACAACCTGGATAGAATAGCACATCAGCGTTTTTCGCTGGTGTTGTCTCCATGAAACACGCGAGATCCTTCTGTGTCATTTTTTTTACCTTGATATACAACTGTTGGGTGATTCCTTTCACTCCTGTAAGATCCGGTCCTTTGATGAACAGATATCGGCGATAGCTCCAGGGTTTTTGGTTCTTGATTTTATACTTAATATATCGTACCATGTGATCTCTGCGAATGTTCACCGGACAAACTGGAACGCATTTCCCACATTGCATGCAATGGAACGCGAATTCTTTGATGTTCGAGGGGACTGGTTTTCCTTCTTTTGTTGCGATGTTCAGCTCCTTAATAGAAAAGGTATCTTTTGTAACGGGACAGATGTTTATACAGCGATGGCACTCGATACATTGCTCGATGTATCCGGAGACTTTTTCTTTGAGGTCCGTCTTTGTTGAAAATGCTCCTTGTTTTATTTCAGCTTGTCCACCCATAGGATATTTAAACCTTCTTATTTTGTCGGTTCTTGGTTCCCTTGTTCTTTTCTTTTTTCTTTGAATTTTCGCCGTGAGTACCAGACAATCAGACCCAAAGCAATACCGGTGATAAGTAACACTCCAAGTAGCTCCCAGGAGATGCGACCTTGGGTGAGACCTTGAGTGAGGACATCGGTACCAACAACCACGAGAATCGTACCTGGGAGCATGCAGAGCCATGACCAGAACACATAGGTTTTAAAGGAGACTTTTGTCAGACCGAACCCGTAATTCAGTAAGGTGAAAGGGAATAATGGAATTAACCTGGTCAATCCGACGATCATCATCCCCTGTTCCTCGGTGAGTTCATCAAGTCGTTTCATGGTTTTGTTTTTAGAAAGCCAATGAGCGATTGCGTCACGGGCAAAATACCGGGCGATCAGGAAACAAATACTAGCACCAATCGTCGATGAGATGCTGATGAGGATGACCCCGACCAGGGAGCCAAACAATCCACCAGCGATCACCCCGAAGATCGTCCCTGGAATGGTCGCGATTACTGCTCCAAGATAAATAAAGAAGAATGCGACTGGTCCCCAGATGCCGAGTGATTGGATCCATTGCTGGAGCTGTTCGATGTCCTGTCCGAAACCATACAAATTCATGATGATGAAAAGTGTGACGATAATGATGATGAGGATGACTGGTTTTAACCAGTGTATCGATTGTTCATTCTTTTGCGTGTTCTCATTCATATCTCACGTGCGTTCCTTTCATTAAACAAGCGCACCACCACAAGAAGATCCATGGCCAGCTGTACATCCAAAACAGTGATCTGCGGTCGTTATTTTTCGTGAAGAGAGCTCTGAATGATTAAAGTGTGTGATGTGTCGTGGGACATTTCTTGTGACTGGTAGACCGGCAGCTAAGTTAAAATCGCAATCGTACAAGGTGCCGTCCCATCCGATGTTGATCTGGTGACGACACATTAGTGATGGGACCGTCTCTGGGTTAAACGATTCTTTCAATAGGTTCATGTACTCTGTTTTTTTCCCTTGTATCACCTTGAGGAATCTTCCAAGTGGCATGTTCGTCAGCGTTATCAACCTTGTGAATCGGATGTTGTAATGCTCTAACAGGTAGGTTCGATACTCATTTTCCAACGTTTTTTGTTCGGGAGGTAAGACCGGTTCAAGAGGATTGAACACTAAGGTGAGTGGAAGGGTTGATGTCGTCCCGTACCCTACCTTATTTAAAAGCTGGAGTGATTCGATGCTTTTTTCAAACACTCCGCTGCCGCGTTGGAGTCGGACTTCTTTTTCCAGATAGCAGGGAAATGATGCCACGAGTTCGATGCCTAATTCTTTGTACAGGCACGGGAGATTCTTATACTGGGGGTCGAGGAGGATGGTTAGGTTCGTCCGGAGTTGGACCCGATGACGTTGCTTCACAAGAGTCCTGAGAAAGTGTTCAAGATGTGGATGTAGCTCTGGGGCTCCCCCGGTGATATCGATAAAACTCGGAGGTAATTTTTCTGTTACCGAAAGGATTGCCTGCATGGTGTGCCAACTCATCTGCTCTGTCCGCTTTGGTGAGGCATCCACATGGCAATGCACGCACGTTTGATTACACAGGAATCCAAGGTTGATTTGTATCGTACGCAGATCAAGGCATTGCAGACCATTGTGAGTGACCTCGTAAATGCGCTGATCAAACTCGTTCTTCTTCTCAGACATAGTACTCCCTGGAATGTCGATTTCAGTGTTTGGAATTCGGTACCCCTTTTTATCGATTCTCCTCTAGTTTACTCGAGCTATTCCTTCTGCCAGGGATAGAATTTCGCGAGTTTTTCTGCTGGAAAACCACACCAGTATAAAAAAATGATGATTAAATCTCGTACGGTTGTATAGAGAAACCCCTCTTGAGTCCATCGTCGGTCTGAGGTGATGACCGAGGTTGAGAGGATGACAATTTCCCCGTGATTTTTTCTCACCCGACGCATTATCTCCACATCCTCCATCAGGGGGATATGTTGATATCCTCCAAGTTTGTCGAAAAAGGACTTTCGAAAGAATTGGACTTGATCCCCGTACGGTGCACGAGTCAGTCGAGATCGAAGGGTAGAAAATGATGCGATCATTTTCAGCAAAGGATTCTGTGTCTGGATTCCTAACGCAAAGGCACCTCCGATGTAGCGTTTATTTTCCAAGGTGGTTTTTATTAACGAGAACGCATTTGACGGAAGAAAGGTATCCGCATGGAGGAAAATGAGGATCTCCCCGGTCGCGTTCGCTGCCCCTTCGTTCATCTGACGACCACGGCCTTGAGGACAAGAATATTTCCTGACGTCTTTATCAGAGATGACACCAAGGGTGTCCTGTGTCGGGCTTCCGTCGACAACAATGATTTCAACAGATTCATCGTTCTTTATTTGCTTCAACGAATCAAGCAATGTATTGATGATCTTCGACTCGTGTAGTACAGGGATAACGATTGAAAACGTCCACTGAGCTGGCACGTCATTCACTTACACGGATTCAAGGATTTTTAGCAGATACCGGTAGAACTTATCCACCGTGCCAATATGCAGCTGCTCCTCTGGTGAATGCGGGTTTTTCAGAGTTGGTCCGATCGAGATCATGTCCATGCCAGGGAATTTTTCACCAATGATACCACATTCGAGCCCTGCATGGATCGCCTCGATTTTCGGCTCAGCTTTGAACATGTCCTTAAAAGTTTTCTTTGAAAGAGCGAGGATCTTCGACTGAAGATCCGGTTTCCACCCTGGGTATGGTGTCCCTTCCGTGACTTTTGCACCAGAGAGAGTCGCGATCGCTTTAATCCGGTCCCGCATATCCTGCAATGCGGATTTCATCGGACTCCGTGAGCTCATTCCAATAGTTATGGTATTTTCTTTCACCGAGATCGTCGCAAGATTCGTCGAGGTGTTGACCAAGGTCTTGATATCGTAATTCATCTGATGGACTCCATGCGGAAGTCCATGCAGGAGATTCAATAGCTTCGTTTGGGATGCTTTGTCCATAACTGTCTTCGATAGCTCACCAGATAAAACCTCGACTTTCAGGTTCGGATCAATCGGTTTTATCTCCTCGTAAACCTCTTTTTCTTCAGCTTTGATCTCTTTGGTAAACGCATCTTTATGTTTCTTCTCCAGAATTAATTTCGCGTACGCTTCTCGGGGGATGGCGTTATGCTTGTCTCCGCCTTTTATATCAGACAATGAGAACTCATACTTCTGTGATGCTTTCCACAACACCCGCGTCAGGATCTTTATCGCGTTCCCACGCTGCTCATGGATATCGACCCCAGAATGCCCCCCGCGAAGACCAGAGACTTTCACCATGAGAGGCACATCTCCCTGGGCTGCTTGCATCTTGATGGGAAGCTCAATGGACGAGTCTCCACCGCCAGCGCATCCGACGGTGATGACACCGAAATCCTCGCTGTCCAAATTCAGCATGATTTTTCCAGTCAACATGTCTGATTTCATGGCAAACGCACCAGTCAGACCTGTCTCTTCATCTACCGTGTATAATGCTTCAACGGGTCCGTGCCGTACATTTTTATCCTCCAGGATAGCGAGGCTGATGGCAAGCCCTATCCCATTGTCTGCCCCAAGGGTAGTTCCATTCGCGGTGAGAAGATCTCCGGTGATCTTCAACTGAATCGGGTCTTTGGAAAAATCAAATGTCACATCACTGTTCTTTTCACAGACCATGTCCATATGGCCTTGCAGGATGATGGTTGGTTTGTTCTGCATCCCAGCGGTCGCTGGTTTCAGAATCACGACGTTGCCGACCTGGTCCACTTTTGTTTTCAGTCCCTGATTCTTTGCGAAATTCACAATATAGTCTCTTATTTTCTCCTCATGTTTAGAGCACCGTGGGATTTTCCTAATCTCATCAAAATGTTTCCATACGAGTTTTGGTTCCAAATTCTCAATACTTGGCATAGACTGCCTCCCTTAATCGTACGGAGGGTAACACCATAACACATAAAAAAGGTTTGCCACCAGAAAAGAAGCGGGGCGGTTCTTTAGACCTACGATGGGGTTGAGTACACACCCTTATCTTTTTTCAAATACGGCAATCCTGATCTATCGCTGACCTCAACATGAAAGCCCTCCGGAAGGGCCGAGGGAGTCCCACTTCTCGGTGTTCGTTTACTGAAAAAATAAATCACCTGGTTTTTCCCATTTCTCAGATGAACCAGTTCAGTGTATAAGGTATATAACCCGTAGGTGTATTCTTTTATGATTTCAACGGGAGCAATCTCCGAGGTTTTTTTTCCGAAGTACTGCGATACCGACGACATGAAAAGATACAACATTAAGACGATATATAGCACAAAGAACAGAAAACCAATGGTTTTTTCACCGGTCATTACAATGTAAAGAAGTATTCTGAGAAGTGAGTACGTCAGAAACACAACCGCAAAAATCCGTGCTGAATTTTTTCTTTTGAGAAACCCATAAGGAATGATGGTCAAAGAGAGCAGTGCCAGTACCACATCGATCCACATCACAACAGAATCAATGGAAAAAGATAGAAACGTGGAATACACGCTATACGAAAACAAGAGAGAGTTCCCTATGTACATGAAGAAGAGAACATCAAGAAGAATAATGACACTGAGAAATAATATTATCCCAAGAGGGACCTCCTTCCTTTCGTTCATTACAAAAATAAATCTCAAAGAGAGACTTATATTTTTCCACCCCCATCAAATTACGGTAACTACCTGAAAATAACCCTTGCCAAGGAGGATATCGACTCCCTAGGCTTCGACAGTAAGGGTTTATATAATCCTGCGCTGTTTACCAAGAAAACAGAGGCAAAAACCTATGGATTGGGGAATGAAAAATCGACTTTCCAGAATCATTAAACCAAAGGATGGACGCACCGTGATGCTCGCGGTCGACCACGGGTACTTCATGGGCCCCACCTCAGGGCTT
>Ga0316628_100003595_pt1 | contig 11987 bp, 10 predicted proteins | sample OWC_Aug_M2_C1_D5_FD_207648 | JGI IMG/M metagenome (GOLD analysis project Ga0316628, IMG submission 207648) | Wetland soil microbial communities from Old Woman Creek delta, Ohio, United States - OWC_Aug_M2_C1_D5_C | ecosystem: Environmental > Terrestrial > Soil > Wetlands | place: USA: Ohio...
GGGGGGCGCCCCCCGCGCCCCGCGGCCCGCGCCCGCGCCGCGCCCCACTCCCCCCCCCCCGGGGGGGCGGCCGCGCCCGGGGGTTTTTCGGTGGGCGCCGCGGGCGGCCCCGGGCCAGGTCCAGCCGATGGCCGTCGACACCCTGCAGCAGGCGCTCGAGAACATGCAGGATGTGCTGATCCTGAGGCGCCTGAGGCCACGCGGGCTGCGGGCGCTGGCCGCCGGCATGGGCGGCGGCGGAGGGACCGAGGTCATCGTGGCCGAGATGACGCCTGAAAAGGGCGCGCTCCTCCAGAGCGCCGGCCGGCAGTCCGGGATCATCGTGGAGAAGGACGAACTGCTGCGCCACCACGACACGCCGCTCGACGCCGCCGAGCTGTTCCGCAACACGTTCTCGGCGACCGTGCTGCCGCCGAAAGGGGGGGCGGCCACGGTGCGGGCGCAGGTGCTCGGCGCCGGTGACCAGCCGCTGCGCGACGCGACCGTGATCGCCTATGGCCACGCCTTCCCGGCACAGGGCAAGACCGACGACCGCGGACAGGTTGAGCTGCCGCTGTTCGGCGGTGGCGTCGATTCGGTCGGGGCCCTGTACGTGAAGCCGGCCGCCAACCACTGGGAGCGGTTCATCGTCAGGCCGGGCCTTTCGGCCGACGGGTTCAGCGTGATCCGGCTGGATCCCCTGGACAAGACCTTCCCAGGCTTCCCCACGCAGGCCGTGACCGGCTGGGGGCATCGGCTCATGGGGATCGACCGGCTTCCGTTGGAGTTCGACGGGCGCGGCGTGAAAGTCGCCATCATCGATTCCGGCGTGGACGTGACGCATCCGCAGCTGACCCGTGCGCTTGGATGCGATCTCACCACCGACGACAACTCCGGCGACGGGTGGAAGAACGACGAGATGGGCCACGGCACGCACTGCGCCGGAGTCATCGGCGCCGCGAGCGACCGGCAGGCCGGCATCCGGGGCTTCGCGCCGGCGGCCGAGTTGCACGCCCTCAAGGTGTTTCCGGAGGGACGGTTCAGCGACCTGATCGAGGCTCTCGACCTGTGCATCGAGCGCGAGATCGACGTCGTCAATCTAAGCCTCGGCAGCCCGAGCTCTTCTGAGCTCGTGCAGCAGAAGATCATCGAGGCGACGAGCAATGGGGTCGCCTGCATTGTCGCGGCGGGCAATTCCGCCGATGCGGTGCAGTTCCCGGGCACGCTGCCGCAAGTCTACACGGTGGCGGCGATCGGGCAGCTCGGCCAGTTTCCGGCCGACACCTACCACGCCCAGACCGTCTTCGGCGGCGCAGTGGGCCCCGACAGCGTCTTCTCGGCGAAATTCTCCTGCTTCGGGCCGCAGATCCGCGTGGTCGGCCCGGGGGTGGCCATCCTTTCGACCGTGCCGGGCGGCTATGCGGCGTGGGACGGCACCTCCATGGCGACGCCGCACGTCACGGGCTTGGCGGCGCTCGTGATCGCGCATCACCCGGCCTTCGCGGGCCGCAAGGAACGTTCGACCCAGCGGGTGGCGGACCTGTTCAGGATCTTGAGCCTCGCCGCCGTTCCGGAAGTCGCCGACCCGCTGCGCGGCGGCGCGGGCCTCCCTGTCGCCACCCGGTTGTTCGCCGACCAGCTGCGCAGCGCGCAGGCAAGCCAGGCGGGGTCCGAAGCCGGGCCGGGGGAGGGCGCGATTCCGATCCAGGTCGGACAATCGCCGATCGCGGGCGGCCTTTTCGGCGGCGCCATGGCCGGCGCTGTCCCGAGCTGGCGGAGCTTCGGCGGCTACACCGGCCTGGTCGGCGATGTCCTGGTCGGTCCGACGGGGGCATCGGCCCAATACGGCTCCCCGATGAGCCAGGCCGCGAGCTATCTGATGCAGCTCCGCTCGGCCGGTCTCATCTGAGCGGCGCGCAAGGGCGGACGGCCCGGTCGTCGCCGAGTCGTCCGCTCAGGCCGGGACCCGCGGCGGGAACCGGCCCAGCGCCACGCGTCGGACGGCTTCGGAGTCCGTTGGTTGGTGGCCGTAGGCATGGCTCGGCGCAGGGACCTCCTGCACCGTATTGAGCAGCCGCCCGACGCCGGTGACCTCCACCTCGACCACATCGCCGGGCTGCATGGGACGTGAGTTGGCGGGCGTTCCCGTCAGCACGATGTCGCCTGGGAGGAAGGTGATGTGCCGTGACAGGTCAGCGAAGATGTAGCCGATGTCGAAGGTCATCTCCGAAACCGGTCCGTCCTGGGCCACCTTGCCGTTGAGATAGGTCCTGACCCGCGATTGGCGGACGTCGACGCCGCGCACGATGCCCGGGCCGACCGGACAGAAGCCATCCATGCCTTTGACCCGGAGCATCGATCCGGCGTCGGTGTCGCGGAAATCCTGCGCACCCACGTCATTGGCCGGCGCGAAACCTGCGAGACAATCCCACGCCTCATCCGGCGAGACGTTGCGCATGGGCTTGCCGACGATCGCCGCGATCTCGCCCTCGTAGTTCAGGTATTGGCAATTGCCCGGCCGGTTCAGTATGCCCCGATGCGAATTGAGCGCCGTGGTCGGCTTCTGGAAGTAGGTCGGGGTGGTGAGCGGCGGCGCGTGGAACTCCACCCGCCGCGACTCGTAGTTCAGGTGGATGCAGATGATCTTGGTGGGATCGCAGGGCGGCAGGTAGGTCGCTCCCGCTTCCGGCGTGGTGCGGCCGTCGCCCAACCGCAGGAGATCGCCCTCGGGCTTCACCCACTGCGGTTGGCCTTCGAACAGGATCCGCCTCCACTCTTCTCTCGGGCCGGTGAGTACGGACATCGCTGGGGTCCTCGGTTGTCTAGGGATCGGCGTGAGACCGGCGAACTATGCTTCGACCTTTTCCCGCACGGCCTGCTGCTTCGGCGGCGGGCCTCCCAGCCCTGCATGACCGTAGGTGTCGCGCTGGTAGTACTCTGACTGGTGCGTCGCGGCTCGCGCGCCCCAGCCGACCTCGATCATCCAGCCCGACGGGTTGGTGAAGTAGAATGAGTACATCTGGTCGTTGGCGTGCCGGCCGGGCTCGACGGCGACCGGGACGCCGGCTTGTCGGACGACCTCGTAGGTGAGGCCCACATCGTCGAGGTTGTCGACCTCGAGCATGAGGTGGTTGATCCGCTTCTCGCCGGGCAGGCCGAACGCGATGGTGTGATCGCGCTCGTTGCAGTGAAGGAACATCAGCTCCAGCGGACCCGGCGCGCCGGGGATCGGGATCCGGTATTCGATGCCGCCGCGCATGCCGAGCAGCCGGTAGAAGTCATAGGTCTTCTGCAAGCCGGCCGTCTGGCGCTGGATGAGGTGTCCCATGCCGCCCGCGCCGGTCTTGAATCGGCCGTGCATGCGCCGCCCCGGATGGAATGGCTTGTCCGCCTGGACCTGGGGTCCGTGGAAGATCTCGATCGGGTATCCGCTGGCGTCCTTGCACGTCATCAGCTCGAGGACGCGACGGTCGTCGGCCTGGGCCGGGCTCGCGATGCGGACCTCGACGCCCGCATCTCCAAGCTGCCTCGCCATCTCGCGGAACTCCTCGGCGCCGGCCACCCTGAACCCGAGCACGTTCAGGTCGTCCGTCCCGTCTTCATCGAGGATGATGCGGTGGCGCCAGTAGTCCATGCGCAGATAGGCGCGGCCGTTCTCGCCCTCGTCGGCGACCTCGAGGCCCACGATCTCGGCCGCGAAGCGCTTCCACTCGGCCAGGTTCTTCACGCCCAGCGCGACGTATCCCAGCTCTGTCACCTGGATCATTGCGGCGTTGCTCCCTTCGAGGCGAACGATCCTTTGCGGACCGCTACGTTCTTGATGTCACAGTAGAAGTCGAAGCTCCATGTGCCGCCCTCGCGGCCGATGCCCGAGTTGCGTGACCCGCCGAACGGCGCGGCGAGCTCGCGGATGAAGAAGCAGTTGACCCACACAGTGCCCGCGACGACGCCCGAGGCGATGCGCATGGCGCGGTCCTCGTCGCTGCTGAAGAGGGTCGCTGCGAGGCCGTACTGCGTGGCGTTCGCGGCCTCGATGACCTCCTCGTCGCGGCTGAAGGTGTTCCAGGTCAAGACCGGGCCGAACACCTCTTTCTGATAGATCTCCTGGTCCTGCCGCGCGCCCGCGATCAGGGTCGGCTGGAAGTAGAGCTCGCCTTGATTGTGACGAGCGCCGCCCCACAGGATGTCCACGCCTTCCGCGCGGGCCCGGTCCACGAAGCCTTCGACGCGCGCGAAGTGCTCCGAATGGATCAGCGGCCCCACGCGCGTCGCGGGGTCTCGCGGATCGCCGACCGTCATGTGTGACGCGGCTTCGCGCACCATGGCGAGGAAGGGCTCCGCCACGCCATCCTCGACGAGCACGCGGGTGCCGGCGAGGCAGACCTGGCCGGCGTTCATGTACTGGCCGGCCACCGTCTGGGCCGCGGCCTTCAGGTCCGCGTCGGCGCAGACGATGAACGGTGACTTGCCGCCGAGCTCCATGCTCACCGGCGTTATGCTGCGGGCCGCGGCCTCTCCGATCAGCCGCGCCGTATCGGTTGATCCCGTAAAGCTGATGCGGTCAACGTCGTCGTGCCGGACGAGCGCGGCGCCGGCTTCCTCGCCGATCCCCTGCACGACGTTCAGCACGCCCGGGGGAACGCCGGCCGCCTCGGCGATATCGGCCATCAGCGAGCAGGTGAGCGGTGCCCACTCCGGCGGCTTGACGACGATCGTGTTCCCGGCGGCGAGCGCCGGACCCACCTTCCAGGTGGTCAGCATCAGCGGAGCGTTCCACGGCGTGATCAGCGCCGCCACGCCGGCCGGGTCGTAGCAGACGTGGTTCACCACCTCCGGCGAGTCGATCGTACGGCCGCCAAGGGTTAGCGCGTGCTCGGCGAAGTAGGAGATGTTCAGCGCCGCGCGCGGAACCACCCGGTGCTGGTTGCCCATCAGGAGCGAGCCGTTGTCGAGCGTCTCGACCGCCGCGAGCTCGGCCGCCCGCGCTTGGACGCCCTCGGCGAAGCGCCTGAGGATCGGCGCGCGGCCCTCGGGGCCCAGCGCCGCCCAGGCCGGGAACGCCCGGCGGGCCGCATCCACGGCCATGTCGACCTCTGCCAGGCCGCCGGCCGCGACCTCGGCCAGCGCCGAGCCGTCGATCGGCGAGCGGTCGAGGAACCGGTCCTTGGACGCCACCCGGCGGCCGTCGATGTAGTGGTCCGGCGAGACCTCGACGCCGGCAACGCTCACGCGGCCTTCTCGCACGGCTCGCCTCCCTTCGTGGCGTCGGTCGGAAGCTCGAGGAATTGATCCACCAGCCGCCTCGCCCGCGCCGGATCGGCGAACATCTCGCACATCTGGCGATTGCGCGCCCCGGAGGCGAGATAGAAGCGCTCGTAGAGGTCGTTTCGGCTGGCCAGCGCACTGCCGGCGAAGTCCCATGCCAGCCGGAAGACGCGCACCCGTTCCTCGGCGGTCACGTCGTTCGCGCCGCGAAGATAGCGGGCGAGCAGCGGCTGCAGTTCGGGATCCGTCATCTGCGCTTCGGTCGGCGCCGCCAGCAGATTGTGCGAGCCCAGGAGCCGGATGATCTCGTTCACCCGCGGGAACCAGTAGGGAAGACTCGCCCGAAGTGCGTGCAGCGGACGCACGTCCGGGAACCAGACGCCGCCGGGGTATTCCTGCGCCTGCTCCTCCGAGGCGTTGATCGCCGCGCGGGCCAGTTCGGAGAAGGACCAGATCTCGCCCAGCATCTCGAGCGCCGCCGGCTGCTTGCCGTTGATGCACTCCAGCATACGGCTCGCGAGACCCCAGGCGAATTCCAGCTTCGTCTGCGCCCGCACCATGGTCTGCTGCATGATGTTGGGCGACCAGGAGGTCCGCATCACGCCGTTGTAGGCCGGCAGGCTTTCGTCGATGAACACGCGGTCCCACGGCACCTCGACGTCGTCGAACATGACGAAGGCGTCCTGCTCGTCGAAGCGGCCCGACAGCGGATGGTCGTGGGCGTTCCGGGGCGCCGAGCAGCTGTCGCGGCAGACGAACTTCAGCCCGGGCGTCGTCATCGGAATGTTGAAGGAGACGGCATAGGCGTCGGCGCCTTCCGGCAGCGGGTGGGACGGATAGACCGCGATCTCGTCGGCGAAGGGCGCGAGGGTTCCCAGGATCCGGGCGCCGCGGACGATGATTCCGTGCTCGGTCTCGCCCACCTTGTGCAGGGCCACGTCGTTGCCCGCGCGCGGCACGTCGCCCTGCGCCTTGTCGATCGTCGGATGGATGATCGTGTGCGTCAGCGACAGGTCCTTGCGGCGAAGCTCCTTCTGGTAGGCGACCAGCCTCGCCGCGCCCTCTTCGTTGCCTCCGGCCGACCATTCGTCCGGGCGCGCCGCGAACCCCGCGTACGTCACGTTCATGTAGTCGGGGGATCGCCCCAGCAGGCCAACGCTGTGCTCGGCGCAGGCCTCCAGCGCCCGGCGGCGGGTCGTGAGGTCCTGGCGCGAGCGGGGGATCAAATGGCTGGCGTTGATCGGCTCGCCCGTTTCGGGATCGGAGGTCAGGCAGCGGTCGGCCTGGGCGTGCTGCAGGTCGAACAGCGCCGCCAGCTCCTCCGCTGCGCCAGCGAACGCCGGGTGGCCGGCGATGTCGGAGACCTTGTCGTTCCCGACCCAGATGTCGCGGGGCGCCTTCAGGCCCTCCAGGAACTCGCGCCCGGTTCTTGCAGGCATGGTCGTCCTCCCAGGCGGCCGGCGGCCGCATTCATTCGTGGTTCGGATTTCGCGCCGCTGCGCCACGCGGGGTGTCGAGGCCGCGAAGGAGCAATTCGAAGTCGTTGCGCAGCGCTGCGTCGAACTGCCGGCGGTCCAGGTAGCCGTTGAGCAGGGCGCCGAGGTGCAGGTAGTAGATCGCGAACATGGAGCGGGCGGCGCTGGTGAGTGGGGCCGAGGGCCGCACTTCGCCGGTGACCTTGGCGGCCTGCACCAGCATGGCGAGACGCTGCAGCAGGATCGTCATGAGGTCGCTCACCATCGCCCGCTGTTCAGCGCTCGCCACGTAGCCGAGCTGGCGCATCAGCGCATGCGCCAGAGGCAGGTCGCGCTCGTGATAGGCGACCAGGCCTTCGAAGAAGGCGATCGCCGCGGGAATGAGGCCCGCGTGTTCGCGCGCCGTCCCATAGGCTCGCTCGACGACGGCGAGCATCTCGTCGTGGAAGACGAGGATCAGCAGGTCGTCCTTCGACTTGGCGTAGGTGAACACAGTGCCGGCGGCGACGCCCGCAGCCTCGGCGATCTCCTGGGTCGTCGTCGCTTCGAACCCCTTGTGGGTGAACAGGGCGCGCGCTGCGGCGATGATCCGGCCGCGCTTTTCGAGCTTGTTCTGCTCGCGCCGGCTCAGGGCCCCGCCCGCCATGCGCCACCTCCCTTGTTCCTCGTCGTTCGAACCCTGAACTCACCGAACAAACGCGTCAAGAAAAATGACTGTACTCAATTAAATTTCGGAAAAGGGATCTGACCTGCGGCGAGTTGTCCCTGTCGGAGGCGCGGAAATTCAATCTTCCGCGTCAATTGATTTGAGTGAACTCACTTTTTTAACGGCGCGCAACGGTGCGCGCCCCCGTCGCCTGCTCGAGCCGTGCAGCGAAAGGGCTCAGTTGCCCAGCTTCAAGGGGCCCCTTTGGTTCTTGTCGAGGAGTTCGCGGTCGTTCTGGCGGCGCTCGTCGGCGACGGACTTGCGAACGCAAACCCGATGCCTGAAGAGCGAGCCGATCTGCTTTTCGGTCGTGCAGACGACCTTGTCGGGATCGCTCGGCTTGCCCGTCGCGGGGGGCGGCTGGACGGCCTTGGCCGCGGCGTCCGCGGGCGCGGGATCGGCTGGCTGCGCGGCCTGGACCGCGGCTGCGGCCAGAAGGGCGATAAACATCACGACACTCCAGTTTTCGTTGGAACGCCTTGCGCGGCCTTGGGGGCGCCTGCGCGGGAAGCGCGCGCCCGGAGGCCGTTCTACAGGCTCGTTGAGCCTTCCGTTACCTCACCACGCGAGTGGCGCGCAACGGCGTCGGCCTAGCAGCTCACGCCCGGAGGGCAGACGCTCGGGCCGCGCTGGTTACGGTCGAGGATTTCACGGTCGTTCTGCCTGCGCTCGTCGATCACGGACTTGCGCACGCAGACCCTGTGCGAGAACAGGGACCCGATCTCCTTTTCGGTGGCGCAGACCACCTTGTCGGGATCGTCGCGCCTTGCCGCGGCGGCGGGCGGAGGCGCAGCGTCTGCGGGCTTGGCCGCGATAGGCGACGCCTGCAAGGCGCCGGCCGCAAGGATAACAATGATCATCGGAGAACCCCACCACACGGACGAGTCGCCAGCCTAACCCGCGCGCGACGAGGTCTTCAATTGCAGCCATCAGTGGCAGCAAGCCGCCGGGCCTCAGACCCCCAGTCGTAGCCCCGTCGCATCCGGCGCCCGGCCCTCGCCGCCGTTGAGCGGCTTCTGCATGAAGACGATGTCGACCCAGCGGCCGAACTTGAACCCTAGGCCGCGCCCAAGTCCCGCGTCGGCGAAGCCCAGGGCCCGGTGCAGCCCGATGGAGGCCGTGTTGCCGGAGTCCCCGATCACCGCCATGACCTGCCGAAGGCCCAGCGCCTCGCACTGCTGCAGAACGGCCGAGAGCACGGCCCGGCCGATCCCCTTTCCGAGCGCATCGGGCGCCACATACACGCTGTCCTCGACCGTGAAGCGGTAGCCGGGCCGCTGCCGAAAGGGGCTGGCGTAGGCGTAGCCCAGCACCCGTCCCTCAGCCTCGGCCACGAGATAGGGCAACCCATGGTTCGCGATGGCGACGCGGCGACGGTCCATCTCGTCCTCCGCAGGCGCATCTTCCTCGAACGTGCCGAGGCCGTGCAGCACGTGGTGACCATAGATCGCCGCGAGCGCTGCGGCGTCCCGGCTCTCCGCCCCTCGGATGATCATGTCCTGCGCCAGCCTTCCTCGATCGCCCAGATGGCGAAGGCGTAGTCCAGCGCGATTTCCTTCAGGAAATCGAATCGGCCGGAAGCGCCGCCGTGGCCTGCCTCCATGTTGATCTTGAGCAGGATCGGAGCATCCCCTGCCTGGAATTCGCGCAGCTTCGCGACCCACTTGGCGGGTTCCCAGTAGGTCACCCGCGGGTCGGAAAGGCCCCCGGTCGCCAGGATCGGCGGATAGGCCTGAGCGCTCACCTGGTCGTAGGGGCTATAGCCGGCGATCAGGTCGTACGCCTGCGGATCCTCCAAAGGATTGCCCCACTCGGGCCACTCCGGCGGCGTGAGCGGCAGGCTCGTGTCGCTCATGGTGTTCAGCACGTCGACAAAGGGCACAGCGGCGATCACCGCGCCCCATAGGTCGGGCCTGAGGTTGGCGACCGCACCCATCAGCATGCCGCCGGCCGAGCCCCCGTAGGCCGCAATCTTGCCCTTCGTCGCATAGCCCTCGGCGACCAGATGCTCGGCGCAGGCGATGAAGTCGGTGAAGGTGTTGGGCTTCTTCGCCTTGCGCCCGTCAAGGAACCAGCCCCAGCCCTTGTCCGAGCCGCCGCGAACGTGGGCCGTGGCCCAGATCCAGCCCCGGTCGACGAGCGATAGGTTGCGGATCGAGAACGACGGCTCCATCGCGTGGCCGTAGGAGCCGTAGCCGTAGAGCATCACCGGGGCTGAGCCGTCGCGCGGGGTGTCCTTCAGCATCAGGAGCGTGATCGGCGTCTCCGCGCCATCGGGAGCCGTGGCATAGAGCCGCCGCGCGAGATAGCGCGACGGGTCGTGGCCGGAAGGGATCTCTTGCCTTTTCCGCAATGTCCGTTCGCGGGTCGCCAAATCGTAGTCGAACCACTGCCGCGGCGTGGTCGGCGACTGATAGACGAAGCGCAGCGTCGTCGTGTCGTACTCATAGCCGTGCTCGAGGCTGAGGGCATAGGCCTCCTCGTCGAACGCAATCATGTTCTCTCGGCCTTGCCGGTCCAGGACGACGAGACGGTCGAGCGCGTCGACCCGCTCAGAGCGCACCGCGTGCCCGGCGTATAGGGCCAGGCCCGTGATGTAATGGCCGGGACGGTGCATCACCCAGTCGCGCCAGGTGGCTTTCGCCGGGATGGGGGCCTCGGAGACGCAGAGCTTGAAGTCGACCGCCCCGTCGTCGTTGGTCCGGATGACCCAGCGGTCGCTCCAGCGGTCGAGGGAATACTTGACGCCCTCGCGGCGCGGCTCGGCCACGGTCGGTGCGGCGATCGGGTCCGCGGCAGGAATTAGCCACTGCTCGGTGGTCTCCTGGTTGCCCACGTGGATCAGGATGTGGCTGCGGTCGGCGGACGTCCCCACGCCCAGGAACATCCCCTCGTCGTGCTCCTCGTAGACGAGCACGTTGTCGCCGCCGCGCGCCGGTCGGCGGAAAACCTTGGCGGGCCTCGCGTTCTCGTCGCGCCATATCCAGAACAGCCAGCATCCGTCCGGCGAGAAGGCGAAGTTGCCATAGGCGTTCTCGACCGGCGCGCCGACCTCCTCGCCGGTCGCCAGGTCCTTCACCCGGATCGTGTAGTACTCCGAGCCCTGTTCGTCCGCCGCCCAGGCGTAGAGCGCGTGGTCGGGGCTGTGGCTCGCCGCCCCCACATGGAAGTAGGCCCTGCCCTTGGCGAGCGCCTCCTCGTCCAGCAGCACCTCTTCGCCGTCGGCGCGGCCGCGCGGGCGGCGCCCGTGGATCGGGTGCTGTGCGCCCAGCTCGTAGCGGGCGTAGTACTCGAAAGGGCCGTCCGGGACCGGGACGGTGGCGTCGTCCTCCTTGATCCGGCCCTTCATTTCCTCGAAGAGCGCCGCCTGCAGCGGCTCGGTCGCGGCCAGCAGGCCTTGGGTGTAGGCGTTCTCGGCTTCGAGCTGGGCGCGCACGTCAGCCCGAAGCGCCGTCGGGTCTCGCAGCACCTGCTGCCAGTTGTCGTCCTTCATCCAGGCGTAGTCGTCGACGCGGACGCGGCCGAGCTGCTCGATGCGCTTAGGCTGCTTGCTGGCCATGGGCGGGGTGGGGCGGGAGATGGGCTGGTCCATGCGCGCTAGATGCGACGGCGGCCCCGTAGGCTCAAGCGCCGCTTTGCGCGCGTCGAAACGGCGCAGGAGACAAGCTGTCGCCTTGGCTACCAAGCGTGACTCTTGGCATTGTCGCTACGTCATCGAGATCGCGCGAAAGACGCGAGCGGGAAAGGAAGTCGGGGCCACCATGGCGGTAGATCTCGCCGTCCAGCTGATGCACGCCACTGTCCAGGTCGAGCAGCCGCTCGGCGACGGGACGCGAACCGTCGGCACCGGGTTCCTCGTCTCCGATCCCACACCCGACGGACGTCCACGGACCGTGCTCGTCACCGCCAACCACGTGCTGGAGGGCATGCCCGGCGGGACGGCCCGCATCGGCTTCCGGTTCCAGAATCCTGACGGCAGCTGGAGCTATTCGCCCCAGCCGGTGAAGATCCGCGATGCGGCTGGGCACGAGCTCTGGACGCACCATCCGTCGCGCGACGTCGCCGCCCTCACGATCACCGCGCCGCCCGAGTTCGCCAAGGCGGCGATCCCGCTCAACTACCTGGCCAACGACAACACCTTCACCGAATACAAAGTCGAGGCTGGCGACGAGATGATGGCTTTGGGGTTCCCGCGCGGGCTGTCGGCCAACCAGGCCGGATTTCCGATCCTTCGTTCCGGACGCGTCGCATCCTATCCTGTCGCCCCGGCGAAGATCTTCCCGACCTTCCTCCTCGACTTCTCGGTGTTTCCGGGCAACTCCGGTGGGCCGGTGTTCATGACCGATCAGGATCACCGGCGCGATGTCGCGGCCACCGCCTCGCAGGATCCGCAGTTCATCGCCGGCCTCCTGACCCAGCAGGTCGAGCTCAACCAAGAGCGGCTGGAGATCGGGATCGTCACCCACGCCAAGTTCATCCGCGAAACTCTGGCGCGGATCGACGATCCGCAAGCCCCTGCGACCATGGTGGCCGAATTCCCCGTCACCGGCGCCAAGGCTGCC
>Ga0316628_100003597_pt1 | contig 11984 bp, 28 predicted proteins | sample OWC_Aug_M2_C1_D5_FD_207648 | JGI IMG/M metagenome (GOLD analysis project Ga0316628, IMG submission 207648) | Wetland soil microbial communities from Old Woman Creek delta, Ohio, United States - OWC_Aug_M2_C1_D5_C | ecosystem: Environmental > Terrestrial > Soil > Wetlands | place: USA: Ohio...
CGCGCTGATGTTCACGAACTCGCCCTTGACGTGCGCGCTCAGTACCGGGCACAGATGACGGGTGAGCGTCAGGAGCGGCTTGAGAAGCCGCCCCGAGACGCGGGGGAGCCGTGATGGACTGGCTCCCCACCGACGCTTGGCGCCCGGCCACGGCCCCCATCACCACGGGCTCGGCCTACCGCTCGCCGGCCATCCTCGACGACATCGTGGACCAGTTCCAGGTCGAGCGGCACCATCGGTACGCGCCCGGCGACGGCAAGACGTGGTGCGCCACGTTCGTCTGGGACGTGAGCCGAGCTCTCGCCGCCGAACTGCCGCACTGGTGGCTCGGGAAGGAGCTGACGGCCAACACCCTCGCCGACTGGCTTTCCGTCACCGGCCCGGCCCACGGCTGGCACCCGACGAGTGCCGAGGACGCACAGGCAGCGGCGAACATCGGCCGCCCCGCCGTGGCCATCTGGAAGAATCCCGGAGGCGGGCACGGGCACGTCGCGGTCCTCGTCCCATCACACGGCGCCTCGGGCGTCGTCATCGCTCAGGCGGGGGCGTGCAACTTCGTCCGCCGACCCTTGGCCGAGGGCTTCGGCAACCTGCCGGTGCTGTTCTACTCCCACAACTGAGGCACCCATGCTGACCGCCATCCTCGCCGCCCTGCACCTCGCCGACCCCTCGTCCCTGAAGCGCGCCCTCGCCACCGGCATCGGCGGCGCCGTCTCCATCGCCGTGGTGTTCGTCTCGCCGTGGCTCAAGGCCCGCGGCATCCCGACGCCGAGCGAGGAAATGCAGCTCGCGCTCGTCGGCGCCATCACGGCCAAGGTCACGGCCTACGTGCTCCAGTCGGCCTCGCGCTCCAAGGCCGCCGACCTCGCGGCCATCGGCGCCCGACCGGCTCCGGTGGGGGCGGTGAATCCGGCCGATGGAGTCAAGCCGTGAGGCTGGTGTGGATCGCCATTATCCTCACCAGTCTCGCCGCCCATGCTGGTGAGGTTCCCGCCGACGCCCCGGTCCAGAAGCCGGTGACGCTCCTCTACCCGGACGGCGGAGCTTGTATGAACGCCGCCGCCGTACAAGCTGCTGACAAGTTGCTCGAGGACGCCCGCGCCGAGCAGTTCAAGCCGGTGCTCATCGCGGGCGCGGTGGGGCTCGTCGTGGGGGTCGTGGTGGGGGTGGTGGTGGCTCCGTTGACGAAACCGAAGCCATAGTCGATTTTGCTTGGGCCCGGAAGTGCGGTGGCTCCTGAATCGACAGGGTGACTGAGGCTGCCCTAGCGGCCAGAGGTCGCGCCCCCCCGCGAAGGTCGCACCCGCGCGACCGGGATCCTCACCCCTCCGGCGTCGTCGGCAGCGGCATCCAGTGCGACGGTGGGTCAGCAACGGAGAACGTGTAGCCGAGCGAGTCCCAGCGCCGAAACTCCTCGTCGTACCACGCGATGGTGGGGCGCGACGAGCCCGGACGCCACACCAGGACGCTCTCGCAGTGTTCTGGCAACCGCTCACTCACCGGCACCCAGCGCGGGGGCTCGACGAGGCGCGCCTTGGCCGCCGCTTCGCCAGCCTTCCAGCCCTTCTCGTAGATGGAAGCCATCGCGTCACCGGATGCCTCGGCCACCGCGTCTCGAATGCAGTCCGCGCACCACGGGAACATGCCGTGCTTGCATCGCTTCTCGCTCACTTGCGTCCTCCCTTCGCCTTCGCGAGGCGGGCAACGGAATCCATCAACACGAGCAGGTGCCAGTAGTCCATCTGGCTTTCCTTCAGGTCGGGTTCCAACTTGACCCAGTCTCGCGCATTCCTCGCCACCGCCCGAAGTGCCCGCAGTTCCTTCGTCGAGACGATGGACTCGGTGGGGACCAGCAGAACCCCGATCCACCCCAGACTGGCGCAAGTCTTCCGCGAGTCTCCGGGCGTGAAGTGGCTGAAGTACCACTCACCGCCTCGCTTCGGTGCGTAGACCGCCGTCGCCACCATCGGCGGAAGTTTGCCCCGCCTCGCCTTCGCGCGAGTCATCGGGCGCTCCACGTCTTGCCGCAGTTGTGGCAGGTGTTCTGGAGCACGAGACGGCCACCTGGGAAGTTCGGCCACCACCGTGCATGGTCGCCTCGTTCACACGCTGCGTCCGCCGCAGCCTTCTGCGCCACCGCCCTCGCTTCTCGGAGTCGCGCTTGGTGCTTCTCCTCGTCAGCGAGCAGCTTCGTCGCCTCGTCGAGAGTCATTGTCCCTCCCCAGCGGTCTTGAGGGCGGCGCGCGCAGTCAGTAGCGCCTCCTCCAGTCCGATGTGAACGCCCGACGCGAGCGCGTTCGTCTTGAACATCACTTCGCCGACGCTTTGGGCCCGCACCATTTCGCGCACCGCCACATTCAGCGCCTCCACCAGCGCCTTCGCCTTGGCGCGCTCGGCGTCGAGGGCTGTGCGCAAGTCGTTGATGAGGTTCGCGAGCCCTCCCTCGCCCAAGTCCGGCAACGTCGCGTTCATCGCTTCGCTTCCTTCCGAAGTTCAGAGACAGCAGCAGCGGGTGAGTCACCGAACCCAGCCACCGACTCCTGAAGGTTGATGAACCCGGGCCCGACCGCGCACCATGCGCTGCCGTCCTTGTAGACGCGCGTGCCGTCGAGCCACCAGCCGGGCGCGGGCCCCATGTTTGGCGCGGGGTTGCTGTCGTCGTTCCAGCACGGCCCGAGACACCGCCAGCCGCCGCCGTAGTTCCACGTCCTCTTTCCGCAGAGAGGGCACGGCCCCAGAAAGCAATGCCGCCCATGGAGCCACGACCAGTTGACGCCCTCGCCGTGCGCCCACCTGTCGCTTCCGGTGTCGTGGATGATCTCAGCCACGGCGCACCTCCTCGTTGATGACTGTGGTGATGCAGGTGTCAAACTCCTCGGCTGCGGACTTGTCTGTCGCTAGATGCTTTCGGCTTATCCACAACACCATGGCCGCATGCGCTTGCTCTCTGGTCAGCGCGTCGAGGGCGGCGGCCTCTGGTGCAGGGGCTGAGAGCAGTCTCCTGGCGTCGCGTTCCGCCGCGAACATCCCGTCAACTTCTGGCACGTCATCCGGCACACGGAAGCCCTCGCCCTCCAGTGCAGCCTGAATGTTTCGCACGAATCCCTCCAATGCCACCACGCGCCCCGCCATCCTGTCGCGGTCGGCCTCGGCGGCGTCGGCGCGCTCAATCGCGGCCTGCAACTGCGTCTCGGCGTCCACGGTCGCGGTGCGCGTCATCTGAAGCGCCAACTCAGCGGCGTCGGCACGGGACTTCTCGCCATCTCGCTCCATCGCCATTCTGGCGGCGGTCTGTCGCTCGTCGTCCAGCTCGCGCCGAGCCTCCACGACCTCTCGCTCTCGCGCCTGCGTGCTGGCGACGATGACCTCCCTCTCGCGCTGCGCTTCGGCGAGGGCCTCCTCGGCTTCCTCAAGCGCCTTATGAATGCAGTCAAAATACGCACACGAACAGTCTCGCGCTGATGGGAACCTCGGCTTCGCTGCGTCGCTCATGGCTTCCTCAAAAGAAGTGGCCCAGCGGAGCGGGGGAGCCGAGCAAGAGGGGAGATCTCGGTTTTGTTCCGCTGGGCCACAGTGAAAGACACGGCCTCACCCACAAGCGCCGCGATGCCGCCCCGAACCATTCGGGGTGGCGACTTCAGAACGGCTGATTCGCCTCGTCAGCGGGCGGCGGCGGTTCGGCGGCGATGACGGCCCTGTACGCCTCCACGTCCTCGGCCGTGACACTGACCCCGTTCGGACGCCCGCGCGCCTTCAGCCACTCGCCCACCTTCGGCCAGGGAATCTGGTTCAGCTTCGCGAGCGCCTGAAGGTCTGCGAACGCCGCATTGGCCGGCGCCTTGGGCGGCGACGGGTTCGCGGCCGGGGCGGTGCCGGTCTTCTTCATGGTGAAGGTCTGTGGCGACTTGCGCGGCGGCGTCCATGTAAAGGTGATGTCCTTCTCGATGTCCGGCGAACCGCGCACGCGAATCATGACGTCGCTCTCGCCGACGCCCGTGTTGTTTCCGGCCGGGTAGAAGGTGATTCGCTATCCGACCCATGCGTTCGTCTCGTTGCCGAACATCGCTCGGATGCAGACGCCGTTCGTCTTGTTGACGTCCATCTCCTTCTGCGCCTCGGCGAACGAGAAGATGGCGTTCAGGACCTTCTTTGAACCCTCGATCTTCTCCACCTTCACAGCCGTCACGGTGAGCGTGACGTCCTTGCCGTTGAAGTCGCCAGCCTTCATGAAGCGTCCAGGGTACAACTTGTCGAAGTGCATTGTTTCTCTCCCCGTTCAGCCGACCACAAGATCGAGGTCGGAAAGGTCATTTCCCTGCGGCATCGCCCAGCGCGGCAGCGTCAGCGGCAACTCCGCGTCCGAGTATCCTGGCCATCGGTTCTCCCGGCGGCACAGGTCAAGCCGGTCCAACCACTGCCAGTAGAGCTCGCGGCCCATGTCGATGACTTCCTCGGGCACGCGATACGGCTGCACCGTGAACGGCGCCACCGTCTCAACCGCGATGACGACGAAGGGCAGCGCACGGCCGGTCGCGGCCTCGTAGCCGTCCGAGTAGAACGCCGCCTGCGCGTGGTATGCGAAGTTGAAGCACGAGCGGCCGAACGCCTCCGGGCTCGCGTCCTTGGTCGTCTTCAAGTCCACAATGGCGGCGTCGCACACCCAATCGAGCCGCCCCTTGCACCGATGCATGGCCGGCGCGAACCCCTCCACGGCGCTCGTCTGCTCCCAAAGCACCGTCTGCTCGGCCGCGCCCGCCATCAGGTAGCGACTCGCGGAGTCGGACGCGCGCACGGCCCGCTGGATGGCCAAGCATGTCTCCCACTCGGGCGGCGTCAGAATCTCCTGGTGCGCGTGTTCGGCCGCAAACGCCTCCCATGCCTTGCCAGCGCGCCGGCCCTCGGTCCACTGGACGCACTCGGTGCGGAACTTGTTCGGCTCGAGGACGGCCAGGTGACTGGCGCGGCCACCGCGCATCGCGTCGGAGTCGGGACCGGGCGGGTTCTGGACGCGCTCGCGGTAGTGGGCAGGACTGCGACCCATCAACTTGAGCGTCGAGAAGTTTACCCGGTCGCGGATGGCGTCGTATTCCTCCCTCGTCATCGACGAGACGGCGGGGGCGGTCAGCGGAATGGCGGCGGTCATGTCTTCGTCTCCGTGGCGGCGAGGGCGGCGCGAACCCATCCCTGAACGATTCCGAGCATCGAGCCAGACCGCTCCATCGACACGACGGCCAGCCCGTTGAGCTGCGCACCGTTCGCTTCCGCGTCGCGGCGCAGTCGACCGACCGGATCGAGCACGTCGGCAAGAAGCAGATTCAGCATCTCCCGCTCCTGCCGCAGCTGCGCGGCCTCGGCGCGGGATTCGTCCAAGGCGTCGCACAGCGCGGGCACGTCGGAGCGGGCGTCGGCGATGAACTTCGAATTGACCTCGTGATTCGCGCCACACAGGTCCATCAGATGCAGCGAGGCGCCGTCCGAGCACGCCCCCGTCGCTTCCACGTCGGAGAAGTTGTCCACCTCGTCATGGTCCGCAGTCCATGGGGCACGCGTCGCCTTCTCCGCCCGCTCCCGAATCGCCTTGGTGTTGAGGGTGGTCATGAGCCGCTCTCCACCTTCTCGATGGCCGCGCAGACGAAGCAGAGGCCGTCCGGCTCACCCTTGCCGCACGAGCCGGCGTCCTGACACCCGACGCGCTCAAGCGCTGCCTCGAACACGGCGAGGTCGGCCTCGCGGTGGTTGAGGCTCACCTGCGTCTCCGCAAGTTCTTCCCGAAGGCGCCCCTCCGTCTCTGCGAAGTCCTGACGCGCCACATCAAGGTCGCGCTTCATGTCGAAGTTCCGCGCCCGCTCATACGACAGCGACCGCCGAAGCTGCGCCTTCGTCTTGCTATCGATGGTACTCATCGGTCCCCCATCCCGTCGAAAGCGTCGGCGTCGTGGTCCTCGCGCCGGCCAATCGCCGCGTCCGCCATCTCGTCGGCCCACTCCTGCTCCAGCCGCTCGCGCTCGCCCTTCGCCAGCGGGAACGGCTTGCCCTCGAACTCCACCGACTCCAGCAGCCAGCCGCCGAAGAAGCCGACGCTGTGCTCGGGGCGCTCGTAGATGCCGCCCACCTCCACCTTGATTTCCTCCGCGTCCTCGGACCACTCGGGGATGGCGTAGTGGCCATCGGGGCAGTGGCCGTAGCGGTCGAGAACCTCTGAGCAACCGATTCGGCCACAGACGAGGGCACCACGGTAGACGGTGCGGGTCATGACGCCTCCATGTGTGCGGCGGGGTCGAAGTAATCGCCCGTTTCGGGGTCATCCCAACCCATCCATTCGCCTTCCTCAAACACCTCCAGCCCTCCAGCGTTCGCGTAGTCCGGCTTGATGCGGTTGTTGAATTGGAACAGGTCGTACTTCGCCAGAGCGTCCATCAGGAGCGCGGCTTCGCGCAGCGAGCGCACCTCGACACTGAACGCCTTGCCGGGGACCTGTGGAATCCACCAGACGCGGAGATCGCCTTGCTTGCTCACGGCAGCACCTTGACCAACGTCGCGAAGTCCGTGCCCTCGCGCAACTCGACGAGGACGCGGTCACCCGGGAGAACGCGCGGCAGTCGCGGCTCGTCCTTGTCGTTGAGCGTGAGTCCCATCCCGCCATACGCCAGCCTCCGCCCACCCACCATCGCGCGCCCGTGGCAGTCGTCGGTGACGGTGAACTCGGCGGTGCCGGTCGAGCACTCGCGGCAGTTCGGGTCCTTGAACGGCAGCGCGGGGTGCTTGTGGTCGCAGCCGGTGGCGGTCGCGGACTTGGCGCGGGCGAGGACGGAGCGGGCAAAGCTCGTGTTGCACGTCATGTCGTCAGGGCTGCACCCGTTCCTGCATGCACTGCTCTCGAGAAACCGCTCCAGCGCCTCCACCAACTCCTGAACGAGCGTCACTTGTCACCTCCGCAGTCGAGACAGGTAGTGCGGCCGGTCCGCGTCGTGACGATGAGCGTCTGGCGCTCGCACACGGGGCGGGTCGTGGGCGCGGAGAGAATCACGTCTCCGCTGGGGAGGATGATGGGCGGGGCGGGCGTCACGGCGTCACCTTCCCTGCCTTGCGCTTCTGCGCGTCGTCGTAGGACTCGCGGCGCAGTTTCTCTAGCTGACGCGCGAACCACGTCCTTGTGGGATTTCCGTTCCACGACACGACGGCGCTGCGCGTCGATGGGTTGACGGAGACAATCCGTACCGGCCATGAACACTTCTCCCGCATCGTCGTGTTGCCCATCCGGTAGTTGCCCCAGTCATGCAGCACCATGCCCGGCTGAATCTTCTCGAACTTGATGGCCATGTTCTCCCCGTCTCGCTTTGCATCTACCACGGCACCACTTCGTCCCGGACTCGCCCGACTACTGCGCTCGCCACTCACCAACCCGCCGCCCGCCCGTGCGGCCTTGCTGCGACCGTGAAAAACGTTCTACACGCGCTCGGTCCTTGCGTCAAGTACATATTTATGAGATTGTGTCGCTCATGACCAAACCACACCGGAACACTCTTACGGCAAGGGCGAGGCGACTTGCGTTTCTCGACGCTTGCGCTGGACTCGACAAGGTTGAACCACGCCCGTCAACGGAGTTTGCCGACGAGGCGCTTGAGGCTGCGTACCTTGCGCGGCGCATGGAGTTAAGGACGTGGCTCCGGGCGCGGGCTCGCGGCGAACTCATCTCCCCTCCGGGCGGCATTGCTGCGCGGGAGGTGAAGTGATGACCGTCGCCGAAATCACCGCCCTCCTCGCCCGCATCACCACCCTCAAGACCCGCGCGGCGGAACTGAGGCGGGAACTGGCGGGGGTGTCGGCATGAGCGCGCCTCTCCTTTCGGAGATCCTCGACGTCGACCGCCTCCGCGCGCACATCGATGCGGGCGACGTGAAGGTGCGGCGGCACAAGTCGGAGCCGCTGGACATCTACAACTACTCCGCGAAGTGCCAGTTCGAGCGCATCTGGACGCCCGAGACGATGGCGTGTCGCGGCCTCATCGTCCACACGGATACGGGCGAAGTCATCGCGCGCCCGTTCTCCAAGTTTTTCAACCTCGAAGAGCACACCGGAGACGTCCCGTGGCACGAGCCGCACGCCATCACCGAGAAGCTCGACGGCTCGCTCGGGATTGCCTACCTGCGCCCGAGCGATCGCCGCGTCTGCATCGCCACGCGCGGCGCGTTCCATTCTCCGCAAGCTGAGTGGGCGACTGACTGGCTGTGGCGCACTCATCCCGAGTGGTTCCCGGCCGAGGGCGAAACGTCGCTGTTCGAAATCCTCTACCCGGGCTCTCGCGTCGTCGTCGACTACGGCGCCAATGACGGCATGGTGCTCCTGACGAGCATCGACGCTGAGCGCAACGAGAACGCCATCGCGAACAACTGGCCGGGCTCGCTCGTCAAGACGTTTGCCGGCGGGCGCGACGGAATGCTGGCGGCCGTGGCGACGGCAAGGGGCGTGGAAACCGAGGGCTTTGTCGTTCGCTTCTCCTCTGGCCTTCGCGTCAAGGTGAAGGCGCCCGACTACGTTCGGCTCCACCGCCTGGTCTGCGCCCTTTCGACTCGGCGCGTTTGGGAGGTTCTCTCCTCTGGCCAGAACTTCGGCGAGTTCCTCGAATGCGTGCCGGATGAGTTCGCATCTTGGGTGAAGAGCGCCCGCGCGGGACTGGAGCGCGCCGTCGCGGACATCGACAGCGCGTGCCGCCAGACCGTCGAAGACGCGCGCCTTGCGCATGGCGAGGATCGACGGAAGTTGGCCGAGTTCATCAAGGCGCGGCAGCCGGTCCATTCCGGCGTCTGCTTCATGATGCTCGACGGGAAGGCCGACCGCGCACGGCAGGCGGCGTGGAAAGCCGTCTACCCGGCGCATGAGACGTTCCGCAGCGTTGACGAGGCGACGTCATGACCCGCCCCAACCTTTCTGACCTCACCCTCGCGCGCCTCCTCGCCGTCATGGCCGACGAGCGGGACCTGACATCGGCCGAGATTGCCGAGAGGTTCGGCCTCTCTCCCGGCCACATCACCGACCTGCGGACCAAGCACGGGCTCCAGCGCGTGCCGGTGAATCAGCCGAGGACGCGCCGGGTTCGGGTGCGGCGGATGCGGAGGTCGGCATGAGACGCGCCGCCAAACGCGACGACAACGAGGGCGCCATCATCGATGCCCTGCGCGACGTCGGCTGCCGCGTCACCCAACTTTCCGGGGCCGGCGTGCCTGACCTTCTCGTGGGCCGGCGCGGCGTCACCTATCTCCTCGAGGTGAAGGACCCGACGAAGCCGAAGCGGGACCAGCGCCTCACCGAGCCGCAGGTCCAATGGCACGGCGAGTGGGCCGGCGTCGGTGGCCCCTGCGTCATCGTCCGCACCATCGAAGAGGCGCTTCGGGCCGTGGGCTGCGTGTGGAGTTCGAGCGGGGTGCGGCCATGAAGGCGAAGAAAGAGCCGGTGGTACACGCACTGAAGCCAGGGCTTGGGATGATCGTGAACCTCTGCGACGGGACGGAGCGCGGGCACATCATCGGCGACTGTGGCGATGACTGTTGCATCAGCCACGACCACGTCACCTGCCCCGCCTGCCTCAAGAAGATGAAGCGGAAGGCGGTGAAGTCATGACCGACTTCGGACAAGGCTTCTTCATCGGCGCCGCCCTCGGCGTCTTCCTCGGCGCCGCGCTGGCGTTGGCGGCCATGGCGATGGTTCGGGCGGGAGGTGAGTCGTGAGTTGGCTCAACACCTGCCCCGCCATCGACGCGGCCACCGGCAAGCGTTGCTGTCTTCCTGCCCACGCCGGCATCCACCACGCCTGCGGAACGCGCCGCTTCGTCCAAGTCGCCGCGCCCGGTCAGGCGCACTTCCCCGCGAAGGAGTTGCTCGACATCTACGCCCAGCGTCGCGGCAGCGGTGACGCGGACGGGCTGTCGTCGAGCAAGTCAGGGGCACAGGAGCGGCGCGAGTACCGGGCTCGGGCCGAGGCTCGCGGCGAGGGCGGTCCTGTCCGTTCCAAGGCCGAGGAGAAGGCGCGGGTGCGGAAGTCGCGGCGGAGGGCGGAGCGGAAGGCGATGGGGGTGCAGCCGTGACCGCCCCTCTCCTCACGCCGCAACAGCGCCTATTCCACGCCCGGCGCGCGCTCAGGGCGGCGGCGACGCTCTGCAAGGACGCGGCGTCGCTCGGCTGCATCGACGACGAGTCCCGCGAAGACCTCACCTTCAACGCCGACGTCTGGCTTCACGATGCCGGGTTCCTCGGCGTCATCGAGAAGCGCATCAACGAGCACCAGTCCCGAATCCGGGCGAAGCGGAACCGCAGGAGGGCGGCATGAGTTGCTCAACCAAAGGCCACCCGTCCGGCTGCAACTGTCCCATCGCCCGGGGCCTGACTCGCGAGCAGGCCGAGCGCGAGGACATCGAGCGAGCCAGCGGCGTCACCGGACCCACTGTCGACGAGCTCGAGATTGACCGGCTGCGGGCTCGGGTCAACGCCCTCGAGTACGGCCTCAACGAAATCGCAATGTGGAGCGAAGGCGAGCGCGTCAGCGGGAAGTTTGACGAGCCCGGCTCCGCCACCATCGCGCGCCGAACGCTTGGCTACGACGAGGCGGAAGTCTTCAAGCGAGTCGCCGCCGCCATCCGGGCGCGCGGGGGTGGGGAGTGAGCTGCGGAATGTGCTAGAAATGCGCTGTCGGTCTAGCTGCAACTAGACCTTTCAAAATTCCCGCCGCATGGGACCCCTTCGCCGAGACCCTTGCAGGGGTCTTGCGCTGAAGGGGAGTTTTCGAAATGCTCACACAACACCCACTCAGTGCCGCGTTTCCGTCGATGCCTGACACGGAATTCAAGGACCTGTGCGCAGACATCGAGGCGCACGGACTGCTGAACGCCGTCGTCGTGTTCGAGGGCCAGGTCCTCGACGGCTGGCACCGCTACCGGGCCTGTGAGACGGTCGGGATCGACGCTGCAACGCTCGAGTTCGACGGAGGCGCAGCCGATGCGCGGGCGTTCGTGCTTTCGAGCAACCTGCACCGCCGCTCCCTCACCCCGTCGCAGCGCTCGGCGGCAATCGTGGCCTGCGTTTCATGGGCTCCAGTGGGTAGGCCCGAAAACCCCGCACCCGGTGCGGAATTAGGCGCAACCACCGAGAATCTGGCCAAATTGGCCGGCGTTTCCAAGAGAACCGTCGAGCACGCCAAGGCCGCAGAGCGTGCCGGACTCGGTGAAGCGGTGCGCGATGGGAAGGTGAGCGCCAAGCGGGCGGCGGAGGTGGCGAAGTTGCCGGCGAAGGAGCGGGCCGCCGCGCTTGAGAACCCGCCGCGCGAGTCCGCGCCGCATCGGGAATCCGCCGAACCCGACGAGAACGGCGACCGCATGGCAGACCTGCTCGCCGACTACGAGTCAGCGTCGCGTGTCATTCAGGCCGACGACAAGTTGGCCGAAGCGATGGCGCTGGTGCGCGAGAAGGACCGCAATCTTGGGTCGCTGAACAAGCTCTACCAGGGAAAGTGCGCCGAACTTGCGTCGATGACTCGCGAAGCGAAGCGATGGAAGACCAAGTTCGAGAAGTTGGAGGCCGCCACGCGCGAGCCGGGGAGCCGAGGATGAGTCAACTAGACTTGCTTGGGGCTCCGTCGTCGGACTCGTTCCCGAAGCCGCGACCGTTTCAGGACACGGCGCATCGGGAGTTGCGCGCCGGATTTTCGGGCGGGCACAAGCGGCAAATTGTGATGGCGCCAACGGGTGCCGGAAAGACCTTCCTCGCCCTTCGGGTCTGCAACGAAGCGCTGGCCCGGGGCAAGCGCGCCCTCTTCATCTGCGACCGGAAGACGCTCATCAACCAGACCAGCGCCGTTGCCGACGGCTACGGCATGCCCACTCACGGCATCATCCAGGCCGACAACCCGCGCATGGCGCTGTGGCGTCCGTTCCAGATTGCCAGCGCCCAGACCATTGGCGCGCGCGGCCTGAACGATGACTTCGACGTGGTGGT
>Ga0316628_100003598_pt1 | contig 11981 bp, 12 predicted proteins | sample OWC_Aug_M2_C1_D5_FD_207648 | JGI IMG/M metagenome (GOLD analysis project Ga0316628, IMG submission 207648) | Wetland soil microbial communities from Old Woman Creek delta, Ohio, United States - OWC_Aug_M2_C1_D5_C | ecosystem: Environmental > Terrestrial > Soil > Wetlands | place: USA: Ohio...
TTCCTGAAAGAGCTGGCGCCGCACGACCGGGACTATCATCACAATGACGGCAACTGCGACGCGCACCTGAAGGCCGCGGTCATCGGTTGCTCCAAGACCTTGCTGGTGGAAGGCGGGCGGCTGGTCCTGGGGCGCTGGCAGGGTGTCTACTTCTGCGAGTTCGATGGGCCGCGTCGCCGCGACCTGCGCATCAAGATTGTGGCCGATTAGTCCAAGCGCTTCCACATGAATACGCTGGGCGTATACATCCAAATCCCCTTTTGCGGGTCGAAGTGCAGTTTTTGCAACTTCAGTTCCCAGGTCGCGCGTGACGACGCCATCGGGCGGCACTGCCAGGCGCTGGAGCGAGAGATCGCCGAGTGGGACAGCCTCGCGACAAGCGCGGGGATCGCCTCCGCGACTCTGAGCTTGCCGGTCGATACGGTCTATATCGGCGGCGGGACTCCTCCCATTGTCGGCGCGGAGCGGCTGAAACGAATCGTCGCGAAGCTTCGTGAGCGCTTCGAGGTTGAAGCTCGTTGCGAATTCACGCTGGAAGTCACGCCGGCATCGGCGGATGAAGACTTTTTGACGAGACTCCGCGACTGGGGCGCCAACCGGTTGAGCATCGGGGCGCAATCGTTCTCTGACCCCGAGTTGCGCGCTGTGGGTCGGTTGCATTCCGCCGCGGACACACACGAAACCGTTGCGCGCGCCCGCCGGGCCGGATTCAGCAATATCAGCCTGGACCTTATCGCCGGTTTGCCCGGTCAAACGGAATTTTCCTGGCAGGAGAGCCTGCGGGCTGTGGAATGCCTCCGGCCGGAGCACGTCTCCGTTTACATCATCGAAATGGATGAGAAGAGCCGCCTGGGACGGGAAGTGCTGCGCCACGGCGAGCGCTACCACGCCTCCGAAGTTCCGGACGAGAATTTCATGGCCGACGCCTACGAATGCGCGCGAGATTTTCTCGCCGCCGCTGGCTATCGCCAGTACGAGATCTCGAATTTCGCGCTTCCCGGCTTGGAGTCCCGGCACAATCGGAAATACTGGCGGCTCGAACCGTATCTTGGCTTCGGAGCGGGAGCGCATTCCTTTGATGGCGAATGGCGCTGGGCGAATGAGATTTCGTCGGAATCTTATGCGCAACGTGTCACGCGAGGCGAGGCGCCTGCCACGGAAATTCGCCGGCTCACGACCCAAGACCAGATTGAGGAGTTCTTCTTTCTTGGGCTTCGCCAAGCAGAAGGAGTGGATTTAGCCGAGGCGCGCGGGCGTTGGGGCAACTCGTCGCTCGGCCGCTGGGAGTCTGTCATTGCAGGATTTGCAGGGCGTGGCCTTCTTGTGCGGGAGAACGATCGAATCCGGCTGCCGGACAGCGCGCTGCTGGTCTCAAACGAAGTTTTCCAGGAATTCCTGCTAACCGAAATGGAGGCGCAGTGAGCGACGCGCAACCCTCTGGCGGGCCGGTCGAAAAGGTCAACCTGGCGGAAAAGCTGGGACTCTTTCAGGAATACTGGAGCCCCAAGATCGTGGGTGGACTCAACGACTCCTATGTAAAGCTTGTCAAGTTCCAAGGCGAATTCGTCTGGCACTTTCACGAACGCGAAGATGAACTCTTCCTGGTGTTGAAGGGCCGGTTGCTCATGAAATTTCGCGACCGCGAGGTGAGGATCCAGGAGGGCGAATTCATCATCGTCCCGCGAGGAGTCGAGCACCTGCGGGTTGCGGAGGAAGAAGTTCACGTTATGCTGCTCGAGCCGAAAACGACCCTGAATACCGGAAACGTTGAGAACGAGCGGACGCTCCGCGAGCTTCAGGAGCTCTGAAGGGGCGGAAGAACTCCGCGCCCGAAGCGAGATGAATCCATGAACCAAGCGATTGTCGATCTGAGAAGTGATACGGTGACGAAGCCCACGCCGGCCATGCGGCGCGCCATGGCCGAGGCTGAGGTCGGCGACGACGTGTACCGCGAGGATCCCACCGTCAACCGCCTCCAGGACCGGGCGGCGGAAATCTTCCAGCGCGAGGCTGCTTTGTTCGTTCCCTCGGGGACGATGGGCAACCAGGCCGCTATCAAGGTGCACACGCGCCCCGGGCAGGAAGTGATCTGCGAGCAGCGCGCCCACATCTACAATTACGAAATGGCGATGATGGGTGCCTTCTCCGGATGCCTGCCGCGCCCGATCTTCGCGGAGGACGGAATCCTTACCTGGGGCCGGATCGCGACCGAAGTCCGTGGGCGGAGTGACCATCGTCCCCGCACGGGGCTGGTTTCACTCGAGAACACTTCCAATCTCGCCGGCGGCTCGGTTTATCCTCCGGAGGTCGCGGACGATATCTGCGAGCGCGCTCACGCCGCGGGCCTGCCCGTGCACCTGGATGGCGCGCGCATCTTCAACGCCAGCGTGGCGCTCGGCCGGTCCGTTATCGAATTGACGAAGAACTCCGATTCGATCATGTTCTGCCTTTCGAAAGGGCTCGGCGCGCCCGTCGGCTCGATGCTCGTGGGTAGCAAGGAATTCTTTGAGGAAGCACGGTTGGTGCGCAAGATGCTGGGCGGTGGAATGCGGCAGGCCGGCGTGCTCGCGGCGGCGGGCCTGATCGCGCTTGAAGAAGGTCCCAAGCATTTGTCCATCGATCACGAGAACGCCAGATTCCTTGCCCAAGGCCTCGCCGAGATTCCCGGCATCAAAATCGACCCGGCCAAGATCGTCACGAATATCCTCTTCTTCAATGTGGCGGCTACCGGGTTGAGCGCCTTCGACATCTCCAAACGCCTGGCCGCCCAAAATGTGCTCGCCAACGGCGTTACGCCGCAAATGATGCGGATGGTGACCCACCGCGACGTGGACCGCGCGGGGTGCGAGCGTGCCCTCCAGGTGCTGCGTGACGTCTTGCAGGTGCCGCGCAAGAGCGCGGTCGCGTAGCCGGTCACCGCGCATCGTTCCCATTTGTTTCAATAGTTGCTGGGCTATTTCTTCTTGGTCGCCTGCAAGGCAGAGAGCTTGGCCAGCGCATCGATATAGCGCCGCCGGTAGGAAGAATCCGTGGGCTCGAGGTGCGACGCGGTGCGGTATTCTGTCAGGGCACCTGCGATATCTCCCATTTTCTCGAGGGCGTAGCCGAGACCGTTGTGGGCTTCGGCATCAGTCGAGTCGTTGCGAATCGCCTCCAGCATTTCCACGCGCGCGCGCTTCCACTCCTTGGCGAGCAGAAAAGTTATCCCCATTTCCCGATGCAGATCGGAGTTGTCGGGGTCCAGCCGGTAGGCAACGCGCAAGTGGGTAATTGCGTCTTCGATTCGCCCGCGAGCGCGCAGGCGCCCCGCCTCCTGCAGGTGCTCGCGGAGGCGAATCTTAATCTCGGCTACCTCCGGGCCAGAGAGCGCGGGAGCATCTTGGACCGCCGCCGGTTGGTAGCTGACCTCGGCAGTCGCTCCGGGCCGTGGCGAAATGAAGTACGACTTTCCCGGCGCCGCGCCGCATTGGACGTGCACGTAGTGGTCGCCGGGCTCGACGGAGTCGATCGTCAATTCACCCTGGGCGCCCGTCTCGCCGGCAGGGGCGGAGTCAACATCCACCTTGCACCCTTCGCGCTCTGCGTGGACTGCGACTTTCGAGGATGGCGGCAACTCTTCGCGGGGCACGGCGGAAAGCGGCCGGGCCATCAGGAAGGCGGCAGTGGCAAGCCCGAAGACTGCCGCCAGGCCCGATTCGACGCGCATGCTCATCGCTCGCATCTTAGCACACCATCGGGGCGACCACCGGGAAGCGCTTGAAGGCTCCGTTCCTTGACGAGGGTGGCGATGTGGTATAGCCTGAATTCTCAAGGGTTGAGCAGGGGCTTGGGCACCGCTGGCGAGGTGATCTCTGGATTTTGAACTGACACCCGAACAGGAAGAGATCAAGAAATCCATCCGCGCCTTTGCTGAGAACGAAATCCGGCCCCATGTTCTCGAGTGGGACGAAGCACAGCACTTTCCTGCCGAACTGATCCCCAAAATAGCGGAGCTCGGTCTGATGGGGGTGACGTTCCCGTCCGAGTATGGCGGCGCCGGGCTGGGGTATGCCGAATACGCTACCATCATTGAGGAACTCGCGCGCATTGACGGATCGGTGGCGTTGATTGTTTCCGCCCACAATTCGCTCTCGGCCAGCCACATCCGGCTGGCAGGGACCAAGGAGCAGAAGCGCAAGTATTTGCTGCCGCTCGCGCGCGGCGAAAAACTCGGCTGCTGGAGTCTGACGGAGCCCGGTTCAGGCAGCGATGCGAGTGCCGTGCGCACGACGGCGCGGCTGGAAGGCGGCTGGTGGGTCCTGAACGGCGTGAAGAATTTCGTGACGAACGGTCATTATGCTGATGTCTGCGTCGTGATGGCCCTGACCGATAGCCGCGCCGGGCGGCATGGCGTCACAGCTTTCATCGTGGAAAAGGGGACGTCGGGTTTTCGCGGCGGGAAGAAAGAGAACAAACTCGGTTTGCGCGCCAGCGACACCGCCGAACTGATTTTTGAGGATTGCCGCATTCCGCAGGAAAACTGCCTGGGCAAACCCGGTGAGGGTTTCATCGACTCCCTGCAGGTGATCGACAAGGGACGCATCGGCATCGCTGCCATGGCAGTGGGAATCGCTCAGGGAGCCTTCGAGGCCTCGCTTGCCTACTCGCGCGAGCGCAAGGCGTTCGGCAAACCGATCGCGGAGTTCCAGGCGATCCAGTGGAAGCTGGCGGACATGGCCACGGAGATCGAAGCCGCGCGCCTGCTCACCCAGCGGGCCGCCTGGCTTGCGGATCGCGGTCGTCGCGTAACGCGCGCCAGCTCCATGGCCAAGCTCTACGCCAGCGAAGTGGCGGTGCGGGTGACCAACGAAGCGGTTCAAATCCACGGCGGCTATGGGTTCATCAAGGACTATCCGGTGGAGAAGTTTTATCGCGACGTGAAGCTTTGCACGATCGGCGAGGGGACGAGCGAGATCCAGCGCATGATCATCGCGCGCGAACTCTTGCACCCTCAGTAGGGGCGCCGTCGCGGCCCAGTCGCGGAACCCAGTCACATCCATGCCGGAATCACTGCCAAAGTGGGCAGAAGAAATCCTCGCTGGGGACCGCCGCGCCATCGCCCGCGCCATCTCGGCGGTCGAAAGCGGCGAGCCGGCGGGAATCGAGCTGGTCAAGCTGTTGTTCCGGAAGTCGGGACGCGCTTACGTGGTGGGAATCACAGGTTCGCCGGGGGCGGGCAAAAGCACGCTCGTGGAGAAGCTCGCCGGCGAATATCGCAGCGCGGGCGTGCGGATTGGGATCATCGCTGTTGATCCCACCAGCCCTTTTTCCGGCGGCGCGATTCTCGGCGACCGCATTCGCATGCAGGCGCTCTCGGCCGACGAGGGTGTCTACATCCGCAGCATGGCGACGCGCGGGCATCTGGGCGGCCTTGCCCCGGCCGTCCAGGATGCGGTGACCATCCTCGACGCCGCAGGCTGCCAGGTGATCCTCATCGAAACGGTGGGCGTGGGGCAGGACGAAGTGGAAATCGCGCGCCATGCCGACGTGACCGTCTTGCTCCTGGTGCCCGGCATGGGCGATGATGTTCAGACCTTCAAGGCGGGCGTGATGGAAATTGCCGATCTTTACGTCGTGAACAAGGCCGACCGCCCGGGAACGGAGCGCGTGGAACAAGAAGTGACGGCCATGCTCGGCATGTCCGAGCGGCGGGACGATTGGAAACCGCCGGTTCTGAAGACCGTCGCCACAACCGGCGAGGGAATCAGCGATCTGCGGGAGGCCCTCGAGCGGTTTCGCACCATCGGGGAGCAAGATGCACGCCAGCTCGCGCGGCGCCGTGAACAGTGGCGGGGACGCCTGCTGGAACTCTTGCGGCAGAACCTTTTCGAGAGCGCCCTGAATGATCTTGACGAGGCGGCGCTCAATGCCTGCGTCGAGGACATCCTCGCTCAACGGCGCGACCCGCACACGCTGGCCGAGCAGATGGTGAGGGATTTTCGCAGAGGGAAGGGCGCGGCAGGCAAAGAATGAAAATCCACCACGTCGGGATTGCCGTCGAATCGCTGAGCGCTGCGCTGCCAGCTTTCGAAAAACTGCTGGGGCGGGCGCCCGATTCCCAGGAGGTGGTCGAAGACCAGAAGGTGCGCGTTGCGGTCTTCAACCTGGGGGACAGCCGTATCGAGTTGCTCGAGGCCACGGACCCGGATTCACCCATCGCCCGTTTCATCACCAAGCGCGGGCAGGGCATCCATCACCTGACCCTGGCGGTTCCTCAGGTGGCGGAGAGGCTGCGCGAACTGGAAGCGGCTGGAATCCGGCTGATCGATCGCGAGCCTCGCGACGGGGCCGGGTCGGAGCGCATCGCTTTCCTGCATCCCTCGAGTACGGCCGGAGTGCTCATCGAGCTGGTCGAAGAAAAATGAAGCTGGGTGATTTCGAACTTCTGGCACTTTCCGATGGCACGTTCGCCCTGGATGGCGGGCAGATGTTTGGCGTGGTGCCGCGTGCTCTTTGGGAGCGGAAATTGCCGCCCGACGCTCGCAACCGCGTGCGCCTGGGTTTGACGTGCCTGCTGGTCCGCACCGGAGAACACAACGTGCTCATCGAGACGGGCATCGGCGACAAGTTTGCAGCCAAGTATGCCGACATCTATGGCATCGAGAAGACAACGACGTTGCCGGCGGAAGTGGAGAAGGCCGGTCTCCGGCTTGACGACATCGACGTGGTCATCAACACCCATCTGCATTTCGATCACTGCGGCTGGAACACTCGTCGCCAGAAGGGGCGGGTGGTGCCGACGTTTCCCCGCGCCCGCTATTACATTCAACGCGGCGAATGGGAGCACGCGATTCATCCCACGGAACGCGACGTAGCCAGCTACGTGACCGAGTTCTTTCGCCCGGCAGAAGCCCAGACGGAGTTCCTGGAGGGCGACCAGGAAATCGTGCCGGGAATTCGCGTCGAGGTTCTGCCCGGACACACTCGAGACCTGCAGTGTGTCCACATCGAGTCAGCGGGCGAGCGGGCCTGCTTCATCTCCGACCTCGTGCCGACGCGCCACCATCTCCCCTATCCGTGGATCATGGCTTTCGACCTTTATCCAATGGAGACGCTCGCCAACCGGCAGCGCCTCTTGCCGAAACTGGCCGAGCAGGGCGCGCTGGTGGTTTTCCCGCACGATCCGGATTCGCCCTGGGCACGGCTGAGCGAGGAGAATGGACGAATCACCGCGGCGCCGGTGAGCTGAAAAAGACTCGCTGAGGCTCAAGTTCAAATTCTCAACGCGACCGAAGGACTAGACGCAATGGCCAAAGCAGAAATCGGAATCATCGGTGGAAGCGGGCTCTACCAAATGCCTGGACTCGCGCGTGCCCGGGAGGTGCGCGTCGCCACACCCTTTGGGAAACCCTCCGACGCTTTCGTGACGGGCCGGCTGGAAGGCCGCAACGTTGCCTTCCTGGCGCGCCATGGCCGCGGCCACGTGCTGATGCCGTCGGAGATCAACTATCGAGCCAACATTTATGGCTTGAAGAAGCTGGGCGTCACCCACATCATCTCGGTGAGCGCCGTGGGTTCGTTGCGCGATGACATGCCGCCACTGGACGTGGTTCTTCCCTCGCAGTTTTTTGATCGGACGGACGGGCGAAATTCAACGTTCTTCGGTGGTGGAATCGCCGCCCACATCAGTTTTGCCGATCCGGTTTGCCCCACGGTTTCGGAAGTTCTGGCGGAGTCCTGCGAGTCGATCGAGGTGAATTGCCACCGTGGCGGCACTTACGTGTGCATGGAGGGGCCGGCGTTTTCCACCAAGGCGGAATCAAGCACCTATCGTTCCTGGGGGATGGACGTCATCGGCATGACGAATCTTCAGGAAGCGAAGCTGGCGCGTGAAGCGGAGATTTGCTACGCGACCATGGCGATGGTGACCGATTACGACTGCTGGCATCCCGACCACGATGCGGTTACCGTGAATCAGATTATTGACTACCTGAACCGCAACGCTGAAAACGCGCAAAAGATCATCCGCTCGGCGGTCGGCCGCATGCCGAAGGAGCGAACCTGCAAGTGCGGGTCGGCGCTCGAACATGCGATCATCACCGACCACAGGAAGATCCCATTGCGCACCAAAAAGAAACTGTGGCTGCTGGTGGGAAAGCATCTGAAGTAGATTCGGAACCCGCTCTTGCTGGTGCCTGCAAAGGAGCTTGCGGAATGCCACTTCTGGTCGTCGGGTCGGTCGCTTTCGATGATGTTCGGACGCCTCATGGCGAGGCTCGGGAGATCCTGGGCGGCGCGGCCACCTACTTTTCGGTGGCGGCAAGTTGGTTTGCGCCGGTGCGTGTAGTAGCGGTAGTGGGAGAGGATTTCGATGACAGCCACATGCAGGTGTTTCAGGACCGGGGCATCGACACAACGGGCCTGGAGCGAGCCCCCGGGCGCACCTTCCGCTGGCACGGTGAGTATACCGGCGACATGAACGAGGCGCGGACCCTTGAAACGCAGCTCAATGTCTTCGAGACGTTTGCGCCCAAAATCCCGCCCGCCTATCTCGCGAGCGAATATGTTTTTCTCGGGAACATCGACCCAGTGCTGCAATTGCACGTGCGCCAGCAGCTTCCCCAAGCGCGCCTGGTGGCCCTCGACTCGATGAACTACTGGATCACGGGCAAGCTCGACGATTTGAAGAAAGCGCTCGCCACCGTGCATGCTCTGGTGATCAACGAGGGCGAAGCGAAAATGCTTTCCGGCCACTCCAACCTGCGGCGCGCGGCGGCGGCGACTCGCGAGTTGGGACCGCAAATCCTGGTCATCAAGCGCGGCGAGTACGGCGCCACCTTGTTTACGCCGGACGCGGTCTTCTCCGCGCCCGGCTTTCCTCTCGAGACGGTCAGGGACCCCACCGGCGCGGGCGACACGTTTGCCGGAGGGTTCATGGGACATCTGACAAGAACCGGAGATCTCTCCGAGGCCAACCTGCGCCGCGCAGTGATCTACGGCTCGGTGATGGCCAGCTTCGCCGTCGAGGAGTTTGGGCTCGCCGGGCTCTTGCGCCTGAGCGCGCCGCAGATCACCGACCGCTTTCTCGAGTTCAAAAAGCTCACTCACTTCGATGTCTGACCCTGCTTCCGCTCGCGCCCCGGTTCTTCCTGCTGAACTGAATGTGCCGTTGCGAATTCGCGCCGGCGTCTGGACGGCCATCGTGGCGGTCGCTTCAGCCAGCCTCTACTTCTTCTATTCCCGCGGCCTGACGGACATTTACGGCGACGCGATGGCACACATGGAAGGCGCGCGGCGACTCTTTGATTCACTGACTCCGGGGTACGAAGAAATCGGCACGGTGTGGCTGCCTTTGCCGCACCTTCTCGCTGCGCCGCTGGCGATCAATGACTATTTGTGGAAAACCGGGCTCGCTGGCAGCTTTGTTTCGACGGCCGCGTTCATCGTGGCGGCCTGGATTGCCTTTCGCCTCGCCACCGAAATGAACCATGAAGTCGCCGCGGGCGTGGTGGCGCTGGCGGGTTTCCTGCTTTGCCCCAACATGCTGTATCTGGCCAGTACGCCGCTCACCGAACCGCTCGCCATCCTCTGGATGGTGCTGATGGTTTTTGGACTATTCCGCTACCAGGAATACGGAAGCCTCCGAGCTCTGGTCGGTGCGAGTTTGGCGGCATTCTGCGGGACCTGGACACGCTACGACGGGTGGTCCGTACTTCCTTTCGCGGCGCTGTTTGTGCTGCTGGCGAGACAGAATCCCTGGCCGAAGCGGCTTCGCCACGCGGCGCTGTTCTCGGCGATTGCCGGAGCGGGCCCCGTGCTCTGGTTACTCCACAACGCCTACCAGTTCGGCAACGCTCTGGAATTCTACAACGGTCCGTATTCCGCCAAGGCGATCTACGCTCATCAACTTGCTACAACTGCGTTTGCTTTTCCCACAGACGGAAGCATTTTGGTCTCAGCGCGCTACTTTCTGGAGGATCTGAAGCTCGTGATCGGCGTCGGCCCGATGGTCCTGGCACTTCTGGGCCTGATCGCTTGGATGGCAAGTGAGTCCAACCGTCGCCGTCGCACGGCCGCACTACTTTTTCTGGTACCGTTGCCGTTCAACATTCAGGCCATGGCGCACTCTGCGGTTCCGCTCTATGTCCCCACACTGTTTCCAAACACCTACTGGAACCTTCGCCTGGGGATGGAGATGCTTCCCGCCGCAGTGATTCTTCCGAGTTTCTTTCTCTTTCCGGGATTATCTCGCCGCCTTCATCGCTTGGTGCTCGTGGGGCTGCTCCTCATCATCATTGGTCAAGCGGTCCTGATTGCTTCCCACGGTGCAAGCGAATTGGCCATTGCTAAAGAGGGAATTCTCAACACGCCGTGCAAATCCCAGCGCCAGCAGGCCGTAGTCCGCGTGCTGCGGCAGGTATACGATGGAGGAAATGTTCTGATCGCCACGGGGAAGTGGCCGTGCGCGATGCGCGAGGTGAGCATCCCGTTCCGCCAGACGCTGACGGGTTCCAGTCGCTACTTCCGCCAGCGTTTGCACACCGAACCGTCCACGCTGGTGGAATGGATCGTGCGCGGGGACGATGACGATGTGGACATCCTGATGCGCGCCTACCCGCAGGCGTTCAGAAACTTCGAGGAGGTCTTCCACGCAACCTTTCCTGGCGAAGGGAGTGTGGAAATCTATCGCCGCCGGCATTGAAATCTGCTTGACCGAAGAATCCTTCGGGGCAAGACTTAGCGCCTCGACGTCTACTGGAGCCGGACATGGCCAAAACCCTCGCCATACCGTTCGCGAAATTCCACGGGCTCGCGAACGATTTCGTCGTCGTTCTGTCAAAAGACGCGCCGCAGCCTTACGGGGACGTGGCCCGGGCGATTTGTGCCCGCAACACGGGTGTGGGTGCCGACGGGCTGCTGGTGCTCACGCCGCCCAAGGGCCGGAAGGCTCCGGCTCGGCTGCGTTTCTTCAACGCCGATGGAAGCGAAGCCGAGATGTCCGGGAATGGAATCCGCTGCGCCGGCGCTTATCTCCTCGCGCGCGGCATGACCAAGAGTCCGGTGCGAGTGGCGACGATGGCGGGCCTGAAGACGCTGCGCTTGGTGGAATCCGGAGAAGGGAAGTGGTCCTTCCGCGTGGCGATGGGGCGACCGATTCTCGCCCCGCGGAAGATCCCGTTCCAGGGGGCGAAGGGCCGCGGCCCGGTGGTGGGTTTCTCACTCTCGACTCATCGCGGACGGATTCCCGTGACCGTGACCTCTATGGGCAATCCTCACTGCTCGCTCTTTGTGGGCGATTTTGGCGGGATCGACTGGGCGCGCCTGGGGAGCGAGATCGAGAACAATCCGCTTTTCCCCAACCGCACCAACGTGGAATTCGTCAAAGTCCTCTCACGCCAGGAGATTGAGGTCCGCTTCTGGGAGCGCGGCGTGGGAACGACGATGTCCTCGGGCACCGGCTCCTGCGCGGCGGCGGTCGCCTCCATCCTGAACCATCGAACCGTGCGCAAGGTGCGCGTCCGGACGCTGGCGGGAACGCTGGATATCGCCTGGCCTGCCGCGGGTGAAATCACCCTGACGGGCCCGGCGGAGCGGATAGCAGAAGGAACATTTTACTACCGTGCCCTGATGTAGCGACTCTCTATGAACGCCGAACCTGCGGCCGCAGACATCCACCCCAAATCGCGCCACGCCTGCCCCGAACCTCGTTCGCGCAGCACTACTGTTTTTCCGCTTCTCCCACCATGGGGACAAATCGCACGGGAAGAAGCGTTTCCCGCTTGATGCCCTCGGGCGTTCGGCGGAGGCGAATCAGATTCTGGAGAAAACGGCCAACGGGCAAAACCATGCGGCCGCCTTCCCGGAGCTGGTCGACGAGCGCGGAAGGAACGTGGTCCGGCGCCGCGGTCACGATGATGGCATCAAAGGGCGCCGCCTCTGGCCAACCGCGATAGCCATCGCCAATCCTCACCTGAATGTTCGAGTACCCCAGCCGTTTGAGG
>Ga0316628_100003599_pt1 | contig 11979 bp, 7 predicted proteins | sample OWC_Aug_M2_C1_D5_FD_207648 | JGI IMG/M metagenome (GOLD analysis project Ga0316628, IMG submission 207648) | Wetland soil microbial communities from Old Woman Creek delta, Ohio, United States - OWC_Aug_M2_C1_D5_C | ecosystem: Environmental > Terrestrial > Soil > Wetlands | place: USA: Ohio...
CCTTACCCGGTTACCGACCCCAACCAAACTCCGAATGCCGCCAACGTCAAGCGCGGGAGTCAGACGGCGGGGGATAAGCTTCGTCGTCAAAAGGGAAAGAACCCAGACCGCCAGCTAAGGTCCCCAAGTGACAGCTAAGTGGCAAAGGATGTGGGGTTGCTGGGACAGCCAGGAGGTTGGCTTAGAAGCAGCCATCCTTTAAAGAAAGCGTAATAGCTCACTGGTCTAGCGATCCTGTGCCGAAAATTCAACGGGGCTCAAGCTGTCCACCGAAGCTGCGGATCTCGAGGGCCTGTGGGTCCTCGAGGTGGTAGGGGAGCGTTCCATGTGGGATGAAGTCAGACCGTAAGGACTGGTGGACTGCATGGAAGTGACTCTGCCGGCATAAGTAGCGATAAAGCAGATGAGAACTCTGCTCGCCGGAAGCCTAAGGTTTCCTGAGCAAGGTCAATCCGCTCAGGGTCAGTCGGTCCCTAAGGTGAGGCCGAACGGCGTAGCCGATGGGAAGCAGGCTAACATTCCTGCACCACTCTGTCCTCGTTATCACGATGGGGTGACGCAGAAGGATAGGTCGGACTGCCATTGGATGTGCAGTTTGAAGCGTGTAGGCGGGGGTGGTAGGCAAATCCGCCGCCCCGTTAACGCCGAGACGTGATCTCGAGCCCGTATGGGCGCAAAGCGACTGATTCCACGCTGCCGAGAAAAACCTCTAAGGAGAGGGCAGGGTGACCGTACCGGAAACGGACACACGTAGGCAGGGAGAGTATCCCGAGGCGCTTGAGTGATCCCCCGTGAAGGAACTCGGCAAAATTACACCGTAACTTCGGGAGAAGGTGTGCTTCTCGCCGTGTAGACCCTCGCGGTCGAAGCGGCGGGGAGTCGCAGTGAAAAGGCCCAGGCGACTGTTTAATAAAAACACAGCACTCTGCAAACGTCACAAGCGGACGTATAGGGTGTGAAGCCTGCCCGGTGCCGGAAGGTTAAGGGGAGGGGTCAACCGCAAGGTGAAGCTCTGAACTGAAGCCCCGGTAAACGGCGGCCGTAACTATAACGGTCCTAAGGTAGCGAAATTCCTTGTCGGGTAAGTTCCGACCTGCACGAAAGGCGAAACGATCTGGGCGCTGTCTCCGCGGGGGGCTCAGCGAATTTGTAGTACCGGTGAAGATGCCGGTTACCCGCACCAAGACGGAAAGACCCTGTGCACCTTTACTACAACTTGTCACTGGACCTTGGTGTTGTATGTGCAGAATAGGTGGGAGGCTGTGAAGCCGGGGCGTCAGCTTCGGTGGAGCCGTCGGTGAGATACCACCCTTACTGCTCTGAGGTTCTAACCTGGGGCCGTGAAGCCGGCCCGGGGACACTGGCAGGTGGGTAGTTTGACTGGGGCGGTCGCCTCACAAACTGTAACTGAGGCGCCCAAAGGTTCCCTCAGGCTGATTGGAAACCAGCCGTAGAGTGCAAAGGCACAAGGGAGCTTGACTGCGAGACCTACAAGTCGAGCAGGGACGAAAGTCGGGCTTAGTGATCCGGCGGTCCCGTATGGAAGGGCCGTCGCTCAACGGATAAAAGGTACGCCGGGGATAACAGGCTGATCCTGCCCAAGAGTTCACATCGACGGCGGGGTTTGGCACCTCGATGTCGGCTCATCGCATCCTGGGGCTGAAGCAGGTCCCAAGGGTTCGGCTGTTCGCCGATTAAAGCGGTACGTGAGCTGGGTTTAGAACGTCGCGAGACAGTTCGGTCCCTATCTGGTGTGGGCGGAGGACACTTGAGGAGAGATGTCCTTAGTACGAGAGGACCAGGACGTACGGACCTCCAGTGTACCAGTTGTCGCGCCAGCGGCAGCGCTGGGTAGCTGTGTCCGGATCGGATAACCGCTGAATGCATCTAAGCGGGAAGCCAACTCCAAGATAAGGTGTCCCGGGCGTAAGCCCCTAAAGGCCTCTGGTAGACGACCAGTTTGATAGGCGGGAGGTGGAAGCGCAGCGATGCGTGCAGCTGACCCGTACTAATCGGCCGTGCGGCTTGACCATACACACCCTTTATTCTTGCGTTCAGCGCGGAAACCCACTTGAGTTGGTAGTTTGCGTAGTTTTTCCGGTGGTCATACCGAGAGGGAAACACCCGTTCCCATTCCGAACACGGAAGTTAAGCCTCTCAGGGCCGATGGTACTTGGTGGGTAACTGCCTGGGAGAGTAGGTCACCGCCGGGGAATTTGAGAGCCCGACGCTCACGCGCCGGGCTCTCGCCTTTTGGGGCGGCCTTTTCTCGGCACTGCGACAGCGCCGAGCCGCTCGGGCGAGCTGTCAGGACTTGAGCAGCGTCTCGCCGCGGGCGTCGGCCACGAGCAGGGCCGTGGCGGCTTCGGCGTCGACGGGCCGCGAGAAAAAGAACCCCTGCCCGTACTTGCAGCGCAGCGCCAACAGCAGCTCGCGCTGCTTGCCGCGCTCGATGCCCTCGGCCACGACGTCCTTGCCGAGGTTGTTGCCGAGCGTCACGATCGTGCGGATGATCTCCCAGCTTTCATCGTCGGTGTCCATGCGGCTGACGAACGAGCTGTCCACCTTGAGCGTGTCGATCTCGAAGCGCCGCAGGTACGACAGCGACGAGTAGCCCGTGCCGAAGTCGTCGATCGAGAGCTTGATGTCGAGCGCCTTGAGCTGCTGCAGCATGTCGGCGGCGTAGCGGGCGTGCTCCATGATCACGCTCTCGGTGATCTCCAGCTTCAGGCTGCGCCCGTAGACGCCGTAGTTGCGCAGCGTGCGGTCGATCTCCACGATCATGTCCGGGCGCAGGAACTGCACGCCGGACACGTTGACGGCCACCGTGAGCGGCGAGCTCCGGCGGAACTGCGCGTTCCACACGCGCAGCTGCTTGCACACGTCGCGCGCGACCTGGCGGTCGATGGAGATGATCAGCCCGGTCTCCTCGGCGACCGTCAGGAAGTCCTTCGGCAGGAGAAGCTCGCCGTCGGGGTGCTGCCAGCGCACCAGCGCCTCGAACCCGGTGATCTTGCCGGTCTCGAGCTCCACGATGGGCTGGTAGTGGACGCGGAACTCCTCGCGCTGCACGGCCCGCCTGAGCTCCGTCTCCAGCTTGAGGAGCGAAACCGCGCGCGCGTGCATGCCGGAGTCGAACACCACGAAGCTGCCCTTGCCCAGCGCCTTGGCCCGGAACATCGCGGTGTCGGCGTCGCGCAGCAGGTCCTCCGGGCGCTCGTAGTCGGGGGAGCTCACCGCGATGCCGATGCTGGTGCTGGTGAAGACCTCGTGGCCCTCGACGTCGAACGGCGCCTGCAGCTCATCCTGGATTCGCTTGGCGACGCGGACGGCGTCGTTGGGCTCGCGGATCCCCTCGAGCAGCACGGCGAACTCGTCGCCGCCGACGTGAGCGACGGTCGTGCCGCGGCGTTCGGGCGAGTCCTGTCCGCGCAGGCACGAGCGGAGACGTGTCGACACCGCCTTGAGCATCTGGTCGCCGACGCGGTGGCCGAGGCTGTAGTTGATGTTCTTGAACCGGTCGAGGTCGAGGAACAGGACCGCCGAGACCCCACCGTTACCGGAGCGGGCACGCTCGAGCGCGCGCCCCAGGCGCTCCATCAGGTTGCCGCGGTTGGGCAGCCCCGTCAGCGGATCGTACCCGCGCAGCTCGGTGATGTCGGTGTGGGAGCCGGTGACGCGGACCGGCCTGCCGGCAGGGTTGCGGAACGCGAGGCCGCGGCTCAACATGGACGCGTACGACGCGTCGCGCTTCTCGATGCGGTGCTGGTTTTCGAGGTGGGGCGTTCGACCGTCGAGGTGAGCCGCGATGGCCGCCTTGAGCTGATCGCGGTCGTCGGGGTGCACGCGCTTGAACCACTCCTCGGGCGTGTTCCCGATGTCCTCCGGGCGGTAGCCGAGCATCGCTTTCCACTGCGGGCTGAACGTGACGGTGTTGGTCGACAGGTCCCAGTCCCACCAGCCGTCGCTCACGCGCAGCTCGGCGCCGTCCGTGGCCTCCCCGAATTGCGGCTGTGCGGTCCTGGCGAGCTCCGGCAGGACCTGCGCGAAGGGCGCCATGCCCGCCCCGTTGGACGGCCCGGAGGGGAACGCCTTGCCGTTGCCGGATGGCTCCTCCGTCTCGTGCCTGCCGCCGAACAGGCGCCGTACCTTCCCGCGGAAGCCGGAAGGCCCGTGAGGCTCGGACGGTCCTCCCTCGCCCTCGGGCCCTGCGGCTGGCGCCCCCGCGGCGCTCCCCTGGAGCGCCCGCAGGTCCTCCCGGAACCGGGCCCGCTCGGCCTCGGCGGCCTTGCGCTGGGCGCGCTCGGCGGCGAGGCGCTCGACCGCCGCCAGCCTGATCTGGATGAGGTCGGGGTCGAGGGGCTTGGTCAGGCAGTCGTCCGCGACCTCGAGGAGCGGCTGGAGCGGCCGGGCCCGGCGGTGCTCGACCACGTAGAGGAGTACGCACAGACCGCCCTCAGGCAGGGAGCGGATGCGATGGCCGAACTGGATGATATCCTCTCTGCGGTCCTGCACCCCCAGCACGACGAGGGGGTGGTGCTTTCGGCGATACGCCTCCCATGCGCTCTCGATGTCCTCGCAGACGGTGAGAACGTGGCCGCGGCCCTGCAGCGCCTCCACGAGCGCCTTGCGGAGGTGCAGGTTCTGCTCGAGGAGGAGCACGGGGAGCCCGCGGGCCTCCGGGGTCGTCACGCTGCTCCTCCGCGGTGCGGTCCGGATTCCACTTCCCCTGCGGTGTCGGAGGGGACGCTATTGTTTGGGTTTCGGAGTTTCATCTCGACCATGGCGTGCCACGTTCGATAATGATACCGCGGTTGCACAACCACGGCCAGTGTCTCCGGCGCGTCGCCAAGTGACGCGGGATACCCCGGTTCATCACCCCAAGGAGGGACGGGGCGGATATCCGCCCCGCCCCGCAGGCGCTTGCGGCCAGCGTCAGATGTGGTGCTTGTGGGCCGACGTGGCGCCGGCCTTGTGCTCGGCGGCGAGCTTATCGAGCAGGGAGAGCGGGATCGTCGCTGCGACGGAGACCTCGTTTCCGCTCACGCCGACCTCAACGTCCCGCAGGACTCCGACGAGCTCCGGTTTGTCCCGCTGGGTGGCCAGGCGGGCGGCCGCCAGGGCCCCCTTCACGGCGTCCCGGATCAGCTGCGCGTTCTCGGCAGTGTCGGCGACCGCCACCGCGGACACCTTCAGGGCGTCGTCGAGGAACGCCTGCGCCACGACGCGCTCGACGGCGCCGGAGGCCAGCACGATGGCGCGCATCGGCTCGCCGCCCTCGCCTTCGCCGTGGCCGCCGGCTTCCCGGGCCTTTTCGCGCGCCGCGGGCGGAACCGTCGCGACCATCCAGAAGGGCGCGCGGACGTCAACGTGACCGGAGGATATCTCCTTTGCGACCAGTGGGATGACAGCGTGGGGGGGCGCCAGCGCCGCCGTCACGCTCGCCTCTTCGCCGGCGATCGCCAGCTCGTTCGACGGGATCGCGAGCACGCCGGCCTCGTGGCCGTGGTGCCCGGACTCGGGCAACCGGTAGGCGGGCACCCTTCCGATCGTGAACGCGGTCGCACCGCGCGCGACGAGTGCGGCGCCCAGCGATGCGGCGTCGTAACGCCCAGCGAACAGCACCAGCCCCCGTAAGGGGTGCGTCTCGCCCAGCAGCGCCACCACGATACCGTCCACGTCGCGCACCGGGTCGAGCCCCGCGTCGGCCAGGAACTGCTGCATCTCCTGGTCGGCGCCGGTCCACGAGTGCTGCTGGAGCAGCCACGCCTGCACCTTGGGGTGGCTGCGCAGCGCGGCGCTGTCCACCGCGACCACGGTCTGGGCACCCTCGGGGACCAGCTTCAGCAGGTCGCCCACGGTGGGGGGCGCGGCAATGGCCAGGGTGGCGCCGAGGGCCAGGAAAGCCGAAGCCAACACGATCCTCTTCATACTCTGCCTCCTAGAAGTTCTTGCGGTTGAAGATCACGACTGCTGCCGCCAGGCAGGCCACGCCGAACGCCGCGGTGGTGGCGAGCGGCAAAAGCGTCGGAGACCCCTTGCCCAGCACGTAGGTTGTCAGGTCGCGGCCGACCTCGGCCGTCTTCGGAAGGATCCAGTAGAGGCCGTTCACGATGCCGGCCGTCAGGCGCGAGTCCATCGCGGCGGCGATGCGGTCGTGCGCCGCGAGCGGCACCGAGAGCATGTAGAGCGCGTACGGCAGCATGATGGAGAGCGGCGTGGAGGAGGAGAGCACGCCGACCAGGTACATGAATCCGAGGTAGGAGAGGAAGACCACGAGGATCAGGCCGGACGCGAGGAGGAAACGCGGGTTCCACACCTTGGTCTTGAGGGAGATGATCAGGAAGACCCCGCCACACAGGAAGACCAGGTTGGCGGTGACGAGCGTGATGGCCCCCAGGAAGCGGCCGAGCAGGAGATGGGTGCGCGTCACGGGCCTGGTCACGTACAGGTCCACGGTGCCCCGGTGCTGCAGGTTGGGCACCTGCGAGCCGGTGGCGAAGATCGCGAGGAAGACGCCGAGGGCGTAGAGCATGCCCGCGAAGATCGACTCCCCGGTGACCACCACCGAATCGATGGCCGGCGTCCTGTTGTGGTGGAACTCGAGCGCTTTCCCGAAGAGCGTCCCCGCCGCGAGGGTGCCGTCCACGATGTCCAGGTTGAGCGCGAACCCGAGGACCATCAGGAAGAGGGCCGAGACGATCAGGAAGCCGAGGAGCGTGTGGCGTGCAAGCGCCTCGCGCCAGGTATCGACGACCAGCGCCCAGGTCTTCATGAACCGCCTCCCGCCCCGGGCTCCGGGTGCGGGCCGCCCGGACCGTGCTCGTCCCCTCCCACGACCTCCACGAACACGTCCTCCAGCGCCGCCCGCAACGGGGAGATCTCGGCGATGAGCAGCCGCTCCGCCCGCAGCACGTCCACGAGGCGGTTCAGGGTCTCGACGTCGGGTACCTGGACCTCGAGGGCGCCGTTGCTGGAGAGCACCTGCGCCCCGATGGCCTGCATCTTGTCGTCGGGCGGCGGCTCGCCGCCCGCCAACCGCAGCCGATAGCGCTGCGTCGGCCGGGTGAGCCCGTCGACCGTGCCCTCGCGGAGGACGCGCCCGCCGTTCAATATTGCGACCCTGTCGCAGGTACGCTCGACCTCCGACAGCAGGTGCGAGTTGATGAAGATCGTCGTCCCGCGCTCGCGGGCCCCCAGGAGGATGTCGCGGATCTGCCGCCGTCCCACCGGGTCCACCCCGTCGGTGGGCTCGTCGAGGAGCAGCACGTCCGGCCCGTCCAGCAGCGCGCACGCGAGGCCCAGCCGCTGCGTCATCCCCTTGGAGTACCTCCCGACGCGGTCGCGGCCGCGTTCGGAGAGCCCCACAAGCTCCAGCAGCTCCGGAATGCGGCGGTCGAGGGCGATCTCGGGGAGGCCCGCCAGCCGTCCGAACAGCCTCAGGGATGCATCGCCGGTCAGGTAGCCGGGGAAACGGTGCCCCTCCGGGAGGTAGCCGATGCGGGCGCGGGCGGACGCCTGGCGCGGGTTGCGCCCGCGAACCCGGACCTCGCCCTCGGTCGGGCGCGAGAGGCCGAGAAGGACCTTGACCAGCGTGGTCTTTCCGGCGCCGTTCGCGCCCAGCAGGCCGAAGACCTCGCCGGCCCGGACCTCGAGGTCCACGCCGTCGAGCGCCCTCAGGCGCCTGCGCCAATGGCGGAACTCCTTGACGACCCCGTGCACCTCGATGACGGCGGATGACGTGCCCACGCCCTCTACTACGTTTGAAGCGCCGCCCGTGTTCTTGGGTCCTGTCCGTCCCGAAGGAACCGCGGGGTGGCGCTCGGGCGTGAGGCACGGTACGATCCGCGCTGCGCGCCGCTGTCGCAGCGCACGGCGCCGCTGGAGGAACGCATGGCTTTGCCGCCCCACGATGTCCTGGATCTCAATCTCGCCGCCCACGGCATGCGCCGGATCGCCTGGGCCGACCGCAACATGCAGGTGCTGGCCTCGATCCGGGCCCGCTTCGCCAAGGAGAAGCCGCTTGCCGGCCAGCGCCTGGCAGCGTGCCTGCACGTCACCACCGAGACCGCCAACCTGGTGCGCACGCTGGTGGCGGGGGGTGCCGAGGTGCGGGTATGCGCCTCCAACCCGCTCTCGACCCAGGACGATGTCGCCGCCGCGTTGGTGGCCGAGAACGGTGTCGCGGTGTTTGCGGTCAAGGGCGAGGACAACGCCCGCTACTACTCGCACATCCGCGCGTGCCTCGAGTTCGCGCCCACCATCACCATGGACGACGGGGCGGACCTGGTCACCTCGCTGCTTTTCGTGGCGCGGGGCGAGCTCAAGGGGGCCCACCAGGAAGTGCGGACGTTCGCGGAGAAGCTCGGCGCCAAGGGCCAGCAGGCGCTCATCGCCGGCGTGCTTGGCTCCACCGAGGAAACTACCACCGGCGTGATCCGGTTGCGTGCGATGGAGCGCGATGGCGTGCTACGTTTTCCAGTCATCGCGGTCAACGACTCCGACACCAAGCACCTCTTCGACAACCGCTACGGCACCGGTCAGTCGACCATCGACGGTATCCTGCGCGCCACCAACATCTTGATGTCTGGCCTCACCTTCGTCGTGGCGGGGTACGGCTGGAGCGGGCGCGGTGTGGCCACGCGCGCCCACGGCATGGGCGCCAAGGTCGTGGTCTGCGAGGTCAACCCGGTGCGCGCCCTCGAGGCCGCCATGGACGGCTACGCGGTCATGCCGATGGCCGAGGCCGCCAAGGTGGGCGACGTGTTCGTCACCGTCACCGGCGACACCCGCGTGATTACCGCCGAGCACTTCGCGCGCATGAAGGACGGCGCCATCGTGTGCAACTCCGGGCACTTCGACGTCGAGATCGACCTGGCCGCGCTGCGCGCTCAGGCCCGGTCCGTACGCGAGGTGCGTCCGTTCCTCCAGGCCTTCGAGCTCGCCTCGGGCAAGACCCTGCACCTGCTGGCCGAGGGGCGTCTGGTCAACCTCTCTGCCGCCGAGGGCCACCCCGCCTCGGTCATGGACATGTCGTTCGCCAACCAGGCCCTCGCCGCCGAGTACCTGGTCAAACACGGCAAGACGCTCGAGGCGAAGGTCTACCGGCTCCCCGAGGAGTTCGACCGCGAGATCGCGCGCCTCAAGCTCGCCACCATGGGTCTCGCCATTGACACCCTGACCCCCGAGCAGGAGAGCTACCTGGCCAGCTGGCGCGAAGGAACCTAGCGCTTTCCGGGGTTTTGCCCCGCCCCCGTTTACCTGCCTCGTCCTGTGTCCAGCGGGTGGTCTCTTCTTTCCCTTTCCACTTCGCGATTTTCTTTTGCCCCACGGGCTTGGAGCGGTCGTTCGGGCTGCGCATCGAGCGCAGCCCTCCGACCCGCCTCCGCGGGCGACCGAGCTGGCACAGCCCGGCGTGCGGACCCTCGCTGTTCCCCGCCCGCGCTTCGCTCCGGCGGGGCCAGCGTCTCCACCCGCCGGGCTGGCCGCTCGGTGCCCGCACGCTCCGGCGGAATGGCTCCTATCGCCCGCGGGGCGGAGTTCACCTCCGCCCCCCCGATTGCCCCTGTGCGCAACTCATGTACCTGGAAAGGCACTCACCCCACTGGAGGACTCCCGTCGGTTGCGCCCCGCGGCGCAGAGCCATGAGGGAAATCGGGGCGGAGCCCCGCGAAGGATCCGTGGGACGGCGTTCGCCGGTGAGGGAACGGCGTCGGCCGGAGGAGCGCAAACTCCGGCGCGGGCCTGGCGTATGGTGGGGGTGAGCGGCGCCGGCAGCGAGGGCGCCGGCTCGGGAGGCGGGGATGGTGGACGGGACCAGGTACCGCAACGGCCCACGGATCGTCATGGGCCTGGTGGTCATCGCGATCGGCGTGCTTTTCACCCTCGACAAGCTGGGGTACCTGAGGGCGGGGGACCTCTGGGAGTACTGGCCGGTGTTCCTGATCGCCGCGGGGATCGGCCGGATCATCCAGCCGGGCATGCAGGGCCGCGCATTCGGCGTCTTCCTGCTCGTGCTGGGGACCTGGTTCCTGCTCTCCAACCTGGACGTGATCGAGTACCACCCCTTCGACTTCTGGCCGGTCCTGCTGGTGCTGCTCGGGGCGATGATGGTCTGGCGGGCGCTCTTCGCACCGTCGTGCGACACCCTGCCGTGCCGCGAGCGCGGCGTGGCCGTGACGGGAGCCGCCCCGGCGGAGGAGACGGAACCCGAACCGGGGGGTGACACCAGCGCCACGGTCTCCGCCACGGCGGTTCTCGGGGCCGTCAAGCGGAGGTGCGTCTCGCAGGATTTCCGCGGGGGTGACCTCACGGCGATCTTGGGCGGATGCGAGCTGGATCTCCGGCAGGCGTCCGTCGCCGGCGGCCGGGCAGTTCTCGACACCTTCGCGCTCTGGGGCGGAATCGAGATCAGGGTCCCGGACGACTGGACCGTAGTCGTGCAGGGCACGCCGTTCCTGGGAGCGTTCGAGGACACGACGCGGCATGCGGGGGAGCCCGGCAAGAAGGCCCTCGTGATCAGGGGCGCCGCGGTCATGGGCGGCGTCGAGGTCAAGAACTGACAGATGCACCCCATCCTCGCCTACCGCGGAAGGTTGGGCCCTTACCTGGCGGCGTGGGCACCGCTGGCGGCGCTGCTCGCGGGGCTCCTCCACATTGGGGGTGCGCCGTGGGTTGAAGCGGCCGTGGTCGCGCTCCCGCTCGCGGTCGTCTACGCCTTCATCTGCCTGGCCGCCTGGTACCCGTGCCGGAGCGCCTCGCTGCAGCGCTCCTCCCTCGCCAAGGTCCTGACGACGCAGGCCGCGGCGGCCGCCCTCTCGGCGATCCTCTGGCTCTTCCTCGCCAACACCTGGGTGGTTTTCCTGGAGCAGTTCCCGGCGTTCGCGGGCGTGGTGCGGCGCTTTCCGGATCTGGTGCCGGTCATCCTGGCGGTCGCGGTCGTGCTCTACGCGCTCGCGGCGGCGCTGCACTACCTCCTGATCGCCTTCGAGGATGCGCAACGGTCGGAGCGGAGCGCGCTCGAGCTGGAGGTGCACGCCAGGGAGGCGGAGCTGCGCTCCCTGCGAGCCCAGATCGACCCTCACTTCCTCTTCAACGCGCTTAACTCCATCAGCTCGCTCACCGGCAGCGACCCCGCGGCGGCGCGGGCGATGTGTCTGGAGCTCGCGGGGTTCCTCCGGGAGACCCTGCGGCTCGGCGGCGCGGCCAGCATCCCGCTCGCCGAGGAGATCGCGCTTGCAGAGAGGTACCTGGCGGTCGAGCGGGCGCGATTCGGCGCGCGCCTCCGGGTCGAGCGCGAGGTCACCGCCGAGGCGGGCGCGTGCGAGGTGCCCCCGCTCATGCTCCAACCGCTCGTCGAGAACGCCGTGAAGCACGGCGTGGCGGGCCTGGTGGACGGGGGCGCCGTCCGAATCGAGGCGCGGTGCGGCGGCGGGCTTCTGCACCTCGCCGTGGAGAACCCCGTGGACCCCTCGGCGCCGGCGAGCCCGGGGGAAGGGGTGGGTCTCTCCAACGTGCGCAGCCGCATCGCGGCGCTGCACGCACGGGAGGCTCAGGTCGAGGTGAAGCGGGTCGGCGGCGCATTCCGCGTCGAGGTAGTGATGCCCGCCTCGAGCCCGACGCGCGCCGCGGGGCCGGCCTGACGGACGGGCGATGACCGGTGCGGCGCAACCCCCGACCCTGAACGTCGCGATCGTGGACGACGAAGAGCCGGCCCGGGCGCTGCTCCGCCAGTACCTCGCCGCCCATCCCGACGTGCGGGTGGTCGCCGAGTGCGCCAACGGGTTCGAGGCGGTGAGGGCCGTCGAAGAGTTCGCCCCCGACCTCCTGCTGCTGGACGTCCAGATGCCGGGCCTCTCCGGTTTCGACGTGCTGGAGCTCATCGGGCGCGAGGTGGCGGTCGTGTTCGTCACCGCCTACGACCGCCACGCGCTGCGCGCGTTCGAGGTGCACGCCGTGGACTATCTGCTCAAGCCATTC
>Ga0316628_100003600_pt1 | contig 11979 bp, 10 predicted proteins | sample OWC_Aug_M2_C1_D5_FD_207648 | JGI IMG/M metagenome (GOLD analysis project Ga0316628, IMG submission 207648) | Wetland soil microbial communities from Old Woman Creek delta, Ohio, United States - OWC_Aug_M2_C1_D5_C | ecosystem: Environmental > Terrestrial > Soil > Wetlands | place: USA: Ohio...
GGCCGCCACCGAATCACCGCCGCCCACGATGGACGTCGCCCCGCTCTCGGCGACGGCGCGCGCGACGGCGAACGTCCCCTCGCGGAAGGGCGCCAGCTCGAACACCCCCATCGGCCCGTTCCACACCACCGTCTTGGCCGACCGGATCGCCGTGGCGAAAGCCTGGCGCGCCTTGGGGCCGATGTCCAGCCCCATCCAGCCCACCGGGATCGCCGTGCTGTCCGCCGTGCGCGTCTCGGCGTCGGCCGCAACCTTCTGGGCGATCACGTGATCCATGGGGAGCAGGAACGGCAAGCCTTTGCGTCGTGCGGCGTCCAGCACCTCCCGGGCCACGTCCAGCTTGTCCGCCTCCAGGAGCGACCCCCCGATTTCCATCCCCTGGGCTTTCAGGAAGGTGTACGCCATTCCCCCACCGATCAGTAGCACGTCCACCTTGGCCACCAGATTTTTCAGGACGCCGATCTTGTCCGACACCTTGGCCCCGCCCAGGATCGCCACGAACGGGCGGTCCGGGTTCGTCATGGCGCGCCCCAAATACTCCAGTTCCTTGGCCATCAGGAACCCGGCCGCGGACACCGGCACGAACTTCGTCACGCCCACGGTGGACGCGTGCGCCCGGTGAGCCGCACCGAAAGCGTCGTTCACGAAGACGTCACAGAGCGTCGCCAGCGCCCGGCTCATGGCTTCGTCGTTCTTCTCGTCCCCCGCGTGGAACCGACAGTTCTCCAGCATGAGAACCTGGCCCGCGGCGAGGGTGGCCGCGGCCGCCTCCGCGGCCGCGCCGATGCAATCGGGCGCCATGACGACGGGTTGCCCGAGGAGAGCGGACAGGCGCTTGGCGGCGGGCGTCAAGCTCATGGCGGACACGACCTGCCCCTTGGGGCGCCCCAGGTGCGACACCAGGAGCACCTTCGCCCCTTTGTCCAGAGCATATCGGATCGTGGGCAGCGCCGCGCGGATGCGCGTGTCGTCCGTCACCTCGAGCCGGTCATTGAGCGGAACGTTGAAATCCACCCGCACGAGGACCCGTTTTCCCGCCAGGTCCAGATCGGCGATGGAAAGCTTGGCCATGCCATCACCTCGCCAGCGCGCGCCGCCCGCGGAGATTCTCCCCGCGAACCGGGGCGCGCCACGGGTTGTGGAGAATGCGGCTACCGCCGCGCCGCGATGTACTTGACCAGATCGCGCACCCGGCAGGAGTAGCCCCACTCGTTGTCGTACCAGGCCAGGACCTTCAGCATGGTGCCGTCCACCACGGACGTGGAGGCGCCATCAACGATGGACGACAGCGGGTTCCCGTTGAAATCCACGGACACCAGCGGCTCGTCCGAATATCCCAGGATCCCCTTCAATTCGCCCTCGGCGGCCTTCTTGAGCGCCGCGTTCACGGCCTCGGCCGTCACCGGCTTCTCCATCTCGGCCACCAGGTCCACGAGGGAGACGTTCGGGGTGGGCACGCGGATGGCCAGGCCGTGCATCTTGCCCTTCAGTTCCGGCAGGACGAGGCCGACCGCCTTCGCCGCCCCCGTGCTTGTCGGGATCATGGACATTCCCGCGGCACGCGCCCGCCGCAGGTCCTTGTGGGGAAGGTCCAGGATCTGCTGGTCGTTGGTGTACGAGTGGATGGTCGTCATGAAGCCGTGCCGGATCCCGAAGTTCTGGAGGAGCACCTTGGCCACCGGCGCCAGGCAATTCGTGGTGCAGGAGGCGTTCGAGATGACGCGGTGCTTGGCCGGATCGTAGCGGGTCTCGTTCACGCCCAGCACGATCGTGATGTCTTCGTCGTTGGCCGGGGCCGAGATGACCACCGTGCGGGCGCCCGCGTCGAGGTGCTTCGCGGCGCTGGCCCGATCCGTGAACCGGCCCGTGGATTCCACGGCGACCTCGACCCGCAGATCCTTCCAGGGCAGGGCGGCCGGATCCTTGCTGGCCAGCACCCGGATCTCCTTGCCGTTCACGATCAGGCTCTGATCCTTGGCCTGCACCGTGCCCGCGAAGGCCCCGTGCACCGAGTCGTACTTGAGCAGGTGGGCCAGGGTCTTCGCGTCCGTGATGTCGTTGACCGCCACGATGTCCAGCGCGCCGTCGTTGCACGCCGCGCGGAAGAAATTACGCCCGATCCGACCGAAGCCGTTGATACCAACGCGCGTTGCCATGCCACCCTCCTTGGAGTCGCCAAAAGAATGTCGAAGTCCGCCCGAAACCAGGGGTTGCGGTTTCGGAGCCGAGCGATGTTATTAGAACGCGCAGAAATTGTCAAAACATATCCGACGGCTGACGCCCAATGGAAAATGTAAAACCGACAACCGGCCAACGAAAGGCTTCACCCCCTTGATCGGTTTTCCATTGTCGGTTGTCCGTTTTACATTGGCGGATGTCGGTTGTCGGTTTTGCATTGCCTACAGCCTGAGTCACTCCACCCGGGCCAGGGTGAGCACGCCGACAGCGGCGGCGCCTGCGGCGAGCAGGGCCGCGGCGCAGGCGTTGGCGGTCGCCCCGGTGGTGAAGACATCGTCCACCAGGAGGAGGCGCTTGCCGGCGATCCGCCCGGCACGGCGCACGGCGAAGGCGTTCCGGACGTTCCGCTGCCGCGCCGCGGCGTCCCCGGACTGCGGCGGCGTGGCGCGAACCCGCACCAGGCAGCGCCGCTCGACCGGAAACCCGTGGCGCCGACCGACGGCGCGCGCCAGCGCCTCGGCCTGGTTGAACCCGCGGCGCCAGCGCCGGCGCCAGTGGAGGGGGACGGGCACCGCGGCGTCCCACGTCCGCCGCATCAGATCTTCGGGCGCCTCCGCGGCCAGCAGCGCCGCCAGGTGCTGGAGCAGGCCGAGACGCCTGCCGTGCTTGCACAGCAGGATCGCCGCGCGCGCGATGCCCCCGTCCCGGTAGAGGAGCACCGCCCGGGCCGCTTCGAACCGATCGTCCCTCTCGCGGCAGCGCTGGCACAGCGGGCGCTCCACCCCGCGGACCGCAGCGGCGGCCGGAAACGGCCAGCCGCAGCGCCAGCACCCCGCCTGCGGCAGGCGCTCGAGGGCGTCCCAGCACGCCCCGCACAGCGCGCTGTGCCGGCCGCGGCCCAGCGGGTGCTGACACACATGGCAAGGGGTGGGAAAGACCAGGTGGAGGAAGCCTGCGGCCGCGTCCCGGAGTGCCGATCGGATCGCGGGAGGCTCAGCGGGGGGCATGGCCGAGCACCTGGGTCGCGTCCGGCCCGGCCAGGTTGCGCTCGACTTCGTGGAGGAGGATCTCGACCGACGAGAATCGCTTGGCCGGAATCTTCACCATCGTGCGGAGGATGATGGCGTCCAGCCAGACCGGGATCTGCGAATTCCATTGCCGGGGCGACACAGGTTCGGAATGCACGTGGTGGTAGAGGACGTCTCCGTCCACGAAGGGGGGCCGGCCGGCCACCATGTGGTACAGCGTGCACCCCAGCGCGTACTGATCGGCGAGCGCCGAGACGGTCTCGCCGAGGATCTGCTCGGGCGCCATGTAGAAGGGCGTGCCTCGCACCGTGGAGACCTTGGCGCTGGCGCTGGAGACGACCGCAGCCAGCCCGAAGTCCATGAGCTTGACCGTCCCGCTGGAGGACAGCATGATGTTCGCCGGTTTCACGTCGCGATGGACGATCTGCTGGCGGTGGGCGTGGATCAGGCTCCGGCACGCCTGCCGGAAGATGTCCAGGGCGCGCGACAGGGGCAGCGTCCCCACCTCGTCCAGGATGTCCTGGAGCGAGCGGCCCTCCACGTACTCCATGGCGATGTACACGGCATCCGCCGTCTGGCCGGCGTCGAAGATGGTCACGATGTTCGGATGGTGCAGCGACGCGGCGATGCGGGCCTCGCGCAGGAAGTCCTCCAGCGCCTTGGGGTCGTCCCGCACCGCGTCGGGCAGGACCTTGTAGGCGACGGGGCGCTGCAGGACATCGTCCTCGGCCTGGTACACGATGCCCATGCCGCCCCGCCCCACTTCGCGGATGATGCGGTATCGCGCGGGCGCAACCTTCGGCGCGACGCCCGCCGGCTCTCGTCCCGGCACGACCTGCGTGGAACCGGCGAGGCGATCCCACAGGTCCGAGATCCGCTGCTGGACGTCCTGGTAGTCGAACTGCTCCGCCACGACTTTCTCGTAAAGGCGCAGGGCCTCCTGGATGTTGCCTTGCCGCTCGTGCAGGCGCGCCAGCTGGTAGGTGGGGTAGACGAACTCCGGCCCGATCGGTCGCAGCGCCGTCGCTCGCTCGTACTTCTCGCGGGCGGGGCCGTCCAGGTTCCGCTCGACGAAAAGGTCGCCCAGCAAAATGGTGGCCTCCAGGTACCGCTCCGACTCCGGCGCAACTTGCTGGAGGAGCGCCATGGCCTCCTCGGCAGCGCCGACCTCGACGAACCGGGTGGCGGCGCCGAAATGGTCGCCGATCTCCTGCAGCAGCCGGGCGGCTTCACGATGCTCGCCCGCCTGCTGGTAATACTGCGCCGCCTCGGGGAGTTTGCCCCACCGCTCCAGCGACATCGCCGCCTGCTTCGGGTCGCCCGCGGCCACGTACATCTCCGAGGCGCGCTCCTCGTCGCCGTGCCGCGCGTACATGCCGGCGGCCTTCGCGTACTCGTGGGCCCGCTGGTACATCTCCCCGGCCCGCCACCAGAGTCCGCCGGCCTCGAACTCCCGGCCGGCGTCCCCCTCCCGGCCTTCGGCCAGGCACTGCTCCCCGCGCACGATGTGCAGCTCCGCGTCGCGTCCCATCTGCTGGCAGAGCTGCGCGGCCTGCTCGAACTGCTGGTGCCGCAGGAAGAGCCCCAGGCCGACGTCCCAGTTGCCCGCGCGGCAATAGTGCTCGGCGGCTTCCACGTCCAGGCCGTGCTCGCGCAGCACCGCGCCCGCCTTCTCCGGCTGATCCGCCTTGGCGTACGCCTCGGCGCATTGCCGCACCAGGGTCAGCGTGGCAGACTGGGACGTTTCGGACTCCTGCGGGACGCGCCGGAGCCGGCCGAGGGCGCGCTCCAGCAGTTCGCCCGCCTGGGCGTACTGCCGCATACGAAAGCGGAGCTCTCCGGCGCGATCGAACGCGTCGAACTTCACATAGAGGGTCGCCGCACGTTCCAGGTCCCCGGCGCGCTCGGCCGCCTCGGCGGCCCGCACGTCCAAGCCCCCGCGCTGGAACAGCGTGGCCGCCCGCAGGTGGTTCCCGGCGCGCGCGTACATCTCGCCGGCCTTGAGGAACTCGCCGCCCTGCTCGTACAGGCGGGCCGCCTTGGCCGGCTGGTTCTGGTGCTCCCACACCCGGCCCGCATCCGCAAAGGCCCGTCCGCGCTCGTAGGCGTCGGCCGCCGCCTCCCACTCCGCCAGGTGCTCGTAGAGGCGTCCGGCGTCCACGTAGGCCCCCTGGCGGAGCAGGCGCCGCGCCTTCGCTGTGCTCGGGGCGCCGGGCGCGGCCCTCCCGCTCTGGCGGAGCAGGCGCGGAACCAGCCACACCAGCCACAGGGCGATGGCCCCCAGCGCGACCGGGCCGGCCAGGGGATGCTTGATGAGATCGTGAATCCACCGCTGCCCGGCGGCGAGGCGGTCCTCGACGCTCTGGCTCGCGGCGGGCGGCTCGTCCTTCGCCGGCGCTTGCGCATCCGCGCGGCACGCCACGAACGCGGCGGCCGTGGTCAGGAGCAACCACAGAGCGACCAATGGTAGGAGACGAGGGAGGCTGGAAAATCCTCTCGGGGACGTGCGCGAGCCTTGGGCTGGCGGTGCCGCAGCGCACACAGAAACTACCCATCCGCGCAAGGAGGCGGGCGAAGACGCGCCCTCCGGGCTGTTGTCAACCCGGGCAGGCAGGACCGCCGGAGGCCGCGCGGCTCGCGCCCGCGGCGCGTCGCCGCACCTCCGCAGTCCCGGGCAGGGCAGAATCACTTCTCGGCCTTGGCCCGCTCCTCTTCTTCCTGGCAGGCGATGCAGAGCCTCGCGAACGGCAGCGCCTCGAGGCGACGCTCGCCGATCAGTTCGCCGCACCCCTCGCACAGGCCATACGTGTCCTGACGGATCTTGTGGAGCGCTTCATCGACTTGTTTGAGCATCCGGCGCTCGGTGTCGCCGATGGACAACAGGAATTCCTTCGTATAGGCGTTGCTGGCCTGATCCGCGATGTCCTGGATCTCGTCGCTGCCGCTCTCCAGGCTCTTGACGTTCGAGCCGTGGACCCCGCTCAACAGTTCTTTCCGCTTGGCCAGCAGGCGCTGTCGGAATTTCTCGACCTTGGCTCCCTTGAGCGACATCCTCAGTCCCTCCCATGGCCGTACGGACCGCGATCGGTGCCTGCCGGACCGTTCGGGCTGTTCGCGCCGATGCCCGCGAGCCCGGTCCTCGTGCGCTCCGCGCGGATGGTCGGCGATTCGTGTGCGACAGACGTTCGAACCATGCGACCGCCGTGTCTCCCGGCAGCCGACGAGGAACCCCGGCCGCGCGCACCCATGCCGCCGGGAATACAAATCCTCGCGAAAACCGGGCGCCTGCCGGGCTTTCGCGAGGTCCTCTGTCCGCGCCGTGCGCCTGGTGCCTCGACGCAACATCGGGGGCCGGCGCACCACGCTTCGTTATCCGATCTGGGCAGAAGAGTCGCCGACCAGCATTCGCTTCGGCGCATCCCCCCAGAGCCGCTCCAGATCGTAGAACTGTCGAGTTTGCTCGTCGAAAATATGAACGACCACATCCTGGTAGTCAAGCAAAATCCAGTGCGCCTCGCCGGCGCCTTCCCGGTGCGACATGCGGACGCGCTCCGCCGCCAGGCGCTCTTCCACGCGCTCGGCGAGCGCGCGGACCTGGCGGGACGCGTCCGCGCTGGCGATCACGAAGTAATCCGTGAAGCCGGACAGTCCGCGCAGATCCAGGATCGCCAGATAGGCGGGCTTCACGCCCGACGCCGCCTCGGCAGCCAGCTCTGCAATCGCCGTCGATTCGATGGCACTCCCTCCTTTGGGCGCTCTGATTCCGCCGCCGCGCGCGGCGGCCGGATCAGCGGCCGTGCCGCGGCCGCTGGTACAGGCGATTCTTGGCCATGTAGGCCGCCACCGTGTCCGGCACGAGGTGGCGGATGCTTCGCCCCTCCTCGACGAGCTGGCGGATCTCGCGCGACGCGATGTCCAGCGAGACCACCTCGACCAGGAGGACCTGCCGCGGCGTGTGACGCTTTTCCACCTCCGCGGCGTCGATCTCGCCCACCTTGAGGTACCGGAAGCTCGGCTCACCCAGCAGGCGGCGCTGTTCCGGCGTGAGCAAGCCTTCCACCTCGTCCAGGCGCCAGCCCGGCCGCGCCGTCACGACGACGTGCGTGAGGCGGAGCAACTCCTCGGCCTCCCTCCACGCGGACATCTCCAGGAAGGCGTCCACCCCCACCACGAAGTACAGGCGGGTGTCGGGGCCGGCCGCCTTCTGGAACTCTCGCACCGTCTCCACGGAATAGGATTTGCCTTCCCGCTGCAGCTCGATGGGGGAGACGGTGAAGTAGGGCGTGAAGACCGTGGCCAGCGACACCATCTCGTAGCGGTGCAGCGCGGAGGCCACGACCGCTTCGACCTTGTGCGGCGGGCGGGCCGCCGGCACAAAGATGATGCGGTCCATCCCGAAGGCCCAGTAGATCTCCTCCGCCGCCCGCAGATGCCCCAGGTGGATGGGGTCGAACGTCCCGCCCATGATGCCGATGCGCATGGCCGCTCCTGGTGGACCGCCAACTTGCCGCGTGCCGCACACGGTTCACCAGGCCGCTCAAAAAGGTCCAGGTACGAGGCGCCGTCACCCATCGTCGATGGGTACCCGCCGAGGTGCGAGGCGTACTGAGCACGTACGTCGCAGCGCCGCGGGAGCGCGGGGGTACCCACCGCAGGTGGGTCACCGCAGATGGGCCTTTTCCAGCAGCCTGCTACGTGCGAGAATCGCGAATCTGCCCGTCCCCCAAGACGATGAACTTCTCGCAGGTCAGCTCGGTCAGCCCCATGGGCCCGCGGGCGTGCAGCTTCTGGGTGCTGATCCCCATTTCGGCCCCCATGCCGAACTCGTAGCCGTCGGTGAAGCGCGTGGAGGCGTTGACGAAGACCGCGCCGGCGTCCACCTCGCGCAGGAAACGCATGGCGCGGCGGTGGTCCGAGGTCACGATGGCTTCCGCCAGCCCCGATCCGTGGCGCGCGATGTGGCTCACCGCGTCGTCGAACGAATCCACCACCCGGATGGAGAGGATGAGCGCCAGGTACTCCGTGTCCCAGTCGAGGTCGGTGGCCGGAACCACGCCGGGAACCAGCGCCAGCGTGCGGGGGCATCCCCGCACCTCCACGCCGCCTGCGCGCAGGCGGGCGATGACGCCGGGGAGGAACGTCGCCGCGACCCCCGCGTGGACCAGCAGCGTCTCCATGGCATTGCACACCCCGGGGCGTTCGACCTTGGCATTGTAGGCGATCTCGGCCGCCATGCCCAGGTCCGCCGATTCGTCCACGTAGGTGTGGCACAGCCCCTTGTCGTGGGCGATGACCGGAATCTGCGACCCTTCGCGCACCGCGCGGATGAGCCCCTCGCCGCCCCGGGGGATAATGAGGTCTATGAGCCCGTGGAGGGACAGCATGGTCTTCACCACCGCCCGGTCTGCCGACGGCACCACGGCGAGGGAGGCCGCAGGGAGCCCCGCCGACGCCACCGCCGCCGACAGGACGTCGGCGATGGCCCGGTTGGTGCGGAGCGCCTCGGAGCCTCCGCGCAGCAACACGGCGTTGCCGGACTTGAGGCAGAGCGCCGCGGCGTCCGCCGTGACGTTCGGCCGGGACTCGTAGATGATCCCGATGACGCCCAGCGGTACCCGCATGCGCCCGACGTCCAGGCCGTTGGGCCGGCGCCAGGTGCCCGTCACGGCCCCCACGGGGTCGGGCAGTTCCGCAACCTGGCGCACCCCGCGCGCCATGGCCTCGATCCGCGACTCGGTCAGCGTCAACCGGTCCACGAAGGCCGGCGTCTGCCCCTCCGCGCGGGCCGCCGCCACGTCCTCGGCGTTCTCCTTCAGGAGTCGCCGGCGCGCGGCAACCAGCCCGTCGGCCATCGCCAGCAGGGCGCGGTTCTTGTGGTCGCCGCCGGCGCTCGCCAGCGCGCGGGCCGCCGCCTGCGCGGCCTCCGCCATTCCCCGGATATCGCACCCGCTCATGCGTCACCTCGTTCCGAGACCGCGGCCGGCGGTGCCTCGAGGATCACCAGGTTGTCCCGGTGGACCACCTCGTCGTACGGCTTCGCCCCCAAGACGCCGGCGATCTCGTCGCTCTTCAAGCCCTTGATCTTCTCCACCTCGTCGCGGCTGTAGTTCGCCAGGCCTCGTCCGAACTCCTGTCCGGCCTGGTCCACCAGGCTGACCACGTCGCCGGCGCGGAACGTCTTCTGCGTGCCCCGGACCCCCGAAGGCAGCAGGCTCTTCCCGCCCACGACCAGGGCGCCCCGCGCCCCGGCGTCCACCACGATCCCGCCGCGCGGCAAGCTGGCGAACGCCAGCCAGCGCTTGCGGCTCTGCATGCGGCTGCGCGAGGGGATGAACAGCGTCCCCACCTCTTCGCCGCGCAGGATGGTTTCCACGGACTCCGGCGACCGCCCGCTGGCGACCACCGTCGGAATGCCGGCCACGGCGGCCCGGTGGGCGGCGCGGACCTTGGACGTCATCCCCCCGATGCTGGCCGCGCTGCCGGTGTCCTCGGCGCAGAAGGAGGCGATGGCGTCCTGCGGCCGCACCAGCGGGATCAGTCGCGCCGACGGGTCCCGGTGCGGATCGGCGCTGAACACCCCCTCGGTGTCCGTCAGGATCACCAGGAGATCGGCCTGAACCAGGTGCGCCACGAGAGCGGAGAGCGTGTCGTTGTCGCCGAACTGGATCTCCCGCACGGCCACCGTGTCGTTCTCGTTCACGATGGGGAGGACCCGCAGGCCGAGCAGCGTGAAGAGCGTGTTCCTGGCGTTCAGGTAGCGGCTGCGGTGCCGGAGATCCTCCTGGGTGAGCAGGATCTGCGCGACGCGGCCGCCGCACGGCTGAAACGCCTCCTCGTACGCCCGCATGAGGTGGCTCTGGCCCACGGCGGCGGCGGCCTGTTTCAGGGGGAGCTCCCGCGGGCGCTCCGTGAGCCCCAGCGCCTCCATGCCCGCCAGGATCGCTCCCGACGACACCAGGATGGGCTCGACCCCCTGTGCCTGCACGCGGGCCAGACACCCGGCCAGCGCTTGGAGGGTCGGACGGTGCAAGCCGACGCCGCCGTGCGACAGCACGCCCGAGCCGACCTTGACCACGATGCGCCGCGGCGTCCCGAGCCACTCCGCGCGGCTACCGGTGGGGAGCTTTCGGGAGGTCATGCGGTTGTCCTTGCGAAGCCCGCAGCCGCATCGCGAGCGCCTCGAGGAGGCCGGGGATGCCTTCGCCGGTGAGCGCCGACACCGCCAGCAGGGGCATTTCGGAGGCGCGGCAACGCGCAGTCAGGCGCGCCAAGCCTTCCCCGTGCGGCAGGTCGATCTTGTTGGCCGCCACGATCCGGGGCAGGGACAGCAAGGCGGGGTTGTATGCCACGAGTTCCCGCTCGACCGTCTCGACGGCCGCCGCGGGGTCCTCCGCACCGTCCGCCACGTCCGCCACGTGGACCAGGAGCCGCGTCCGCTCGATATGGCGCAGAAACCGGATCCCCAGCCCCGCGCCGTGGGCCGCCCCCTCGATCAATCCGGGGATGTCCGCCACCACGAAACCGCCGTGGGGCTGCACGTCCACCACGCCGAGATTCGGGGTGAGGGTGGTGAAGGGATAGGCGGCGATCTTGGGCCGCGCCGACGAGAAGGCGGCCAGCAGCGACGACTTCCCGGCGTTGGGCAAACCCACCAACCCGACGTCGGCGATGAGCTTGAGTTCGAGGCGAAGCGTGCGGGTCTCACCGGCAGTGCCGGGCTGAGCGAAGCGGGGCGCCTGGTGGGTCGCCGTGGCGAAGCGGGCGTTGCCGCGGCCGCCGCGGCCGCCGCGGGCGATGAGGACGCGCTGCCCCTCCTCCGTCAAGTCGCCCAGGACGGCGTCCGTCCCCACCTCGGCGATCACGGTCCCGAGCGGCACTTTGATGATCACGTCGCGGCCGGTCGCACCGTGCTGATCCTTGCCGCGGCCGTGCTCGCCGCGCTCGGCGCGGTAGAGTTGCTGGTACTGCTGGTCGATCAGCGTACGAAAGGAGCGGCTGGCCTCGACGAAGATGCTGCCCCCGTTCCCCCCGTCCCCGCCGTTGGGTCCGCCGCGAGGCACGTACTTCTCGCGCCGAAAACTCACGCAGCCCCGCCCGCCGTCGCCGGCCCGCACGACGATCTGGGCGGTGTCAACAAACTTGGCCAAGGGATTGACGAATCATCGACGGCCGGTCCATCGGCGCGGAACGCACCGGCAGTCCGGCCGCAATGGTTAGGCTGCGGGTGTGATGCAGACGAACCGGTCGCTGCCGCGCTGCTTCACGCTGACGACGCCGGCCACTTTGGCGAACAGCGTGTCGTCGCCGCCGAGACCCACGTTCTTGCCGGGCTTGAAGCGGGTCCCCCGCTGCCGGACGAGGATGCTGCCGCCCGTCACGGTCTGACCTGCGAATGCCTTCACACCCAGCCGCCGACCGGCGCTGTCCCGCCCGTTGCGGGAGCTGCCTACGCCCTTCTTGTGTGCCATGGTCTCCTCCGTGCGCGCCGGACGGCTACGCCACGATCTCCGCAATCCGGACCGTGGTCTGCTCTTGGCGGTGACCCGTCTTGCGGCGATACTTCTTGCGCTTCTTGAACTTGAATACGTCGATCTTATCGCCGCGCGTCTGGGCCAGGATCTCCGACACGACCCGCGCCCCGGACACCGTGGGATGCCCGACCTTCAGGCTGCTCCCGTCCGAGACCAGGAGGACCCGGTCCAACTCCACCCGGCTGCCCTTCTCTCCCGGAAGACGCTCCAGAGCCAGGACCGCGCCCGGCTCCACCCGGTCC
>Ga0316628_100003601_pt1 | contig 11978 bp, 12 predicted proteins | sample OWC_Aug_M2_C1_D5_FD_207648 | JGI IMG/M metagenome (GOLD analysis project Ga0316628, IMG submission 207648) | Wetland soil microbial communities from Old Woman Creek delta, Ohio, United States - OWC_Aug_M2_C1_D5_C | ecosystem: Environmental > Terrestrial > Soil > Wetlands | place: USA: Ohio...
CTTGCTCTCCAGAGAACTGGTCTTTTGCGAAATCTTCACCTTGACGGCGTCCTGGTCGAAGGCGTTGTCCCCCATGTTATAAAAATCGGTCCACAGCTGGTTGAGTTCCGACTGTTCGCTCTCTATGCTTTCGCTGAGAAACTGAATCCGCTTTTCGATGGCTTTCTTCTGGTCCTGCCAATATTCCGGCTTGCTGGATTCCTTGGGCTTGGTCGGTGCCACCGATTCCGTATCGGTCTCGCTCGGCGGTTCTCCTTCGCCTTCTGCTGCGACGTCGGGTTCGACTTGGACGAAATTGAGCTTCTTGCCTTCGGTCCCCACGTCGTTCAGATTGGTATCGGTGAGAACGAATTTCACCTCTCCGACTTTTTTTCGGCGTTCCTCTTCCTGCCTCTTCAGTTCTCCCAAATCGATGACTTGGGCCAGCAATCCGAAGGAGAAAGTCAGTAGCAACGCGATCATTCTCATTTGCCAATCACCTCGATCCTCACCAGCCGGTTTTTCTGGCGCTCGATTTCAGCGGAATTGTCATGGAGAGCTTCTTTTTCCCCGTAGAAAAAAGATTCCATGCTCTCGGCGCTCAGGCCCTGCTGGCTAACCAAGATTTTTTTGACCGCTTCCACGCGCGCTTGCGACAGCTTGAGATTGTACTCCTCGTTGCCGATGCTGTCGGCATATCCGCGCAGAGTGATCGAATAGCCGGGTTTCCCCGCCACGAAATTTTTGAGCGCTTCGAAATCGGCCGTGTACTTGCTGTCGACTTCGCTGCTGTCGAACGGGAAATACACATCCGCCGTCATCCGCTCGACGGAAATCCCGCCCTCTTTCTCTATGGTATCCACAATGGGGACCCTCTCCTCCCCCGGAGCCAGCCCCTGCTCTTTTTCACCCACAGGCTGCGGCAAAGTGGTCGTCGCCGCCAACTCGGGCGGAACAGCCAGCCGGTCCGTCAGCTGGATGCCGGTCGAAGCGTCCAGCACCTTGACTGTGGCGTTGTCCTCTTCGACATGGATGACGATACCCGATCCGATTATGAGCAGCGGCAAATCCTTCTTGAAAAAGCGGTAAAAAATGACAAAAGACCCTTTTTTGACGAATTCCTCGCCCAGGTTAATGCTCAAGTAATTCCCGGAACTGGCGACTTCTCTGTTGTCATTCATAAAAACGATGCGCCCCCGGGGAAAGTCTTCCGACAACCGACAGGCCTGAAAGTCGATTTTCCGGGCGAAGAGCGTATTGCCGGACTTGAAAGGGATGGCGAAATCACCGATGACAACAGGCGTGCAACCGTTTTTCAGCGTGATGACCGCTTGGTGATCGTATATGCAGGTGATTTTCGCCTGGGATTTCTTGAGGAAATAATGGCCGATACGCCCGTGAGTGCGCGGATTATGGATCATTTCCCCCTCGGAGATGATCAGTAGTTCATTTCCTTCTTGCAGTCCGTCCTTGAGACCGCGGTTGATGTAGAGCCGATCACCGTCGGCATAACCCACGCGCTCGATGTCCATCTGTTCACCGCCCACGATGCGGATGTCTTTGGGCATATTACCGCGGAGAAAATAACTGCAATACAGGTCGGCCTCTGAAATAAGAAGCTCGGCTTCCTGATAAACATACGCCTTCTCGATTTTCATGGTAGTCGGCTGCTTCTCAGCCCCCCACACGAAGACGCTGGAGATCAAAACAATCCACAGGGCCGCTTGGAAAGCTTTTTTCATTTACCTCTCCTCAAAATTTGGTTTTGACTCCGGAAGGCTCCCTCACATAAAAACAGCAATTGTCCATCTGCTTTTTTCATACTCTAAAAAAAAGAAAAAGTCAAGCCTGGAGCCGCTTTGGACTCATAAGTGGATGGAAAAACCGGCCACTTCTCCGATCGCCTCCCACACATTTTCGCCCAGAGTGGGGTGAATCAAGATCAGTTCCTTGAACGCCATAGCCGTCAACTGGTGTTGAACGGCATAGGTGAGAAGCGGCAGCAATTCGCCGGCATCGGCGCCGACGATATGGCCGCCGACAATCACTCCCGTTTCAGTCGCGATGACTTTCACCAAGCCGCTTTTCTCGTCCATGGTATTGGCTCTTGAGCCGGCAGCATAAGGGAAACGACCGACAACGACCTTCCCCAGCCGTTCCCGCGCTTCCCGCTCGCTGAAACCCACGGTGGCGACTTCGGGAAAAGTAAACACGGCGGCGGGGACGCTCTGGTGGCCGACCGCCTGACCACCGGCAATGAAGTCCACCACGGCAACGGCCTGGTGCGCGGCCTTATGGGCGAGCAACGGCGGGCCCACGAGATCTCCGCAGGCGAAAACGCCGGGAATCGACGTCCGCAGGTTACCGTCGACCGCCACGAATCCCTTGCCGTCGACGGTCAATCCGCTATGGGGATCGGCGATGTCCCGGCTCTCGGGCAGCCGGCCCACGGCCAGAAGAACCTTATCGGCTCTCTCTTCCCAGCTCTTTTCCCCCTGCTTGCAGGTGAGACAGATGCCATCGCCCAGGCGCGGAGCCGATATGGAAGTGGCTGTGGTAATGCGCAATCCCTGCTTCTGGAGTTCATTCTGCAGGATATCGGCGATTTCCCGGTCGGTTCCGGGGAGAACCTGATCCATGATTTCCGCTACGGTCACTTGGGAGCCGAGATAAGCGAAGATTAAGGCCCATTCCAGCCCCACGGCGCCGGCGCCGACCACCAGCAGAGATCGGGGAATGTCCTTAAGATCCAACAGGTCATCGGAATTCAAAACGATCCGGCCGTCACGCTTGAGGAAGGGTAAATCGGCCGCCCGCGAGCCGGTGGCCAGGCAGACATGCCGGGCTTCGATTTGGCCGCCGTCGGCGAGCGCCACTTTCCCCGGCGCCGCCAGCCGGCCGCGGCCGTTTATCAGCTCAATGCCGTACTTTTTGAAGAGAAATTCGATGCCCTTGGTGTTCTTGGAAACGATGCGCTCCCGGCGCTTGACCATTTCGGCGTAGTTGACTTTGTATTCGCCGGCTTCGATGCCGAGCTTTCCCAACTGGCGAAAATGCTTGATGGCCTTGACCGAGTGCAGCATGGCCTTGGTGGGGATGCAGCCGCGCTGCAGGCAGGTGCCGCCGAGCTTGTCGGCTTCGACCACGGCCGCCTTGAGCCCTTTCTTGGCCGCGGCGATGGCCCCCTCGTACCCGGCGGGCCCCCCACCGACGAACACCAAATCAACCATCATGATTTTTTCATTTCGGCCAGGACCTTTTTGAGCTTCTCCAGGAAGAAGGAGTTGTCCTCCTCCAGGCCGACGGTGACGCGGATGGCGTCGGGGACGCCGAAGCCGGCCATGGGCCTCACGATCACGCCCTCGCGCAATAGCCGATTGTTCAGCTGATTCACATCCTGCGCCGGAAAAAAGAGGAGGAAATTGGTCTGCGAGGGGATGACCCGCAGCCCCAGCTTCTCCAGTTGACGCTGCAGCTCGGCCTTGTTCTCCCGGTTCAGGCGGGCGGAACGGATTTTGAAATCGTCGCTCTCCAGGGAGGCGATGGCCGCCCGCTGGGCCACCCGGGTGACGTTGAAGGGCGGCTTCACGCGGTTGAGGAAGCCGGAAGTCTCCTCGTGCGCGAGGGCATAGCCCACACGCAGCCCGGCCAGGCCGTAGACCTTGGAGAACGTGCGCAGCACGATCAGGTTTTTCCGCCGTTTCACCTCGTTCAAGCAGTCGGCATAATCGTCCAGGTCGTCGACGTACTCTTGATAAGCGTTGTCCAGTACGACGATCTTTTCTGCCGGGACGGCGGCGATGAAATCGAGAATCGGTTTTCTGGGATGCATGGTGCCGGTGGGATTGTTGGGGTTGGTCAGGAAAATGACCTTGGTGCGTTCGTCGATCCGGCTGCGGATGGCCGCCAGGTCGAAGCGCAGGGCCGCGTCCATCGGCACATCGATGTAAGCCTTTTTCCCGGCCAGCTCGGTGGCGATTATCTTATACATCGGGAATGTCTTTTCGGAGCTGAGCACCGTCTCCCCCGGCTTGAGGAAGACGGTAAGGAGCATTTTGATGATTTCAGTCGAGCCGGCCCCGACCACCAGGTTGTCCATGGAGACGTCGTGATAGGCGGCCAGCTTCTGGCGCAAAAAGAAATTGTCCGAATCGGGGTACATGTGGATGACGCCGAGCTCGTCGCGGATGGCTTCGCGCACGCGCTCGGGGATCGGCAGCAGGTTCTCGTTGGACGCGAGCTTGACCACCCGCTTCAGGTTGAATTCGCGTTCGATCTCCTCCACCGGTTTGCCGGGCTTGTAGGGAGTGATCTCCAGCACGTGGGGATTGATCAGCTGTTCCATATTCACCTCCTGTCAAACAAAGACGGTTGCTCTTTTTCCTCGAAAAACTCGCTCAACTCGTCCAGGGAAGGCAAATCGCCGAGCTCGTTGAGGCCGAAATAGGTCAGGAATTCCTTGCTGGTCGCGTAAAGGGCCGGCAATCCCGGCACTTTTTTGCGGCCGGCGATCACGATCAGCCCCTTTTCCAGAAGGGTGCGCACCGGAGCCGTCGGGTTGACCCCTCTCAGGGCCGCAATCTCGGCCAGGGTGACCGGTTGCTGGTAGGCGACGATGGAGAGGGTTTCCAGCGAGGCGAGCGTGAGCTTCACTTTTTGTTTGACGGTGAAAAAGGCGCGCAGGCTCTCGTGAAAATCGGGCTTGGTCACGAGTTGCAGGCCGCCTCCCGCCCGCCGCAACTGAATGCCCCGCGTCGGTTGCTCGGCATACAACGCCTCCATTTGCTTGACGACCGCCGCGAATTCCGCCGCGTCACCGCAGCCGAGGAACTCCATCAGCCGCTGGATTTCCACGGGCTCCTTCGAGACAAAAAGGAGCGACTCGATGAGGGCGATTTTTTCGAGGCGGCTGGCCGTTTCGTTGGCGTCCATGAGCGTCTATCCGGCGGCCGGGTCGCTGGCGCCTTTCCAGACCTGGATGCGATCGAACAGCTTCTTCTGCACCACGATCAGTTTGCGTTGCCGTACGAGTTCGAGGAGAGTGAAAAAGCTTACCAACAGCTCTTCAATGGTATTCAGCTGGGACAGGTACTCCGTGAAATCGATGTACCCCTGCTTTTCCAGCAGGAGCAAGATCTCTTGCCGCTTCCGCTCAATGGAATAATCCTTGGAGGCGATAGTGAGAAAACCGCCCGCCTCCTTCTTTTTAACGATGCTAAAAAATATTTCGGCGAGTTGGAACGCCGACATTTTGTCCATGGTGAATTCGGTGGCGTGGAAACTTTCGTCACCCTCCTGGCGGCGCCACAGCAGGATGCTGGCCTCCTCCATCTCGTTCAGCAGCTGCGAAATTTTCTGGATTTTCTCATATTCGACCAGCCGGTTTACCAGCTGCCGCTCGTCGGAAACCTCCCCCTCCTCCTCGGTCTTGGGCAGCAATGAGTAAGACTTGATATAGACGAGGATGGCGGCTGTGACCAGGAACTCGCTCTCGCGCGAGGGATTGATGGCCTCGATATTCTGAAGATGGGCCAGGTATTCGGAGGTGATCTCGCCGAGACGGACATCCATGATGTTCATGCGCCGCTTGCGGATCAGGTGCAGAAGCAGGTCCATCGGTCCTTCGAAATACTCGGTCTGCACGCGGTAGGCGGCTGCGGTTGAGCCGGCGGAAAACAAGAGGTCGCTGCCGCCGAGGGTTTCTTCCATTAAATCTTCACCAGCCTCCGGACTTCGTCCAAGGTGAGCCGGGCCTGGGTCCGGGCCGCCTCGTTGCCTGCGGCCAGGATGGCGGCGACGTCAGACTTCTCGTAGATCCGCCGCCGCTCGCGGAAGGGGTCGAGAAAGGCGTTGATGTTGCGGATGACGATGTCCTTGCAGTCGAGGCAGCCGATGGCGGCAGCGCGGCACCCCTGTGCCGCTGCGCCGACTTCGGCCGCGGTCGAATAGGCCTGCTGCAGGGCGAAGACGGGGCAATCCTCGGGAATTCCCGGGTCGCTACGGCGTTTACGCCGCACGTCGGTGACCATGGGCCTGATTTTTTCGCGCACCGTCTCCGGCGTGTCGCTGAGATAAATGGCGTTGTCATAGCTCTTGCTCATTTTTCGGCCGTCGACGCCGGGCAAGCGCGGGATGGGTGTCAGCAAAGCCTGGGGTTCTGGGAAACAGAAGCCGTAAAAGGCGTTGAAGCGGCGGGCGATTTCACGGGCGAGCTCGATATGATAGACCTGGTCCTCGCCCACGGGCACGGCATCGGCCTTCATGATGATGATATCCACCGTCTGCAGCAGGGGGTAACCGAGGAAACCGAAGGTGTTCAGGTCACGGTCGCGCAGTTGCTGCTGCTGCTCCTTGAAGGTCGGAACCCGCTCCAGCCACCCCAAGGGGGTGATCATGGCCAGGAGCAGGAAGAGTTCGGCGATCTCCTTCACCGCCGACTGCAGATAGATGACGCTCCGGTTCGGGTCGATGCCGGCGCTCAGCCAGTCGTAGAGGATCTCGTTCACGTTCTGACGGATCGGGTCGGGATGTTCGTATTCCGAGGTGAGAGCGTGCCAGTCGACGATCGAAAAAAAACAGCGGCGGCTTTTCTGCAGCTCGACCCAGTTTTTTAGCGCCCCTTCCCAGTGACCCAGGTGGAGCGGTCCGGTGGGCCGCATGCCGCTCATGACGATATTTGCCGCCATATCAGAAACCCAGGATGCTCATCACCACTTTCATCACCGGCTGGAAGATGAAATCCAGCAGGCCGAAATAGATCACCGCCAGCAGGATGAGAAATCCGTATGGTTTGATCTCCTCGTAGGCCGACAAGGCGTCGCCGCGCAGGAATCCTTCCAGCACGCCGGAGCCGTCGAGCGGCGGTATGGGAATGAGGTTGAAAACGGCCAGATAAATGGGAATCAGGATCAAATAGAGCAGCAGGGTCACCAGCGGCGCCGACGTCAACAAACCGGCGCTCTTCAAAACCAGAAAAACGACGATCGCCGTTGCCGCCGTGAGCATATTGGAAGCCGGACCGGCGATGGCGATGAGCATGCCGTCGCGGCGGGGATTCTTAAGGTTCATGGGATTGAAGGGCACGGGCTTGGCCCAGCCGAAAGCCGGCAGGCCGCGCCAGACCAGGAAGAGCGGCAGGAGAACGGTGCCGATCCAGTCGATATGGGCCAGGGGATTGAGGGTGACCCGACCCTGAAACTTAGCCGTGGGATCGCCGAGGCGGTTGGCCATCCAGGCGTGGGCCGCCTCGTGGACCGAGAGGGCGAAGATGACGATGACGAACTGGAAAAACAGGAAAAATGCTCTGCTCATAAGGCCTGAACATAACATAAACGGCCCTATGAGTCAATTGAATAGAGAGGCCCCGCCGATTCAATCGGAGCGCAGCAGGGCATTCATGAAGCCGCCTCCCCGCAGCAGTCCGAAGCTTCCCCGGCGGCAGGACTCCTCGTTGAACTCCGCGATGCCATCGGGTTTCTCTCCCGGCCGGCAGATCAGGAAGGGGACCGGATCGTGGGCATGGGTGCGGATGGCGCAGGGAGTGGCGTGGTCCGGAAGCAGAGCGATCGTCACCGGCTCGCCCAGGGACGCCGTGCAGGCAAGGATGGCCTTGATCACCCGCTGGTCCAAGGCCTCGATGGTGCGGACCTTCAGTTCCGCGTCGCCTTCGTGGCTGGCCTCGTCGCTGGCCTCGATGTGCAGGTAGACGAAATCGAAATCGCGCAGGGCCGCGCAGACGGCCCGGGCCTTGCCTTCGTAATTCGTGTCGTACAAGCCGGTGGCGCCGGGGACCTTGATCGCTTCCAGGCCGGCGTACACGCCGATGCCGAAGATCAGGTCCACGGCCGAGATCACGGCGCCGCGCAATCCGTACTGCTCCCGCAGCGTTTTCATCTGCGGCCGCTTGCCGGGAGACCAGGGCCAGATGGAATTCCCCGCATCCAGGCCGCGCGCTTTTCGCCTCGCGTTCACGGGATGATTGGCGAGGATCTTCTGCGAGGCGTGGATGAGGTCGTTGAGCAGATCGGAGGTCGCGCTGCTCCCGCTTTTGGGTCGCGGCAGAACCTGAACGAACGGCGTCCCGGGAACGTCGTGGGGCGGCGTGCATTCGAAGTCGTTCACCCCGTCGCGAACGACCAACAGGTGGCGGTAGCTCACGCCGGGATAAAATCGAATGCGGGTGTCGGCGAGTTTTTCATTCAAGGCCGCGACCAGTTGCAGCGATTCCTCGCTGCGGATATGGCCGGCCGAATGGTTCTTGATCTTGCCGTCCTCAATGCAGATGAGGTTGCAGCGCATGGCCAAGTCGTCGTCTTGGAGCTCGACTCCCATGCTGGCCGCTTCCAGGACGCCGCGGCCCTGAAACACCCTTTTCACGTCATAGCCCAGCACCGCGAGGTTGGCGATCTCGCTGCCCGGCGGCATGTCGTCGGGGACGGTGACCAGCAGCCCGCAACGGCTGCGGGCGCACAACTGATCGATGGCCGGGGTGCGGGCGGCCATGAGCGGAGTCTTGCCGCCCAGGCTAGCGATCGGCCGGTCGGACATGCCGTCGGCGAGAATGACGATATACTTCATTTGACCCCCTGCGCGTGGAGATCTCAGGAATAGCGTCTTAGCAGATGCTTCTTGAAAGCCGGATAATCGGCGGCCATGACCGCAAACGACTCCTCCTTGCCCTCGATGCCCTCAAGGCTCGGGGGCAGCGGCGGGTCGAAACCGAGGATGGCGCGGATCTCCTCGGGAAATTTCGCCGGGTGCGCCGTTTCCAACGATACGCACAACGGATCAGCAGCCGGCTTTTCTTTCTGCAGATACCTCTGCAGCCCGGCCCAGCCGACCGCGCCGTGAGGCTCGAGCAGCAGCCGGTGCTGCTCGTAAGCGGAACGGATGGTCTGCCGGGTCTCCGCATCGTTGATGCTTACGGCGAACAGGTCCCGGCGCATCCGCTCCATGTCGGCCGGCCGGCCGATGAAGCCCTTTTCATCCATGGCGCCGCCATAGAGGGTGATGAGCCGGGCCAGGTTGCTGGGATGGCCGACGTTCATGGCGCTGGAGATGCAGTTGCGCGAGGGCTCGATCGGCCGGTACTCCCCACTGGCCATGAATGCCGGGAATTCATCGTTCTCGTTGGTGGCGATGACCAGGCGCTTGGCCGGGAGTCCCATCTGCATGGCGATCACGCCGCCCATCATGTCGCCGAAATTTCCCGAGGGCACGGAAAAAACGGTCGCTTCGTCGCTTCGGGAGCGCAGCCGGGAGTAGGCGTAGAAATAATAGACGATCTGCGGCACCAGACGGCCGATGTTGATGGAATTGGCCGACGACAGGGGCAGGCGGGAGAGGCCGGGATCGCAAAAGGCTTCCTTGACCAGCGCCTGGCAGTGGTCGAACTTGCCGTCGATGGCGATGATCTCCACGTTTCCGCCCAGGGTGGTCATCTGCTTGCGCTGGCGCGGGGTGACCTCTTTTTCCGGAAACAGGACCAGCACCCTGATGTTGTCCAGCCCGTAAAAGGCGTTGGCGATGGCGCTGCCGGTGTCACCAGAGGTCGCGGTCAGGATGAGCAACTCTTTGTTTTCCAGGCCGAGAAAATACTGTATCCAACGCGCCATCAGGCGGGCGGCGAAATCCTTGAACGAGGCGGTCGGGCCCTGGTCCAGGCGCATGACATAGCGACGCTCGTCCACGTGTTCCAGGGGAACCGGGAAATCGTAAGCGTCCCTGGCGAGCGCAGCCAGTTCGCGATCCGGGACTTGCCCCTGCAGGAACTTCCCGCAAACGCTGACGGCGATCCCGGGGTAGTCCATGGCGGCGAAGCCGTCAATCTCCTCCTTCGTCAGCGCCGGGATGCGCTCGGGCATGAACAGGCCTTTGTCGGGCGCCAGCCCCTTGAGCAGCGCCTCGCGAAAGGTCACCGCTTTGGTGCGGCGGTTGGTCGAAAAAAATAAAATCTGCTTTTCCATGATTCCTTTTTTTTTGGTCCGTTCCCGCGGTCGCATTGATCCGGAGAACCCGTAGGCAATGTAAAGCTTTTCGCCGGCTATGTCAATATGGCCGTTATGTATTGAATAAAAGTCCATTTAGAGGCAAAATTGAACGGAGCGGTAGTAGGAGAATGCCATGATCCCCAGCCAAGGCGAGGATATTTCGGACTTTTTCGAAAAGAACTATGACCGGATTTTCCGCTACGTCCGGGCCATGGTGCGCGGCGAAAACGAAGCCGAGGACCTGACCCAAGAAGCTTTCCTGCGGGCTCATCGCGAGCGCGAAACGGTGAGGGATCCGGGAGCCCTGCTCTCCTGGCTATTCCGCGTCGCCACCCACGTCTCCCTCGACCGCCTGCGCCAGCGCGCGAGCCTCGCCCCCCGGCACTCCGACGTCGACCCTGCCGAAATAGATCACGCCGACTCCCAAACGCCGTCGATGCAGCAGGTCCTCGAGCAGGAACAGATGGGAGAGTGCGTCAACCGCTATCTCGTCGCCATTCCCGACGCCTACCGGGCGGTCATTCTCCTCAGCGACGTGCACGGGCTGACCGGGCCCGAAATCGCCGCCCTCCTGGACGTCCCTCTCCCCACGGTGAAAATCAGGCTCCATCGCGCCCGCCAGCGGCTGAAATCCGACCTGGAAGCGGGCTGCGCCTTCTCCTGCGACAGTCGCGGCGTCCTGGTCTGCGAGCCCAAGAAGTAATCCCGCCGCACCATTCTCCGGTTTCCGCATCCGTCTTGAAAACGACATGCGCTCCCGAGGTGTATCCTTTGCGGCCCGTGTTTCGTCCTATCCCCTGAAATGAAGGAGGTCGATAAGATGAATAATAATGCAGCTCCGGTCCTCGGCGAGAAGGACCAGGAAATCATCGCCGTCGGCGCGTCCATTGCCAGCGGCTGCCTGCCTTGCACGAAGTTTCACCTACGGGCCGCTGCCGGCGCCGGGGCCAACCAGGGAGAGATCGTGCAAGCCGTGCGTGATGCCACGGCAGTAAGAAGGGCGGCAACCGGACTCATGGCCAGGGCCGGCGGATTGCCCACGGCCGAAGCGGGCCCGGCGACCCCTGACCCGGCCGGGGTGCGGACGCTGATCCGGGAACTCGTGGCGATCGCAGCCGCCTATACGGTCAATTGCTCGTCCAGCCTGGGGGAGCACATGACAGCGGCCCGCGACCTCGGGGCGACCGATCCACAGATGTTCGCAGCGCTCAAGATCGCCTGCGCCATAAGGGATGTCGCCTGCCAGAAGGCCAAGGCCGTGGCCGGCTCGGTTTTTGGCGTGAGTGAAGAGCAAGCCGTCGCCTGCGATTGCGCCGAGGATGACGCAACGTCCGCCGCCGGCTGCGCGCCTGACGGAGCCAATGGGGCGGATGCCAAGGCTTGCAGCTGTCGGTCCGAGGACTTGGATGGTTCGACGAATCTAAATCAAATATAAAGGAGGATCACCATGATACAAGAATCACACAAAGCCGGGGAAGCGCCGCAAGGGCGCCGGCTCGGCAAACGCCTGGAAGAGCTCGCCTTGGCCTTTTTTCTGGTCATGACCGGAGCACTTTTGCTTGCCCCGGACGCCTGGATTCCCGAGGGCACCTGGCTGGCGGGGACCGGAGCAATTCTATTGGGGCTCAACGCCGCCCGCCATTTTCACGGGCTCCGGGTTCACGGTTTCGGGATCGTCGCGGGCATTGCCGCGCTCGCTGCGGGAAGCGGACGCATCCTGGGCCGCGATCACCTCTTCATCCCCATTCTGCTCATCGTCTGGGGAGCGGCGATGGTCATCAAGTCCCTCGTCGGGACAGGAAAATCCGGCGGCGCGGTCAGCGCTTCCCCCGAGGGACAATGCCGCTGAAAACCGCGATTAGGAATATCAACCGGCTAGCTGTTCTCGCCATCTGGCGCTAGGGATTTCAACCTTGGGAGGAAAAGATGCATCTGATTGACCAAAGGCTTCTCGGGATCGGAATACTATTCCTGTTGGCAATGCTGGTCGTCGTCAAGCGGTTCGCGACG
>Ga0316628_100003602_pt1 | contig 11976 bp, 10 predicted proteins | sample OWC_Aug_M2_C1_D5_FD_207648 | JGI IMG/M metagenome (GOLD analysis project Ga0316628, IMG submission 207648) | Wetland soil microbial communities from Old Woman Creek delta, Ohio, United States - OWC_Aug_M2_C1_D5_C | ecosystem: Environmental > Terrestrial > Soil > Wetlands | place: USA: Ohio...
TGATGAGGGCTTCAATGTTGCCCGCGCCTCCTGCTTTTTCTATCGCTTTCTTAAATCCATACAAAGTATCATAAGTCGTGTGGGACCCGAATATGGGTCCAACCTTGTATTTGGCCACTAAATTATCCATGAATGGAATTGTCTTGGGTGAAATCGGTACTTTCACCATTGAGGAACCAATCATAACTCCGGCCACCTTGCCTTCGGTCATCTTCCAAGCCGGGGGCATGCCTGCAAGACCTCCCCAGATCGATAACGGTATATTCCTGGCGCTTGATTGGGCCCACTGTTTCACAAAAGCAGCTTCGTCGATGTACCCTACGGTACAGTCAACCACCCCCGCGCCAGAAGCCGCGATCTCTTCGAAGACCGAGGTGAACATTTTTTGGTCCAAAGATAGGGTCGTTTCATAAACCACTTCTAAGCCGTTCTTTTTGTAGACTTCGGCTAGACGTGGAGACACATTCTCCAGCCCCTTGCGCAGGGGTTTGGTCCACTCCATATCTTCGTACACTATCGCCACTTTCTTGACCCCGATGATTTTCTTGAAAACCTCACTGTTCAGTTCGCTCAAGATCTTCAAGTAATTTGTGGAAATGAAGTAGTATGTCTGAAACCCGAATTTATATTTCTTATAATTGTCCCTCACACGATGCCAGATATCGTCCCCTGACCCGATGGTGCTGAAGAAGATGTGCGGGTATTCGGGATACAATTCTGCACCGATTTCCATCCCGGCCACGCCCATTTCCACTTTCTCGGCAATAACGACAGCAAGAACCCGATCCACCATGACCAGCTTTTTGTAGATTTCCACACACTTGGGAATTTCCCCCTTGGTATCTTCCACGATCAGCTGAATCTGCCGGCCCAGAATTCCTCCGGCTTGGTTCATCTCGTCCACGGCCATCATGGCTGCCGCCTTGCTGCTGATGGAAGACGGGGAGGACAGATTTCCCATGAATCCGATTTTAATCGGTCCAGCCGCTTGCGCCCGAGCAGTCTCCGCACCTCCGGCTATGACCAGGCCAATGCTCAACAGAATAAGTAGAAATAGCTTTTTCTTCATAAAGAACCTCCTTTAAGAATTTTTTGCCGTAGAAGCAGGACTATGTTATCAATTGCGATTTTTTCTGTCAATAATTCTTCGTGAGGCCTCCGAAAAATCCCCTCTTGGTTATTGCGAGGGCAGCCCCGAACTGCTATGAACAAAAATAACAGTATGATGAGGAGACTTGTGCTTATAATGCTTAGCGCTAACTGGGTAGACAATAGACAAGAAACAAAGCCCAGTCAACATGAGAACTAACGTGGCTGGCATTGAATAGTATGCTGATTTCTTTATTGCCCTTCTTCTTTTGGAATTTTCGGCTTCAGTTTTTGAGCCAAGTTTCTTAGCGCCCCCAACAGAGATTACTTATCTGTCGGGGGCAACTTCAGTTGCATTTGATGGGTTTCACCATGGGAGGATGGTGCCACTGGAGAGCCTCCTTCCCGAGGTAAAGAAACCTCCAGAAGGGTTCATGAAGGAATTTTCTTTGATCAGCTTTTCTCATTGTTCAATCCGAAGAATTCGGAGTTGATCTGCTATTGCCGTCACTTATTTTTCGATTGTTTGGCTTTCTCCTCGTCCTGCAATATCCTACGCAACACCTTGCCTACCAGTGTCTTGGGCAGGTCCTTGCGAAATTCGAAGAACCTGGGAACCTTATAGCCTGTAAGTTTCTCCCTGCAGAACTGCTGAAGCTCCTCTTGCGTTGTCTGGTGTCCCTCCTTGAGTGCGACCCATGCCTTCACTGCCTCACCCTGCCTCGGGTCGGGGATCCCTCCAACACAAACCTCCGCGATCGCGGGGTGCATCATGAGTATCTCCTCTATCTCACGCGGCCACACCTGGAAACCTCCGCACTTGATCAGGTCTTTCTTTCGCGATGTCAGGAAGAGGTAACAATCTTCGTCCAGGTAGCCGATATCACCCGTATACAGCCACCCATCGCGCAAGGTCTCCGCTGTCTCCTCCGGCCGATTCCAGTATCCCTGCATGATCTGAGGCGCTTTGATGATGATCTCCCCTATCTCTCCCTGTTTCAGTTCCTTTGTGCCGGTATTCATGTCCACGATGCGCACGACGACGTCGGTCGGGGGGATGCCGACCGATCCCTGCTTCCATTTTCCCTTCACAGAAAAGCTTGCGCCAACAATTCCCGATTCCGTTAAGCCATATCCCTCTACAATGGGTCCGCTGATCAGTTTTTCGAACTGGTGCTTGGTCTCACTCATCAGCGGAGCTGCGCCTGAGCCAACACGTTTCAGCGACCGCAGATCGTCCGACTTCAGACCAGGATAGTTCAGTATGGCATTCAGGGTGGTGGGGGTAACAGAAACGCAGGTGATCTTATCGTCCCTGATCGTATCCACGAGATTTTTGATATCCCGTGGGTTTTGAATCAGCACCTGAGGGATATGACACATGAGATACGAGCCGAAGGAAACATAGACGCCGAAGGAATGGAATAGGGGCAGAGGCACCAGGGCCCTGTCGTTCCATTCGACAATCACCGATCTAAACCATGCCCTGTGCACCATGGCCGTGATGATGATCGAATGGTGGCTGCCCATCACGCCCTTGGGAGTGCCGGTGGTGCCGCCGCTAAATAGAATGACGCCCGTGTCCGATGTGTTCACCCTGACGGGAGGACGCAATGTCCCCTGGTACTTTGCGATCAGGTCCGTCCACCATACATCTCCTTTTTCCAGCTTGATCGAATCCCCCTCCTTCTTCATCGGTGATATCGCGTAGGTTTCGACATTCGAAGCAATCATCCAGCGCAGCTTGGTGCGCGGCTGGAAGGATTTAACTGCCCGATAATACGTCGAGCCTATGATTGCCACCTCTGCACCGACATCGTTGATCGAGCGCTCCAGTTCAAACGGCGTATACAGGGGATTGAGCGGCACCACGATGGCCCCCGCCTTCCAGACGGCAAAGAAAGCAATAAAGCTCTGCGGGCAGTTGAGGAAAAGGCATATCACCCTGTCGCCTTTCTTCACGCCGCTGGCCATGAGCGCGGCGGCCAGGGCATTGCTATGCTCTTCTACCTCACGGTGGGATACCTCTCTGCCCTGAAAGATGGCTATGGGATGCTCGGGCCGTTGTTTCAAAGTATCTGTGAGCACCTCCAGCACGGTTATTTCAGGATAGGGCTGCAACGTGTGCGGCACGCCGGCGTCATAGTGCTTTACCCACGGATACTCTTTCATATAAATGTTTCCTTATGATGTGGTAGTATTGCCGGTTAGGGTTCCGATATCGACCGCTGGCTACTATTCGTTTCTAAACCCCGAGATACGCTTTTTTCACGTTTTCGTCAAGGATCAGATCGGAAGTCTTGCCTTGCAAAGCCAGCTCGCCGTTTTCCAGAACGTAACCGTAAGAGGCGAGCATGAGCCCGAGACGAGCATTCTGCTCCACCAAGACGAGGGTCACTCCCTCACGGTGAATCTCCCTTATCTTCTCAGCCAGATGCTGGCGGAGTAAGGGACTGAGCCCAAGCGATGGCTCATCCAGCATCAATACTTCCGGGTCGGCCATCAAGCCCCGGGCGATAGCCACCATCTGCTGTTGCCCGCCGCTCAACTCCCGGCTTTCGGCATTGAGCTTGTCCTTGAGGTCCGGGAAAAGGGTTAAGGCCTTCTCCGTCGATTGTTGTACCCCTTCACGATCTTTTCGCAAATAGGCCCCCATCATGAGATTTTCTCTGACTGTCAAGAGAGGAAAAAGTTTTCTCCCCTCAGGGATCTGGATGATGCCCCTGGCAGCTATCTTCCCGGGTTTCATGCCGTTGATTTTTTCCCCTTTAAAGAGGATTTCCCCGGACCCTTTTTTCACCTTGACGAGCCCGCTTATGGCATTCAGTGTCGTCGACTTCCCCGCGCCGTTGGCCCCTAGGATCGTGACAAAGTCCCCTTTATTCACCGATAAGGATAACCTTCTGACAGCTGCCTTTTTGCCGTATCTGACCCAGAGGTTTTTTAGTTCCAGCATAACTAAACCGCCTCCGTTCCCAGATAGGCCTCGATAACTTCCTGCTTGTTCATCACTTCTTCAGGCTTACCCTCGGCGATCTTGGTGCCGAAGTTCAGGACGACCACCCTGTCGGCCACATCCAGCAAAACCTTCATGTTATGCTCGATTAGAATAACGGTGATTCCCTGTTCCCTGAGCTTCTTGATCTTATCCACCACAAACATGGCCTCTTCGTGATTCATACCGGTGGTCGGCTCATCGAGGAGGAGCACGCTGGGATTCGCGATCATCGCCATGGCTATGCCGAGCAGCCTTTGATACCCGTGAGAGAGTCCTTCCGCCGGCAAAAAAGTATCATTCAACAGATCAAGGAGTTTCACCAGCTCGATCACCCGGCCCACAACCTTTTCATTCTCATCCTTCCAGGTCCTGGTGTTGAAAAAAGAATGCCAGTGGTTGCTCTTGTATTGCTGATAAGAACTGATCAGCATGCTTTCGATAACTGTGGTGCCTTCATAGAGCACATTGGATTGGAAAGTTCGTATAATACCCTGGGAAGCAATCCGATCGGGACGCAGCCCGGAAATCTTTTTGTCATTGAAAAATATCTCTCCCCTGGTAGGACGGAAATAACCGCTGATGACATTGATAAGGGTAGTTTTTCCAGAGCCATTGGGCCCAACGATCCCCAGAATTTCCCCCGGTTCCACCTTAATATCAATATCTTCAAGGGCGGCCAATTTGCCGAATGTTTTAGTTACATTTTTTAATTCCAAGAAAGACATCTTGAAAACCTCAAAAGAAATTTCGGGCCAAGTTGGTTCCAAAAAAGGATTCGAGGATTCAAGGGTTCAGGGGTTCAGCGGTTTCAACTTCCAAGCCTTTCACTCGAATCCTTGACCCCTTGAATCCTTAGAATTCATTTTCATGCTTCGTAGTTCCCAAAGGGGCAAGAAAGTTAAATTTGGAAAAAGGAATCCACATTAATCCTCTGACCTATTCCTCCCCCTCGTCAAATTCAAATTCCTTCTCTCTCCAGACTACCTTTGTCCAAAAACGTCCCCAGAGATCGACCAGCCCGGTTCCCTTGGGCAGAAAAAGCAGCACCAGCACAACCACTGCACCGAATAACAACTGCTGAATGCCGTATATTTCCAGGCGGGTCAGATAGCTGCCGAAGGTATAAAGTAAAACAGAGCCGATAATTGGACCCCCGACCAGAGAGCCAATACCCCCCACGATACTCATAATCATGATTTGTATGGACTGCCATAGTCCGAGCATGGTGGGCGTTAAAACCGTAAGAAAGTGTGCATAGAGTGTACCGGCCAAACCGGTGAACACGCCAGCCACTGTGAAGGCGATGACCCGGTATTTCATCAAGTACATTCCTTGGTGCTCGGCCAGCACCCGATTGAGGGCCACCCCGGCGAAAGAACGCCCCAGACGGCTCTCACCGATTCTCCAAAAAATCAAGCCTGTCAAAGCCACCAGCCCTATCGTTAAGTAAAAATAGGGAACAGAACTGGCAAAAAAATTAATTTCATAAAAACCTAAATTAATGGGGTTTGGTTGAGAAGTAATTAGTCCCCGTGTCCCTCGCGTAACAGACTCCCATTGCTGGGCAATAATTCGGACAACCTCGCAGAGAGCCAGGGTGATGATGGAAAAATATATCCCGCCTACCCGAAGTACTACCATACCTACCAATAAGGCGACAATGCCCGAAACTAGACCGGCCAGTAAAAAGGCGGGCCAGAACGACCAACCCATTTGAACGGTAAGTATGGCCGAGGTGTAGCCGCCAATAGCCATGAAAGCCGCCTGCCCCAAACTGAATTGCCCGGCTCGAAGGACCAGGGTGAATCCCATAACGGCCACAGCCCAAATGCCACTTAAAATGAGTATGGACAGGGTGGACTCATTTCTCGTTATTACCGGAACCAACACGACCATGAGAATCACCAGCCCAATGACGGCTTTGGGGACAACATTTTTATAATCAATATAAGTCATCATTTTAAGGAAGCTCCAAACAAGCCTTGAGGTCTAACCAGCAGGATGATGATAACCAGCACGAAAAGCACCACCTCGGAAAAGTAGGATAAATTGTAGGCCAGGACACAGTTGATGAAACCCAGAATCAGGCCGCCCACGATGGCCCCGGTAAGGCTGCCGATGCCGCCGATGACGATGGCCAGCAAAGACATGAGCATGGGGATGCCGCCAATAAAAGGACTAATCGTGTAAAGGGGAGCTATGATACCTCCGGCCAGGGCCGCCAGCCCGCAGCCGATACCCATAACTATCAAAGAAAGCCGCTCCACACTGACGCCGTATAAGCTGGCGGCATCGGGTTGCTGAGCCGTGGCCCGGATGGCCAATCCAATTTTGGTATAATTCAGCATGATATACAGGATAATCATGATCACCAGAGTAAAAGAAACCACGGCGATTTTCTGGTAGCTCACACTAAAAGAACCCAAGTTGAGTACACCTGGAAGAACCATGGCCAAGCCCTTATCCTGCATACCGAAGACCATGCTGGCAGCACCCTCGAAAAAAAAGATGAGCCCCATGGTAGTTGCGCCCACGTATAACTCCCCAGTAATGTTATCGATAATGATTTTTTTTACCAACATGCCCAATCCCGCTACCAGCAACCCAGCCACCAGAAGGCTTAAGGGAAAAGGTATGCCCACCGCCGTAATCGCATAATAGACGACAAAAGCCCCCAGCATATAGAACTGGCCGTGGGTCCAGTTCAATATCCCAAGGATGCTGAATACCAAGACCATGCCAAAGGCCATGGTCATGTAAGCGCAACTTTGGATCAATCCATCAATCCATATTCCAGCCGGGGGCATAAACGCTCTCTTTCCTTATGTATCTTTTCTTCAAAGTTTCCAGGTAACCCATCTTTGATGACTTTATAAATGGGGATAATGGAATGATGGAATATTGGGTTAAAAACATTATTCCAATGTTCCATCATTCCGGTTAGTTCAAGCTTCCAGATTCCTTTAAAAACTGAATATTAATAAATTTACTATCCTGATTCCCAGATCCTACGGTATCGGTTTTGAGGGATGTTCGCTAAGATAAACTTCCTTGTCCCCTTTGATCACACAAAGGGCGGCCGGGCATCCGAAAACTACCGGCGACCCCCAGGTTTTTTCCCCTGACATGGTCCATTTGCCAATGGTGGTGTCAAAAGTGCCACCCCGGATTGCTTTCATGATAGCATCAGTGTTGTCTACGGTACCGGCCTTTTGCATGGCCTGGGCCAGGATCAGCAAGTGATTCGGGAGCCAGCCTACCCACCCACTGTAGTTAAACGGCTTGCCTTGTTTCTTCGAGACAATCGCATTGACCTCTTGGCACATTTTAATATATTTAGGATTCACCTTGGTCTTCTTGAAATCCCAATTGGCCCAATACTGCCCGATCATACCCTGTGCTGCATCTGCGCCAACAACCGCAATATACATGCCTACATCGACAAAAGGACCGGAGTGACCCACTTTCATATCCTTGAAGCCCATCTCCCAGCGTTGTTTGGCGAAGGCCATGGTCTCCCCAACCCATCCGGCAATATAGACGATATCGCATCCTGCCTCTTTGAATCGGGTGATATAGGGCGTGAGGTCTTGTTGTCCGAAGGGGAACCATTCCCTGACAAACCGGATTCCATTCTTATTAAAGAACGCATCAACATATGCTTCCGGACCCTTGCCCACAACACAATCCAGAACCCCTATTTTTTTGTAATTAGGATAGGCTGCCACAAGGGCCAGGTGATCGTAAAGATATTGATCAAAAGAGTTATTGGCGAAAACCACGTAAGGAAATTTTTTGGGGTCGTAGATACCACCGGGAAAGACCTCATTTCCAGTCCTGGTCAGTAAAATGGCCTTGGCCTGGGTGGCCACTGTAGCCACCGCCGGGAAATTCCAGGTCCAATGTCCGGCCAGGAACTTGCAGCCGTCGCTGTATATAAGCTGTTTGGCTGCGGCAGCGCCGCCTTCGGGGGTGTTTTTGTCATCAACGGTGACTAGTTTAAAATTGTAAGTCTTGTCCCCCACTTTAAAGCCTTCTTTATTGAACAGTTCAATCCAGGTGTGATAGGGTTCCATACCAATCTGACCCCAGGGTGCTGCCGGACCGCTTAGGCACGTTGGCATGCCAACCTTGATGATGATAGGATCCGCCGCTTGCGCTGGTTTCGCCGCCAAGGCGATGCCAGACACCATACCAATGATCACTAAAATTATTGCGATGCTGTTCCATTTCTTCATAGCTTTAATCCTCCTTTCGGTTTTATTGGTAATTTTTCACTCTAAGGTTTCCCCGCGAACGCATACACCTCCTTTCCAAGGTCAGTAGCCATGCCTCAGCTTCCTTCCAGTACCGCTCTCGAGATGAAAGCCACGTTCCTTTTCCGAAATAGAATTTTTCCAAGAAATCGACCTTCTTAACAATCTGAAGTGGTTTCTATTCACTTAAACCCTTGTCCCCTTGACTCCTGGAATCCTTACTATTAGTCCAGCCATTCGGTGGGTATTCGTGCAGTGATGTTCGTAAGCTCATTAGCCGCCTTGGTGTAGCGCATGATTTTGCTCAAGGTGCCCCTGCTGCCCGTCATGAGCTTGGATTGCTTGGTGATCAGTGCCTGCGTAGAATCGAGCTGTTTCAGGCATATTCTCTTCCATATAGGATATGGAGCAACAATAATGAATTCAGGGTTGTATTTCTTGGGGTCGGTAACAATTTCTGCTTTTCGGCATTTGCCATGATAAAGATCTACGTACCCGTAAATGGGCTCTTTGACCGGGCCGCCCTTTTCCACAATAAAGTAGAAATCACCTTCCCAGGTTCTTGCCGCCTCCTCGTATGCCTTGCTATTATTGATCTCCTCTTTGTAGATATCATACCATTCTTGCGTCCCGAACTTTGCCATATTGAACTACCTCCCGTTGTTTTTTGGAATGTTCTGCATCGGTCCAGTATACTAATGATATCTTCCTCCTGTCATATCTCCTTCTTGCCCTTCTGCTCATTTTGGAAAACACTGGCCTAGACCGAATCCAGGCTGATGGAAACCATCGCCAGATTCACCAGCACGGTTAAACTAATCTTGCCTTTGACTTCGCTCTTTTCTTGTGTCCTTCGTCTTTTGAATCGAAATCTGGAATGGCTTTCTTCCTTTGAATAGGAGAGTTTTGATCCGCCGGAAATGATAAGGATATTTGGTCGAACGTATTGTCAAGAAAGTCCAGGAAAATAAGCCGATCGCGTATCGGGTTACCAATCCCTATAATTATCTTTATTGCTTCTTGCACTTCCCAGCCTGCGATTATTGCGGGAGTGGCTGCGGGATTCCCGGTAAGCGTCTCAACCCCACAACCACTTTCCGTGGCGGAAATGTTGCAGATAGCCTTGAGCCCTTTATCTCCCGGAAGGATGGTCATCAACTGGCCGCAGAAACCTGCGATGGCACCGTGGACAAAGGGAATTTTTAGCTTATTGCAAGCATTGGCCACGATCTGCCGGGTCATAAAATTATCCAGGCCATCAAGCACCACGCTCGCCTTTTTTATAAATCCCGTAACGGTCTGAGAATTGATGGTTTTATTGATGGGAGTCACCACTACAGCGGAGTTAATTTTTTTAACCCTATCCGCTGCCGCCTTAACCTTGGATTTCCGCAGATCTCCCTCGGTGGCTACTATCTGCCTGTTGAGATTGTTTTCGACAAACCTGCCTTTGTCGATGATGACTAAATGGCCGATCCCCTGCCTTGCAAGCAGTTCGATCATCGTTCCACCCAAGCCACCCACCCCGCAGACGGCAACCGTGGAGCGAAGCAGCTTTAGCTGTCCCTCGATACCTATCGTGCCGATGTTACGCAGATATCTGGTGGGAACGACGCCGTGTTCCAGGCAGGTGATCTCAATTTCCCGGGATGCGGTTTTTGTTTTGGAAGCGATATATCGTACGCCTTGAAGATCTATCACCAGCCTCTTCTGTTTGCCAGGGCTCACCCAGGCCTTGCTCAGCTGGTGAATCAGTTTATCGGCAGGTCGACCTGTAGTCATATTTATTTATGGATTCAAGAATAAGATTCAGCATCAGCCGATTTGCCATTATTTTTTTTGTGATAAAAATGTTGTCGCTCCTGTAAACCAGAGGGCTTGATTGGCATCGCCTTCGAAGTGAAGTTTTCCTTCGTAAAGAGCGTCCATCGATTTATTAAGATCTTGAGATGACATGACTTTAAAAGCGGTATCTGCATCCGACCAGACCATTGCTACATCAAATTGTTTCTGATCTCCTTTCAGCGATGAAATCTCACCACTATTGAAAATATATAATCTTGCTCTTTTACCGTCAGTGGTTTTAATCAACACTTTTGCTTTTTCATTTTTAATATATTCTTTAAATTCGCTGTTTTTCTTAGAGGCTTTTTTAAGCTTGCGATAGAGGATGAAGAGCAGCAGTGTAAATTTCATATCGATATCCTTTCAAAATTGTGTTTTTCATCCGCCGGCGACTTTGGGTATCATATCAAGCTTATCGCCATCTTTTAAGATCACTACATTCAGCGTCTTTATATTCGTGCCATTGAGCAGTATGTTGCTGTTATCCCAGATCGGCTGCTTTTTATTGGCTCCCATGGATTTAAGTTTTTTCTCATAGACAGGTCCATAGTGAGTCTCAACGTAATCCCTGACTTCATCAATGTTATTTACAATGACGGTTACAGTTCGTGCGCCGAGGAAAACCCTCCACGGCCCGATGAAGTGGATATTGACTTTAGCCAAGATTGATCGAGTCCGCTCTTAATTTTTACATCCGTGCTTCCGCACTACTTGGCGCCGATGGATACAGCAATTTCAGGCATGCCCAGGCTTTCCAGGCGTTTCTTTGACGGTTTGCCGGTAGTCTTGTTCCAGTCTCTAATGGCATAGTATTCGGACAGCATCTTTTCCATATTGGGCACGTGGCCCTCCTGCCCGCTATCGGGAATCGGCCTCATAGCCAGTTCGGGCAGTACATCATCTTTCGCAGAAATGCCAAGCTTGCACGATAGGGCTCGCTGAAGCTGAAAGGCGCGTTCCCCAGCCTTCAGTAACTGGTCCAAGTCCATATTCCAGCCTGTGGAGGCATTGATCATACCGGTGATCAATGCAACCGGTATAATGGCCCAGTGACAGATACCTATTGAATCACTTACCGCCCTCCAGTTCTGGCTTCTTTCAACCATCTCCGCCTTGTCGTCAGCCCAGCGGTCTGTTATCTTGAAAGCCAAGTCAGGATGGCCCGTACCACCGTCCACATTGTATCCGTCGCTTTTGTTATGGTCCGCTCCGCGCGCGGCCGTTGCATAAACAAGGCCCATGGAGTGAAACGCCCTCGGATCGTGCATTGGGAATTCAAGTCCCTTGGTCTGGACTGCCTCTCCGATAGGCCGGCCGTATTTTTGTGCCATCCGCTTTGTTCCACCTGCGAGGATCGCGCCAAAGCCCTGGTTCTTGCCGATCTGGTGTAAAAGCTCGATCGCAGCGTCGATATTTCCCCACGTGAGCTTAAGACCCCCGGTGTTCTTCTCCGTAATGATTCCCAGGTTATACAGATAGAACGCATAGCCGGCGCTCGCCCCACTGCTGATCGTATCGAACCCATAAGCATTACACATCTCGTTAAAGTAAACGGCGGTGGACATATCGAGATCGAGCCCCATCATCGCCCCCCAGGCCATCAATGTCTCATATTCAGGGCCTTCCACCCTATCGTATAAATGCTTTCCTTCTTTGATCTGGAGTATCTTGCGGCAGCGTATGGGGCAGCTGTAACAGGCGGTACTGTCGGTCTGATATTGCTCCACCTGTGTGGCGCCGCTTATTTTTGCCGATTGCGGCAGGGTAGGGGCAGTGTAGTAGTTGGTC
>Ga0316628_100003603_pt1 | contig 11976 bp, 8 predicted proteins | sample OWC_Aug_M2_C1_D5_FD_207648 | JGI IMG/M metagenome (GOLD analysis project Ga0316628, IMG submission 207648) | Wetland soil microbial communities from Old Woman Creek delta, Ohio, United States - OWC_Aug_M2_C1_D5_C | ecosystem: Environmental > Terrestrial > Soil > Wetlands | place: USA: Ohio...
AACCGTGAACGTCTGGCCGTTCGAAACGAACGTCGCCCCCTCTGCCAGGCCCGCGAACCTTCCGACGATCGGATCGCTGCCGTCGTTGTTGATCAGGACGTAGGTGGCGCCCGCCGGCAGACCGCCGGGTGAATTGAACGCAAGCGTCGCCCCTGCCACGCTGACGGTGCCTGTGACGTCGAGCATCGGAATCGTTCCGGTCGCGAACGAGAGCTCGAACATCGAGCCCGGACTCAACGAGACATTCCGGCTGCTCACGCCGCCTGGACTTCCACATGTGAGGTAGCCCCCGGTCGCCGTGATGTTACCGCTCGTGAGCACACGCGCGGTCGTGTTGCCATGAGTGATCAGAACATCGCCCGTCGATCCGCCAATGAAACTCAGGGCTATCCCGTTCATCGTCACCGGCCCCAGGTTCACGTTCAGGGTCGACACTGCGGCCGTGCCGTTCACGATGAGCGGACCGCTTCCAACGAGGGGTCCGTTAAACGTCAGCGTTGCTCCTGTCGGCGCGACGGTGAGCGTGTTCGCGCCGAAATAAACGGCGCCGACGTTAGCGTAGGTACAGCCGGTGCACCCATAGGAAGTGCTCCAGGTTTGTGACGCTGTTGCGGTGATGGCAAGGCTGAGACCGTTCGCTGCACCATTGATTGCAAGACCATTCGTCAAAGCGATCGAATGTCCGCCGATGGCGTAATTATCGCCGTCGATGGTGATGGAGTGAAAGCTCGTACCGTCCGGCAAGTCGTTCGTGTTCGTCAGGTTCGCCGCAGCCGCGGGGAAGACCAGATCGTCTCCGGCCACAGGCGCGGTGCCGCCCCAATTCGTTGGATTGCTCCACAGGGTGTTCGCTGCGCCACTCCAGGTGCGTGTCGCGCCGAGAGCAGTCGTTGGGGCGACCACTAGCAGACAGGCAATCGCACAACGGCGCGCAAGGTGACGGGAGCCGGACTTGCTCATGGAACCTCCCCTTTCTGGACGTGTCACACTGTTCGGTGCTCAGCCGCGCGCCGTCGTCGCGCCGGGGGTTGAGTGTTCAACTTCACACAGGGATGACGTGGCGCTGAACTGCACCGCCGCTGCATCCGCAAGGAATAGCATCCCAAGGATCGCACTGGCACGCCGCGCCATGGTCTCCTCCTCTCGCAGCACAGGGCAGTTTTACGTGTCGCAATAGTGTGACGTACCGTCAGACCTGTCAAGACAGCGTCTCCCTGCGATAGGGAGCTCCTCTCGGCGTCCCGAACCCTGTGCGGCCCGCACGAGGCCTCTTGAGGCGGTTCAGGGGACCCCGGCAAAGCAGGAACGAGGTCCCAGGGGCCACGGGAGCCTCAGTCCGAGTGGTGCCGGTGGGTTGGTTACGCCTGCTAGCGAAGTACGGCGACGGCTTTCTCAGGCCCGTTCGTGCTGCGGCGCGTCGGGTTCGGCCGGCGGAGCCGGCTCTGCCACCATGATCGGGAAGGTCAACATGAAGCGCGGCCAGACCAACGGGATCCCCCACACCTCGAGGCGCCACTTCACCGTCGGCGGGCCGGCTGCGGATGCCCTGGCATCGCCGGGAACCCGGAACCTGGCCGCGTGCTCGAGGGGAGCGTCCCGCCCGACCGTCGCAGGACCGAGCTGGGCCACGACCTCGTCGTGGAGGACGGTGACGTCGGGTGAGCCGGTCTTCGCAGGCGTCTCCTGCCTGCCCGTCAGCCTTACGCGCAGCGAGCGCAGGCGCAAAGGCCCCGGCTGCACGAGGACGATCTCCGCCTCCTCTCCTGGCGCGACTGTGGAGCGACTGATCTCGAGGATGGTCTCAGGCACGTGCGAGGCCAGGCCGGAGGCGGCGGCAATCCACAGGAACAGAAGGCCCAGGCCGCCGAAAACGACCACGAAGATCACTGGGATGATCGGGTATAAGCCGTCCTGCGCCGCGCTCCAGAGCGCGTAGCCGGCAATTCCTCCGACGAACAGCAGCGCGAGCGCAACGAACAGCGCGCCGCACGACTGCGTCCCCGGTTTCGATTCCGCCACGAGGCGCACCGGCAGGCGCTGAAGATCCCACGAGCGCTTCCCGCCGGATCCTCGCTCGCGTCCTTCCCGGGATCTCCTTCGCGCCTCGGTCTTGCCGTCGATGCCCAGCCGTCTCGGCGTCGGGGAGAGCAGGCTCCAAAGGCCGATTGCGCCGAGTACCGTCAGGACGATCGGAAGCACCGCCAGCACGTATCCCGCCCTCACGTGCCGCACGAGGACCGCCCGCGTCGGGTCGGCCGGGTCGACCCAGCACGGGTACGTGCGCCCGATCTCGTACCGGTCGAGGACCCGACCGTAGTACGCCGCGCTTGCGCCGCCGTAGAAGCCCGCGAGCGCCCAGGAGTCCCAACCGGTGCAGCGGTACTCCTTGCCGCCGACCTCGTAACGGAAGGTGATGTCGGGCCGGTACGACGGCTGGCTCTTGCCCGAGCCACCCGTGCTGGAGAGCTTCTTGTCGATGATCGTGCAGGCGGCCGGCTTCCACACCGTGAGGATGCGAATGTCCCGCCACGCCCGAGCGACGAAGAAGCCCCCGAACACGGCGCCCACGAGGAAGAACGCGAGCGCCATGAACAGGCAGCCGCGATCCGTAGTGCGCTTTCGCTTCGCGCCTTCGCCTTGGGTGGACATGTCGGGAATCATAGCCCGAGTCTCAACGCGCCCACCTGTGGCGGAAGGCGGTTCGCACGTCCACCCTACGGCGGCGCTATCGCACACCGACGTGCAGGTACCTCCCGAACTGGCGACATGGGAACCGCACGAGACCGCGAATCCGGAAGGCCTCACGCCCGCGCAGCCTCGGCGCGAGCCGCCCGCACCACGAGTCCACTGCTTTGTTCAGGCAGCGCCCTGCGGCTCTCCTCAGCGCGGCGTGTACCGCATCATGACCTGCTCGGCGGTCGGGTGGTTCCAGGCGCCGATGTAGTGCGGCTGCCACCCTGAGCGCCGGCCGAGCGCCTCCATCTCGCCGACCGTGTAGGAGAAGCAGTCGTGGTCGTGGGGCTCGCTCGGGTTGCGCGCCGGGCGCTCGGCCACGAGGAACGACGCGAAGAAAACACCGCCCGGCCGGATGTGGTTTCGCAGGTTCTTCAGGCACAGCAGGATGAGGGGCGGCGGCAGGTGGGTGAACAGCGACTGGGCGAGGGCGAAGTCCGGCGGGGCGTTGAACATCTCGAACTCGAAGCGCTCGGAGACGATCAGGTCCGGGCGCCTGAGCTCGTACATCTCCCGCCCCAGTTCCTTCTCGACGCCGGCGTCGATCAGTTCCCTGTGGCGATCCACGCCGTGGTAGTGGCCGGGCTCCAGGTATGCGATGAACTTCGTCCCCGCGCGCAACGCACCGCAGGCAATGTCCCACAGGTGATGGGGAGGCTCCAGCCCGTTCGAGACCATGAAGTCGAACTGCAGGTCGCGCATCAGATCCCAGTAGCCACCGACGTACTCGCGGTGGCCCAACAGACGGATTCCATCCGGCCCCTCCGGCCTTTCGGGCCGCAGATGGAGGAGCGACCGGATGCGGCCGACGGTCCAGCGAGCGCCTGGAATTCTCTTCGCGACCTCGCGCAAGGTCATGATCCCCCCGAGCATGCGCAGGCCAGTATAGTTCCCTCCCCCGTTGGCCGGCCGGATGAATGTAGGGCAGAACGCCCTCCGGAGACCCGTCCTCGAGAAACGAGCGCGCAGCCGCCGCGGAGGCACGACGGTCACCCGTCATGGCCCGGAACGGGGTAGATCCGAAGCGCGGGGGAGCCTAGGCCGTGGCGGGCGGTGCACCCTCGGAAGCTGCGGGCGTCTTCCCCTTCAGCAGCGCGGAGATGATCAGAGAGAGGATGACGCCGATCAGCACCGCAAAGACCACTCCGAGGATCGCCTGCACCCCCGGCTGCAGCATCTTGCGGGTGATGGCCTCGGCGCCCTCCATCTGCGCCTGGGTCAACCCCGCCGCGGCCCACTTCTCCCGGGTCATCGCGATCGTGTACTCGGCGAAGCCGGTGTTGATGAACGTGAAGTGGACGAAGGTGTAGACCGCACTCATCAGGCCGTAGTAGAGGGAGATGAGCGTGCCCGCGCCGACGCGCTGGCCGTAGGTCATCTCGCGCTCCGGCTTCTCGTCGCGCACGGCCTTGATGCCGAGCCAGAGCACGATCGCCATGATGACCACGCCCAGCCACTGGAAGTACTGGCCGGTCGCCAGCTTCTCCGTCTGATAACCCGTGAAGAAGAGGACGAGCTGCAGGACGATGGCGCAGACCGTGAGGATCAACGCATAGAAGAGCTTCGTGCCCATGGTGGTCTCCCTGCGGTGCCCACAAAACGATTGGAGCTCAGGTTCTCACTTCGGCGCAGGATAGCATCCCCGAGACGGTAAGCGGCGGTCCGAGAACGTTCGGGTCGGTGCAGTCGAACCGGCCACGGCCGGGACGAAAGCCCTCCAAGGCGCCCCGCGCCTACTCCTCGTCCTCGTCCTCGATCGGCGGGAGCGCGTAGAGGAGCAGCTCGCCCCCGAACGGAATCAGGATCAGCCGGTCGTGCGCGTTGAGCACGTCCTCGTCCGGCCACGGCTTGCCCTTCGCGTCGTACGGGCGGAAGCTCCACGGGACATCCACCTCGCCGGGGGCGAGCCACTCGGGGATCACGAGCTGGGGACGCTCGTCCGCCTCGCCGACTTTGCGGAACTGGACCTCTCCGATGGGGCGGCGCCCGAGCAGGGTGGCCTCCGCCGCCTCGGCGGCCGCCGCCTCGACCTGCTCGGAGACGATGTCCTGCAAGGCGTCGCGCGCGGCCTCCAGGAACTCCTTGGGGCCCGTGATCTCCGCATACACACCGAGGCGGTACTTCTCGGCCTCGAGCGACTCCACCGAGGCCAGCCACACCTCCACGGCCTTCTTGGCGTCGTCCTCCGGCTCCAGCGTGATGGTCTGGCCGTACAGGCGGTCGCGGGTCGTGAGGGCAGCCAGCAACTGGTCCGCGCTGCCGGCCGGAAGCTCAAGCTCCCACTCGTGTTCGATCTTTGAGGTCATTGCGCCCTCCCGCCGCCGCGGCTGGCGCGGCCACCGCAGCGTACACGAAAAGGTACCCGAGGCAAGAGCGCGGAGTTGCAGCCGCAAAAAAGGAGGACTAGGATCTTGAGACAAAGACGAACGAAAGGAGTGGATTATGAGGCGCAAGATCACTGGCATCGCAACAGCTGCGTTCCTCCTGGCTGGCGCGGCGGCCGCTCAGGAAGGGAACTCCACCTTCCTCTTCCCGGTCGTGATGCACGGACCCGGTGTCTACCCGAGCTTCTGGCAGAGCGATGTCTTCGTCCATAACCCGATGAACGTTCCCGTTACTGTCGGCTTCGCGTTCTTCCCCGCGGACCAGGCCAACCAGGAAACGGGCGCCCCCGCCGACGAGCCGACCAGGATCATCCCCGCCCACGGAAGCGTCCTGGTCACCGACATCGTTTACACCATGTTCAACTACGACAACAAGAAGGGGGCACTCTTTGTGGACGCCGGCCAGGACACCTTCGCCACCAACCCCACGGATTCCTGGGTGATCGTGAGCGTCCGCAACTACAACACCGGCAGCGACCCGCGCGGCACGTTCGGCCACGCCCTGCCCGAAATGCTCATGCTCCTCAACGGCTCGGCGAGCCCGTCCTATGCAACCGGCGCCCGGCACGACACCCGCTTCCGCTGCAACATGGGGATCGGAAACCCCTCGCCGGCAGAGATCACAGTGCACTACCGCATTCGAATGGCGGATGGAACGGTGGTGGGCGATAGCACCAAGAACGTGCAACCGTTCTCGATCGGGCAGTGGACGTTCGCCAGCCTGAGCATCGGCGCCCAAACAGGCCCCCTGTCCGCCGAATTCTGGCTCGATCCCTATAACGTCACGCCCAACCCATGCGCCAATCCGACCATGACCAACAATTTCTTCGCGTACCTGTCGCCGGTGGACGGCGCCCGCTCCGGCGAGGGCACCGGCGACGGCGAGATCATCCCCGCGGTGCCGACGGTCTACCCGCCGGTGATGTTTACGTGTCCGTGACGGCGTAGCACCGTTCGGGCTATTTCGACGCAGCGCGGGAGCCGTTCGGCCGCAGCGCGGCGGCCCGCGATTGCCAAGCCTGCAGCGAGCGCGGCTCGAGGGCACCCCGGCGCAGGGCGGCGATCGCCTCCGCCGCGGCGAACGCGCCGGCCACGGTGGCCACGTACGGGATGCGGTGCTCGAGAGCCCCGCGCCGGATTGCGACCCCGTCCCGGTGGGCGCGCGACCCGCTCGCGGTGTTTATGACCATCTGGATCTCCCCGTTCACCATCAGGTCCACCGCATGCGGGCGGCCCTCGGAGACCTTGTGCACCTGCCGGGCGGAGATGCCGTCCCGCCCGAGCGCCGCCGCCGTTCCGTGCGTTGCGAGCAGCGCGAAGCCGAGCTCCTCCAGGCGGGCCGCCAGCGCCGTGGCCCGTGGCTTGTCGGCATCGGCCACCGAGAGGAAGATCGTCCCCTTCAGGGGCAGCGCCAGTCCGGCGCCCAGCGCGGCCTTCGCGTACGCCTCCCCGAACGTCTCGGCCATCCCCATCACCTCGCCCGTCGAGCGCATCTCCGGCCCCGGCAGCGGGTCCACCCCGGGGAAGCGGTCGAACGGGAACACGGGCATCTTGACCGCGACGCCGAGCGGTACCCCGTCCGCGACCGAAAGGTCGGAAAGCCGTGCGCCGCAGCACACCTGCGCGGCCAGGGAGGCCCACGGCACGCCGGTGGCCTTGGAGATGAACGGAACGGTGCGGGAGGCCCGCGGGTTGGCCTCGAGCACGTAGACGAGGCCGTCGCGCACGGCGAGCTGGGCGTTGATGAGCCCCACCACCCCGAGCTCGCGCGCGAGTAGTCTCACGATGCGCCGCACCTCGGCGGTGACCTCGAGCGGGAGCGAGACGCTCGGGAACACGCACGAGGAGTCCCCGGAGTGGATGCCGGCCTCCTCGATGTGCTCGAGCACGCCGCAGATCACCACGTCGCGCCCGTCGGACAGGGCGTCCACATCGATCTCCACCGCACGCTCCAGGAAGCGATCGATCAGCACCGGGTGCTCGGGCGCGGCCAGCACCTCGCGCTTCCAGTAGCCGGCCAGCTCCCCTTCCCTGTAGACCACCTCCATGCCGCGGCCACCCAGTACGTACGACGGCCTCACCAGCACCGGGTACCCGAGACGCGCCGCGGCTTTCTTCGCCTCGTCAAGTGCGACGACCGCCTCGCAGGCGGGCTGGCGCAACCCGAGGCGGTTGATCACCTCGGAGAACCGCTCGCGGTCCTCGGCCAGGTCGATGGCATCGGGGGACGTACCCAGGATCCTCACGCCGGCCGCGGCCAGGCGCCTGGCGAGCTTGAGCGGGGTCTGCCCGCCGAACTGGGCCACTGCGCCCTCCGCCTCCTCGCGCGCGACCACGTCGAGCACCTCCTCGAGCGTCAGCGGCTCGAAGTAGAGGCGGTCCGCGGCGTCCCAGTCCGTCGAGACCGTCTCGGGGTTGCAGTTGATCATGACGGCCTCACGCCCGGCCTCGCGCAGCCCGGCGATGGCCTGCACGCAGCACGCGTCGAACTCGATCCCCTGCCCGATGCGCACCGGCCCGGAGCCGAGGATCACGACCGCTGGCCGCCGGCGCTCGGGCACCTCGTCGAGGGTGCCGAAGCCGCCGTAGAGGTACGGCGTGGCGGCCGCGAACTCCCCGGCGCAGGTGTCCACCTTTCGGTAGCGGCGCACCGCCCCGGCCTCGCGACGGCGCTCGCGCACCGTGTTTTCGGGCTGCTCGAGCAGCCGGCCGAGGTCGGCGTCGCCGAAGCCAAGACGTTTGGCCGCGACCAGCGTCGCCCGGTCTGCGGGCCCCCTCTCCGCGATCTCCTGTTCGGCCGCCACCAACCCGGCCACCCGACGCACGAACCACGGATCCCAGCGCGAGAGGCCGCTCACGCGAGCGACGTCCCAGCCGCGGCGCAGCGCCTCGACCACGGCCCAGAGGCGGTCGGGGTTCGCGACGCGCACCCTCGACGCCAGCGCCTCCTCATCGAGGGCGGCCACGGCCGGCGTCGGTGCGAGGCCCGCGCGCCCCAGCTCGAGCGAGCGCACCGCCTTGAGCAGCGCCTCCTCGAAGGTCGCGCCGATCGCCATCACCTCCCCCACCGACTTCATCGAGGTGCCGAGGACGTCCTCGGCGCCGGGGAACTTCTCGAAGGCGAAACGCGGCACCTTGACCACGACGTAATCGAGGGCGGGCTCGAACGAGGCCGGCGTGGAGCCGGTGATCGCGTTGGTGATCTCATCGAGGCGGTAGCCGAGGGCGAGCTTGGCCGCGATGCGCGCGATCGGGAACCCGGTAGCCTTGGAGGCGAGCGCCGAGGATCGGGAGACGCGCGGGTTCATCTCGATGATCGCCCACTCCCCGGTGTCCGGGTGGACGGCGAACTGGACGTTGGCCCCCCCGGTCTCGACGCCCACGGTCTTCAGGCACGTGGCGGCCGCGTCGCGCAGGATCTGGTACTCCTTGTCCGTGAGGGTGAGCGCCGGGGCCACCGTGATGGAGTCGCCGGTGTGCACGCCCATCGCATCCACGTTCTCGATCGAGCACACCACCACCACGGTGTCGGCCACGTCGCGCATGACCTCGAGCTCGAACTCCTTCCACCCCTCGACCGAGCGCTCGACGAGCACCTCGCCCACCGGGCTCGCCGCCAGCGCGCCCTTGATCGCTTTCGCGTACTCCTCCCGGTTGTAGACCATGGCGGTGCCCGTGCCGCCCAGCGTGAACGAGGGACGAAGGATCGCGGGGAAGCCGACCGTATCGGCGGCCTTGTCCGCGGCGGCCAGCGAGGTCACGGTCAGGGAAGGCAGCACGGGAAGACCGGCGCGGCGCATCGCCTCCCGGAACCGTTCGCGGTCCTCGGCGGTGCGGATTGCGTCCACGCTCGCGCCCAGCAGGCGCACGCCCAGGCGCGAGAGCACGCCGGCGTTGGCCAGCTGGACCGCGACGTTGAGCGCGGTCTGCCCCCCCAGCGTCGGCAGCAGCGCGTCGCACTTCTCCTTCTCGAGGATCGCGGCCGCCACCTCGGCGGTGACCGGCTCGACGTAGGTCGCGTCGGCCCGCTCCGGGTCGGTCATGATCGTCGCCGGGTTGGAGTTCACCAGGACGACCCGCAGCCCCTCCTCGCGCAGCGCCTGAACGCCCTGCACCCCCGAGTAATCGAACTCGCAGGCCTGACCGATGCGGATCGGGCCCGCCCCGAGCACGCACACGGACCGGATGTCGTCGCGGCGCGGCATCAGCGGCGCCCCCTGCACCGCCAGACGAAGCGCGCGAACACCCCGAGCGCGTCGTGTGGCCCCGGCCCGGCCTCGGGGTGGAACTGGATCCCCTCCGCGAGCACGTCCTCGGCCACGATCCCCTCCACCGAGCCGTCGGTGAGGTTGACCATGCTCACCCGGACGCGCTCGGGCAACGATTCGGGGTCCACCGCGTAGTTGTGGTTCTGGGAGGTGATCCACACCGAGCCGGTGGCCATGTCGCGCACCGGGTGGTTGGCGCCGTGGTGGCCGAAGCGCAGCTTGTAGGTCAGGCCTCCGAGCGCCACGGCCAGGAGCTGATGGCCAAGGCAGATCCCGAGCAGGGGCACCTTGCCCAGCAGCTCGCGGATCGTCTGCGGGACACCCGCGACCGCGGCGGGGTCGCCGGGCCCGTTTGAGACCACCACTCCCGCGGGCTTGAGCGCAAGGATCGCGGCCGCACCGGTGTCGGGCGGCACCACCACGACCCCGGCTCCCGCGCCGACGAGGTGGCGAAGGATCGAGTGCTTGACGCCGCAGTCAACCACCGCGACGAGCGGTCCGCCGTTGGCCTTGCGCGGCTGCTCCCCGGGGGCCAGCCACGGCGCGGTGCCCCACGTCACGACCTCGGTCCGGGCGACCGCGCGGGTCAGGTCGCAGCCGTCGGTACCGTGCGCCTCCCTCACCAGGGCATCGAGCTCGGTGCGCGAAAGCTCCTTGCCGCACACCAGCACGCCGGGCAGCGACCCCGCCTCGCGCAGACGGAGCACGAGCGCACGCGTGTCGAAACCCCACGCCACCGGCACGCCCTGCTCATCGAGCCGCTCCAACAGGCCGCCTTGCGCGCGCCAGTTGGAGGGGATCGCCGAAAGGTCGGGGACGATCAGCCCCTCCGCCCACGCGCGCCGCGACTCCTGGTCCTCGGCGTTCACGCCGACGTTGCCCACATGGGCGGTGGTGAGCACGAGGATCTGGCCGCGGTAGCTCGGGTCGGTGAGCATCTCCTGGTAGCCGAACATCGAGGTGTTGAAGACCACCTCGCCGGACGCGAGTGCCTCGCCGCCGGAGGCGTAGCCGTGGAACACCGTACCGTCGGCGAGAGCGAGGCACGCGCGGCGCGGCCCGGCCAGCAGCGGCGGCAGCAGCGACCTGTCCATTGAGGCGCGAGGGTACCCCATTCCGCGCGGCGCGACAATGACCACAGGGGTCGCGGCGGGACCGGCGGGGTCCATGGCGCGCCCCGCGCCCTGCCGGACCGGACCCTTCCTGCTCCCGCCGGCGCCCTCGGCGCGCCGCCGCGCGGAGTTCGCACCCTGTTCGACCTCGGCAAGGTCGCCGAACCCGCGGCGCGCCACCGGGAGGTGCCTGCGGGACCGCTCCGCCACCCTCACTCCTCCCGGACGCGGCGGAAAGCCTCGCGGAACGGGAGCCCGAGCTCCTGCACGAGTCGGTAGGCCTTCTCCGCCGCACGCAGCGACGGGTCCACGGCCTCGCGCATCCTCTCGGCGTCGAACTCAAGACTCGGGAGAGCGTGCGCCATCAGGCGTGCGCTCGCGCTCGCCGAATCCAGGCCGCGGAACAGCGGCTTCTTGGTGAGCTGCAGGTCGCGGTGATAGCCCGAGGGCAGCTTCGCGATCAGGGCCAGCACCTCCAGGAGCGCCGCCATCGCTTCGGAGGTGCGGCCGCGCACCAGCTCGAAGAGGTCGGGGTTCCGCTTCTGCGGCAGCATCGAGGAACCGGTGGTGAACTCCGCGGGCAGACGGACGAACCCGAACTCGGAGGTCGCGAACAGGCACAGGTCCGCCGCCAGGCGGCCCAGGTCCTGCGCCAGCATCGCCGCCTCGAACAGCGCGGAGGCCTCCGCCTTGCCGCGCGAGAGCTGGACCGCGGTGACCGGTTCGTGGGCGGCCGCAAACCCGAGCGCGCGTGTGGTGTGCGCTCGGTCCAGCTCGAGCACCGGAACCCCGTAACCGGCCGCAGAGCCCAGAGGGTTGAGATCGGCCCGCCGCCGGGCCGCCCGCAGCCCGGCGGCGTCGTCGCGGAGCTCGCCAGCGAAGGCGAGCGCCCACAGCCCGAGCGACGTGGGCATCGCCCGCTGCATGTGCGTGTAGCCCGGCATGACGAGATCCCCGTGTCGCCCGGCGATTCCCTCGAGCGCCACGGCCACAGCCTCCGCCTCACCGGCCAGCGTCCCCAGCTCGTCCTTGAGCCAGAGCCGCAGGGCGGCCAGCACCTGGTCGTTGCGCGAGCGGCCGAGGTGGATGCGCTGGCCCGCCTCCCCCACGGCCTCGACCAGGCGGTTCTCGAGCGCGGTGTGGCAGTCCTCGTCCTCGAGCTTCACCTGCCACTCGCCCTGCGCGTGCGCCTCACCGATGGCGCGCAGCGCCCCCTGGATCGCCGCGTGGTCGGCGTCGCCGAGCAGCCCGGCCGCGTGCAGCATCCCGGCGTGGGCCGCCGAGGCGCGGATGTCGTGCTGCACCAGCCGGTCGTCCAGCGCGTGGTCCTCCCCGGCCGTGTACTCCAGCACAAGCCGGTCGAGGGGCTCCTTGCGGTCCCACAGCCTGGTCATCTGCGCACTCCCTGTGTTCTTGGCGAGACAAAGACGGGCGGTGCCGCGTGCCGCTGCCGGGATTGGGCCGGATGGGAGGAAGGCG
>Ga0316628_100003605_pt1 | contig 11973 bp, 3 predicted proteins | sample OWC_Aug_M2_C1_D5_FD_207648 | JGI IMG/M metagenome (GOLD analysis project Ga0316628, IMG submission 207648) | Wetland soil microbial communities from Old Woman Creek delta, Ohio, United States - OWC_Aug_M2_C1_D5_C | ecosystem: Environmental > Terrestrial > Soil > Wetlands | place: USA: Ohio...
TAGTAGTTTATTTTTTGGTGGTATGATTTTATTTCTTCCAGTACAAATGCACTGGTTCCCCCGGTTCCCGCCCCCACTTCCAGTATGTTGAGCGGTTCATGGGAATTTTCTCGAAACCTTTGTTCAATATACTGCTTCACCACACCGGTCACCAACCGGTTATAGAAATCGATACTGGGATTTTCTTTGTAAATACCTTCTACTAAGGCCCGGGTCCCTCCAGGAAACATGACTTCCATTTGATTCTTACGACCGGTGAGTACCTGGGGGTAAACGGTCAAGCAGGCCCACAGTAAATTTATATGGGGTTCCGCTGCCGGTGCTTCTTTTATCGATCGATGTTTTTCCTGCTCAAGAGCACGGATTTCAACCCGGGCGTTCAATTGGGGATCATCCAAAGTTTTTAAGGTGATTACCTCCTGTCCATGAATAGAAATAAATCCTGTCTTTTCCAGGATCGCCAACAGGGCAGTGAAGAGCCGGGTATAAGCGGGTACAATCCCCAACTGCTGTTTTAATTCCCCTGCATCATACCGTTCTCCACTGCGGTGGAATACCCCCATTTCCCGGAAGGCATGCAGCAGGAGATATTGGCCTAAGGACACGGTTTTGCTGTAGGTCTGTTGAAACCCGGCGGCTTGTGCATTCTTTTCCTGGGATTGAGCCGCTTTGACCGCTGCGACTGTTTCCTGGAGCAGGGAAGGAAGGGAGTGAGGGTAACGCTGCCGGGTATGGTTCAAATCCACCCCCATCTTTTCCAGCAGGGGAACCTCCGCCTTGATGGCTATCACTTGGTTAATACCATGGGACAATATTTGCCGAACCGCGGCTATGCCTTCGGTAGGTTGAATGGAGTGCATCCCCTGGGCAGCCAGGAGATGCTTGTACTCTTCTGATGCCACGATGCCTACACTTCCCCAGTACCCCCAATTGACTACCCGCACCATACAGGGGATTTGCTGGCTGAGATAATGGGCAAAAGCGTCTTTAAAGGTACAGCCGGCTGCATAGTTGGCCTGGCCGGGGTTCCCGATAAATGACTGTGCCGATGAGAAAAACATAATAAAATCCAGGTTTTGTTCCCGGAACACCCGATACAATACCACACTACCGCGGACTTTGGGGGCCAATACCGCACGAAAGTCGGTTTCTTCCATGTTTTCCAATAACCGGTCCTTAAGTACAATGGCAGAATGAAACACACCGTTGACCCTGCCGAAATGGGCATTGGTTTTTTTTACCGCCGCGGCCATGCTTTCCGGGTCTGCCGCATCCACCGATATTACCAACACCTGTCCTCCACTGGTTTCAATGCGGGCAATTTTTTCCTTTTGTCCGGGGGTCAATCGATCCACTGGATTTCGATCCATCAATACCAGTCTTGCCTGTACAGTCCTGGCCAGGAAAAGCCCCAATTCCAGCCCGATCCCCCCGGTGCCTCCCAGGATACAGTATACCCCCTTGGGTTTAAAAGGTTCCAGGGTGGAGTATTTTTCTTCTTGATTTTCTTGATTTAGCGGTGGAAATTTGACCGGTGTAAGGGTACGTACATAACGTTTCCCTCCCCGGATCACCACTTCGCTTCCCTCGACTGAGGCAGGTTCTTCCATCACCTGCCGGACCAGGTGCTCCCATTGACCCGGTTTACTTTTCATTTCCTCCAGGCTGATATCGATACAACTGGTTTCCCATGAAGGAAACTCTTTGGCCATGGATCGGACCAGGCCGTGGAGACTTGCGGCATAGGGCTTGATACTCCCACTGCTCCCGGGTTTCGTTGGGTGCAGTTGATGCACATCGCTGGTGATTACTTTCAATGTTAAAGGCTGCCGGGAATAACCGCTGCCGCTCAACACCTTTACCAATCGGAACAGGGACATTACCCCCAGTTCCTGGCTTTGCTCCACCACCTCAAGGTCCAGGCCATTGATATTATCACCTTCATCCATGGGCAGCCCGCCCAGGAAATAGAGCAGGGGAACTTCATCCGGTTGAAGCTGCCGGAGATATTCCCGGAGATTCGAGGTATTGCCCATTTCCAGTTCCACTTCCTTAACCCGGGTATTTCCATGGGCTTTAACCAATGCGTTCTTAAACTCCGCTCCCAATGGATTACCTGGTGATGCTGATGAAGAAGAGGAAAATGGGGGGTAAAAAACCAGGACTGCGGCAAAACGCTTACTTTCACCCCCGGGTAGGGGCTGTGGTTTCCACCCCGGGAAGTAAAAAGAAATCTGCCGGGTATCGGTAACAGGTGCCGCCGTTTTTAATTCCCGGACCGCCACCTCATGGAATTTTATGCATACGGTGCCTTTCTCATCCAATAGGGCCACATGAAACCGGTTAGGCCCGGCTGCTCTTACATAGGAATAACCGTGGGTTTTGATGGATTGGGGATGTAAAATTTCCACTTCTTCAACGTAAAAAGGCACGATGGTATGTCGGCGCATCGGGTTATGGAGGTGGGTTACGGCCATTATGGTCTGGAGTGCCCCGTCTGCCAGGCAGGGATGAAGAATGCAGCGGAGGCGTTCTCTCTCGAATCCGGGGGGCAGGCTCAACTCTCCTAATGCCTCCTGTTCATTTCCCCAGGCCTGGACCACTCCTTTAAAATAAGAACCATAGGTTATCCCCACTGCGGCAAATGTAGAATAAAAGGTATCGGCATCCAGGTGTTGAGTGCATCGGGCCTTGATGTCCTCGAGGGACAAACGCTGTCGTTCCTGGGGTTGGCCGGGAGATAATAAATCCACGCCGATTTCACCCCGGGAATACAGCAAGGGGCGACCTTGGTTATGGCTTTTTATTTCATAGGTGAAGGCTGTGCCATTTCCTTCCGGTTTACCCACCACGATAAAAATGTCTTTTTTACCTTCCTGGTGCGACACTTCCAGGGGCTGCAGCCAGGTTACTCGTTTTAAGCGTATCCCTTTGACTGCATCGACCGGGATTCCTTTCAGACGGGAAACAGCAGCCAGGGCCATTTCCAGGTGTCCCACCCCGGGCAAAATGCTTCGCCCTTGAACCTGGTGGTGCTCCAGGATGCAATCATTCGCCTCCAATGTTTTCTGGAATACCACTCCCCGGTTTAAACTCTGCTCCAGGTTTACCCGGTCGATCAGGGGATGAGAGCCGCGGCCATCAGTGCCGGACTCCCTGTCTGCCAGGGTTCCCGGGGTCTCGGGCACCCAGCAGCGCACCGTTTCAAACGGATAGGTGGGTAGGGAAATTCGACGGCAGTTCCCGGCACGGTACAGGTTTTTCCATTCCAGGTCATAACCTTTGCTGTACAGGTCTGCCACTGCCAATAACTTCCTTTTGTATTCACTGTCGATTAATGAAGGGTTAATATGCGTATATTCCTGTATTTCCCGGATCAATGCTTCCCCGAATTGCTGCAAAGCCGGTGAAGGTTTGAAATGGGGGTTTTCCCGGGTCCCGGTTAAATAATTTTCCCACACCGCACCTTTCCTGCTGCTCTTGTTTTCCTCCAGGATGGTGCGAAGATGTTCGACCAGTTGGGCGGTTCCATCGCCGGCTTTGACCAGCAGAACCGACCGATGGGAAAAATGGCTCCTCCCTACCAATAATGTATAAGAAATGTCTTTTAACTGGCTGTCTTTTCCATGGTTCTCCAGCCAGGTAATCATATCTTTTAATTTCTGTTCCAGTACGGTTGGGGTTTTGGCGGAAATGGGGATCATGTAGTATGGAGGAGTTTTGGAGAGCTGTTCACCAGGCAGGGGGGCACCAGGAAGGGGGGCGCCAGACAGGGGGGCAAGCCCCCCTGTCCCCTCGGAGCACTCGCTGAGGACCACATGGGCATTGGTGCCGCTGAATCCGAAAGAACTGACTGCGGCTGTCCTGGGTATACCACCGGGGGGCTGCCAGTCCCGCAGTTGAGTATTGACGTAAAAGGGACTGTCTTTAAAATCGATGAATTCATTCTCCTTTTGAAAATGAATCGAGGGGACCAGTTGTTTATTTTTAAGGCACAATAGGGTCTTGATCAGGCCGGTGACCCCGGCGGCAGCACCGGTATGCCCGATATTGGTCTTCACCGAACCAATGGCACAGAACTGTTTCCCGGGGGTGTATTTTTTAAAGGCAGTGGTTATGGCATCGACTTCAATGGGGTCCCCCAACCGGGTCCCGGTTCCGTGGGCTTCCACGTAAGTAATGGTTCGTGGATCGATATTATACCTGTCATATACCTGGCACTCCAATTGGGTTTGGGATGGGGCACTGGGAGCGGTGATGCCGCTGGTTTTTCCATCCTGGTTAATCCCGGAACCGATAATAACCCCGTAAATATGGTCCTGGTCTTGCCGGGCAGATTGAAGGGGTTTTAATACCACCACCCCTACCCCCTCACCGGGTACAAAACCATCGGCACTGTTATCAAAGGTTTTACATTTCCCTCCCGGGGACAACATCCCGGCCCTGCCGGTTTTAATGTATAATTCCGGGGTATTCATCACCTGGGCTCCACCGGCAATGGCAATGTCGCTGGTGCCGCAGCGAATACTCTCACAGGCCAGGTGAACCGCCACCAATGAGGTAGAACAGGCGGTATTTATCGTAATCCCCGGGCCTTTCAAATTTAAGAAATAAGAGAGCCGGGCCGATAATATCGCCTCATGGTTCCCGGTAAAGGTATACGCCTCCGTTAATAACCCATTTCTTTCCAGCAGCCTCTGGTAATCCGCAAGATTGAATCCCACAAATACCCCACACCTGGTTTCTTCCAGGTCTTTATCGGGATACCCGGCATCTTCCAGGGCTTTCCAGGCTTCCTCCAGGAAAAGCCGGTGCTGGGGGTCCATCAACTCCGCCTCTTTGGGGGAGATATTGAAAAATAAGGGATCAAAAGCATCGATGTCTGATAAAAATCCCCCCCATTTGCAATTGCATTTACCGGGGATTTGGGGGTCAGGATGGAAAAAGCTGTCTATTTCCCAACGGGTGACTTCCTGGATAGAATCTTTCCCTTCGGTTAAGTTATGCCAGAATTCATTGATATCCCGGGCTCCAGGGTACCGGGCCGCCATGCCGATGACGGCAATGGCCATGCTTCCCTTCATGTCCTCCCGTGGTTCTTCACGGGCGATTTCCAATAACCCGGGCCCCGGCCCATATGGAGCATTCACCTCCCTGGGTTTGTCGCGGTGGGTAAATAAATCTTCTCCGGATTCCCCAGGTGCAGCTTTTAGCGAATCCCCCCATCTATTTACAATATAACCGGTTAATCTCTTAATCGTGGGGTAGTTGAACAGGTCGGTGGACTTTAAATGAATTCCCAGTTCCTGGTTAATGCGCTCGATAATCTCGATGGCCAGGATAGAATCCACCCCAAAATCGGTGTGGGGTGCTCCCGGGTCCAATCGGTCTTTATTTATTTCCAGGATTTCTGCCAGGATATCCAGGATTTGATCTTCCACTTGTTGGTACAGTTCTCCTTCTCCAGTATTTAGATGGGATTGCCGGCTTAAACATACCGGTTTGGGGATGCGGGCTGCTTTGACCGAGGACATTGGCATTGTTTTTTGCCTGTCCTCCTTTGGGCTGCTGTATTCGCCAATGATCACATGCTGGCTGATGTATCTCTCATTTGGGGCAGGACGCCCCAGTAAAAGCACATGCTCAAAACCTTCCTGTTGGAGGAGATGCTGCCAGGTATCCGGGCTCAGCAGCGGCGAGCCCGGCAGACGATTGCTTTCATCTTTAAACAACCACCACCCCTCCAGCAGCCCAAAATTAATGGTATAAATATCCAGGACACCAGTCAATTCATTGGCTATTAACCAGCCGTTTTTCTTTAAAAGCGCCGCTGCATTGACAAGGGTCTTCGAGATATCCCGAGTGGCATGCAGTACATTGGTAGCGAAGACAATATCGAAATACCCAGGTTTATATCCCTGCATCGTTACTTCTTTCTCGATGTCAAGGATGTTAAACTCCACGAAGGGATTTTCCGATCCATACCGCTTTTGGCCATACCGGATGAACCCGAGGGATATGTCGGTATAGACGTATACTAATTTTTCACTATAGGGGCGAATAACCTCAAATACCGCCGCACTGGTTCCACCTGTCCCGGCCCCGATTTCCAGGATTCTAATTTTTTCATCCTCCTGCAGTCCTGGGAGCCTGCCCCGGATATACGCCCCGATACTCCAGGCGATCAAATGATTGTAATAATCCGCGGCATAATTCCCCCGGTATATCCCTTCCATTATTTCCATGGATAAATTGGGGAATATCACTTCGGTGGAGGATATCTCGCCTCTCAGAATGTCCGGGTATTTTTCATGACAAATCCACAGGAGCCGAATATAGGGTCTTATGTCGGGGCATTGGGTGTGGAGGCGGTTTTTATTCTCACCGAGGGATTCGAGTTCCTTCGCCAGGTCGGGGTCTTCCAGTGTATCCGCGGCGATAATATCTTTTCCGTCTGCGTCGATCTTTATAAACCCTGCCCTGGCAAGAATGCCGAGTAGGGCCCCATACAGCCGGGAATAGAGGGGGATGATTTTCAAGCGCTGCTGTAGGTCTTGTTTGTCGTAACGCTCACCGGCGCGGTTGAATACTCCCATGCGCCTGAAAACTTTCAAAACAAGGCAGTGAGACATCCGCTGCAATTTCGCCAACCCCTCCGCGATTTGCTTCATAACACCATCATCCATTAACGGCTGCTCCCGGGTATCGATGGCGGTTTCCAGTATGGAGGGCAGGGGACCGCCAGCCCGGAGCTGCTGCCGCTCAAAAGGATAGGGCGGCAGGGGGACCCGGTAAAAACCTTCTCCCAGGTTCTCATAATACGATTCCCAGGCCAGGTTATAGCCGCTGGTGTATAAATCTGCCAATTCCAGGAGTTTTTTCTTGATGTTTTCTTTATCGCCGGTGCCGAGGCTTTTCAATTTTTCTATCACCTGTCTACCGCGTTCTTCCTGCGCAGGGCCCAGGGTTGATATCTCCCTGGCATCGCCTTTTTCCAGGATTTCATCTAACTCTTTCTCCAGGTGGCGGATATCTTCCACGACAACGGCGCAGCGAAACGGGAAATGGGTTCTCCCGGTTTGAAGTGTGTATGCGATATCGGCTAACGGATAATTCTCTCCCTCTTTTTTCAGCCAGTGAGCGAGGTCTGCAATTTTTCGTTTCAACGAGGTTCCTTTTTTGGCGGATAGGGGAATCATGTAGTAGGGTCTATGGACACGGGCCGGTTGGAGCTGGCGGGCTGGGGGTTCTTCGATTACCAGGTAACCATTGGCGCCGTTGAAGCCGAAGCTGCCGATACCTGCCCGCAGGGAATGTCCTAACGGGTTCTGCCAGTCCCGGACCCGGTTGTTGATATAAAAAGGGCTGCTGTCAAGATTGATGTGTTGGTTTACTTCATATAGGCCGATGAAGGGAGGTATTTTCCTGTACTTCATGGCCATGAGAACTTTGATTACCGAGGCAATGCCAGCGGCAGTAATGGGATGGCCAATATTGGGTGAGTGGGAACCGATGGCGCAAAATCCCTTTTTATCGGTGAACGACAGGAACGCTTCGGTAAGGGCTTTAAATTCGATGAGATCGCCCAGTTGGGTCCCGGTTCCCTGGATTTCGATATAAGTCACGGTGGCAGGATCGATATGGGCCCGGGTAAAGGCCCGGCAGACCAATTCTTTTTGCGAAAGAGTATTGGGAGCGGTTATGCCCTGGGTACTACCACTGTGGCTGAGAACAGAGCTTTTTATAACACCGTAAATATGATCGCCATCCGTGAGCGCATCGTCCAGCGGTTTCAACACCAATGCCCCCACTGTTTCTCCAATCACCATACCGTCAGCCTGGTTATCGAAGGTTTTGCACCGGCTGCCCGGCGATAGCATACCGGCCTTAGATGCCATGATACAAAACCGGGGCGTGGGTAAAAGAAATACCCCTCCTGCTAATGCCATTCCCGCTTCCCCGCGGCGGATACTTTCACAGGCGAGGTGAATGGCAGTGAGGGAAGAGGAACACGCCGTATCTACAGATACGCATGGGCCGTTTAGATTTAAATAATACGAAATTCTGCCGGACAGGATGGACATATCATTGCTCAAAAGGGTCTGGGAATTTATTGTGCTCTCTAATAAAGGATATTCCCCGTAATCCATACCGCGGCAGCCAATGAAAACGCCGATTCTCCGACCTGAGAGTTTTTCCATGGAATATCCACTGTCTTCAAAGGCTTTAAAACTTTCTTCCAACATCAAACGCTGCTGTGGATCCATTCGTTTGGCTTCCCGGGGCGAAATATTGAAAAACAGGGGATCGAAGCAGTCGATATCTTCCACCAGGCCGGCCCATTTGCTGATGGATTTGTTTTCTTTGGCGGGGTCCGGATCGTAATATTCTGAGGCGTCCCAACCGGGCCGATGAATCTCATGGATAGAGCAGCGCCCCTTTTCCAGGTTAGTCCAGTACTCTTCGATATTACAGGCGCCGGGCAGCCGCCCCGCCGCACCGATGATGGCAATATCCCCCTCCCGCTGCCCGGGCGTCACATCCCCTGCCGGCGCAGCGACATCCACCACCGACTTTTCACTCCCACCCCCCGGCGATCCCTCCGGGTAATACCGGTCGATGATGCACCTGGCCAGTTCTCTCGGGGTCTTGTAATCGAAAATGACCTCCACCCCAAGATCGATTTTCAACTCTTTGTTGAGCCCCTCGATCAAATCCACGCCCAGGACTGAATTGACTCCTAATTCCAGGAAAGAAGCAGCAAAGTTAATCGATTCCCCGGGTACGTTTAATCCCCTGGTCAATTCAGCGATAATGGCTGCCTGGATCCTACCCAGCACATCGTCGGCATTATTTCCAGGGATATTCTTTACCTGTTCTCCCTTCATGATTTTTCCTCGCTTCGCTTATTTTGCCGCTGTCTCCCTCTTCACCCACTTCATAATTTTATACCTTGAGTACTTAATCCGCTGCGGTGCCGGATAAAAAATTGATTATGGTATCTGCCGCTATCTGCCAATTTATATCCAGTTGGATTTCATGCCCGGAACCGGGTATGATAACAGCACGGCAGCCATAGGCCGCAGCGGTTCGTTTCACCACGCCGGCCGGGATAAACCAGTCGTTTTCAGCACCAATCACCAGTTTGGGGATTTTTATTTCCCGTGGATCGGCCACGATTTTACGGGCCACGTCATATTTCACTTTCATTGATTCGGCCTGCATGCGGCGAGCATATCCCAGGCGCTCCTGTTCGGGCAGTTGGTCAGAGAGCAGTGACGATATGGGAAAAAGCACATCGCTCTCCGGGGATTTCATTTTGCCCAATTGAAACCGGGCCAGCCGGTACACTTTATTAATGCCGGAAAACGAAAACATCATGGGCAAGACAATGCCAAACTTCATCATCCCATCAGGGGGCGCCGGGGACATCAAAACCATGGCTTCGATATCCTCCTGGTGCCGGGCCGCGATTTTTTGCACGATGGCCCCTCCCATGGAGTGACCCACCAAAACGGGTTTTTCTTTTAACGTGCCCATCACCTGGAGTACATCCTCGATGTATTCCCCCAGGCGGGCTTTGAGCAGCCTCTCGTACCCTTCGCTTTTACCATGACCGCGTAAACTCACGGCGTACGCCTTATAACCCTTCTTTGAGAAGTAGGGTAAAAAATGCTCCTGCCAACACCAACCACCCTGGAACGCCCCATGCACAAAGAGCAGGGGGTACGGGTATACGGGCTTCTCCGGGATAAATTCGATGACTTCCAATTTCATTTTCTAACCTCCTGTATGGTTGCTTAATAGGATTATTTCTCCCAGGGAAATTTTTTATATTTGACAAAGTTTATAATGTTTTCAAAGACCACGGGGTCGGCCAGCAACCTGGCTGTTTCGGCCGCCGCCATGTTTTCCAGTTCTTCGGTTACCAGCCACATTTTCCTGAAATAGCTTTTGATATTGCCGACGGTGGAGGTTTCCAGCTTTAACAAGCGCTGCTGCAACTGGCGGATTGCCTCCTGCGGGTTTTCGGTGAGTTCATCCACCAGGCCGTAATCACGGGCTTCAGCACCCGAGATCGGCATGGTGGTTAAGGTCATCCGGTAGGCTTTTTGAAATCCCACCCTGCGGATTAAATAAGGGATCACCATGGAGGGCATCAACCCCCATAGGGCTTCGGATAAACTGAATTGGGACCGGGGCGTGGCTATCACCAGGTCGCTGGCGGCGGCCAGGCCGACTCCCCCGGCCATGACCTGCCCATCCACCAGGGCCACTATCACCCGGGGGATCAAGGAGAGGCGCCTGAGGATTTGCATATAACTGTGGGAAGGCAGGTCTCCCGGCTGCTGCGACCGCGTCTCCTCTCCTGCTTCCCTGGTCACCACCCCATCGAAATCCATTCCCGTACAAAAAACGCCAGACTGCCCTTGAAGTATCACTATTTTACAGGTGTTGTCCTGCTCAGCCTGGCGAAGCGCTTCATTTAATTCCTCTAAAAATCCAGGAGTAATGCTGTTGCGGTGGGTCAGCCGGTTGAAGGTGACGGTCATTATCCCCCCTTCCTTCTCTATTAACAGCGTGGCGAATTTGCTGATCATGGCTTTAACTCCACTCATATTCGCGATGGTAATTTTTTACTCTTTTCAGTCTTAATAATCCCGACCCGGCAAAAAAATAATCGTAAACCTGGGTAAACCCAGATAAATCGACTTCTTTGTCTTTTATGCCGAACAACCACTCCAGGTTCAAGTCCAGGATTTTATCATACTCTTCAATGCTCAAACCATAGCGGCGATCCAGGTGATAACCGATCTGCATCTTTGCCAGGGCCTGCTGGGACCGTTCGGATACCAGGCCGCTGTAAAATTCGGAGGAACAACCGGACCCGTAAGAGAACATGCCCACCCGTTTCACCCCTTCCAATCCCGCATGGAGGATCAAGCCGCAAAGTGCCAGGTAAAGGCTGGCCGAATAGATATTGCCTACCCGGGTGCAAAAGGTCAAGGAGGGGCTGACGCGGCGCTGGAAATCCTCTTCTATCGACTGGGGAGACGCGGCGGCGAAGCGACGCATCAATTTCCGGTGCGCCCCTTTCACCATACCGGCAAAAGGGGTATGGAAGGCCAGGTAATCAAAAGTTTCAGCAAAATCAGCGCCTTCCACTTTTTCCAGGTACACAGCGAAACTGCCCTCGAGGCAGTCCAGGTAGGAGAGAAGTGATAAATCGGAGTCCCCGGTCTCGATATCCGGTTGGGGCCTGCAGGTATCCATGACCTCATAGCTGTGACACCCCACGGCGCCCAGATCCACTTCCAGGATATCGGGTTTATCACCGACTAACATAGCCACGGCGCCAACGGCCTGGGAAGGTTCGGCATAGGTATATTTGGCCGCGGCCCGGGCCACATCAGTGGCCACCACCAGGACCTTGGCACCGGGTGATACATTGGAGGCCACAAAACAGACTGCCATGTGCAGGGCGGCTGTTCCCGCATAACAGGCCTGTTTAACTTCAAACAGCCGACAATTACGGCTCAATCCCAGGTAATCATGGATATAAGTACTTATGGCCTTACCAAAATCCAAACCCGACTCGCTGGCCGTTATTACCATTTCGATGCGATTTTTTTCCCCGGGGGCAAGTCCATCTATAATGGGCTTGGCCGCGTTCACGGCATTGGTTACCGGGTCCTCGCAGGGCAGGCCCACGGATTTTTTATCCATCATCAGGTTGGAAAACCGCTCCAGGTCCAGCCCCCGTGCGGTAAATATCGAACGAACATCGATATACGCCGGTCCCCCATAAAAATTCATGGCTTCGATTCCTACTTCCATGCTGCCTCCTGGGAAATATCATGTTATAAATTGGTTTGGTTTGTTCTCATTTTCATTGGTCATTAGTCATTAGTTATTAGTTATTAGTCATTGGTTAATTGTCAATTGTTAATTGAGGAACTTGCAAAAATGGTG
>Ga0316628_100003607_pt1 | contig 11972 bp, 14 predicted proteins | sample OWC_Aug_M2_C1_D5_FD_207648 | JGI IMG/M metagenome (GOLD analysis project Ga0316628, IMG submission 207648) | Wetland soil microbial communities from Old Woman Creek delta, Ohio, United States - OWC_Aug_M2_C1_D5_C | ecosystem: Environmental > Terrestrial > Soil > Wetlands | place: USA: Ohio...
GGAGGCGACGGCCTGCTGGTCGGACTGGAGGATCAGGACAAGCCCCTCGAGGATGGATTCCTCCCGGGAGGCGATTGAAAGCCAGCGGTCGGCGGCGGATTCATCCAGCATGGGGTGCCTCCATGGGCGACCCGCGCCCACCGGCGTCAACGGGTCCGGCTACGCAATTCCCGCACGGCGTCCGTGACCATTTTCTCGGCCACCTGCTGCCCTTCGACCCGGTAGGCGCCGTCGTCCATTGCGGCCTGGATCCGCTCGACCTTTTCGACGCGGACTTCGGGAAGGGCGTCGAGGGCACGATGCGCCTCCGAAACGAGACGACCCTGGTCGGAGATGGCCAGCGAAGGGCTGCCGGACGACGGGACTCCGGTGACCGGTCCGGCGGATTCGGCCGACCCTTTTCCCTGTACCCCTCCGGTTCTCCGTGAGACGACATTGCCCGGCTCCTTCCCTTTTCGCCCAGAGATCTTCACGAACTTTACCCCCCCGACGTCTCGATGGTTGTATCCCGCTATAGGATATATCGGAAAATCGGGGGCAACACTTTAGCGTTTTCGACCGTTTCCTCCCCCGGTCGAAGCGATTCCCTGCTCCAGGAGGGGGGCCAGTCCGATCCCTCCCCCCTCGGCGATCCGTTTGGCGATCTCCGCGTCGAACTGCTCCCTCCAAAGGACTTTCGCCCGGCTCCCCTCGCCCTCCGGGACGGTCTGGCGCATCGCTTTCAGCATCTGGGCCACGAACATCTCTTCGAATCCGCGGACCGCCTCCTTGCGCTTTTTCGCGTCGAGGGCGCCCTTCGGATCGGGAGATTGCGGCGCGGGATTGAGCCGGATCGGTTGCATCGTCTCACCCCTACAACAGGGCCAGTTCGGCCTGGAGGGCACCCGCCTCTTTCAACGCCTGCAGGATGGCGATCAGGTCCCGTGGCGTCACCCCCAGCTTGTTCAGCGCGTCGACCAGCTCCGAAATGGTCGCACCGGGATCCATCAGGGCGACTTTCCTCTGTTCTTCCTGCGCCTTGACATCGGAAGTCGGAACAACCACCGTCTTCCCCTTCGATAACGGCTCCGGCTGGGACACCTCGGGCTTTTCGCGGATGACGATGTTGAGCGCTCCGTGCGCGAGCGCCACGGTCGATATCTTGACGTTCTGCCCGATCACCACCGTCCCGGTCCTCTCGTTGACGACCACCCTTGCCGCCTCGTCGGGCGTCACCTCGCACTCGCCGATCCCGGCGAGGAACTCGACCACCCGGTTCGACGCCTCCACCGGGATCCTGACGCGGATCTCGGAGCCGTCCTTCGCCGTGGCCGTCCCCTCGCCCATCTTCGCGTTGACGGCCGCCGCCGCCCGGGACGCCGTGGCGTAGTCGGGACGCGACAGGAGCACCTGCACGCTGTCCCCAAGCGGCACGAACGGGATCTCCTTCTCGATCACGCCGCCTCCCGGGATGCGGCCGACCGTCGGGTGGTTTTTCTGGACCGAGGAGCCCGACTGTCCGGATGCCGCGAACCCTCCTACCAGGACCGGTCCCTGCGACACGGAGTAGACGTCGCCGTTGGGCGCAAGAAGCGGCGTCATCAGCAGGGTGCCGCCCTCAAGGCTGGTCGCGTCCCCCATCGAGGAAACCGTGACGTCCATCCGCCACCCCTTCTTCGCGAAGGATGGAAGGTCGGCGGTGACCATGACCGCCGCCACGTTCTTCACCTTGATCTTGCTCTGCGGGACCGAGATGCCGAACTTCTGCAGCATGCTCATGATGCTCTGCATGGTGAAGGAGGTCGCCGTGTCGGTATCGCCGGTGCCGTTGAGCCCGACGACCAGCCCGTACCCGATCACGGGGTTTGCGCGCGTTCCCCCGATCGACGCGATGTCCTTGAGACGCGCCGCTTCCGCCCCCCCCGATCCGACGATCGCCAGCAACAGGACAACGAGCGCCGACCAGATCCGCTTCCGTTCGTTCCAGCCCACGGTCATCTCCTTCCTTCCCTTAGAACGGCCAGACGCGGTCGATGATCTTCGTCATCCACCCCGGGTTCTGCTTCTCGCTGATGACCCCTTCACCGTAATATTCGATCCGCGCCTGCGCCACCCGGGACGACGGGACCGAGTTGGCCCCGTCGACGTCCTCCGGCCGGATGACGCCGTGCAGGATCATCACCTGCTTCTCCCCGTTCACGCCGACGTCGCGGCGCGCCTCGATCAGCATGTTGCCGGAAGGGAGGATCTCCTTCACTACCGCCGTCACCGTGGTGGTCAGCGTCTCCTCGCGCGTCGTCTTCCCCTCGCCGTCGAAGGAGGTTTTCCCGTCGGCCTTGACGAGGGCGGCGGGATCGACGTTGCTGTTGCGGTTTGCGACCGACTTCTCCAGCCCGAAGAAGGCGGCGATCCCCATGTCGGCGGACGATTGGCGTGACAACGCCGTACCGGCGGCCTTCGATGCCTTGGCCGACTCGTCCACGACGATCGTCACCACGTCGTTCACCTTCCGGGCGCGGTGGTCCGCGAAGAAGCCGCCCCCCCGATCGTCCCACAGCGACGATCCCGAGACGGAAGCCGTCCGCACCGGGGCCTCCGGGTAGTTCGAAACCTTGTATTCCTCTCCCCGCTTCCACGCCGGGGCGCACCCGGACACGGCGAGGAGGATGGCGGACAGCATCACCGCGACCGCCGACGATCTTCGGATATCGGTTCCCATCTCCATCACCTCAATACCTCGGTATGCGATATCGCGGACTCAGTCGATCCGGACGACGCGGCCTTCCAGGAGGCGCCCCGTCATCTCCTTTCCCGTTGACGTGTTCCTCACCATCACGGTGTCTCCGATCCCGGCCGCCTGCAGGGAGACGCCCTTCCCCGTGATCCGGACGGGACCGGACTCCGCGACGATCGTAACCGTTTCGCCGCGGCGCAAAGCCTCCGGGTCCTCCATGAATTCCCTCCGGAGCGGGACGCCGCCGGTCAACTGCCAGCGGGCGCGCTTCCCGAGGGCTTCCTCGACCGTGTGCAGGACGCTGTCGCTTCCGGACGTGTATTCCCGCATCCGGACCGCGATGTCCTGCCGGGAGACGATCGCTCCGGCCGGCATGTTCCGGGCCGAAACGACCACGGGAACCTGGATCGATACGTCGACCGATCCGCGCACCTCCCGGGTCTCCCCCACGGCGTCGCGCACGTAGATCGATATGGGGATCCCTCGGCCCGACCGGATCGTCCCATCCGCGCCGACACGGACGACATCGACCGGTGCCCGAAGCCCGGCGGGCTCGTTGATCCGCACTTCCCCCACGAACACCTCGGCCCCGGGAATCCCCGCCTGCTCCCGGAACTGCTCCCGGATCGCCGACCGCGCCGGGGACGCAAGCATGGAGTTCGCCGCCGCCGGCGGGATTCCCGGTCCGCCCGCGGTCAACACCGCGAAGAGGACGAAGGGAAGGAAGATCGGCCGATTCTTCATTTGCGCCCCTTACCGGAGGGTGGTGGCCGTCCGCAGCATCTGGTCGACCGTCTGGATCGTCTTGGAGTTGACCTCGTAGGCCCGCTGCCCGACGATCATGTTGACCATCTCCTCGACGATGTTGACGTTGGAGGCCTCGAGGAATCCCTGCGCCAGCGTCCCGAGGCCGCTCTGGCCGGGCGTCGCCGTGGTGGGCGCGCCCGAGGAAGGCGTCTGGGCGAGGAGGTTCTTCCCGAGGGCGCGCAGCCCCGTCGGGTTGGGAAACCGCGCCAACTGTATGCTTCCGATGACGGTGGGGGTAACCGATCCCGAGAGGAGCGCGGAGACCGTCCCGTCCGGCGCGATCGTCACGGAGGTCGCGTTGTCGGGGATCGTGATGGCCGGGTCGAGCGCGTATCCCTGGGGATTCACGAGGCGCCCCTGCACGTTCTTCTTCAACGCGCCGTCCCGCGTATAGGCGCGCTCCCCGTTCGGAAGCAGGATCTGGAGGAACCCTTCCCCCTCGACCGCGACGTCGAGGTCGTTGCCCGTCTGGCGGAATTCACCCTGCGTGAAGATCTTGCTGACCGACGCGACCTTCGCCCCCAGGCCGTACTGTATCCCCGTAGGGGCCTCGGTGCTGGAGGAGGAAGGAGCGCCCTGCGGGAGCATCGTCTGGTAGAGCATGTCCTGGAAGTCGCCACGGCTTCGCTTGAAGCCGCTCGTGTTCACGTTGGCGAGGTTGTTCGAGATGATGTCCATGTTGGTTTGCTGCACGTCCATCCCGGACGCGGCGATCATGAGCGATCGGATCATCGGATCTCCCCTTTCACACGCGGCCGAGGTCGTTCGAGGCCTTGGCGGCGAGCTCGCTGATGGTGGTCATCATCTTCATGTACGCCTCGAACATGCGGGACGCCTCGATCATCTCCGTCATCCCCTGGACGGCGCCGACGTTCGACTCCTCGACGAAGCCCTGGTTGACGGTCACGTCCTGCCCCGCCGGAAGGAGCGGCAGATCCTGCGGCGCTCCGAAGAGGCTGTTTCCCGTCTTGACGAGCCTCGAAGGGTCGGCGACCTTCCTCAGCTTCAGCGTGTCCACCACTGCGCCGTCGACCGATACCTGCCCGTCCCTGCCGACGCTGAGCGCTCCCTCCCCGATCCGGATCGGACCGCTGTTCCCCAGCACCTTCTCCCCGGAGGGGGTGACCAGGTTCCCGGCGCCGTCGACACGGAAGTTCCCCGCCCGGGTCAACCGCTCCCCCTGGAGGGTTCCCACGGTGAAAAAGGCATCGCCGTCGATGGCGACGTCGAGAGGATTCCCCGTTGCGCGCATCGGTCCCGGGGAGAAATCGACGTATTCGATCGCCGGCGTGCTGTACAGGAGCGCGGCTTCCGATAACTGCCCGGTCTCGGAAACCTGGTCCTCCCCGACGAAGAACGTCATGGGGACGACGCCCTTGTCGACGGACTTGTCCTGCTTGTAGCCGGCGGACGAGGAGTTGGCCAGGTTCTGGGCGATCAGCTCGAGCTTCCGCTCGGCGTTTCGTGCCCCGGTATACGCAATGTACATTCCTTCCTGCAAGGTCAACCCTCCTTTTCGAGCACTCCGTCTTCGGCACTGCAAACGCAATGCCCGGGACAATTGAGCCGGCAACCTGCGTACTTTCGTCGTGTTCCGGCGATCCGCCCCGCTCTCATCGGTTTTCCGGGCGCCGTCGTCCCGGCATTTTCTGCTTGTCCGCCGTCACCGACCGGCAATTTTTTCCTCCTCGAGCAGGTACCGGCGGGTGCGGATGAGGAAGGCGTAGACCTCGGCCACCGCCACATACAGTTCGGGGGGGATCGGATCTCCCTCGGGAAAGCGGAACAGCGCCTCCGCGAGGATCGGGTCGTTTTCGACGGGGATCCCGTACTCCCGTGCAAGGCGAAGAATGGTGTCGCGGAGATCGCCCCCGCCCTTCGCGACGACAAGGGGCGCTCCCGCGCCGGACGGGTAGGAAAGCGCCACGGCCTTTCCCGGCTTGTCCACGGGGGTCATGCGCGCCGCTCCAGAAGAGGCAGTCCGATGTCCCTGGACATGCGCGCGGCCACCTCCGCGTCGATCCGCCCTTTCGGCATGCGGCCGACCGTCACGATGCGCACTGGAAATCCCTTGTCCCGGAGAAGCCCCCCAAGCTCCGCCGCACCGGCCGATACCGCCCGGTGCAGCCGCTCGTCCTCCATGGAGAAGGCGATGTTCCACCCGGCATCGACGGAGCGGAATCGAACCGATACCGATCCGAAATCCGGGAGGCGCAGGAAGACCCCCCAGGACGCTTCCCTTTCCCCACCCTCCCTGCGGCGATGACCGGGGAATACGATCGGAGACCGCTCTCCCGGCGTAGGCAGGAAAAACCAGAAGGGGGCGTCGCCGCGTGGTAAATCATCCGTGTGATCGGCCTCGGGTTCCGGCCTCTCCTTCCGCACCTTCGAGTCCTCCCCCCCCGTCATCCCGACCGATAAGGCCGCCGAAAGGAACCGGGTGAGAAGGATCCCGTCCCGCAAGAGCTCGGGAGACAGCGTCTGGAGATCCGGCGGATACTGGCGGAGAAGGGATTCGTTCCACCGCTCCAGCGCGGATGGCGGGAACGGTCCGCTCCCAAGCGATTCCTTTCCCATCAGCATGGGGATCCGGAGCAGGTCCCTGGGGGGCGGCGGCGACAGCTCCGTCAATTGCAGCAGGATCGGCGGGCCGGGATGCTTCACCACCGCGGTTCCCGTCGCTCCTTCCGGCAACGGACGCCCGACGGACGTCGACAGGACGTGCCGATCGATCCGGATCCGGGCTTCTCCCGCCGCGGTCGCGGACAACACCTCGAGGCGCACGGTCTGCCCCGCCGAAAGGGAAAGGGGCGGGGCTCCGGAAACCGCAGGGCGGCCTTTCGCCGCGACAACCAGCAAGGGATTCGCCGGGAGAATGGAACCCGAGGGCCTCATGCGCTGATATCGATCTTCCCCTTCGGGGCGGGGGGATTCTGCGGCGTCTCACGTCCCGGATGCTCGCGGGGATCCTTCTTCTTCGAAGGATTTTTCGTCCGCTCGTCGATGCGCAACGCCGGCGGCGGAAGTTTCCCGATCTCGCGGATTCCTTCGGCGCCCGACCGATCACTCCACACCCTTCGCACCTCCCCTCGCCTCCGCGCCGCTGCGGATCGCTTCCCGCTGGCGGGAGAAGATGTATCGGACGATCCGGTCGCGGTCGTCTTCCTCGATGTGCCGGTAATGCACTCCAATCTCGATGCCGCCCCGGGTGCCGTGGGTCTGCGGAGGCTGGGTACGGGTCACGAGGCCGAGAAAACGCACCGGCACTCCCCCCCCGTCGGGCAGATGGAGACTGACGGCGAGATGATCTCCTTCGGCAAGCGATTCGCTTACGACGAACCGGATCCCGGATCCGCTGATATTCACCCACTGGTTCGTGAAACCCAACAAGGCCTTCCGATTCTCCCCGGACAGGTACCGGATGACGGCGTCGAGCTTCTGGTCCATTCCGACGATGACCTTCAGGATCTCCTTTTCCAGCTCCTCGAGAACGTTCCGCTCGTCCTTCTGCGTGAACCGCGTGGGCGGGGTGAGATGGATGGGAGGTTTCCGGGGGGCCGACTGCCGGAACCGTTCGAGAATCGCCGATTCGTCCCCCTTCCAGACCTCGTACTCGATGCAGAGGAAATCGTCGATCCGCACGTACTCCCGCTTCGGCCGCTCCTCGGGTTCGCCGCGGAGCCGGAACAGGAGCGTGTCGGGAAATCGGACTTCCGAGATGACTGCTGCGCCGATCAGGCTGCTCTCCTCACGATCGAGGACAACGCTGACCCGGTCTCCGGCGAAAAACTCCTTGAGGGGGGATCCGTTGAGGAAGGCCGCCTCGCCGATCCCCCTTTCCATTCGACCCAGCCGGAAGGAGGCCGATCCTCCCCCAGACACCGTCGAGATCCTGACGAAGTCGTCCGGCTTAAACGAGGGCATCGCACTTCCTCGCATCCGCAGCGGGTGCGGCCGCGGGTATCGCGACCTCGATCCGGTCCCTGCCGCTTTCCTTCGCCTTGTAGAGCGCGCTGTCGGTTTTTTTCAGCAATTCCGCCCCTTCGCGCGAGACGATCGCGCTGCAATCGGCGATGCCGATGCTTACGGAGAGGGAGAATTGCATGGGGGGAGCGCCGCGAACATGCTTCTTCACCGAAGCATGGATTCTTCGCGCAAGGACCTCCGCCTGCCATGCATCCCGGTCGGGAAGAAGGACGACGAACTCGTCCCCGCCGTACCGGAACCCGTAATCGGTCTTCCGAAGGCTGGCCTGGATGATGCCGGCGACCGTGTGGAGGACCTTGTCCCCAACCTGATGGCCGAAGGAGTCGTTCACTCCCTTGAAGTTGTCGAGGTCGATCATCATGAGGGCCATGTTGCGCCCGTAGCGGAGGAACCGTTCGAACTCCCTCCCGAAGATCTCCCGGAAGGACCGGAAGTTGTACAGGCCTGTCAGGCCGTCGCGGGTCGCCATCTCGTGCACCTTCTCACGCTCCATCGTGTTGTGCAGGAAGAGGCTAAGCTGCGCGGCCACGGATCGGAGCAGGCGCTCGGTGGCATCGGCGGGTGGGCCCGGAAGGATCGCATTGAGAATCCCGAGGCAGCTCGTGCCGAAGGAAAGCACGGTTTCCCACCGGTGGAAACCGTTACCGCCGTGTCCGGACGTCGTGAAAACCGGGCTCCCCGCAGGGACGGGGAACTCCTTACGTGCCAGATTCGACCCGGACCCCGGATTTCCGGGCACGGAGAGCAGGGAGCAGGCCGCCATCGGATCGGCGAGGCCGCAGGTCCGCGATGTCGGGACCCCGGCCAGGGAGACGAGTTCCAGGCCAAGGAAAGGAGCGAACCGGCCGAGCTTGGCGCACAACCATTCGAACACGGCATCCATGTCCGGGTCCTCGTGAAGGGAGGAGGCCAGGGAAAGAAGGAAATTGAGCTCCTCGTTGACCTTGGCGAGCCGGTCCCGGTCGCCCGCCACCTGGGCGTTCAGCGTGGAGTTCTCGGAAAAGATCCCCATCTGCACCCCGACCCCTTCCAGGAGACGCAGCGTGGCGGTGGAGGGCTTGTTGAGCCCCGTGCCCCAGAAAAGCCCGTACCCGAGGAAGCGCCGCTTGATCCGGATCGGGAAGGCCACCGCATTGCACGCTCCGGTTTCGTTCTCCTCCGCGGAGACGATCCGCATCGTTTCGGGAAGGAGGCGAACGCAGATGGCCTTCCGGAACCTCCCGGGATCGCGATGGAGGAGGAGCCGACGGATCTCGGGGATCCCCGTGTCCACCTCCACCCACCGGTCTTCGCCCAGCGATACCAGGAAAGCGCCGGAATCGGCACCGACGAACCGGCGCAAGGGGCCAAGCGCCTCTCGAAGACCCTCCTCCAGCATGTGGGCGTTCCCCAGCCACTCCGCGACGCGACGCATGATGGAGACTTCCGACACTTTCCGGCGGAGCTTCACCTTCTCCGTGCGCAATTCGAGGGTTTTCTTCTCTATCCTTCCCTTGCTGTTGCGGAGGGAATCGCTGAGGTTCATGATTTTTTCGAACGCACGGCGGTTCGCGAAGGCCCGGGAGGCCGCCGAGGCCGCCTGCTCCGCCGTGTACTCTCCACTGACGATGGTGAAGACGCCGCGCTCCATGAGGGAAACGGACGCCGGGACGGTGATGTTCCGTGCGAGGACGATGATTACCGGGCGGGCCTGCGTCTCTTCGGTCTTTTTCAGGAACTGCTTCGTGCGGTGGAAGGGGAAGGAGTCCTCGATGAGCAGGACGTCGCGGGGGTCCCGCGCCAGCCGGTCGATCAAGGTCTCGGCGGCGGGATCCGATGCCACATCGACCGGGTAGGGGAACCCCGGCTTCAAGGCAAGGGACGCGGCCCTCGGAGCCCTTCCATCCTGAATCCACGCCATAACCCTGTCGCCCTTCATCGGTCCTCCCTCCGGAAATGAAAGGATAACGTGGACACTGCACCGAACATGCCAGAGCCTCGGCACACCGGGACGAGCTCAATATACGATATGATTTCGATTAGTTACGACAGGACGGCAAGGAAGCGGTCAAACCCGGAAACCTGTCGGAAGATTGACGGTCGATCGCAGGATGTCACGAATTTGGCTTCGATTTCCGCTCGAAGGAGTCCCCGTATGCGGACGTCGGACCCGTCCTCTCCGGAAGAGTCCGTTCGAACGGCACACCCTCGAACCGGATCGTGGGAGTGCGGCCGAGAGCGCCGGTCCGTTCGAGCCGCTGCGTCAGTTCGCGGACTTTTTCGCACAACTCCCGATTTTGCCTCTTGAGCCCGATCCGGTCCAGCGCGTTCCGGACGGAGATCCCGATTTCCCCCAGCTTGAAAGGCTTGACGATGTAGTCGAAGGCGCCGGACTTGATCGCGTCGAGTGCGGAGTCGAGGGAGGCGAAGCCTGTGATGATGATGACCTCCGTGTCCAGGTACCGCTCCCGGATCCGCCGGTGGACCTCCTGGCCGGACATGTCGGTCAATCGCAGGTCGAGAAGCGCCACGTCGGGGCTTTCCTCCCGCAGCGCTGCAAGCGCCGCGTTCCCGGTGTGCGTCATGCGGATGCGGTAGCCGAACGGACGGAGATACGTTGCGAGAACCTCGCAGATCGCCTCGTCGTCGTCCACGATCAGGATGGAAGGCAGGACAGGGTCGTTTCCGGGATTGGGTTGAGGCGGCATCGAATCCACACGCCTACTGCGGTGGATCCGTGAGGTCTTCCATTCCCGGTTTCCGGGACGGATTCCCCTGGAGGCGGTTCCTGCCCTCGTGGGAGATATCCACTCGATCCTTCCAGCGGGACGGTTCATCGTCCACGCCGAGGATTCCCTTCACCCGCTCTTCCCGAACCTGCTTCTGGTACGTCCGAAGCACGTTCTGCACTTGTGTGATCGAGAGGTTCATCTCTCCCCCGCTGCAATCCCTCTGCTCTACTTATCGGCAGCAGGGAGGAGAAACTTCAGCACTTGGACATTTTTATTTTTTCTTTTTAAATACGAGAAGTTACATTCAAGGCTCCGTGACGGCGAACCGGTTCCTCAGAACGATGATCTCCACCCGCCGGTTCGCCCTTCGCCCCTCCTCCGTCGAGTTGGTGGCGGCGGGGCGATGCTCCCCGTATCCCCCCGCCGAGAGACGCTCGGGCGGGAAATGCTCTTTCTCGATGAACCAGCGGACGATCCGCGACGCCCGCGCCGTGGACAACTCCCAGTTCGAGGGAAACCGGGAGGATTTGACGGGCACGGAATCGGTGTGCCCCTCGATGCGGACGAAGTTGGGGATATCGATCAGCGACAGGGCGAGTTCGTTCAGGATCCCAGCCGCCGACGGATTGATTTCCGCCTCTCCAGGGCGGAACAACCCCTCCTCGGAAAGCCGGATGATCAGCCCCCTGTCCGAAACGATCACCAGGACCTTCCCTTCCTCGGACCCCTTCACGACGTACTTGCCGATCCGGTCCTCGATGCCGCGGAAAATATCCGATTCGGTCCGTGCGACGTTGAACGACAGCGGAGTACCCAGGGATGCGGCCGGCATCTCCGCGGCAAACGGCGTCTTCCCGCTTTCGGGAAGGATCTTCGTCACCTCTCCGCCGAAAGCGCCCTGCATCGAGCCCACCAGTTTCTGCAGCTTCGCGGTGTCCGCGGTGGAGATGGCGTACATCGTGGTGAAGAATGCGAACAGGAGGGTGATGAAATCGGCGTACGATACCAGCCACCGTTCATGGTTGGCATGCTCCTCCGGCTTCTTTTTCCGCGCCATGGTCCCCCGGCCTTCCTACTTCTTCTTTTCCTTCGGCCCGACTTCCTCGATGAAGGCCTTCAATCGTTCCTCGATGATCTGGGGATGCTCCCCGGCCTGCATGGCGAGGATCCCCTCGAGGATCATCTCCTTCGTCGCGATGTCCCTCTTGTGCCGATACTTCAGCTTCCCCGAGAAGGGCAGGAAGATGAGGTTCGCGGAGCCCACGCCGTAGACGGTCGCCACGAAGGCGACGGCGATCCCTTCCCCCAGCTTCGAGGGATCGGAAAGGTTCTGCATCACCTGGATGAGCCCGAGGACGGCGCCGATGATGCCGATCGTGGGAGCGTACCCTCCGGCGGCCTCGAAGAACTTCGACGGCGTTTCCCCGGCCTCGTCGAGCTTCCCGATCTCGGTCTCGAGGATCCCCTGAAGCACCTTCGGCTCGACCCCGTCGACGACGAAGCGCAGCGCCTTCTGGAGGAACGGATCCTTGGTCGCCTTGATGTCGGCTTCCAGCGAGATGATCCCGTTCTTCCTCGCCTTGGACGCATACCGGGTGATTTCTGCGATGTACTCCCTCTCCTTCGGGGCGCCGCCCATGAAGATCTTCAATATGCCCGCCGCGGCCCCCTTGGCGGCGGAGAGCGGGAAACCGGCCATCGTCGCACCGATCGTACCCCCGAAGACGATCACGGCGGCGGTCGGCTGCAGGATC
>Ga0316628_100003608_pt1 | contig 11968 bp, 5 predicted proteins | sample OWC_Aug_M2_C1_D5_FD_207648 | JGI IMG/M metagenome (GOLD analysis project Ga0316628, IMG submission 207648) | Wetland soil microbial communities from Old Woman Creek delta, Ohio, United States - OWC_Aug_M2_C1_D5_C | ecosystem: Environmental > Terrestrial > Soil > Wetlands | place: USA: Ohio...
CGATAGGCGGCCGCGAGCGTGCCGGTGTGGATCATGACCTTGAAGCCGCGCTTGCCGATCTCGTCGGTCGAGAGCAGCGCGCCGTTGTAGAGGCGCGGCAAGTCGCCGAGCCGCGCCGTATAGGCGTCGAGATCGTCGAGGGTGCGGATGCCATCGACGAACACCAGATCGGCACCGGCCTCCCGGTAAGCGCGCGCGCGCCGCTCGACCGACTCCCAGCCCTCGGGTTCGAGCGCATCGGTGCGGGCAATGATCACCAGATCCGGATCGCGCCGCGCCTCGCAGGCCGCGCGCACCTTGGCCACCATCTCGGCGAGCGGAATCACCTGCTTGCCCAACAGGAAGCCGCAGCGCTTCGGCCACACCTGATCTTCGATGTGCAACGCCGACGCACCGGCGGCCTCGTACTCCTCGACGGTTCGGATCACGTTCAGCGGGCTGCCGTAGCCGGTGTCGGCATCACAGATGAGAGGAATCGCGACCGAGCGCGCCAGGACACGAACGTTCTCCACCATCTCGGTCATCGTCAGCAGGCCGACGTCGGGAAGTCCGCGGGCGGCAGCCGTGCCGAAGCCGGTCATGTAGAGCGCGCCGAAGCCAGCGGCCTCCGCAATCTTCGCCTGCAGCCCGTCATAGACGAACGGAGCCACGACCAGGTCCGGGCCTTCCAGACCCTGGCGCAGGCGCCTTCTCGTTACCTTCGTCTGATTCATTGTCCTCCGTGTTCTCCTTGCCAGCGTGGTGAGCTTTCTTCTTCGAGACAGGGATTAATGACCGAGATCATGATGCCTGCTGACCTGTCTCCTATCAGCCATCCAACCGTTCGGTAGACAACCATCCCGTAGGCAGGCTCGGTAACCGGCCACACCCAGGCCGAATGGAGGAACCCACCGTGGCACACATCCAGGGACAATGGGCCGACACGTACCGGAAGAAATGGACCTGGGACAAGGTCAGCTGGGGCAGCCACTCGGTGGACTGCTACCCCGGCGGATGTCCCTGGCGGGTCTACACCAAGGACGGGAAGATCGTCCGCGAGGAGCAGGCGGGCTCCCTCGCTCCGATCGAGGCGGGGATCCCCGACATGAACCCGATGGGATGCCAGAAAGGCGCGAGTTGGAGCCACTGCCACTACTCGCCCGATCGGGTCACGCAACCGCTCAAGCGTGTCGGCGAACGCGGCGAGGGTAAGTTCAAGGCCGTCTCCTGGGACGAGGCGTTGACCGACATCGCCGACGCCGTCATCGACGCGATCAAGGACCAAGGGGCGGAATCGGTCCTCACCCTGCTGACACCCGAACCCGGCGCGGCGCCGGCGCGGTTGTTCACCCAGCTGCTCGGCACGCCGATGACCGACGGCAACGCCGAGTTCCAGGACTTCAGCCCCGGCTTCCACGTCACCTGGGGTCTGTTCAATCCGGTCTCCACCATGGACGACTGGTTCCTGGCCGAGCTGACCCTGATCTGGCACGCCAACCCCGTGTACACGAACATCCACTGGTATCACTACGTCGCCGAGTCCCGCTACAACGGCGGCGAGGTCGTCACCATCGCCCCCGACTACAGCCCGTCCGCGATCCATGCCGATCTGCACCTGCCGGTGCGCATCGGCACCGACGCGGCCCTGGCGCTGGCGATGTGCAAGGTCATCATCGACGCCGACCTGTACAAGAAGCAGTTCGTCCAGGAGCAGACCGATCTACCGCTGCTCGTGATCAAGGACACGGGCCGTTTCCTGCGCGGCAACGACGTCAACGAGATGGACCGCGAGGACCAGTTCTTCTGGTGGGACACGCTGACGAGCGCCCTGGCGCCGGCTCCGCGACACACCCTGGCCACGACCGGCGTCGATCCGGCCCTCGAGGGAACTTTCAAGGTCACCCTCGCCAACGGCAGCGAGGTGGAGGTCGAGCCGGCGTTCCAGCGTCTGCGCCGTCACCTCGAGGACTACACCCCGGAGAAGGCCGCCGCCATCTGTGAGCTGCACCCCGACAACATCCGCAAGCTGGCGCGCAAGGTGGCGACGCGGCGGACCAAGATCTTCGTCGGCTGGAACTCCGGCAAGTACTACCACGGCGACCTGATGGAGCGCGCCATGGCGCTGCTGCTCGGCCTCACCGGCAACTGGGGCAAGAAGGGCACCGGAGCGCGCTCCTGGGCAGTGATGGGCTTCGACGGCAACGCCTTCATGCACCGCAAGGAGAGCGCCGGCCAGGAAGCGGCGCAGAAGCTGATTGCCAACCTGATCGGCATGCGTCGCATGCTGGCGCAGGGGGATCCGACGCTGACGCCGGAGATGATGCAGAACCGCGCCGCCGAGATGGCCTCGGAGCTCGGCGGCATGGGCAACATGATCCCGCCGGCGTTCCTCTGGTACTACCAGTACGGCTACAAGGAGCGCTGGAACAATCCCGACAACCACGACGCCTCGATGAAGCGCACCTTCGACGAGTACATCACCGAGGCGGTCGACAAGGGCTGGTGGGATGCCAGCTACTCCCAGGCCTACCGTGAGGGCGCCGAGCCGCGGGTGATCATCGAGGCCGGCGGCAATCTGCTGCGCCGCCAGCGCGGCGGCCAGAAGGTGCTGCTCGAGCACCTGTGGCCGAAGCTCAAGATGTTCGTCTCCATCGACTACCGCATCACCACCACCGGGCTGTACTCCGACTACATCCTGCCGGCGGCGCAGCACTACGAGAAGCTCGGCAACTCGATGCCGTCGGTGCATCACCTCAACCTCGTGCTCTGCGACCGCGCCGCGCCGCCGCTGGGGGAATCGCTGCCGGACGTCGAGATCGGGCTGCGCCTGCTCGAAAAGCTCGAGGAGCGCGGCAAGGCCCGCGGCTTCACCGACTACACCGACCGCAAGGGCAACCCGCGGACGCTCGTCGGCCTGGTCGAGCGCGCCACCCTCGGCGGCGCCGTCCGCGACGAGGAGAAGCGCTTCGACGAATCGGTGCGCGACCTCACCGTCTACGGCGTGCTTCCCAAGGGCACGACGCTGCAGACGCTGCGCGAGAAGGGCAGCATACGCTTCGTCGGCTGGGGCATGGTCGGGCACGGCGTCTCGCAGGCCTCCACCATCCGGCCCGACGAGGTGCACAACCCCCTGCGCTGGCACACCGAGGACAAGGTGCCCTACGACACGCTCGTCCGCCGAGCGCAGTTCTACATCGATCACGAATGGTTCCTCGAGGCCGGCGAGGAGCTGCCGACGCACAAGGAGCCGCCGCCGCAGGGCGGGCGCAACCGCCGCTTCCAGATGACCAGCGGGCACAACCGCTGGAGCATCCATTCCATGAACATGACCAACAACATCATCCTCAACACCCACCGCGGCGAGCCGTTCGTGTTCATCAACGACAAGGACGCCGCCGGCCTCGGCATCGCCAACGGCGAGCGGGTGAAGGTGCTCAACGACGTCGGCGAGATGATCATCCAGGCCAAGGTCACGCCCGCCTGCCGCCCGGGGCAGGTGATCGTCTACAACGGCTTCGAGCCCTACATGCACGAAGGTTGGTACAGCCAGGCCGACGTCGAGCCCGGGCACGTCAAGCACCTCGGCCTGGTCGGCAACTACGGGCACTTGAAGTACCGCATGTTCTCCTGGCAGCCGATCCCGGCCGACCGGGCGGTGCGGGTGGACGTGCAGAAGCTGAAATGAATCGGGGCACGGTATGCCGTGCCACCAACGCGGACAAGAAGAGAGGGACATCATGGGAACGATCACGGCATCGAAGCGACAACTGGCCTGGGTCTTCGACCTCAACAAGTGCATCGGCTGTCAAACCTGCTCGGTGGCCTGCAAGGTGCTCTGGCCGCAGGAGGACCCGGGCACGGAGCAGATGTGGTGGATGACCGTGAACACCCAGCCCGGCCGCGGCACGCCGCGTGACTGGGAGACCATGGGCGGCGGCTACGACGCGGCCGGCAAGCTCCAGCTCGGCAAGATCGCCACCGAAGAGGAGATCGGCGGCGGCTGGAACTTCAACTACGACGAGGTGCTACGCGGCGGTCACGGCCGCAGCGCTCACCTGCAGAAGATCTCCGGCAGCAAGAGCTGGGGCATGAACTGGGACGAGGACGAGGGCGGCGGCGAGTTCCCCAACGCCTACTTCTTCTACCTTCCGAGACTGTGCAACCACTGCACCCAGCCCGCCTGCCTGGAGTCCTGCCCCAACGACGCCCTCTTCAAGCGCGAGGAAGACGGCCTTGTCCTGCGCGACGAGGACAAGTGCAAGGGGGCGCAACAGTGCCGGCGCGCCTGCCCGTACAAGAAGATCTACTTCAACAAGATGCGCAACGTCAGCCAGCACTGCATCGGCTGCTTCCCGCGCATCGAGCAGGGCGTCGCGCCGGCCTGTGTACGCCAGTGCCCGGGCCGCGCGGCCTTCATCGGCTTCCTCGACGACGAAGGTTGCGCCGTCCACAAGCTGGTCGAGAAGTGGAAGGTGGCGCTGCCGCTCCATCCCGAGTTCGGCACTCACCCGAACGTCTACTACGTGCCGCCGCTGTCGCCGGCGCCACTGCAGCCGGACGGCAGCTTCGACGAGAGCGGTCACCGGATTCCGCCCTCCTATCTCGAGTCGCTCTTCGGCCCGCCGGTGCACGGCGCGCTCGATGCTCTCCGGGCCGAGCTCGACAAGAAACGGCGCGGGCAGGCTTCGGAGGTCATGGACGCGCTCATCCTCTACCGCTGGAAGGACGCGTTGGGGCACCTCGACCGCGATCCGGCGACGATCGTGTGGTGAAGAAGTGATTCACTGAATCACTGAGTCACTGAGTCATTGCTCCTTCAACCAATGATTCACTGATTCAGTGATTCACTGATTCAGTTACAATGGCTGACTGGGCCGACCGCTATCGACAGAAGTGGACCTGGGACAAGATCGCCTGGGGTAGCCACTGCGTCGACTGTTACCCCAGCAACTGTCCGCATCGCGTCTACGTACGCAACGGGCGCGTCATGCGCGAGGAGGCGGCCGGCGACTTCACGCCGATCGAGCCCGGCGTTCCCGACATGAACCCGGCCGGGTGCCAAAAAGGCGCTTCTTGGAGCCAGATGCTCACCGGCGCCGAGCGTGTTCTGCATCCGCTGCGTCGGGTCGGCGAACGCGGCGCGGGTCGCTGGCAGCAGATTTCCTGGGACGAGGCGCTGACGGAGATCGCCGACGCGATGCTCGACGCGATCCAGGAGGCGGGCCCGCAGTCGATCGTGCGCATCGGGACGCCCGGTGAGGGCGGCACGCAGAGCATGATCCTCGCCGGCGGTGTCTTCAACCGGCTCGGCGTCACGTCGACCGACGTGCAATCCGAGATCAACGACTTCAATCCCGGCCTGTACGCCACCTTCGGCCGCTTCGATCCGGTGGCCAGCAACGACGATTGGTTCCACTCCGAGCTCCTGCTGATCTGGGCCAACAACCCGGTCTACAGCGCGATCCCGTTCTACCACTACGTCGCCGAGGCCCGGTACAACGGAGCCGAAGTCGTGACCATTGCCCCCGACTACAGCCCGTCGGCCATTCACGGTGACTACTTCGTCCCGGTTCGCATCGGCTCGGACGCCGCGCTCGCGTTGTCGATGTGCCGTGTCATCATCGACGAGCAGCTCGTCAACGAGGCGTTCGTTCGGGAGCAGACCGATTTGTCATTCCTGGTGAGGACCGACACCGGCAAGTTCCTGCGCCAGTGCGATCTTCAGGAGGGCGGCTCCGACGCGGTCTTCTACTTCTTCGATGCACGGCGCGGTTGCATTGCCGAGGCGCCGCGCACGTTGCAGCTCGGAGAGCTCGTCCCCGCGCTGGCAGGCCGCTACCACGCCACGCTCGCCGGCGGCGCGAGCGTCGAGGTCGAGCCCGCCTTCGTCCGCTTGCGGCGCCGCCTCGCAGACTACGCCCCCGAGGACGCCTCGGCGCTGTGCGGCGTGCATCCCGACACGATTCGCACTCTCGCCCGCAAGGCGGCGCGGCGCCGAACGCAGATCCTTCTCGGTTGGACCACGGGCAAGTCGTACCACGGGGATCTGATGGAACGCGCGATGTGCCTGCTGCTCGCGCTCACCGGCAACTGGGGCAAACAGGGCGCCGGCATTCGGAGCTGGGCGGTGGGAATGTTCGACGGCCCGTTCCTCCTGGGGACCAAGCCCGCGCCGGGGCAGGAGGTCACGCGGCAGATGGTCGCCGGCCAACGCGCCATGATCGAGGCCATGTTGGCGCAGGATCCGACGCTGACCGAAGAGATCGTGATCGCCGAGATGAGCTACAGCGGCGTCCTGCCGCTCCACGCCGTGCCGTCGGCCTTCTTCTGGTATCATCACTGCGGCTATCGAGCCCGGTGGAACGATGGCGGCTGGAACGACGCTTCGATGAAGCGCCCGTTCGACGACTACGTTCGCGAGGGCATCGACAAGGGTTGGTGGCCGGACAGCGCGCAGGCGCAAACCCCGCCGCGGGTGTTGTTCGAGATCGGCGGCAACCTGCTGCGCCGCCAGCGCGGCGGCCAAGGCATGCTGCTGGAGCACCTCTGGCCCAAGCTGCGCCTGATCGTATCGATGGACTGGCGTATGTCGACGACGGGCAGGCACTCGGACATCGTGCTGCCGGCGGCGCAGCACTACGAGAAGCCGAACTTCCCGTACACCACGCCGGACGTGATGAACCTCACGCTCTCCGACCGTGCGGTGGATCCTCCCGGGGAGGCGCGGTCGGAATGGCAGTTCACCCTGATGCTCGCCAAGACAATCGCCGAGCGCGCCAAGGCGCGCGGCCTGGTCGAGATCACGGCGGGGAACGGCGGATCGGTGCGGCTCGACACGCTGTACGAGGACATCTCCTTCAACGGGGCTCTCGCCGACGATGACGCGGTCATCGACGAAATGGTGCGTGACTCCGCGGTGATGGGAACCATCCCGGCAGACACGACGCTCGCGACGTTGCGCGAGAAGGGATGGGTGCGGTTCACCGGCTGGGGGCGCTCGCCGATGGCGCTGGCGCAGGCGTCGGATCTGCGGCCCGACGCGACGCATTCTCCTTTCCGCTGGCAGACCGAAAAGAAGGAGCCGTTTCCGACGCTCACCCGGCGCGCGCAGTTCTACATCGATCACGAGTGGTTCCTGGAAGCCGGCGAAGAGCTGCCGGTGCACAAGGAGGCCCCGGCGCAGGGCGGCAACTACCCGTTCCAGATCACCAGCGGGCATCCGCGCTGGAGCGTAAACTCGATGAACAGCACCAGCCGCACGATCCTCAACACCGTGCGCGGCGAGCCGGTCGCGCACATCAACGATCGCGACGCGGCCGCGCGCGGAATCGTCAATGGCGAGCCGATGCGGGTCTTCAACGACGTAGGCACCGTCATCGTGCAGGCGCGAGTCACTCCGGCGGTCCAACCGGGGCAGCTCGTCATGTACAACGGCTTCGAGCCGTATCAGTTCGAGGGCTGGCAGGACTTCTCGAACCTCGAACCCGGCATGGTCAAGTGGCTGCACCTGGCCGGCGGCTACGGACACCTCCGCTATCGAGCCTTGCACTGGCAGCCCGTACCGATCGACCGCGCCGTGCGTGTCGATGTCGCGCCGGTGAGTGGCACGTAGGCGCCGGAATCGGGACGCCCGAGCCCCTAGCCGCGCTTTTGGAGTGCGCAACCGAAGGGAGACCCACGATGACACCGATTCAGGGCAAATGGGCTGACAGCTATCGGAAGAAATGGACCTGGGACAAGGTCACCTGGGGCAGCCACTCGGTCGACTGCTACCCCGGCGGCTGTCCCTGGCGGGTCTACAGCAAGGACGGCAAGGTGGTCCGCGAGGAGCAGGCGAGCGTCTTCACGCCGATCGAAGCCGGCATCCCCGACATGAACCCCATGGGCTGCCAGAAGGGCGCCTGCTGGAGCGACTTGCTCGACGCGCCGGATCGCATCACGCAACCGATGAAGCGTGTCGGCGAACGCGGCGAGGGCAAGTTCAAGCCGGTCTCGTGGGACGAGGCGCTCGACGACATCGCCGATGCGATGCTCGACGCGATCAAAGACCAGGGCCCCGAGTCGGTCATCACCCTCATGACGCCGGAGTTCGCCGCCAGCGGCGCGCGGCTCTTCAGTGATGCCCTGGGAACGCCCACCACCGACGGCAACGCCGAGTTCCAGGACTTCAGCCCCGGCTTCCATCTCACCTTCGGGCTGTTCAATCCGGTCTCCACGATGGACGACTGGTTCCTCGCCGACCTCACCCTCATCTGGCACGCCAACCCGGTGTACACCAACATCCACTGGTACCACTACGTTGCCGAGTCTCGTTACAACGGCGGCGAGGTCGTCACCATCGCCCCCGACTACAGCCCGTCGGCCATCCACGCCGACTATCACCTGCCCGTCCGCATCGGCACCGACGCCGCGCTGGCGCTGGCGATGTGCAAGGTCATCATCGACGCCGACCTGTACAACAAGCAGTTCGTGCAGGAGCAGACCGATCTGCCGCTGCTGGTCCGCAAGGACACCGGCCGCTTCCTGCGCGGCAACGACCTCGCCGACGACGATCGCGAGGATCAGTTCTTCTGGGCCGACGAGCATTCGCGCGTCGTCACCCCGGCCCCACGCCACACCCTGGCCTCCGTTGGTGCCAGCCCGGCGCTCGACGGCACCTACTCCGTGATGCTCAAGGACGGCACCATGGTCGAGGTCGAACCGGTCTTCCAGTGCCTGCGGCGACACCTCGAGAATTACACGCCGGAGAAGGCGGGGAAGATCTGCGAGCTCCATCCCGACAACATCCGCAAGCTCGCTCGCAAGGTGGCCACGCGCAAGACCAAGATCTTCATCGGCTGGAACTCCGGCAAGTACTATCACGGCGACCTGATGGAGCGCTCGATGGCGCTGCTCCTCGGCCTCACCGGCAACTGGGGCAAGAAGGGCACCGGCGCCCGCTCCTGGGCCGCCGGCGGCTGGGACGGCATGGCCTTCATGTCGGAGAAGGGCGTGCCGGGGCAGGACGCCGCCCGCATGGCGCATCAAACGCGCACCCTCATGCGCCGTATGCTCACCATGGACGATCCCACCCGCACGCTGGAGATGATCACCAATCACGTCTCCGCCATGAACCCCGAGCTCGGCGGCTTCGGCGCCATGATCCCGCCGGCCTTCCTCTGGTACTACCAGTACGGCTACAAAGAGCGCTGGAACAATCCCGACAACAACGACCCGTCGATGAAACGCAGCTTCGACGAGTACGTCAACGAGGCAATCGACAAAGGCTGGTTCGGCCCCCACTGCTCGGAGGCCTACAAGGAGGTCGAGCCGCGGGTGCTGTTCGAGTCGGGCGGCAACATGCTGCGCCGCCAGCGCGGCGGACAGAAGCTGCTGCTCGAGAAGCTGTGGCCCAAGCTGAAAATGATCGTGTCGGTCGACTTCCGCCTCAACACCACCGGCATGTACTCCGACTACGTCCTGCCGGCCGCCCAGCACTACGAGAAGCTGGGCCAGAGCATGCCGTCGGTGCACCACCTCAACTGGGTGCTCACCGATCGCGCCACGCCGCCTCCGGGACAGGCGCTCTCCGAGCACGACATCGGCATCATGATCCTGGAGGCCATCGAGCGGAGGGCCGCCGCACGCGGGATGAAGGGGTTCACCGATCGCAAGGGCACCTACCGCTCGTTGGAGGCGATCGTTTCCAAGTACACCCTCAACGGCGAGATGCGGGACGAGGAGCGCTTCTACGACGAGGCCGTCCGCGACAACGCCGTCTACGGCATCCTGCCCGAGGGCACGACGCTGCAAACGCTGCGCGAGAAAGGATACGTGCGCTGGACCGGCTGGGGCCTGGCCGGCCACGGCGAGGCGCAGGGCTCGACCATCAAGCCGGACGAGGTGCACAACCCGTTGCGCTGGCACACCGAGGACAAAGTACCGTATGCCACGCTCGTGCGGCGGGCGCAGTTCTACATCGATCACGACTGGTTCCTCGAGGCCGGTGAGGAGCTGCCCACCCACAAGGACACCCCCGGACACGGCGGCCCGAAGCGGCGCTTCCAGATGACCAGCGGGCACAACCGCTGGTCGATCCACTCGATGAACATGACCAACCGCCACCTGCTCAACACGCATCGCGGCGAGCCGTTCGTGTTCCTCAACGACAAGGACGCGGCCAGCCTCGGCATCGCCAACGGGGATCAGGTCAAGCTCGTCAGCGACGTCGGCGAGTGCATCATTCAGGCGAAGATCACCCCCGCCTGCCGGCCAGGCCAGGTGATCGTCTACAATGGCTTCGAGCCGTTCATGCACAAGAACTGGTACGGCCAGTCCGACATCGAGCCCGGCCACGTGAAGCATCTCGGCTTCGCCGCCGGCTACGGGCATCTGACGTACCGGCCGACCGCATGGCAGCCGATCCCGGCCGACCGAGCGGTGCGGGTGGACGTGGAGAAGGTTGCTTGAGTACAGCCGCCAACCAGTCGCAGCGGATCGGGGACACACCCGATCCGCTGGCGCGGGCGGTGCTCTCCGGTCACTACCGCGAGGACGCCCGATATCCGGCCGCCATCGTCAACGTCACCAACCGGTGCAACCTTTCCTGCCAACACTGCTTCGTCTACCGCGACGGCAATCCCAACCAGGCGCCGATCTCGGTTCACGACGAGCCCAGCGACCAGACCATCCTGGAAACGCTCGCCGCGCTGCGCGATCGCCACGGCATCCGCTCGATGCTGTGGATGGGCGGCGAGCCGTTGCTCAAGCGCGCGTTGCTGGCCAAAGGCGTCTGTCTCTTCGAGCACAACACGATCACCACCAACGGCACCGTCCCCCTGGTCGACTTCGGGCCGGACGTTCTGTACGTCGTCAGCCTCGACGGGCCGGAGGATCTCAACGACGCCATTCGCGGGAGCGGCACCTACCGCAAGGTGATGCGCAACCTCTCCCGCCTGCCCGGCGATTTTTCCTCTCCGGTCCAGGCGCAGTGCTGCGTGACGCGGCGCAACCAGCACCGCCTACAAGAGCTGATCGAGGCCGTGCGGCAGACACGTGCCGGCTGGATGACCTTCTCCTTTTACGTACCGCGTGCCGACGAGCATGGGACCGACGCCTGGGACACCAACGAGGAGCGCGCCGGCGCTGTCGCGGAGGTGTTTCGTCTCAAGAAGCTCTATCCCGCCTTCGTGCGCAACTCGGCCGCCAGCCTCACCTTGATGCTGCCCCCGCACGCCGAGCGCGTCACGGCGGACTGTCCTGCGCGCAACCACATCCTGCCCCTGTATCTCGACGGCGATCGTTTCGTCACGCCGTTCTGCTGTTACGGCAACGACGTCGACTGCAACCGCTGCGGCGCCTGGGCCGTCTTCCATCTGGCCGCGCGGATGAGTCCGGAGAACACGTAGCCAAAAGCGAAGAGTGGAAAGTGAAAAGCCGGAGAGACCAGAGGCCGTAGCCACCGGGTTCCCTCTCCTTACCAAGGAGAGGGTCAGGGTGAGGTTGCTTTCAGCTTTTCGCTTCAGAGCCGTACTCGCCCCGGCCCCACATCGAGCGCCCGCCGCACCGCGGGCGAAGCGGTCACGGCGGGAAACGGGATCGGTGGCTCCTGCGGCGGCTGGTGCGCCTGCACCGCCAGATGCCACCAGCCGACGTCGTGCCAGGCGCCCAGCTTGAACCCGACGGCGCGATAGACCCCGACCGGCCAAAAGCCGAACGACTCGTGCAAGCCGACGCTGCCGGCGTTCGGCAGCGTGATCCCGCCATAGGCGTTGTAGAAGCCCTGCAAGCGTACGATCTCCAGCAGCGACGTGTAGAGCGCGCTGCCGACGCCTCGCCGATGGGCGTCGGCATGGATGTAGACCGAGACGTCGGCCGACCACTGATACGCGGCGCGACTCCTGTGCTGGCTGGCGTACGCGTAACCAATCACCGCAGCGTCACGCTCGCACACCAGCCACGGCCAGCACTGCAAGGTCTCGCGGATCCGCCGCCGCATCTCGTCCTCCGA
>Ga0316628_100003609_pt1 | contig 11966 bp, 11 predicted proteins | sample OWC_Aug_M2_C1_D5_FD_207648 | JGI IMG/M metagenome (GOLD analysis project Ga0316628, IMG submission 207648) | Wetland soil microbial communities from Old Woman Creek delta, Ohio, United States - OWC_Aug_M2_C1_D5_C | ecosystem: Environmental > Terrestrial > Soil > Wetlands | place: USA: Ohio...
GAACCTCGAGACCCGCCTGAAGGAGTACATCGTCTCGCCGCGCGTCACGGTGACCGTGGAGGAGAGCCAGCCGAACGCGGTCTCCGTCCTCGGCGAGGTGTCGCACCCCGGGATCTACACCATGGATACGTCGTCCGGCGTGCTCTCCGCGCTCGCGGCCGCTGGCGGCTTTACCTCTTTCGCGAGCCGCGACTCCATCTTCGTGGTGCGCAACAACCCACGTCCGGTTCGCGTCCGCTTCACGTTCGCATCGCTGATACAGGCGGACAGTCCGGCAGCGGCCTTCCACCTACGGCGGGGTGACGTCGTCGTGGTCGAGTGAGCGCGCTCGATGTGGGCGCCGATTGTCCTCGCGGCGGCGTTCAGCGGCACCTTTCTGCTCTCCGACCGTACCGAGTTCAGGCTGCGAGACCCCGGCACGGACCCGACCCAGGCGTCGCTCGACCTCGAGTCGACCATCGACGCCGAGATGGCCATGGATTGGCGCCGCGAGAGCCTCAGGTTGAGCTACGAGCCGCGGTTCACCCTCTGGGACATGAACGTGAGCATGATCCAGGGCACGGTCTTCAACAGCGGATCGCTCCACGCCGAGTGGCGGCCCGGCCTCGCCCACCTGTCGCTCGACCAGACGGCGGGCTACGGCGGCATGAACCTCGCGTCGGTCGCGCTGGTGTCGGCTCCGGGCGCGACTCCCACGGCGCCGCCGTTGATCAACGTCGTGCCGGTCTCCCGCGTGCTCAACTACGCCGCGTCCTCGACCACGCTGTCCGCGCGCGCCGATCTGCGCCGCTGGACGCTCGGATCCACCGTCACGTTCCAGCTCTCGGGAGGCGCCGACGCGGAGGCTCAGACGTACCTGCCGTTCCAGTATGGGCCGGTCGGGGAGATTCGCGCTGACTACGCTGCCTCGCACGTCGCGCACCTGATCACGGTCGCTTCCGCGCAGAACAACGCCTTCTCGTTCGGCCCGGAGACGACGCTCGCCGGCGGCGAGGAGCGCTGGCACCACGACTGGAGCCGCTACACGCAAACGCAATTTTCTCTTGGCGCGAGCGCGGGGCGCGTGCGTGCGGGGCCTGCTGCGCCGAGCGAAGACAGCGCATACCCGGTGGCCGAGGCGACGGTGGAGCACCGGCGGGGTTTCGGTCAGGAACGTTTCCGCCTCCTCGCGACCGCGCGCGTCTCGCCCATGGTCAACCCGCTGCTCGGGACCATCGACGAGCGGCTCCAGGGCACGCTGGGCGTGACGTGGACCCATCGCAAGCTCGCGTTGGCGGGTCTCCTGGCGGCCCAACAAACTCTGCCGCCCGACGCAAGCGATGCGATCCAGCTCTTCACGGCCGAGGCGCGCGCCACTTACGAGGCCTACCCCAGCCTTTCGTTCGACGGCGGCGTGCGGGGCATGGTGCAGAACGCCATGCAGCCGATGGCGGGCAGTCCGCCGATCGAGGCCACGTTCTTGCAGGCAATCGTCTTCGTCGGCGTGACCATCCGTGCCCCGGTGGCCCGCTTCTGAGGAAAGAAGGAGGACGACCGCATGCTCTCCGGTTGGGATGACTCGCAGTGGGAGCGGATCTGGATGCGCGCGCAGGCCCGATCTTGGCGGACCCTCGCCGTGGTGCCCGGAGATCGGGGAGTCTCCCTCCCCAGTTTCGACATCGCGACGTTCCTCATGGGGGTGGGGGCTCACCTCGGGGACACCATCGGCCTCGCCGATTTCCGGGACGTGAGGCTCGCCCATGCGGGCGCATTCCTCGAGGTGGCGGCGTGGCACGTCGACGCAGGCGAGCGCTTGGTCTTCGCGACGCGATCGATCGCCGAGAACGTCGCCACCGTGCGCTTCGCCCAGGCTGCGGATTGCGCCATTCTGTGCGTCGCGCTCGGCGAGACCACGCTCGCGTCGGCGCGGGAGACGGTCGAGCAGATCGGCCGCGAACGCTTCCTAGGGACCATCCTCGTCCGGCCGACCACGGTGGTCCCTTCGAAGGACGAGAGCCTTTCGGTGCGTGGCGATTTCGAGCTGGTGCGGCCGTGAGTGCCACGGTCGGCGCCGCGTCGCCGCCAATCGAGGTGACCCGGGGCCCCATCGCCTCTCGCGCGAGTCGCGCCGGCTCCGGCGGCGCCATCGGTGCGGCGCTCGCGTCGCGTGCGGCTCAGCGCGCACCGGCTCAGCGCGGATAGAGCGCGTCGACCGCGTCGGCCCAGAGGCGATTCATCGAGGTGACCCCGCGATCGTTCGGGTGCAAGCCGTCGCGCAGCTCGTCCGGGTGCGCGAGGAACCACGCGTAGAGGTCGGGGCCGTGGGGGAGGCCGCGCAGGTCGCGCAGCTCCTCGATGACGCGGTTGAAGTCCGGGATGTTCGCGTGCTGGCCATCGTTGGAGTACGGGATCGTGGCGAGGATGGGCACGCGGTGCGCGTCCTCTAGCCGATCGAGGATGGTCACGAGGTTGTGGCGGAACCGGGTCGTGTCGCGCTCGTTCCCTGCCGTGTCGTTGCTGCCGTAGCCGATCGCCCAGAAGCGCGCGTCGGGGTTGCGGGCGATCCAGTCGTCGACTCGCGCTGCGCCGTCACCGCTCTGGGTGCCGCCGATGCCACCGTTCACGACCGCAGGGAAGTACTTTGCGTGCCGCGAGTGGACGATGGACGCGAACCGGGCCGCGCCCCGTGCCGCGCGGCCGAAGGCGGTCGCCGTGATGCTGTCGCCCATGAAGAACCACGTGTCGGCCTCGCCCGCCGAGGCGTCGTGGATGGCGACCTCGTCGATCTGGACTCCGTTGGGGCTGACGTCCGGCGCGCCGGTGACGACGAAGCGCACCCAGCGCTGCCCCATGAAGGGCACGGCGTGCACCTGCCCGTGCGTGACGACGTGGGGGATGTCGACGACGGTCGTCCAGGTGCCGCCGGCTCCATCCTTCGAGTTGGCCGACGTCTCGATGCGGTACGACCCAGGGCTCCCGTAATCCGTCTCCTCGTAGTCGAAGCTGCCGGAGGCGCTCCACGCGAGCAGCAGGCGCGTCGGTCCTACGCCGACGTCGATCGCGAGCCACGCCGGATCGCCGGGCGTGGGGTGGCCCGCGGCCCAGGCGGTGTTGGTGTCGCCGTCGAAGGCGTAGCGGGGCTCGGAGAACCGCGCGTGGCTCCGGCCGACGGCCGTCTTGCCGCGCGAGAGCATCGGGCTCGGTGCGAAGAACGACGGACTAACCACGGGCGGCGGCTCCGGCTCCTCGACGAGCGACGTGATGGTGGAAGTCTGCTGCGACGGTGTCTCGCGAAAGCGCACGCACGCCGTGGCGGCGCCAGCCAACAGGACCAGGGTCAGCCGCTTGCTCATGGCTCACCCTCCGGCCGGCGCGGCCGCAGGCGCGAGCCGGTCCTTCAAGCGCAAGAAATGCTTCTCGAAGAGCTCGTAGCTGGCGACTGCGATGAGCAACGACAGCGCGCTGCCGCCCGCTCCCTGGATGAGCATCGCGCCTAGATGCGATCCCACACGCCGCGTCAGCGCGCCCTCGGTCTTCCAGTCGACCATCGCGAAGGCGACCAGGCCGTGGAACACGTACAGGCCGTAGCTGTACTTGCCGAAGAAACGCAGGACTGGACTCCCGAAGAAGCGGCCGAGCAGGCTCGTCCGCGCCGCCGCGACGCTCAGGACGAGCAGCGCGCCGAAGGTCAGCGCGACGAACGTCACGCGAAGGGCGAGCACGACGTCGCGCAGCGCGCCATGGGTTTGCGTGCCCGCGGCCGAACTGAGAAAGACGAGCCCAGCCGCCACCACGAGCGCGGGCCTCGACCACCGCGCGACGCGCTCCATCCCGGCGCGTCGCGTGAGCTCGGCCAGCAGCCCGCCGGCGCACAGCGCGTCGAGGCGGAGCGGCGTGAGGACCTCGAGCTCGATGTAGCTCGCCCCGCGGAAGGCGAGTGCGCACCGCAGGCCAAGCGCGGTCAAGATGAGCGCGACGCAAACCCGGACGAATAGCTTCGGCGGGCAAATCAGGACGACCAGGGGCCAGAAGAGGTAGAAGTGCTCCTCCACCGCGAGCGACCAGAAGTGGGTGACGTACGGTAGCGCCACCCAGTCGTTATGCGCGGCCACGTAGAAGTTGACCCCGTAGGGCCACAGCCACCGCTGGTGGCTCGCGGACTCGGCGAGCCCACCCGGGTACGGCAGCGGCAGGGCCGGGAGCACGACGAAGAGCAAGAGGAGCACGCCGTAGTACAGCGGGAAGATGCGCAGCGTTCGGCGGACGTAGAAGTTGCGGAAGTAGCGCGCCGACGACTTTGCGTCGATCAGGATGCCCGTGATGAGGAAGCCCGACAGGACGAAGAAGAGATCGACTCCCCAGCTGCCGTAGCTCGCGACCTTGGCGATGGCGCGCTCGAGCGTGCCCTGCGCCGTCGAGCTGTTGAGGAAGTGCAAGGCCATCACCATGAGGATGGCGAGGCCGCGCACGCCGTCGAGGGCCGCGAGGTGCACGCGCTGCGAGCGAGCCGCCGCGTTCATCGCAGCCACCCGTCGGACCACGCGTTGCATGGCCTGGAGGCGCGTGCTTCACTGTCCACCAAGGGCACATGCTGCACAAGCTGCTCTTCCTCTCGATCCTCGTTGCGGATATCGCGATACCGATCTGGGCCTCGCGCCACCCGGACGCGCACGAGGCGCTCAAGAAGGCGCTGGTCGGCGTGATCCTCTTCAACGTCTGCTACCTCGTCGCGCTGTTCTTCTTCGGGGTGTGAGCTCACGGGATCACCTCTCTCGCCTGCACCGGTACGTGGACGGCGCGCCGCGCGCGCGCGTCGCTCCACGCGCCCGTCTCGACGGCAAGCTTGGCCGCGATCGCGAGCGAAGGCGCGACCGTGAAGACGCTCACCCACGTCCCCAGGCCCATGTCGCCGTAGCAGTGGACGAAATAGACGACGATCGGTAGAAGCGTGCCGAGCGCGATCGCCTGGGTGGACAGGTCCTTCGCATGGGCGTGCGCGCGCACCGCGAAGAAGACACCGATCGCGAACACCGTCCAGAGCGCGGTGAAGCCGACGATGCCGCCGTACGTCCATAGCCCGAGGATGCTGTTGTGAGGGACGTATGGCTCGAGCGGGTAGGCGGTCGTGACGTCGGGGAGCACGATGTGCTGGATGTAACCGTGTCCGTAGCCCGTACCGAGCAGAGGACTCTGATGAAACGTGTACAGTAGGTCGGTGTTCTCCATGTCGCGCCATGCGGTCGATGAGTCCGAGCTCGAATCGATGACCGAACGGAGGACCCGGACCGGACGGAACACCCCGCTCGTCGAGCTCCAGCCGACGACGGCGTAAGGGACCATGATCGGCGCGATGATGACGAGCGCGCGCTTCACACCGCGCTTGAAGCGGCTCCGCGGCGTGAGGCTGAACACGACGAGCAACCCCACGATGACCTCCACCCAAGCGAGGCGCCGGTTGTTGGCGATCATGCCCGCGACAAGGAGCGGAAGCGTCGTCGCGGCGAGGACGATGCGCTTCTTGTCCTGCCGTTGCATGATCAGGAGAACCACCAGGCAGGCGGCGTCAGCGAACAGCATCGAGTCGGCGTGGATCGTCGCGTACGAGAGAGAGGGCTCCCCCGGCGGAGGCGCGACGGTGGCCGCCACGTAGAGCGCCACGCCCGCCTTCACGCACGCCGTGGCGATGATGACCTTGCCGAACGCGACGTAGTCTCGTGGACCACGGAACGCGTAGAGGGCGAGTAGACAGACCACGGGCAGGTAGATGATTCGCTCCACTTGCCACAGCGAGCTCGCGAAATCGGCGCCGCCGCGCAAGAGGCCGTAGACCTCCATCCAAGCCACGCCGCCGATCATCACCAGGACGAACGTCCGCAAGGGCCAGGCGCCCACGGTCTTGGGCGTGTCGATGCGCGAGCCCGTGATCTCGCGTGCAGCCACGACGATCCCGAGGTAGACCAGGAACAGATCCAGCGCGGAGAAGAACAGCGCGTGGTACGGCAGCGTGATGTTCAAGTGGGCGAGCATCAGCGCGCCCACGGTGTATAGCGGCGACTTCCACAACCCTTCGGCGGGCAGCTCGGGCGGGTCCTCGAGCGTGAGCGCGAGGAACGTGATCACCAGGAGCGGCCACCGGAGTGGCAGCTTCCAGGTTGCGTACAGGGCAGCGAAGATCAGCGCGGGCGCGACCGCGAGTCCGATGTGGCCGTCACCAGCAACCACCGCAAGGACGCTGGCGACGAAGAGCAAGAAGCCGAACACGATCAGCCCCGTGGCTTTCATCGTGACCTCGCATGAGCGAGCACGAGGTAGAGCACGCAGGACGACACGCCGCCGAGCGACGGCACGTGGAAGCGCGAGGCCGACTGCGCCTCGCCGCGCATCACGTCGCGCCGTGCGGTGGGAGCCGAGGGACCTCGACCTCGCCCAGGATGGGCTTGTCGAGGAGGCGTTCGAGCTGCCAAGGTTCGACGAGGCGCCCAGATCGCAGATCGGCCACCACGGCGAGCACCACCGACGCGAGCAGGGCGCTGACGATCGCGGCCAGGAGGTCGAGCGCCATCTTGGGCTTGGTCGGGTGCTTCGGGACGTGAGCCGGCGTGACTACGCTGTAACGGTATTTGAACGCGGCCTGGGCGGTGTCGTAGTCGATCTGCGCGGCTTGGATCTTCGCTCGCAGGCCCGAGTACTTTTCCATCGCGTCGCGGAGCTGCCCCCGCGCGTAGACCATGTTCGGGTCACGCTCCTCACGAAGCTCGGCTTCGAGCTGGGCCGTGTCGCTGCTGGCGCTCGCCGGCTCGCCCAGGAACGATGGAGCCGACCGCACGCCGCCGCCGGCCTCCGGGTCCACGTGCCTGCGAGCGAGCTCGTCGCGCTCACCCTCGAGCGCCGAGATCTGCGACCGCAGGAGCTTCACCTGCGGCGACTCTGACGACATGGACGCGATCGCTTGCTTCAGGTCGACGACCGCGGGGTGGCTCTCGGTGTAGATGGCCTGATCGTCGGCGAGTCGTGCCTGCAGATCGGCGAGTCGCCGGTGGCGAAATTCCTCGAGATCGTTGAGTGTGCGCTTCTTCGCCTCGATCTTGATCTGGATCTGCGCCACGCGTGGATCGAGCCCATCCCGGGCTGGCAGGGGCCTCGGCCGCGGTGGCGGCAGGACGAGCCGCGGGGGTGCGCCGTGAGCGTCCGGTGTCGCGCTCGGTTTGGGCTCCTCGCCCCTGACCTTGTTGACCGACGTCACCGCTTCGTCCACGTCGTCCTTGGAGGCACCGGCGTAGCTGGTCAAGATCGCGATGGACTCCGCGAGCGCCGTGATCTCCTGCGCGTGGCGCGACTCGAGGTAGTTCTGCTGGGCCGTATCCACGATCCGGCACGCCATCTGCGCGTCGGGCCAGTCGATGGAGATGGACACCGTCGCGCCGTCGGTGTTCGTCCAGACCTTCAATTTCTTCTCGAGGACCTCGACCATCGCATCGATGTGGTCTTGCTCCGACTCGGGCCGCGACGAGAACCACGCCATGACGGCGTCACGGGCCCGCTCCGCGGGAGCGCGGTGGTCGTGCGAGTAGCGCACGAGGTCGTGCTGCTCGATGATGGCGACGAGGTTGTCGCGCCGGAGGATCGTCTCGGCGGCCGTACGCGTGGGCGCCTCGGCGCCGGGCGAGTCGCCGCTCACCTTCAGCGCGGCGTTCGTGTGCGCGAGGACTTTTGCGTCGGCGTGATAGCTCTTCGGCAGCGAGAGGATCACAACGGTCGAGGCGGCGACGATCGCAGCGAACACGACGGTCATGAGGACCTTGTGCCGCCGCACCGCGCCGGTCACGAACGCTACGTACTCACCTGCGCGCCTGCGCTCGAACAACTCGTCTCTGCGAGCTTCCACCTCGTCCATCGGTCCATCTCCACATCCGTCAGGTGTCCGCGAAGCACGAGCCGTTCCAAGTCGCTCTCGGCTCCGTTCGGCTGTCGTGTCGTCCGCCCACGATCAAGTTGCGGCGGTTCCGCGCCTTCTGCGCTCACTCGCCGGCAAGCGGTGCATCGGTCTGCTCGCTCCGTGCACCCGCCCGCGTGACATAAGCGGAGATTCGCCCGATCGAGTCGAGGTTCGCCGGCAGGATGTCGCGATCCGGAATCGACAGCGAGAACTCCTGTTCGAGGAAGGCGATGACCTCGAGCACGCCCGTCGAATCGACGATGCCGGTCTCGATGAGTGACGTGTCGTCCGTCAGCGCGGCATCTTGGGCCACGTAGAAATTCTCCACGATGAAGTTGCGAATTCGTGTCTTGGTGTCCATGACGTACTCCCTAGGTGCTCATGCGAGCCCCGTCTTCTTGATCTTCCCGGTGCTGGTCTTGGGCAACTCGTCGACGAATGCGATGTGCTTCGGCACCATGAACGGCTCGAGCCGGCCGCGGCACTCGCGATCGATGTCCTTCGGGCCGAGCACTGCGCCGCGCTCGAGGACGACGAACGCCTTGATGGCCTGTCCGAGGATGGGGTCCGGCACGCCGACGACCGCCGCCTCCTTGACGCCGCGGATGTCGACGATCGCGCTCTCGACCTCCTTCGGCGCGACTTTCTCGCCTCGCGACTTGATGATGTCGTCCATCCGACCGACGAAGTACAGGTAGCCTTCCTCGTCGAGCCGGCAGTAGTCGCCCGTGTACAGGACCCTCTCGTGGGGCAGAGGCCCCGGCCGGAGCTTCTTCGCCGTCTCTTCCGGCTTGCCCCAGTAGCCCGCCATGACCGTCGCGCCGCGGATCACGAGCTGACCGACCTCTCCCGGCCCGAGCCGGCGGTCCTGCTCGTCGACGATCCAGAGCTCGGTGTTCGGGATGGCCACGCCGACGCTCGTGGGCTTGCGATCGAGGTCCGCGGGCGGCAGGTACGTGCACCGCTTGCACTCCGTGAGCCCGTACATCGAGTAGATGCGCGCCTGGGGGAAGAGCGACTTGAGCATGGTGATGTGCTTGACCGGCAGCGCCGCCGCCGTGTTCGTCACGTAGCGGATTCGCGAGAAGTCGTAGGACCCGAGCGATTCGAGCTCTGCGAGGATCGCGAAGATCGTCGGCACGCCGGGGAAGCCGGTGACACCCTCGGCGACGACGCGGTCGAGCACGTCGGCGGGGTAGGCGAACGAGCGCTCGAGCACGAGGCGCGCGCCCATCTTGAACGCCATGATCATCTGGTACAGGCCGTAGTCGAACGCGAGCGGCAGCACGTCGAGGATGACGTCGTCCTCCACGTTCTCGAGGTACGTCGTGATGGAGCTCGCGGCGGTGAGCATGTTGCGGTGCGTGAGCATCACGCCCTTGGGGTCGCCCGTACTCCCGGACGTGTAGACGATCGACGCGAGATCGACGTCGATGGCGCGCCTCGGTGGCGGGCCGCCCGGATCGCGGGCGAGCGCCTCGTCCCACGCGAGCGCGCCGTCGAGCTCGCGCGAGCCGTTCGCCGCGCCCGCGACCACGACGGTTCGCAGGTTCGGCGCGCGCGCGACGGCGGGCTCGAAGATGGGCGCGAGGCGCGCGTGCGTCACGAGCGCCGAAGCGCCGCTGTCCCCGAGCATGTAGGCGAGCTTGTCCGTCTTGGTCTGCGGGTTGATCATCGAGACGATCGCGCTGGCCTTCAGCGCAGCCCAGAACGCCACGACGGCCTCCGGACCGTTGTCGAGGAAGACGAGCACGCGGTCGCCCCTCTCGAGCCCGGCGCGGAGCAACGCGTCGGCAAGGGCGTTCGCGCGCGCGTCGATCTGGCCGTAGGTGAGCCGTTGACCGCCTGCCACCAGGGCGACCTTGTCGGGGAGCCGACGAGCCGAGTCGGCCAGGTAATCGTGGAGCAGGGGGACGGCGCCCGTGGAGATCATGACGCGGGACCTTCGATGACGGTCGCGGGAGAAGGGACGCGATCCGAGGGGAGCTCGGCCACGAAGTGGTGGTGCAGCAGCTGGGTGGAAAGGACGCCGGCGACGGCCATGTTGTCGGCGTTGGAGAAGTGGGCCGCTTCGCCGTGCGCGAGGCACTTGGCGCGCAGCCGCGCGACCGCCCCGGCATCGAACACGCCCGCCGCGCGCACGGCGCGCTCCGAGAGCAACTCGCCCACCCAGCTCGGCGCGTTCCGGCCCGCGAAGGACGCCGCGTCGGGGGCGCGGTAGGGCTGCTTCTTCCGCTCGAGGATGGCGTCCGGCACCAGCCCGCGTGCGAGGCGCTTGAGGACGTGCTTCTCGTCGAGCACGCGCAGCTTGTACGAGTCCGGCAGGGAATGGGCGAGCGCCGCGACGTCCGGATCCAAGAACGGGAAGCGCCCCTCCACGGAGTGCGCCATGAGCATCCGGTCGCCCTGCGACGAGAGGATGTACGGGGCGAGCAGTGTGCGGAGCTCCAGGTACTGATCGAGCGCGAGCGGCGTCCAGTGCGCGTGCTCGGGCGGGAGCGACGCGAGCAGCTCGCCGATCGGGTCGCGGCGCTCGACCTCGGCGAGCGTCTCCTTCGAGAACAGACGGCGAAGCGCGCGCGTCGTCTGCCAGCGCGTCTGGTGGCCGAAGCCCGGCTCGGCGTGGCGCTCGAGGTCACGGCCGAAGAACTGCCGCGCCACGGCCTGCTGCGCGACCGGCGAGCGCGCGAGCCACGGGTAGAGGCGTTCGAGCAGGCGCGGGCGGAGGTGAGAGCCCGGGTGGCGCGCCCAGAAGCGCCGGACCTTCGCCTCGCGAAACAGGTCGTAGCCCGCGAACATCTCGTCGGCTCCCTCGCCCGTGAGCACGACCTTCATGCCCGCGTCGCGGACGAGCCTGGAGAGCAAGAAGAGCGGCGCGGGGGCCGTGCGCAGGATCGGCCGCTCCGTGTGGACGACGACGTCGGGGAAGACGGCGGCGATGTCGCGGGCGGAGACGACGACCTCGTGGTGGTTGCTGCCGATGTGATCGGCCACGAGGCGCTGAAACGACGTCTCGTCGTACTCGGCGTCCTCGAAGCGCAGCGAGAAGGTCGCGATGCGACCGCCCATCGCGCGCTGGCCCAGGGCGGCCACGATCGAGCTGTCGAGGCCTCCGGAGAGGTAGCTGCCGACGGGCACGTCGGCGCGGAGCATTCGCAGGCGCGTCGCCTTCTCCAGCGCGTCGCTCACCGCCGCGATCGCCTCCTCGAGCGTTCCGCCGAAGCCGCTTCGAGCGCGCGGGAAGCGCGGCGCGGCGGGCGGGCGCGTCGTGCTCTTCCCGGAGGCGTACGTCCGCACGCTCCCCGGAGGAAGCTCCTCGATGCCGGTGAAGACGGTCCGGGGCGGGACGGCGGCCCAGAAGGTGAACGTCTCGTCGATGCCCTCGCGGCTGATCTCGCGCCGGATGGCGCGATCGGCCGCGAAGATAGCCTTCACCTCGCTCGCGAACAGCACCCTTCCCTCGTGCTCGCACACGTAGACGGGACGCACGCCGAGGGGATCGCGCGCCAGGACGAGAGCGTGCCGGAACGAGTCCCACAAGCCGATGGCGAACTGTCCGTTGAAGCGATCGAACGCGCCGTCTCCCCACTCCTCGTAGGCGTGCACGATCACTTCGGTGTCACTCCGCGTCTTGAAGCGGTGGCCAAGGGCGAGGAGTCGTTCGCGCAGCTCGACGTAGTTGAAGATCTCGCCGTTGAACGTCACCCACAGCGAGCCGTCCTCGTTGGCGAGCGGCTGCTTGCCGCCGGCGAGGTCGATGATCGACAGGCGCGTGTGCGCGAGCCCCGCGCGGGGGTCGCGGTAGAACCCGAGCTCGTCGGGCCCACGGTGCCGGAGCGCTGCGGCCATGCGCAAGAGCTCTTCGCGCCCGGGGCTGCGCGCTCCGTCGTGAAAGGCCATGATGCCCGCGATGCCGCACATGATCAGACCTCGGCTATCGGCTCGACGAAGAGGGGTGGAAGGTGCAGGTAGCGCGTCGCCCGACGCTTCGCCTCGATGTCGCGGAAGATGCGGCCGACCTGCGCGACGCTGAGATCGATGACCGGCGCGA
>Ga0316628_100003610_pt1 | contig 11962 bp, 11 predicted proteins | sample OWC_Aug_M2_C1_D5_FD_207648 | JGI IMG/M metagenome (GOLD analysis project Ga0316628, IMG submission 207648) | Wetland soil microbial communities from Old Woman Creek delta, Ohio, United States - OWC_Aug_M2_C1_D5_C | ecosystem: Environmental > Terrestrial > Soil > Wetlands | place: USA: Ohio...
AGAACGGAAGTAGATGGTGCTCGCACATCGAGTGGAAGGCGATGTCCCTTACCACCACGAGGCCGTCCTGATTGCCGACCTTGAACAGCCGAAACGGTTTCCTCGGGTCCTCGCTCAGTCCGGAGAACAGTTTTTGGTACAGCCTTGCGACGCGGGCCGGAGTCTCCCGGAGTCCTTCTCTGCGAGGGTCTTCTCCGATGGCCTCCAGCACGATTCGGACGGCCCGCTCCATCTTACGGAGAGCCGCGGCGCGGGTGCCCGCGTCGATCAAATCGCCGGAGCGCCTAGCTGGCGGCCGCGTCCTGGCCCTGCGCGCCTCCTTCGTCCGGCTGCTTTTCCGGCTGCTTCTCCTGCGGCTGGGGTTTTTCTGCTTCGGGCTGGGGTGCCTTTTCACGTGCGGGCTGTCCTCGCTGTGTTCGCGGCCGGGCCAGGGGCTCGAGCTTCTCTCCCTTCAACACCTTGTCTATTTCGTCGCCGTCCAGACTCTCTCTCTCGAGGAGAGCGCCGGCCAGGTCGTGCAGTTTCTGGATGTTGTCCTGCAGCAGCTGCTTCGCCCTCTCGTGGGCGGCTTCCACTATGGACCTTATCTCTTCGTCGATGGCTACGGCGGTCTGCTCGCTGTAGTCCTTGTGCTGGGAAATCTCGCGGCCCAGGAAGATGAGTTCCTCCCTCTTTCCCAGAGTGACCGTGCCCAGCTTGTCGCTCATTCCCCATTCACAGACCATCTTGCGCGCTATCTCGGTCGCAGTCTCGATGTCGTTTGCGGCACCGTTGGTGATTTGATTGAACACGATCTCCTCGGCCGCGCGTCCGCCCAGCAGAGTCGTCAGCATCATCTGCAGATAGTCCCTGGTTCGAGTGTAGCGCTCGTCGATGGGGAGCAGGTGAGTGAGGCCGAGCGCCCGTCCCCTGGGTATGATGGTCATCTTGTGAATCGGGTCGGATCCGGGCTGGAGCGAGCCGGTCAGCGCGTGTCCGGCTTCGTGATACGAAGTTGTCTTCTTCTCCTCGTCGCTGATGATGAGACTTCTCCTCTCCACCCCCATCATGACCCTGTCCTTGGCCTCTTCGAAGTCCTCCATCGTCACTTTCTTTCTGTCCTTCCTGGCGGCGAGAAGAGCGGCCTCGTTGACGAGATTGGCCAGGTCCGCTCCGGAGAGGCCGGGAGTCGCCCTGGCGAGCACTCTTATCTCGACGTCGTCAGCCAGAGGGACGCCGCGCGTGTGGACTCTCAGAATTCCCTCGCGACCCCTGACGTCGGGCCTGTCGACGACGATCTGCCTGTCGAAACGGCCGGGCCTGAGAAGCGCGGGGTCCAGCACGTCGGGCCTGTTCGTGGCCGCGAGCAGGATGACGCCCTCGTTCGAGTCGAATCCGTCCATCTCCACGAGGAGCTGGTTCAACGTCTGCTCCCTTTCGTCGTGGCCGCCGCCCAGTCCGGCGCCGCGCTGCCTGCCGACCGCGTCCAGCTCGTCTATGAACACTATGCAAGGCGCGTTGCGCTTGCCCTGGTCGAACAGATCACGCACTCTGGAGGCTCCGACGCCGACGAACATCTCCACGAAGTCCGAGCCGCTCATGCTGAAGAACGGCACGCCCGCCTCGCCGGCGACTGCCTTTGCCAGAAGGGTCTTGCCGGTGCCCGGGGGACCCACCAGGAGAGCGCCCTTGGGGATCTTCCCTCCGAGGCGCTGGAACTTCTTGGGATCCTTCAGGAACTCGATTATCTCCTGGAGCTCCTGTTTGGCCTCGTCCGCCCCGGCCACGTCTCTGAACGTGACCTTGGGCCTGTCCTCGAGTATGACTTTGGGCTTGCTGCGTCCGAACTTGAGGGCCGCGCTCCCTCCTGCCTGCATCTGGCGGATTATGAACAGCCAGAACGCCACGATCAGCACGATCGGGAGCCAGGAGATCAGTATGCCGACCCAATTCATGCCTTCGGGCTCGGACATTATCTCCGCGTCGGGGTTCTTTTTCCATATCTTGTCCGGCAGGTCGGAGTCCTCCGTCGGGAGCCAGACTTTGAACTCCTTGAACGAAGTTCTGCGGCCGCGCACCTCGAGCGAGCCCTGAGACTTGAGCGCGCCCTTCACTTCTTTCCCGCTGATGACGACGCTGGCGACGTTCGCCGCCTGGATCTCCTTGAAGAACCTCGAATAAGAGATCTGTACTTCGCGAGTCCTCGCCGAAAAGTAGAATTCGAAGATGATGACGGTCAGAAGGACCAACATGGCCCAGAAGGCCAGAGTCCTAAAGGGCCGCATGGGGGAAAGCGGCACTCCCCTGCGCAGGCCGGGTCTGCGCGGTTGTTGCCCGGGTGGTACGGCCGGTCCTTTGCGCTGGTTGTCGTTGCCCTGGCTGTCGCGGGGCTGGCCGCTGCCGGGCTGGCCGCCGCCAGGCTGGTTGGCGCCGGGCTGGTTGTTCCGGGGTTGACTGTCGCGGGCCGGGTCTTCGGATTTCACGAGTGTCTTCCTGCTTCTCCGGCAACTCTTGCCGGCAAGTCGGTTACGGGGCTGTGAAGGTCCTCACTGCCAGGACACGCTCTGTACCGTCTTTCACGGGCGCGGCGGAGCCCCTTCTTACGCCGACGAGCCAGAGCATGCCAGTGCGATCGCAGAGAGCGACGAGCTTTCGTCTGGCGTGGCGCGGCACCTTCATGTCCACCAGGAGGTCCTGGACTTTCTTCGAGCCTTGCATGCCGAACGGGCTGATCCTGTCGCCCGGCCGGAGGCTTCTGAGAACGAGCGGAAGCGACAGCTCTTCGAAATCGAAGAACGCTTCGTTGGCGGCGCCGCCGTCATGTCCGGCGCCGGTCGTCCGGGCGAGGCCGACAGTCGTTCCCGATCCGCCCCTGGCCGTTTCCGGACCCTCCTTAAGGTCTTCCTTTCTGATGAGCCGGCTCTCGATTCCCAGAGAAGACTCGGGCAACCACGTGCGGCTGCCCGGCTCGTGCTGAACGCTACGCTCTTGCGGCTGCGCCTCGTCGGACCGTAGGGCGTCCGCCCATCCCAGCACAAGCTTCGTGCCCTCGAGCGTCGCCGCTACGCCGTGAGGAAGGTCCAACCAGTCTCCTGACTGGCCGCCGGCGACGAGCCTCGACAAAGATGCGATGTGAGAAAACGCGACGTCCTTGAGAGTCCCGCAGAGCCTGAGATATGCCTCTCTGAGGACGTAGCTCTGTATGCAGACATGATAAGCGACGAGGCGCGCCAATTCAAGCTCAATGCGCTCGGCCGACTCCGCGACGGAGCATTCCTCGTACGCCAGCCGCGCCGCCAAGGTAAGGTAATCGTCGGCCTGATTCAGCAGCTCTGCCTGCGACCCCAGTACTTCCGTAATTGCCGGGTTGTATCGCTCCCTGAGAAAGGCCAGAAGCTCGTGCCTGACTCTGTTCCGGAGGAACGTCTGGTCAAGATTGGAGGCGTCCTCGACGTAGGCGATGCGCCTGGACCTCAGGAATTCCAGGACTTCCTGCCTGGTCGAAGACAGAAGCGGCCTTATAAACACCGCGCCCTGCAGTGCGCCCAACACTGCGCTCGGCGCTGGCCCTCGAGACGCACCTCTCTCCAGCACCGGCCTCATGGCCGAAAGGCCTCGTACGCCGGCGCCGCGGATAAGCCTCATCAGCACTGTCTCGGCCTGGTCGTCCAGCGTGTGTCCGAGCGCCACCCTGGCCTTCCGGCCCTCCGAGCGCCCGCGGCCGGTGCCTTCTTCGGCCTGCTTCATCAGAAACTCGCGTCTGAGCTCGCGGGCGGCTTCTTCGAGCGAGCACCCCGACTCGGACGCGAAGGATTGCGCGTCCACTCTGCCGACCCCGCACTTCACCCCGAGCCTCTCGCATTCGGTCACCACGAACTGTTCTTCCTTCGCAGCCTCAGGCCTCAGCCCATGATTTAGGTGCGCCGCGGAGAGATGGAATTCCAATTCCTGAGACAGGAACACCAGGACGTTCAGGAGGGCGACGGAATCCGGCCCGCCCGACACGGCAGCAACGACGGAGTCATCCTTCGAGATGAGCCCGTGCGTCTGGATGAAGTTTCTTACTTTAGCTACGAGCATTGGGGGAATGGTGGCGGCGCAGGGATTCGAACCCCGGACACGTGGATTATGATTCCACTGCTCTGACCAACTGAGCTACGCCGCCGCAATCAACGGGAAGCAGGGGGCTTGTCTGAGCCAGGGCGGGAGTGTCGCACTCTGACGCCGCAATCTCGGTGAAAGGATAACCCGGGCCGGCCCGCCCAGTCAACACGAGATTGGCCGACTTGACAGTTGTTGACAAAGCCCAAATCGTCCGTATATACTCTGCTGACCTTCTTGGTTGTTGCGCCCTTCACGGGGCCGTTGTCGCTCGAAAGGAGACCCTGAACATGAAGCAAGTCCGGTTGTTCGCCCTCGCCGGCATTGTCCTCTGTTGTCTGAGCACGCCTTGTCTGTCAGCCGACATGACCGGGCGGGCCTACGTAGGCACCGCGCTCGGAACATTCACGTTCATATCGAACGACTACATGAACGGCAAGGCCCTTGACAGCGAAGCTCAGCCCAGGCTTTACGGCCAGATGGAGTTCGGCTACGTGTTCAAGCCGTACCTCGCGGGAACGGCGAGCGCCGGATTCGGCTGGGAAGCATACTCGTTTGACGAGAACAGGTTGGTGACGATCGTACCGGCTAACATCGGCGCCGAGTTCAGGTGGGGTACAGGCAAGTACGTGCCTAGGGTAGGAGCCGGGTTGGGGGTGTACCACTGGAGCGTGCTTGAGGACCGCAAAGTTCTCAAGGACCCCATCACGAGAGAGACTCTAAGGCGAAATGATGTAGGTATTTACGGCCTCCTGGGGCTGGACTACTTCGCTACCCCCAGTATCGCGGTCTCCCTCGGTGTCGAAGGGCACCGCATTTTCTCAAAGGACACCGAGGACTTCCCGTCGGGCTACGCCTTCAACGACGACTTGGTGATGTTGAAGGTCGGCCTCAAGTACTTCTTCAGCACCCAAAGAAAGCGTATGTGACGCTGGGTGCTGGCCCGGGTGTGATGCTTTCGGAGCGACAACGGTACTACCCGGAAGATCCAGGCAATCCGCCGTTTTTCAAAGACCCACATACAGGCAAAGCCGGCCCCGGGGGGTGGCTGCGGGACCTCGTGCGTTTGCAGAAGTCGGACGTTCCGGCGCGCAATCGGTTGGAAGTACGGTTGTTACCTCATATGCGAATATATGTATGTGAGTATATGAAGTAGACCCCTTGCCTGGAGGGCTATAGATGCAGGACAAGTTCTCTGACCTCGAAGGGATCACTTTCGACGACGTTCTCGTTCTGCCGGCCCGGTCATCCGTCCTTCCGGCCCAGGTCGACACGCGGGCCCGCCTCACCCGAAGCATACAGCTCAACATCCCTCTGGTGAGCGCCGCCATGGACACCGTAACTGAGGCCGCCCTCGCCATCGCCCTCGCTCGTGAGGGGGGCATAGGGACCATCCACAAGAACATGGGCATCGCCGAGCAGGCAGCCGAGGTGGACAGGGTGAAGCGAAGCGAGAGCGGGATGATAACGAACCCGATCACCCTTCCCCCAGGCGCCTCAATCCGCCAAGCTCTGGCCCTCATGGAGAGATTCAAGATCTCCGGAGTGCCAATAACCAGGGGCAGGCGACTGGTCGGCATCCTCACCAACCGAGATCTCCGCTTCGTCGAAGACCTGGAAGTCACGGTGGAGCGGGTCATGACCTCGGAGAATCTCGTCACCGCGTCCGTCGGTACCACCCTCGAACAGGCCAGCAAGATTCTCCACAAGCACAGAATTGAAAAACTTCCCGTCGTGGACGAGAGCTACGACCTCGTCGGCCTCATCACAGTCAAAGACATCATGAAACGAATCCAGTACCCGCGGGCGTGCAAGGACAAGGACGGGAGACTCCGGGTGGCGGCGGCCGTTGGGGTAGGAGGGGATCTGGAGGAGAGGGTGGCCGAGCTCGTGAAGGCCGGCGTGGACCTGATAGTCCTGGACAGCGCCCACGGGCACACGGATAACGTGTTGGCGGCGGGAGAGAGGGTCAAGAAGGCGGCGCCAGGTGTCCAGCTGGCGCTGGGCAACGTGGGTACTGCCGACGGCGCGCTGGACCTCATCGCGGCAGGCGCGGACGCTGTAAAAGTGGGCATGGGGCCCGGCGCCACGTGCACCACGAGAGTGATTGCCGGAGTCGGCGTCCCACAGGTGACGGCCATCATGGAATGCGCCCGCGTGGCGGACAAAGCGGACGTTCCGGTGATAGCAGACGGCGGGATAAGACACTCCGGCGACATAGTCAAGGCAATCGCAGCCGGCGCCAGCTCGGTCATGATCGGGAATTTGCTCGCGGGCACGGAAGAGAGCCCCGGAGAAACCATCCTGTACGAGGGTAGAAGCTACAAGGCCTACCGCGGCATGGGTGCCATCGCTTCCATGAAGATGGGCAGCGCCGACCGCTATCAGCAGGAGCCCGGAACGGAGGCGAGCAAGCTCGTGGCCGAAGGGATCGAGGGGCGTGTCCCCTACAAGGGCCCGCTCGGCCAGACAGTTTACCAGCTTGTCGGCGGGTTGAGGTCCGGAATGGGGTACTGCGGTGCCAAGACGGTGGAGGAGCTCAGGACCAAGGCTCGGTTCATCCGTGTGAGCGGAGCCTCGCTCAGGGAGAGCCATCCTCACGACATCATCATCACTCGTGAAGCTCCGAACTATTGGCCCAGGTGACGCGTGGGTCAGACTGACCGACCGCGGCAGAGGCAGTCGCAGCGAAAGGAGACGAAAACGGTGGCCGACACTGTTACCGGCGCGCTCAGGGACGTGGCCTTCTCATGTTCTGCCAGTCTTTTCGGCACTGCCTGCTTCAAGGACTGCGAAGACTTGGTGCCGCGCTCGATTCCGTTTTCGATTCGGGATCTTCCGTACTCGGTGTCAGTGGGCTTCCGGCTGAGTGATCCGGTCATGGACGGCCTCGTCGACAGGCCGACGCGCACCTATCAATACCACTACCGACAGGTTAATCTTCTCATAGACCACACGCTGCTCCGCATGTTAGGCAAGCTGCACGAGTTAGGGTACGAGGGCTTTCCGGTGCCGTCGTCACAGATCGTGGACTGGGAGGCCGGGACCGGGCACCTTGCCCACAAAGTCGTTGCGTCCGTGGCCGGTCTGGGATGGCTGGGCCGCAATAATCTCCTGGTGTCTCCGCTGTACGGGGCAAGGGTGCGTTACGGGAGCCTGTTCACGAATGCCCCGCTCCGGCTGACCGCGCAGGTGAGGGAAACCCCCGGTCGCCCGGGTGCGGCCGGCCGGTCCGAGTGCGGCAGCTGCTTCGCATGCGTGTCGGCCTGCCCGGCCGGCGCAATAGGCAAGTCACGGGCCGATTTCGATCTCGAGAAGTGCAGGCAAACTCTCAAGAACTTCGAGAGGTCCGAGAACATCGGCTCCATGATATGCGGGCTCTGCGTCAAGGCCTGCCGCGGCGCCAAACGACGCAGTTAGACAGCGGTGCCGCAGGAGGTGGATCGACCGCTCCGGGCAGAGCCCGAGTCGAGCGCGGAGCCCAGGTCCGCGAGCTCGAGTTTCGCGAGCTCATAGAGGTTAACCCAGATGTCGCCCGTTCCCCAGCCGCCGAGAGTTAAGTTGATTGCGGCGATGATGGCCGCGAACGAAGGCCTGATCGAAGACGCACTCTCGGTCCTCTCGCAAACCTACGGCGCGGTCGAGCTCAAGGGTTCCGTCTTTCCCTTCAAGTATTCCGACTATTACGCAGCGGAGATGGGGGAGGGGCTCGTCAAGGTCTTCTGCTCGTTCACCGGTCTCTCGGAGCCGGGAGGGATCGCGGCGAAGAAGCTGGAAGCAATGGAGTGCGAGCGGAGGTTCGCCGCCGAGGGAACCGGCGCGAGGCGAGTCAACGTTGACCCGGGCTACGTCGACGGGGCGAAGCTGGTGCTGGCCACCGCCAAGAACGCCGGACACAGGGTGTACGTCGGCTCCGGAGTGTACGCGGAGATCGAGCTCATCTACAGGTGCGGCGCCTTCAACCCACTGGAGTGGACGTACGCGGACTACCGGGAGGCGGCGGCTCTGGAGTTCTTCGGGAAAGTCAGGCGGAACTACCTGGCCGAGTTGAAAGAAGAACACCCCTTCCGCTGATGTTGTCCTACCCAGGGTGTGTGGAAGGGGTGTCAGCAGCCTCGCCGGGGGGTGAGGGTCGCGAGGTCAGCTATTCCTGTTTTCTGATTGTGAACTCGAAGCTCGGGTCGAGTGCTCTTATCTCCTCCGCAAGTTTGTCCAGCTTCATCTTGGCCGTCTGCGCGCCGGTCTTCTTCCATTCTGAATACACGTCCAACAATAGATTTTGCTTCTGTCTGATCAGCTCCTTCTTTTCTTCCAGGTCCACGCTGCGCTCCAGGTGGTACACCTCGGCCTTCGCCAGTCTCGTCATGATGTCGGAGTATTCTCCTCTGAGATGGGAGAGAATGCGCGAGTATCTCTCAAAGCCGGTGGACAGTTTCTCGAGCACCTCCGAGATCGGCGGGTTCTTCTTGTGCACCTGTTGGCTGTAAGTGTACGCGAAGTGGTAGTACGCCTTTCCTCTTCCTATGGACGCCTCCTCAGCCGGCTGCCCTCTGGATCTTGACCTTGAGACGAGCGTCGGAGGGTTGTCGAAGAGTCCGACGGACACAAGCAAGAAGTCGGATTTCGTCTTGTATATCGTGTACTTCAGCTTGGCGTCCGACGAGCCGGCGAGCCGCTGAAACGCCTCGACGTCGTACTTGGAGAGCGAGTTCTTCACACGCTCCACGTACTGCGGGTTGATGAACGAGCTGAGCAGCTGCGCCAGGTACACGCTGACGTCTTCGTCGTAGTAGTCGCAGTTCGAAAGCAGCCCGGTCTGCACTTTCGAATAGAGCAGGCAGTGCATCGTGAAAAGATATGTCGGCTGCACCTTCCTGCTTCTGTCCGTGAGCTCCTTGTTGCGAGTCCTTCTGCTTTCCATTTGCTCCTCTGCGCGCAACGGCAAGCCGGTTGGCGAGACGCGCGCCCTACAGCGACTCAAAGCAACTACCATGCCACGGCGGCCGGAACTGACATTCTGTATGGTCTTGATAGGACTGGGGTTATGGCGGCGGCCAGAGACAAGACGGGGCCGGCGGCACGTCACAGATGCGGGAACGCGGAACTTTCATCTAATCGGTAGGAAAAACTACGCAGTCTGATGAAATCCGGAAACAACCGGACTTGAGTCTCACGCGGCGGGTATTCTGCACGTCCCGTTGCGAACTGCAATCAATACCTCGGCCAGCGAACCCGCTGCCGTCGGTCCGTGCCTACTCGGCGAGCTGCTAACTTGTGTGTTCCACTACAATTATCGTGTTGAGGCCTACCGAGGCTTGGTGGCATGCTATCTGCTACTCGCTTCAGCGTCATACCATGCCCAACTGAATTGCCCGCTCTTATAATGAGGTAGGCGGCGTCATGGAGAGTCAGTTAATCGACAGACCGGTCGCGAGGTTGGAGACAGGCTCGCCCGCCCGCGCAGCGCGTGTCGAACACAAGACGGTCGTCTCGACGTACGGCGGCGTGCTCGTTTGTGTCAACATACAGCAAGTGGGGGGCTGCGTACCGGTCGAGAAGCTGACTAGGCTGCCCGGCTCGCACGAGAGGGTGGCCGGCGTCCTGCTCTTCAAGGGGAGACCGGTGCCGCTCGTCTCCGTCCGGCACAACCGGGCCGGGGGCCCTCGTCACAGACAAAGACACGAAGAGCACGCACTCGTGGTGTCCGTGCGCGGCAGGGAGTTCGCCCTGAAGGTGGATGGGGCCCCGTCGGTTGTCGACGGGCCTCTGCCGTACGCAAGCTCCGCCGATGCACCGTGCGTGATGCGCGCGAGGCACCTGGAAAGATTTCTGGCACTGTGCGTGTCCGGAGGGTGACATGCAAGAGGCGTTGCGGAAGAAACTCGTACTGCTGGTGTTGGTGCCGGCACTGATCGCAAGCGCGCTGCTCGCCGGAGCACTGTGCCTGTCCTTGGCCTGGGCCCCGTTCTCGCTGTGGGTCGCCGCCAGCGGCATGATGACGACTCTCGCAGCAGCCGCAGTTCTGGTGACCGTCATTTCACTAGTGAGCATCGTGGTGGCCGTCGTTCAGGTTTCCGGGGTAGTGGGCCGCGGGACGAAGATACTGCTCAGAACGACCGAGACCGGACGCGTGCCCGAGAGAGACGTGCCGGCGGCGCTCGCGGACGACGTCGAGTTCAACGTGCTGGCGAGGCGCATCGAGCAGCTGTCGAGAGGCGGCAAGGAAGCGCCCGAGGCCTCCAGGAAGATCGCCCAGATGGAGGACGAATTGAGCAAGATCGCGCGGGCTCTGGAGGAAGTATCGGCCGGCTCGCCCTACGTTCCTCTGCCAGAGAGGGAGGGCGCCACCCGCGCAGTGGTGTCGCTGCTCAACAAGCTGTTGCCCGAGCCCGCGCGGCCAAGAGGGGTGCCGGCGCAGGACGTCAAGGGTGTGGAAGTTGAGCTTCGCGAGACGAGACAGGCAAGCCGAGAGCTGGCGGCCGCGGCGGAGAGGACGTTCCTTGAAGCGACCGAGGCCCTAGTGGCCGCGAGAGAAGCCAACAAGCTGGCGGCGGAGGCCGACCAGAGAATCCAGGCCATGGCCGTCGAGGAAGACTCCAGGCTCGGGCTCAAGACCCAGAAGGAGGCAGTCCGCGAGGCAGTGACCAGGCTCATAGAGGCGGTGGCGCACGGAATCGAAGACCTGACGAAAGGGCTCCTCAAGGCGAGCGCCCTCGCCAGAAGCTCCGAGAGAATCGCGAACAGAGCCTCGGTCCTGTCGCTCAACATCTCCGTGGAGTCGGCAAAGGCATCACTTCCGGGCATGAACGTGCTGGCGGACGAAATCACGAAACTGGCGGACTTCGCGAGGACCTGCAGCGACGAGAGTGAGTCCGTAGTGAGGGAGATAGAGGCGAAAGTGGATTCCGTGATACGAGGCATGCACGTGGCACAGGAAGAGGTCCGGCACAAGACTCGTTTGCTGGGTCTGGGAGCCCCGGTCGAGGAGCCTTCCGGACGCGAGGCAAGAGCCGAGCTGGAAAGGACGACGAAAAGGCTCTGTGATTCGGTTGCGAAGCTTCTCGCTAGGGTCCAGGGGCTGTCGAAGGCCACCGAGAAGGCGTCCAGCGACGCCGAGAGGATGAGCAGAAGAGCTGCGGCGGCTTATGACCAGGCGAGGTTGTTGGCTGGGGGAGAGCCGTGCAAGATCCCTTCCGAGTCGCCGGAGCTTCCCGAGATACCTACGCTCTCGGACGAAGACCTGCTGGTAGAGGGCTCGGGCCCGGGCGATGGGGAGGAGGGATGAGTGTGACGAATACGAACCAGGTCTGCCTGAAAGAAACTAAAGAAACTAGAGATGCTTCGCTCGACGCACGCGGGCCGGCCATGGCCTTCCTCGTGGTGGAGAGCCAGGGGGAGCTGTACGCGGTGCGCTGGACGCTGGTCAAAGAGGCGGGAATAGTGTCGCCCCAGGACGTTGACGAATCGACCGGACGGCCAACAGTGCTGAGGAGCCTCGTCAACTTTCCGCTCCGTTATCTATGGGAGCTAGTGGGCCAGGCCAGGCCGAACGAGCGGCCGGAAGAGATCGCGGCCGTGTTCCTGGAAGAAAACGAGAACAGGATGATGCTTGCGCCGGACAGGATTCTGTGGAAGCAGGAGGCGGACCTGCGCCGGCTGCCGCAGTGGCTGAAGAAGGCACCCGTGGTCTCCGGAGTGATATCGCTCGCCAGTGGGGTAGCCGTAGTCGTAATAGAGCCGTTTGAGCAGAAGGAACCCGAATGTCTGTAGACTCGAGAGTGTCGCGCAAGAGAGTTCTCGTCGCGGATGACGACCCGAGGGTAGTCGAGCTCCTGCGCATCACTCTTACCAACAGCGGGTACGAAGTCGTGTCCGCTCAGGA
>Ga0316628_100003611_pt1 | contig 11960 bp, 8 predicted proteins | sample OWC_Aug_M2_C1_D5_FD_207648 | JGI IMG/M metagenome (GOLD analysis project Ga0316628, IMG submission 207648) | Wetland soil microbial communities from Old Woman Creek delta, Ohio, United States - OWC_Aug_M2_C1_D5_C | ecosystem: Environmental > Terrestrial > Soil > Wetlands | place: USA: Ohio...
CGTTGTCGTCCTCGATGGCGACCACTCGCTCGAACGCCTCGACCTCCTTGGACCACTCGCCCAACGACCGCCAGGCCAATCCCCTCTGGAAGAAGGCGAAGCCGTTGTGCTCGTTGAGCCTGATGGCCCGGTCGAGCGACTTTAGCGCTGATTCGCCCTCGCCCAGCAGGACCTGCACCTCGCCGAGGTGGGCCCAGCTGTCGGAGTTCCTGTCGGAGATGTCGATGGCGTCCTTCCACGCCACCTTGGCCTCCTCGATGCGTCCCAGGCGCATGAGCGTTGCGGCCCTGTGCACTTGGGCCCCCTCGAAGTCCGCCTTCTGCTTTATCGCGGCCTCGAAGCAGGGCAGGGCCTCTTCGAGCCTGCCCGCGGTCATGAGCGCCGTGCCCTTGGCATCTAGGACCGCGGGAAGGTCGGGGTTCAGCTTGAGCGCCTGGTTGTAGGAGGAGACCGCGTCCATCAGCGCACCGAACCTGAACTGCGCGGCGCCCATCTCGACCCACGCGTCCTCGTAGTCGGGGTCGATGTCGACGGCGCGGCGGAAGGCGGCGACGGCCTCCGCGTCCCGGCCCTTCTTGGCCAGCGCCATCCCCTTGGCGAAGTGCGCCGCGTCGTACTCGGGGCTGGCCTCGATTGCTTTCTCGTAGGCCTCGATGGCGTCGTCCGCTCGGCCGAGGTGCTCGAGCGACTGGGCCTTGGCGTACCAGATGGTGTGCGTGTCCGGCGCGGTGGCCAGGGCCGAGTCGAAGGCCTTGAGCGCCTCCTCGTCACGGCCCATCTCGACGAGGGTGATGCCGCGCTGGTAGTGCCCGTCGGGGCTCTTGGGGTCGACCGAGAGCACCACGTCGAACGAGGCGAGGGCCTCGTCCAGCCGCGAGAGGTTCCGAAGCGCCATGCCGCGGTTCTGGTGCGCGGTCACGTTGCCCTTCTGGATCCCGATGGCGTTGTCGAACGCCGCGATGGCGTCGGAGTACTTGGTCAGGTGCAGCAGGCTCGTGCCGATGGAGTTCCAGGTGTCCACGCTCTTGGGGTCGATCTCGATGCTCCTCGTGAAGCACTGCACCGCCGAGTCGTAGTCGCCGAGGCGGACCATGCATAGGCCCTTCTGGTTCCAGGCGACCTCGTCGCGGATGTTTATCTCGAGCGCCTGGTCGTAGGCGGCCACGGCCTCCTCGTTGCGGCCAAGCTCCATTAGGCCCGCGCCCTTGTGGTGCCAGAACACGGGGGTCTGTGGGTCGAGCGAGAGCGCCTCGTCGAAGCACGCGACGGCCTCCTCGACCTTGCCCAGCCTCATGAGGGCCATGCCCTTCGCGTCCCAGGCCTCCTTGAAGTCGCGCTTCTCGTCGAGCGTGCGGTCGAACGAGGCGATGGCCTGCGTGGCGTCGCCCAGCGCCACGAAGGCCTGGCCGCGCCAGTAGTGCGCGTCGGCGAAGTCGGGCTTGATCTCGATGCTGCGGTCGAACGAGCCGACGGCCTCGCGCGCCTTGTTCAGCGCCAGCGAGCAGCGGCCCTTGTTGAACCACGCCATGTGGTTGTCGGTCTTGATGGAGAGGGCCTTGTCGAAGTGCTTGGAGGCCTCGCCGTACTTCTTGAGCTCGAGGGCCGAGTTGCCCATGCGCTCCCAGGCCTCGTCGTTGTTGGGGGCGAGCTCGACCGCTGCGCCGAAGCTCTTGATGGCCTCCTCGTGCCGGCCCAGCGCGGCGAGCGCGAGGCCCTTCTTGAAGTGGGCGCCCATGTCCCCACGGGAGAGCTTGATGGCGCGGTCGTAGCACTTGATGGACTCCTCGTTGCGGCCCAGCTGCGCGAGGCACGAGCCCTTGGCGATCCAGACGCTCGGGTTCGAGTCGTTGATGGCCAGGGCCTTGTCCATGGCCTCGATGGCCTTCTGGTGCGAGCCCTTCTCCATGAGCACCATGCCCTTGGACACCCAGGGCATCTGGTAGTCCGACTTGAGGGCGATGGCGCGGTCGAACGACTCGAGCGCGCGGTTGAGGTCGCCCTCCGTCTGCAGGGTCACGCCACGGTAGAACCACGTCTCGGGGTCGGAGTCGTTGATCTTGACGGCGGAGTCGTAGCACGCGAGCGCCTGCTTGCCGTTGCCCAGCTCGGCGAGGGCCAGCCCCTTGTACTTCCAGGCCTGGTCCAGGTCGCCGCGGTGCTGGAGCGCGTGGTCGTAGAACTCGAGCGCCTGCTCGGGCTGCCCCTGGGAGTGGAGCGCGCGGCCCTTCTCGTAATGGGCCTCGGCCCAGTCAGGCCTGAGCTCGATGGCCCTGTCGAAGGACTTCTCGGCCTGCTTGTGCTTGCCCAGCCTCGCCAGGGCACGGCCCTTGGCGAAGTGCGCGTCCACGTGCTCGGCGTTGAGCTCGAGCACGCGGTTGAGGCTCGCCAGGGCCTGCTCGTCGCGGCCCATGTCCATGTAGGCGAGCGCCTTGCCGTGGTGCGCCTCCTCGAGCGACCCGTCCACCTCGATGGCCGCGTCGTAGGCGCCGATGGCGGCCTCGAGCCGGCCGACCTCGCGGAGGACGTCGCCCTTCTTGGAGTAGGCGCGCTCGAAGGAGGGGTCGATGGCGATGACCCTGTCGAAGGCGGCGATGGCGTCGTCGGAGCGGTGCAGCTTCGCCAGCGCCACGCCCTTGTGGTACCACGCCTCGTCGTTCTGCTCCTGCAGCTCGATGGCGCGGTCGAAGCACAGGATGGCGTCCTGGTAGCGCCCCTGGCGGTTGAGCGCGCGGCCCTTGTTGGTCCACGCCTCGTCGAAGTCGGCGTAGAGCGCGAGCGCGCGGTCGAGGCACAAGATGGCCTCCTCGGTCTTGCCCAGCTCGAACAGGGCCTCCCCCTTGTAGTTCCAGGCGTGCTCGAAGTCCTCGTCGATGTCGAGGGCCGAGTCGTAGCACGCGATGGCCTCCTGGTACCTCTCCTGGGAGGCGAGCGCGAAGCCCTTGTTGCTCCACGCCTTGATGAACCTCGGGTTGATCTCGAGCACCTTGTCGTAGGAGCCCACGGCCTCGTCGACCTTCCCCAGGTTGAACTGGGCGTTGCCGAGGTTGAACCAGGCCTTGACGTAGTCCGGCATCAGCTCGATGGCCCTGTTGTAGCACTCGATGGCCTCGTCCACCCGGCGCAGCGTATAGAGCGCGTTGCCCTTGTTGTTCCACGCCTGCTCGAACGAGGGGTTGATCCTGACGGCCATGTCATAGCACTCGATGGCCTCCTCGATGCGACGGGCGTTGTAGAGCGCGTTCCCCTTGTTGTTCCAGGCCTTCTCGTAGTTGGGGTCAATCTCGATTGCCTTGTCGTAGCAGGCGATGGCCTCGTCGGTGCGGCCCATGGCCGCGAGCGTCGAGCCCTTGTTGTAGTAGGCCTTCTCGTAGCGGGGGTTGAGCTCTATGGCGCGGTCGAAGCAGGAGATGGCCTCCTCGACCTTGCGCAGCGTGTAGAGCGCGTTCCCCTTGTTGTTCCATGCCTCGGCGTAGTTGGGCTTGATCTCGATGGCCTTGTCGTAGCACTCGATGGCCTCGGCCGTGTTCTTGAGCATGCCCAGGGCGTAGCCCTTGTTGTTCCAGGCCACCTCATAGCTGCCGTTGATCTCGATCGCCTTGTCGTAGCACTTGATGGCCTCCTCGTAGCGGCCGAGCGAGCCCATCGCGAACCCCTTGTTGTTCCAGGCCTCCTCGTACTCGGGGCGTATCTTGATGACCTTGTCGTAGCACTCGATGGCCTCCTGGTACTTGCCCAGCTCGTCGAGCGCGTTGCCCTTGTTGTTCCAGTACTCCTCACCGTAGGGCTTGATCTCGATGGCCCTGTCGTAGCATTTGATGGCCTCGTCGTACTTGCCCATGTCATCGAGGACGTTGCCCTTGTTGTTCCACGCGTCGTCGTAATCCTGCCGGAGCGCGATGGCCTTGTCGTAGAGCTCGATGGCGGTCTCGTAGTGCTGCTCGTCCTTGAGCTCTATGGTGAAGCTGGCCTCGCCGGACTGGATGGCGTACTCGCGGGTGCGCTTGCCCAGATAATAGACGTTGCCCAGCCTGAGGTAGGTCTCGGGATTGCCGACGACGCGCTCGAAGTGCCCCTCGGCCTCGTCGACCTTGGACTTTATCAGGTCTACGAGCTTGCGCTCGGCCTTGGGGAGGTTGAGCTTGGTGTTCTTGTTGATGGCCGCTGGGACCTGCATCTGGGTGAGGATCGTGTTCATCTGGTCCGTGATGGACCGGAACGAGGCCTCGTCCGTCTCGGCGACGTTGATGCTCGATATCTGCTTGGCCGCGTCCGACCCGCCCACGAACGAGAGCTCGTCGCCGAAGCTCGTGGGACCGACGCCCAGGGCGCCACCGGTCGCGGTCGGCCGCTTGCGCTGGAGGGCACCGCCGCCGAGCAGCGCGCCCCCACCGATGAGGTCCGAGCCCACCGCCGGGATCCTAGTCCCGCACTTGGGGCAGTTCTGCACTCCCGTCCGTACGTTGCTCTTGCACTTCGGACAGATGGCCATCCGATGCTCCCTCCCATCCGCGCTGGAGCTCGGGCCCGGCCTAGTGGGACGGCGCGCGGCCTGAGGCCTTGGGGTCGCCTATCTGGCATACCCTAATCTAAGGCACAATCGTATAGGTATCATCGTATATAACCCCATCGAACGGATTTTGAAATCTGGACAAGCGGTGGCAGGGCGTCCATGTACTCCCCCGACGGGGGGCCCGCGGGTCCCCGCGGTACTCCGAAAGATAGATGACCCGAGCTAGCGAGTAGCCGTCGCGACCATGAGCGGGAAGGACGGGCCCAGGGACGAGGTCGGGGACGGGGTCGGTAGCGGTCCGAAGGGCCGGGTGAACGCGACCCGCGCGCTGCGCACGCTCCGCGCCGACCCCGCCTTGGCACCATCGGTGCAGCACATCGAGGCGCACGAGACCGTCGCCTCGACCAACGGGGTCGCGCTGGACGACGAGCGCGAGGCGCTCGTCGTTGTCGCGCTCGAGCAGACCGCGGGCAGGGGGAGGCTCGGCTCCGCGTGGGCCTCCCCCAAGGGCGGCCTCTACCTTTCCTACGCCCCGCCGAGGCGGCTCGTGCCGATGAGGCCCACCGACATGGCCGTCCTCGCGGGCCTGGCGTGCGCGGACTCCATCGCGCTGGCCCTGGCCAGGGCCGGGGTGGAGACGCCCGACGTCCGCCTCAAGTGGCCCAACGACGTCCTGCTCCGCCACGGCAAGGTCGCCGGCGTGCTCGTGCAGTCCAAGAGCCCCGCCGTCTCGACGGACGGGTCCGCCAGGACCGTCGTCGGGATCGGCGTCAACGTCAACACCCCCATCGTGGTCCCCCGGCTCGCCGAGGGCCTGGGCGCGCAGCCCATCCCGCCCGTGAGCATGCGCGAGGTGGCGGGCGCACCCGTGCCCCTGGAGCCACTGCTCGTCGACATCGTCAGGGCGCTGGTGGGCAGGCTCGAGGTGGGGTTCGTGCGGAAGGTCCTCGAGGAGTACAAGGCAAGGTGCGCCACCCTGGGGGCGGGAGTGACCTTCACGGAAGGTAGCGCGACGACCTCGGCGCGGGCGGTCGATGTCGATGCGGACGGCGCCCTGGTGGTCGAGCTCGCCGACGGCTCCAGGAGAAGGGTCTCGTCGGGCGAGGTCCGGCACCTGCGCGAGTCCGGGTGAGCCTTCCAGCCCTGGTCGGACGGTCGGACATTGGGGGGATCCAGGAATCGGGGGATCGTGGAATCGGGGAATCGAGAGATCTGGGGATTGAGAGATCGGGGAATCGAGAGATCTGGGGATCTAGGTATCGGGTGGTCAGGAGGGCAGAGGGGGGTCGCACGGCTCACTCGGTTTCGAGCCATCGTCGCATCCGCACCGTGATTATCCCGCCCAGGAGGGAGGCGACGATGCCGGCCGCGAGGCAAGGTCCCAGCGTCATCACCCGGTTGTCGAGGCCCGAGCCTATGTAGGGGAAGACGTACTGGGAGAAAACGCCGAAGAGGAACAGCGCCAGTATGAGGACTAGCAATATGCCGAGTATGTTGCTCAGCAGCCAGCTCGCGAAGCCCACGCGCGACGCCTCTAGGGTCCAGGAAGGCCACTCCCCGATAATAAACCCTGCCTCGCGCGCTCACCGGGCCGCGGATGACGCCTGCCCTGCCACAAGTTTTTTCTGGCCCCCACGTCATCGGACCCCCGTGGCGCCGCGTGGTGGCCCGAGGAAGAGGTACGTCGCATTCACCGTCGAGACCGGGCCCTCCCTCCCGCCCCCGTCGCGCGCGGCCATGGTGGAGGCCCTCGACGCCGCCTGCGCCTCCGCGGGCCTGCCCGAGGAGCGAAGGCTCACGACGTTCGACGGACGTCATGGCATCGTGCGATGCACGAACGCGGACCGGGACGACCTGCTCGGTGCGCTCGGGGGCATCGTCGCCGTCGGGGGGGCGCCGGCGAGGGTGGTGCCAGTGGCCACCTCCGGCACGATTAAGAAGGCCAAGTCCCATCTCGGGGCCGGCCACGGCCAGTGAGCCGCGGGGGTGAGCCGTTGGAGACGCGGGTGAAGAAGGTCCTCGCCTGGGCCGCCGTGCTCGCCCTGACCGCGGGCTATACGTACGGGCTCCTCCTCTGGTACGACTCGACCTACACGGACTTGCACATCAAGTACCACTCCACGGAGGTGTACAGGCTAGGCTACTTCGAGCAGGGGGAGCGCGTCCGCGCCCTCGTCGTGTTCAACGAGGGCTCGGTGGCGGTCCTCGAGGGCCGCTCGGTCGACGTCCACCTCCTCAACAGCGACAACCGGTCCAAGCTCGAGCTGCAGCAGCTCGGGCCGCAGCAAGGGTGGACGTCGCTGCAGACCCTCCACATCGAGACCGACGAGACCGACTCGGGCTCCATCTCCTACATCGCGCACACCGCCGACACGTACTACATAGTGTACCAGAACTTCGACTGGTGGAACCTCACGCTCCGCGTCGCCGGCGGGGACGCCCTCCGGACCCAGCTGCTCATCAAGTCCCTCTGGATCGGCCTGCTCGCGACCACGATCGTCGCCTTCGGCCACTTCTACGGCCGGATCTTCGACGTCGACGTCCGGGCCATGATGGGGCTCGCCCCGCGCCGCAGGGGGCCGGGCGCGCGGGCGGCGCGCGAGCGCGACGTGCCGATGGCGCCGCCCTCCACGGGACCCCCGGGCGACGGGCGACCGGGCTGACCGCACGTCCCTGCGGCCGCTCCTGACCGCCGGTTCGTCACAGGTTCGCATCAGGCTCGCACCGGGTCCGTGTCAGGCCCGTATCAAAACCCGTTAATACCTCGGATACCGTTTTGGGACCGGTCAGGATGCCGGTCTACTTCCATCCGGGGTTCCTCAAGCATCGCCAGACGGCCTACCACCCCGAGCGGCCGGAGCGACTTGTGCGCATACTGGAGATGCACGACCAGCTGAAGCTGGGGGCCGACATCAGGCAGGCCGGGCCGGCCACGGACGAGCAGTTGCTCCGGGTCCACGAGGACTCGTACCTCGACCTACTGAGGGACTTCGGCGAGGGCCCGTACGACGCCGACACCTACGTGAGGCCGGAGACGTTCGGCATCGCGCGGCTGGCCGCGGGCGCGGGCATCAGTGCCGCCCGCGACACCGTGGGGGCGTGCCGGTCCAACATCGTGCTCGCACGACCGCCAGGCCACCACAGCGGTCGCAACTACGCGGGCGGGTTCTGCTACCTCAACAACGTCGCCATCGCCGCCCGCGCGCTCCAGGCCGAGGACGGCGTCGACCGCGTCGCCATCCTGGACTTCGACGTCCACCACGGCAACGGCACCTCGGACGTGTTCTACCGCGACCCCCACGTCCTGTACATCTCCACCCATCAATGGGGCATCTACCCCGGCACCGGGCGCGCCGAGGCGGACGGCGAGGGCCCGGGCGTGGGCTTCAACGTCAACATCCCCTTCCTCCAGGGCATGGGGGACGCGACCTTCAAGGACGCTATGGACCGCATCGTCCGCCCCATCGTCACCCAGTTCGACCCAGGTGCCGTCCTGGTCAGCCTGGGCGGGGACGCGCACTACGCGGACCCGCTCGGGGGGCTCACCCTGTCCTCGAAGGCCTTCGTCGAGACCTATCTGGTGGCCCACGAGCTCGCCCGCGACCTCGGGCTGGGCGGGGCCGCGTACTTCCTCGAGGGCGGCTACAACCTCGACGCGCTCGCCGAGGTCGTCTGGGGCGTCCACGAGGGGTTCTCCGGCAGGTCGGTCCCCTACCGGTTCAACGACGTCGCCGACACCGAGCGCATGGGCGCCCCCATAGTGGACCGCGTGGTGCAGGTGCACTCCAGGCACTGGAAGCTCTGAGGAGCGCGGCCGGAGCGACCGGCGTGGCCGAAGCGACCGATGCGGTCGTAGCGGCCCGTGCGGCCACGCCCGGGGGGCCGAGGGGCCCCGGCGCGAGGCCCTGCTGACGGTCTCGCGGGCCGTCGGCTCAGTCCTCGTGGCCCTCGCGGCGGTCCTTGGTGCGCTCCTTGTCCCTCACGATCTGCTTCTCGAGGTGGTCGAGCACCGTGTCGAGCACTCGGAACAGCTCGTAGTCGGAGCCCTCCGAGAAGAAGAGCCCGTGGCTCGTGGAGAGGCGGGCCCTCACCGTGAAGTTCCTGCCCTCCTTGGGGCGGTGGTGCTCGGTGAAGTGCAGCATGAGCAGCTGCGGCATCGTGATGGGCGTGATGCGGTTCATCGTCTTCTCGATGAGATGGTACATCTCGTCGTAGAGGTCCGGGTCCTGCTCGTCGAGCCCCGTGATCTGCACGTAGACCTGCCGTCTCTCCTGGTATGATGCGACGAGCTCCAGCACGTCGAGCTGCGTGACGATGCCGACGGGCCTTCGGTTCTCGACCACGATGACGGAGCTGATGCTGCCTTCCGCCATCTTCTTGACCGCGTCGAGCAGGTTGCCCTTGAGGCCCATCGAGATGGCCGGTTGGCTCATGAGGCTGCTGACCGCGATGTGCAGGTGCTTGGTATCCCTCGTGCTCATCTCCGCCGGCTTCCTCTGCGCCCGCTCCTGGGTGTAGTAGGCCATGATGTCCTTGATGCCCAGCACGCCAGAGAGCCGCCCCTCCGCATCGACGACGGGCAGGGCGCGCACGTCCAGGTCGCGCATGATGGCGCGCGCCCGCTCCAGGTGCTCGTCCTCAGCTATCGTGATGGGGTCGGGCGTCATCACGTCCTTGACGTTGATCTGCTCGAGCTGCTCGAAGTCGACGAGCCGAGAGACGATGTCCTCGCGCGCGATGATGCCCGCGACCTCGCCCGCGGCCGTGACTGGCACGGCGCGGAAGCTGTTCGTGAGCATGACCTCGGCGACCTTCGTGATGGAGGTGCTCACGTCCACCTTGGGCGGCATCACCATGATGTTCTCGACCAGCGCCGAGAGCGGGAGGCTCTTGCGCTTGATGAACATGTCGTAGGACACCATGCCCAGGAGCTTGCCGCTCTCCACGACGGGCAGCTCGTGGATGTCCATCTTCTTCATCCTGCCAAGGACCTCGGACACGCGCTCGCTCTTCTGGCAGATTATGAGCCTCTCGGACATGACGTCCTTGGCCTTGATGTTCCGGAGCTGGATGAGGCGGGTCATTCGGCGTTCCACCTGGGTTCGGCTGCCGTATCCCCCTTTCTCGCATATAAGCTTGTCCCCCACCCAGCAGGTGGTGGTAGCGACCGCCCCCGGCGGCAACTATTAATGGGCGCGAGGGAGATGCCGCTCGGGAACCCATGGTCAGGACGGCCGCGCTCACGGGGACGCCAGGCACGGGGAAGACGACGCTGCAGCGCGCGGCATCCGAGGCCGGATGGTCCGTCGTGGACGTGTCGGAGCTCGCCAGAGCGCACGGCGCCGTCCATGGCCGCGACAGGAGGAGGCGCGTCGACGAGGTCGACATCGACGCGCTCAAGACGGCCTGGGATGCAGAGGTTCGGGGGCGGGGGCCCGACGATCGCGTGCTCGCGGTGGGCCACCTCGCGCAGCACCTCCCTTGCGACATCGTCGTCGTGCTGAGGTGCTCGCCCCGCGTCCTCCGTGAGCGGCTGAGGGCGCGTGGTTACCCCGAGGACAAGGTCGCAGAGAACGTGGAGGCCGAGGCCGTCGACATCGTGCTCCTCGAGGCCCTCGACTCGGCCCCACCAGGGGGCGTCCACGAGATCGACACCACCACAGACCCGCCGGATGCGTCCGCCGAGCTGCTGCTGCGCATCCTCGACGGCGAGGACACCGACCACGGGGCGGGCGGGGTCGACTGGTCCGGGGAGGTGCTCGGTTGGTTCTGAACCGGTACCGCGCGATGGCGGACTCCTTCATGGTCCCGCTCGCGAGGCGGTTCTCGGGCTACTCCCCGGACACGCTGAGCTGGCTCGCCTTCGCGACGGCCGTCTCGGCGGGGTTCCTGTTCTGGGCCGCGGGGGCGTGGAGCTACCACATCCTGCTCCTCGTGATGTTGGCAATCTTCCTCAGCGCGGGGTTCGATGCGCTCGACGGCTGGGTGGCGCGGTTGACGGGGAGGGTCTCCAGGCGGGGCGACTTCCTCGACCACGTGCTCGACCGGTACGCGGACGCGTTCATCATCGGTGGCATCGCCTTCTCCGCCTTCTGCCACCTGTGGGTGGGGCTGCTGGGCCTGCTTGGAGTGCTCTTTACCTCCTATATGGGGACGCAGGCGCAGGCGCTCGGCCTGCGCAGGGACTACGGCGGCATCCTCGGCCGCGCCGACCGGATGGCGATGCTGTTCTTCGTCCCGTTCTTCCAATGGCTGTGGACCGCGATCACGCACGACCTCGCGGTCGTCACCTTCACTGCGGGCGACGTGCGGTACGGCATCACCGTGCTCGAGATGCTCGTCATCTGGTTCGCCGTCGCGGGCAACGCCACGGCGCTGCAGCGCGCGCTCCGCTCCTGGCGGGAGCTCTCGGAGGGCATGGGAACGAAGGCGTCCGCTGACGGGGCAAGCGCACCCGTGCCCACAGAAGAGCCATCGACTCCCGCCCCCGCCCAGGCCTCCACGCCCGTTCCGATGCCCATCCCCGAACCAGTCCCGGCGTCCGCCGAAGGGGGGTCCGAGGGCCCCCATCGTTGACGTCCAGCGGCGTCGTTCACCGGCCCATCCCGTACGAGCCAGATGTGGGCGGTCCGATAAACCAAATGGCAAAGCATATATATGCGAATCTTTATGCTCCAACGATAGGGCCAGTGCCCCTACTAAGGGAACAACGTACTCTCGGGGGAAAGTCCAGGGAACGCAATCGCGCGGACGGTCCGTGGGCATCGGTCGCCGGGCCGCATCGACGATTGCATCCTCCTCCCCGCGGGCCCGTTCCGGACCCTCGAACTGGGGCATCCCGGCATCCTACGAAGCTCATGGTCAACCGTCTGCGCAACCGGGGGAAAATAAATGGCAGAGAAAGCGGATGTGAAGGGCTCGGGTTTCAACTATCAGAGGCTAGCCATATTCCTGACGGCCTTCGTCATGATACTGGTGATCCTGTTCTCGGTCGGCCTCTCGACGCAGAGCTCGCAGTACCACGTCAAGCAGTCGATACTGTGGGAGAGCGCGAAGCTGAACCCCGAGGTCCCGAAGGACGACTCGGACAACGACGGGCTGCCGGACATCGAGGAGAACTACGACTTCGGCACGAACATCTACTCGGCCGACTCCGACGGTGACGGCATGACCGACCTCTGGGAGGTCCAGTGGAGGGCCATCGACCCCCTGACGGAGCAGCGCATCATCAACCCCGTCGACCCCACGGACGCCTACGAGGACCCCGACAACGACGGCTACGATTACAACCACAACGGTTACATCGACCGCTACGACGACTTCACCGTCCTTTCCAAGCTGCAGATCCCCTCGGGCGTGGACTACGACGAGAAGAACATCAAGCGGCTCATCCAGAACCCCCCCCTCTACGCTGACACCCTCATCCGCCTCGCCGGCGTCTACGTCATGG
>Ga0316628_100003612_pt1 | contig 11959 bp, 8 predicted proteins | sample OWC_Aug_M2_C1_D5_FD_207648 | JGI IMG/M metagenome (GOLD analysis project Ga0316628, IMG submission 207648) | Wetland soil microbial communities from Old Woman Creek delta, Ohio, United States - OWC_Aug_M2_C1_D5_C | ecosystem: Environmental > Terrestrial > Soil > Wetlands | place: USA: Ohio...
GGACGAAATTCAGGCTGAGAATACCCTGAGTTCCGTGGGGATTGAGCCGCAAAACGGCTGGATTGCAGGTTACCCGGTAACCCCTCCGATTATCGGCGAAATCGAAAAAGGCGTGGCCGCCGCAGCCGAGACCGGTAAGTTAAGGATGGGCAAGGGCGAGGCTCTGAAGGCAGTGACGGATCTGAAGGCCAGGCTTGGGTTGAGTATCACTCCGGGGGCTATATCGCAACCTGCCGCGTTTCAACCTGTTCCCGGGGGTGGCGTTGGCAATTCCATTATCTACAAATATGTCGATAAGAACGGGGTCATTCATTTCACCGACCAGTACGAATCCATCCCCCTGGAATACCGAGGCCAGGTGGAAATGATTCGAGGAAATGCTCACCCTCAACCCCCCGTTGCGCCAGCCTCCGAAGATAGCCAAGCCCAAGCCCCGGAAGATTTTTCCATTCCCAATCCGGGCCCCGAGGTGGTCAACAATTATTATTATGATTCGGGCCCTCCGGTGGTTACCTATTACCCGCCGCCTCAACCTTATGATTACCTTTATGCCTGGGTTCCTTATCCTTTCTGGTGTTCTGGGTTCTACTTTTCCGGTTTCTTTATCCTGCACGATTTCCACCGCCATGTATCTTTTCATAACAAACCCTTCGTGGTCAGCAACCACGTGGTCCGGAATAAAAAGGGGTTCATCGTTGACCCGGTGAACAGAAACCTACGGGGGGGCATGATTCATCACCGGATCCCTTCTTCCCAGGCTTTTCATTCCCCCCGGGTTCAACCCGGCACGCAGACGATCGGCGGGCCCGGCCAGAAAAGGACGGCCCCGGCGACCGCTCCGACGCCATCCAGAACGCCCAGAGTTGCTCCCCCCACAATTTCCGGAGCGGCTCCAGCCGCAATGACCAAAGCGCCCCCATCCACAACCATGGCCAGGCCCCAAGGCTCGATTCGCCCGAACCAGCCCGTGTCCAATGGGCAAGGGGGCCTAACCCGGAACAACCCGGGGCCTCCACGGGTGACGGGCGCAAGGACTTTTCATCCGCCTGCTTTTAAGGCAACCTTCTCCAGACCGTCTGCGCCACGGGCCTCCAGCCCGCCGGCAGTTTCGAAGGGTAGGGTTTTCAATTCTCCTGCGCCCGGCGGCAGCAGAGGTTTTTCGGGGGCATCTCAGGGAGGGAAGGGTTTTGGGAATGGCAGCTTTTTCGGAGGGGGGTTAAGAATTCACCGCTGACCCGCATTCGCCTTTAGACAAGGATTCCTCTTTCCAGCCCTTCCTTCCACAAGAGCCCGGATTCCCCGGTGGAATTCTGTAGGTGATGAGCAGACCATTGAGGGAGCAGGAACTGATCCTGTCCGGAGGAAAAATCGATTATTCGTTCCGCAAGCCAGAAACATTCCGCTGATGGCTTCCACTTAGATTCGCAGGCCTGGTGCTGATCTGACAATCGAACGTGTGGGGAGAACACTCCCCCATTTTGGGGGTTTTCCCCTTGCCACCCCGACTCCATTTTTTGTATACTAATCCCGCCCAAGAGCGGATTCTCAGCAATGTTTATATAAGGTGAATATTTGGGATTTTGGGTGACTGAAAGATAGCCCTCTTGGGTCTATCAGGTTTTCAGGAAGCTTTCCGCTGCGGCATTATCATCCGGGTTCTCTTCCCGCGCCCTTCTGACAATAATTAAGCCCGGCTCATTTTTGTTTACCTAGCAAACGGTAGGAGAACGCCATTTCTTTTCCAGGAGAAGGCAGGATCGGTATGGGGATTCGCGTTGATGCGCTGCTGGTCAGGCTTCCCGAATACGAATGGACCCTCGGGCGCCATGCCCAAGAAAGCCTGGGCATCGGCTATGTAGCAGCCTCGCTCCGGGAACGCGGCTTCTCGGTCGAGATCATCAATGCCCCACTCCTGGGCTGGTCTCGCACCGAAGCGCTCGGTGAGATCCGCAAGCGCCGCGCGCATCTCATCGGGTTTTCCATGCCTGCTCAGGCGGGGTTTTATCCTCTAACTGGCTTCATCCGTGACCTGAGGAGTCGCGGAGGAGGCGCGCATATCACCGTCGGCGGGATAGCCGCGACATTAGCCCATGAATCGCTCCTCAGACAGCATGCCGGAATTGATTCGGTCGTATTGGGCGAGGGGGAAGAAACCGCTCCCGAGCTCATGGGGCACATCAGCCTCGGCACGGACTGGCGGGACATTCCTGGGATTGCGACCATGGGCACGCGCAAAGTCATTCGCAACCCGCTCCGGCCTCTGATTCCCAACCTCGATGCGCTTTCCCTGCCCGCTCGGGACACCGTGCCCCTCGCCTTGAGGATTGATCACGAGGTTCCGATTATGGCGAGCCGCGGCTGTGCTGCCCGCTGTCGGTACTGTGCTATCACCTCATTCTACCGCCTCTGCCGCGGGCCGGTGTGGAGGATGCGGGACCCGGATCGGGTTGCGGAGGAGATGGCGGCGTTGAGACGGGATTACGGGGCCTACAAATTCAGCTTCATCGACGATGATTTCCTCGGTCCCGGAAGGCGCGGCGAAGAGCATGCCACCGCGATTGCCCGGGCCATCCGTCGGCGTCGCCTCGATGTCCGGTTCACGATTCTGTGCCGCCCCGACAACACGAAGGGCGGTGTCATCCGCGAGCTTAAGGACGCAGGGCTGGTCACCGCGTTTGTGGGGGTTGAGTCTGCGCATGGGCCGACACTCGATTGGTTTGGAAAGCGCACGACCCTGGCCCAGAGCCTCGCGGCGGTAGAGCGGTTTCATCGCTACGGCGTGAAGGTCGAAGTGGGATTGATGCTCTTCCATCCCTATTCAACGCTAGGGGAAGTAGCAGAGGGTCTCGCCGCATTGCGCGAAATGGACTCGGTAAACATTACGAATTTCTTCGATGAACTTGCGATCTATGATGGGACACCGCTGTGGGATGAGCTGAAGGGCAAAGGGATCATCCGCAGGAGGAGGAATGAGGATGGCCTCTATCCTTATCGGATCCTCGACCGGAAGGCCGAGATGCTCCGCCGTATATTCTTTCGAGTCTTTTCTTTTGCCCGTCACAGCGACGCCCTTTTCCCCAACCCGCCGGCGCGCATCCCGGAGAGTGTGAATCGCCTTCATAAAAGGTGGAGCTCCGATCTCCTGGATGTGGCCGAGGGGATCGTGACCGAGTTTGTCCGCCTAACGCCGGCACAGCTGGCTCTCCGCCTCTCTCAGATGGCTGACCACTATGCTCGTCGTGTGGCGCAGCTAGATTCGGCGTACGCAAAGCTCCTTGCGATTCAGGCGGGCCATTCAGGAAAGTGAGACAACTCCTGGGGGGGGATGATCTTCGGGAGGATTTGCTGATGGTCGCGGCGAAGCCTGCCCTCCTTCGTGACCAGGCCGTGCTGCGACAAGCGACTTCGGATGTGGGCGAACATCATCCGATAATATGAGCAGAGCACCGATTTCTCAAGGAACCGCCCCTGTGTCTGGCCCATGTTCATACAGCCGCCATAGCAGTTCTGGAAGAACTCGCAGGCGCCGCATTTCCCGGCGATACGATCGAATCGGCTCAGCACCAGGCGGCGCGCAGGCGAATCCATGATCTCTTTAAATGTCTGCCGGAAGATATTGCCATAAATATATCCTCCTAAATTCATGCGGCTGCACAGGTAGGTCGTACCGTCAGGATCAACGTGAACCGTATGCTCGGGGCAACGTTTGCTGTAACAACAGCTGCCCGGGCCGTCCTCGGCGTGTGTGAGATTCGAGATCATCACGGAAAAATCGGTTATGAACATCTCGGCATCGCGATCATAAAACCACAGGTCGAAGAGCCGCCTTGCCGCCCGGGCATATTCCCCCGCCGTGATCCCCAGGGCAGTGCCTTTCCTCCAGCCGAGGTGGTGCGTCGGAATGATACTGAAGCAGATGCCGCGGTTTCGGAAGAAGCGATAGATTTCATCGATGGCGCCGATGTTCTTTCGGCTGATCACGCACAGGCCCGAATGCGGTATCTGCTCCAACGCCAGCCGATCCATATTGCGGATCACCACCTCGTCCGTTGCGCGCCCGTTGCGGTATACGCGGTTCTGGTTGGCTACGTCGAAGGAGACCCCGACAACCCCCATCCGTCGCGTCTTGAAGAGGGTTATATAGTCATCATCCAGGAGAGTAAGGTTGGTCTGGATTCCGTTGATGAGGTGAAATTTGCGGCGGTCGGCAAAAAAATGTTCCTGGAGGTCAAGGACCTTCCAGTAGAAGGAACTGGGCAGCAGCATCGGTTCGCCGCCATGCCAGATGAATTCCAGATGATGTCTGCCCGGTTCCTCCATGCAATAGGCACGAATCTTTTGAAAGATCGCCTCGACTTTTCTGACCGTCAGCGCTGTTTCGTCCTGGTGATATGGCCTTTCATAGCAGTACCGGCAACGAAGGTTACAGCGCTTCGTCACCTTCAGGATGACGTTCATCTGCATTCCACACCACAACCGCTTGGCCGAGGGAGATCGCTTATTTCTTCGCCTTCGATGCTTTCCGGGACCTCACCCTGGCTCTCTTCGTCTTCGACACCGGATTCGACTTCAACTCAGCGGTAATCAAACGCTCCAGTTTCCGATCGAACGGGCGAACGAGCCGGGAGGCCGGATTAATGCGCCATTCGACTAGTGGATCGCCGCGACAAACGGAACGGTCCCGGCTCTGTGCCCAGTCCATCCAAAGAAGCTCGCGGCCTTTCCTCTCCCTTGGTTCATAGAGTTTCTTCGGCATACCCACCTCCTTTTGAGATTTCCTGCCTCGATACGGCAAGAATCATTATATTCCTTTCACCCATCCAGTGCAACTGAGGATGCGGAAATTCAACAGGGCCGCCAGGATGCCCTTCAGCCGGGGCCCGCAGATTGCGATGTGAGCAAAAAACCAATAGGATCGTATGCGGCCTCACTTTAGAAAGAACCGCCGTTTCAGGTTTAAGATGAACCACAGGAGATCGAAAGCCGCTCGCTTTCCGTCGATCCCGAAGCGACGCCTCAGCTGATCGAGTATCTCACCCAACGTCTTTCCCCGATCTATAGACCTTAAAATCGCCTTCTGGGTCAGGCTGAATCGATCGAAGAACTCGCCGGTAAACGAGTTGTACCATGTTTCCCCGTGCCGAATCATGTGCGGGGCGATGGCTAACCGGGTACGGAGTGGCAACCCGATCGTGCGGGGCGGCTGGGCCAAGCGCCTCTGCAGACGCGCGACGATTCGATCGCCCAGATAAGAAGGCGTGTATCCACTCTTGACTGATCGGCAGACAATGGTGAGCACAGGCTTGATGGGGAGCAGGAACGTGAAATAGTCGATTGCAAGGTCGGCCCACCTGGCGGACGCATTGAATGGGGGGGGAATGGCCATGCTTTTGCGGCCTCCCACCAGGGTCTGTAAATGGATCCGATAGGGGTCGCCGGAGGTGAGCTTTCGGTGTAGCTCCCATTCCTGGCGCGAGTTCAGCCTGGGGCGGAAGAGCGGCTCAGCGTGGGAGTTGCATGAAAAGTAATCGCAATCTATGTCCAACACGCAGGCGCCAGCGCCCCTCAGCCGGGAAAGCCCCCGTACATCCGTCGTCTCCTTGTACGCCCAGGGGCGGCAATCGGGAAAGAAAGGGAGAAAATTTCTCTGGATGTCGAACTTCAATATCTTTCCCTCTCCCTCGACCGATCCGATCAGCCGCCGTTTCAGGGGCAGGTCATGTTTTCCGACGAAGACGACGCGGTCGATGATTCCTCGCAGGATCAAAGGGGCGATGTAAGAGTCAATCCCAAGATGCCGCTCGACGTACCGACGAGAGTTACGATCGTAGCACGACATGGCCGTGCTCGGCGCATTGAGATCCGGATGCGAGTCTACATGAAACAGCTCGACAGGGGGACGCAGACCCCCTCTCCGAACGGACTGCTCGATACACAAATACGCTTCATGATGCTCGTCGATGACCTCTATGTGCACGTCTACCTCTTTTCAGTGCAGCGCATACCGTGCAACCCTCCATCCTTGCGCCGATGCCATCTTCTCCATACGAAACACTCCAGCATTGCATGGGCAATCGTGCACTCAGGCCTGGGTTCGCCTGGCGCCAGACTCATCGCGTTGAGAGGACAGCCCCCGTCACAAAATCCGATAAGGGCACACTGACCCGCGCAGCTTGGATTGACGATGGATGCAGCGCTGGAAAACCGTTTCCAGAACGCCGTCCTGACCAACCGTTGAATGGACGCAAGTCGAGGCATCCCCTTTTCCCCTCCACAGGCAGGACAGGGTGCAGCCCCTCCATCCGGGTACACGACCAGGCGTCCGGCATCCATACAGGAATGGCTGGCGATCACCGGAAAGCCCTTCAAAAACAACCGCCAGCGGCTGGCCAGGGGCTCGATGCAGACGTCCTCGATGTCGAGCAGCCGATCAAAGATTTGCGCAAGGCGCTTTCGTGGCATGGTGAGGCGAAAGCGCCTCTGCCATACCGGGCTCCCGATGGGGAAGTTCAGGTAAAAATCCCCGATACCGAAGCGGTCTCGCATGGAGCGGACAAAACGCGCAAGCGCCCCGGCATTAAAATCTGTGACTATACTTTCGATGGAAATGTCGAGTCCTCTTTTTCGGGTGCGCGCGATTCCCGCGATGACCCGGGCGTAGGTTCTTTCTCCCCGCCGGTCCCTCCGGAATCTATCGTGGAAACAAGGGAGACCATCAAGCGAGACGCTGAGCTGTACATGGTTTCGGCTGAGGAATTCGATGGTCGCTTCGTCAAGGAGCGTGCCGTTGGTGAGAAGATGGATTCCGATTCCCTCCCTGCCAAAAGCCCCGATTGCCTCGCGTTCCCGAATGCGCATCACCATGAGGCGGAACATGGCCGGAGCGACAAGCGGTTCTCCCCCGAAGAACTGCACGCTCCGCTTGGGGGGCGGAATCCCTCTCGGCGTATGTCTGAGGACATCAAGTGCTTTGTCGAGCGTGTCTAGGGCCATGGTCTGGCGCCGCCCCGGGATGACATCGATATCCTGGCAGTAGCGGCATTTGAGATTACATGCCGGAGTCATATAGACGGTGAGATTGGCAAACGCCCTATTCCTCTTTGCCGCCGCAGCTAGCCCATGGAGGATCTGTGCCTGATCCCATGCGGCAGGCGCGAGAAAGCCTTGGCGGAGCAAGAGAGCCAGCAATCGCACCGTTCGGCGAGTGAAGTCCTGCGGCACGAAAGCCTGCTGGGCAAATGAACCGACAGTCATCGTTTCGCTGAGGATGGGTGAGAGCACCCGCGCTGCATCACCGTCGAGATAGATCGTCTCGGCATATGGGCTATGATGAAGGGCAAGGATGTTTCCGCGGCGAAACGAGGAAACAAAAGGCGAGAAGGCGACCGGGGTGTTCCACACCGATCGCAGAAACCCCGATTGCTGGCAGGCGGATTCGAAATGGTTGCGGTTGCTTGCCCTGCGGGGTTGTGGTTTCATACTGAATGAGGTATCTTTTATGCCTGACGACGGAAACAGGATACACCATTATGCCCGGGAAAAAAACAGGGAAAGTACACGGGCTGCTCCCTAGCAGGGGGAAAGCGGTCCTCCCGTTTCCTCACCATGTCGGTGGCCGCACAGTGGCGCTGGTCTCCCTCCGGGCACGGCTCGCCGGCGGAAAGTGGCGGAAGATGAACGCTTATCTCGACTCGGGCGCTCACACAAGTGTCATCACGGCGGCGACCCTAAAATGGCTCGGAGGCGGATCGGTCACCGGTGCCCGAGTCACGCTGAGAGACACCTCCGGAAGGAAAATCGCCTGCAACCTCGTCCCCATTGAAGTAGGCGTCGGAAAATTCCACATCCCCTTGACGGTGGCCGTGTCGAGGCAATACCGGCAGCGTTTCAATATCTTGGGCATTGACTTCTTTGAGCATTTTCGTATTACTTTCGACGTTGCCCAGCGACACGTTATCCTTGCCCGGGCAATCTCCCGAACGAAGGAGCGGGTTTCGACACTGAAAAATTAATCTGTCCATCTTCGCGGATGTTTCAGAGGACGATTCGGAGAAGGGAAAGCACCCCACCGCCTCTACCGTCCTTTTTTCTGTCCGCGGGCTGGATCATATGATGTAGGGAATGCGGTCCGATGCCGAAAAACATCAAATTTTCCACCGCACCTCGTGTGCTCCTCATCTTCCCCCCCTTCTGGGAACCCACCGCGCCGTATCTTTCGATTCCGTTGCTGGCGGAATCCCTTAGCCGCAGCCGGATAGACATCCGGGTCTGGGACCTTAATATCGATCTCCTCCGATGGTATTCCGGCCCCGCCGGGTCCCGGGCAATCGAGGCAGCATTGGAGCAAGTCATGAGATCGCCCCGCCTGGCGGCGATGAGGCAGTTCGCCCCCCTGCGCAGGTGGTCTAGCACATGGCGGCGGGCAATCGCTGATGACCACCGAGCGATGGAGCGCTTTTTCGCGCACCCTGAAACGCAGGCGATTCGCAGGCCCTACCGCGCCCGAACCCACCTCTCCCGGCTGGGTGAAATCATCGCGGTCCTAACGGAGGCTGCCGCGCGCGACCCGCGGGTAACCTCGCCCCACGTCGGCTTCATTCTCCGCCGGATGCGTGAAGAGCTGCGGTGGCGCCCGGATGTGATCGGATTCTCCGCGCCCTCCCAGACGCAGCTAGTCGTCGCCGCAGATCTGGCCCGCCTCTTCCGTCGCCTGGGTTGCCGCGCAGGAATTGTGGTCGGCGGCCCAGCGGTCACGATCTCTTTCGGAATCGTCTTCGATCCATCAAAGATATCCCCGGAAATAGACTGTTGCGTGATCGGCCCGGGCGAGGAGGCCTTGGCCGAACTCGTCCGCCTGCGGCAAGAGGGACGGCCATGGCCGCGCGCCCTTTGCCGCGTACCGCCTGCGGCAAAGGATTATCCCCTGCCGTCCTATCGCTCCGTCCCGCTCAGGAAATATTACGGCGGTTCGGCGCAGCCCCTGTTATATCCATTTTCTGAAGGGTGTCCCTGGCGCCGCTGCCGCTACTGCAACCTGGCGCTCATCCTGCCCTACCGTTCTCGACCTGGCGGAATCGTAGCGCGGCAACTCAGATCGATCGGGGAGCGGTTGGAACGGCGAATTCTTGCCAACATTGGCTCAGCAATCGCACCGCTTCACGCGGAGCGGATCGCCAACGCGATCCGGCGGGAGGGGCTCAAGGTCCGTTGGGAAACCATGGCGCGGCCGGAGCGTGGGTGGACAGCGGCCCGCTGCCAAGCCTGCCGGGACGGTGGACTCGTCAGCCTCCATTTTGGAATGGAATCTCTTTCCGACCAGGTGCTACAGACGATGAACCGGGGGCTTAGCGCCGCCGAGCAGGAGGCGGCGCTTGCCACGGCGTGCGAGGCCGGGTTGGCTCCGCTGGTTTTCCTTATTCTCGACCATCCCGGCGAGAAGGAAGCCGATTTCTTACAAACCCTCAGCCGGATCGAGCCTTACCTGGACCGAATCTCCATCATCGAGGTTACTCGCTTCCAACTGCTTCATGGCTCGATCCTTGCGGAAAACCCGCGGGGTTATCACTTGCATCCCGCAGCTCTCCCCGTATCTTTCCTTCACGACAGCACGCTCGAGATTCCGCTCCGGCGCAGCCCAGGGGACATCCGCCGCATCCAGGCCAAGGATACCATCCTGGACGAATGGATCCATCGGATCAACCGGCGGCACTCTCTGATCTTCTATCGCACCCCGGTAAAGACGAGCATCGTTTTGGATCAGAGCGGGTTGCCGATGAACGGCCGGGGGGAGGATCTGATTCGCGGGGGTTATTTCCTGTTCGATGCGATCCTCAACCGGCACTATGCCATCGACCGCGATCGGATCAAACCAATTTCAGTCCGGAATAAGATCCTGTTTTACAGCATCCGGGATCAGTTGCGCGTCCTACCAGCCGCGAGCAAGAATGCGGCCGTGCTACGCCGAATCGAGCGGGGTCTCTCGGTCGGCGAAGCTCTGGCCGCTTGCTTCACACCGCCCGTAAAAGACTTTGGCACATTCAACGCGGCGATCCAGTTCGTCAACACGATGGACTTGCTGGGAGGCATCGTTCCTCGCTGAGATGAAAATCCTCTATTTCAACGTCACCTTCCGCTGCAACCAGGATTGCTGGTTTTGTGCTGCCAGGCTTGACCCTCGTGCGCAGATCCCCCTCCAGGTCATGAAATCTACCCTCCGGCGATTCGGCGTCGGGCCGGGTGACTACGTGATCATCAACGGCGGCGAGGCGACTCTGCACCGGGGGCTCGAAGGATTGGTCAGAGAGATCCGACGGTGTGGTGCACGCTCGAACCTCTATACCAACGGGGCGCTCCTGGCAGACATGGCGCGCACCCGGAGGCTCGCTCTCGCAGGCCTCGATTTTATCTGTATCCCGTTTTATGGGCGTACGGCGCGGGAGCACGATGCGATGACCCGCCGAAGGGGCACATTCGCCATGACTTGCGCCGGAATTGATAACCTGACCCTACTCAAGGCAGAGGGATATCCGATCACCATTGAGCTCAAGCTTCTGCACTGCAGGCCTACCTATCGCCAGAATCCCTCCATCGCCTGTTGGATGGCGCAGCGGTTCCCTGGCATCGATTTCATCAGCCTCAACCCTCCGCTCTACACAGGGCGCGCCAGGGACCATTGGCGACGTTTCGCCGTCAACCTATTCAAGACGAAGCAGTGGTTGAACGAGGCTGCGGCAGCTGTGCTCAAAAGCGGGGTCAACCTCTCGGTCCCGCATATACCCTATTGTCTTCTCCGCGAGCGCCTGCGCGATGACCGGTGTCGGAAAACCTTCCTGCCCTACCCGCTTCTTGGGCCAATCCTCTACTTCGATCCTGCGCACCCCTCGGGGGTGATCCATACCCGTTCTCTACCCAGCCTCAAGCCATGCCGCGCCTGCAGGTACTATCGGCGCTGCCCGGGGTTTAATCCTTATAATCTGGGCACGGTGAATTCGACATGGACACCGTCTGCGGGCTCAAATCCGGCGTCTCCGACCATTCCTCCCGAACCTTAAAAACCCAGAGCTCCTTGGCCTTTTTTAGGTTTCAAAACCTCCGAAGAATTTATTCATCTTCCCCGGTTCTATTTTCCGGCCCTTCCTTCTATACGGCCCGGATTTCCCGATGGATTCCTATAGAAGGAGAGGGAATTTGGGGGGGATGGAAGACTGGGTCTGTCCGCAAGAGAGGTTGATTCACTGCGCTTGGAGGCAAGCGGGTCAAAAGTGTCCCGAGAGGGTTAAAGATTTTTTTCCCCCTTGCGCCTTACCCCTCACCCCTTACGCTTCTTCAGGGACTTTCGAGGAACGCCAGGTACGCCTTAAACCCTTCGTAGATGTCGACTTTCGAGGTGATCTCGTAGGGCGAATGCATGGAAAGGACCGGGACTCCGCAGTCGATGATGTCCATTCCGTAAACCGCCAGATATTTGGCCACGGTCCCCCCTCCGCCTTCATCCACTTTACCGATTTCGGTCATCTGCCAGGCCACCCGGCGGGCGTTGAAGATCCGCCGGACCTCGCCCACGTACTCGGCCCGGGCATCAGAGGCCCCCGCTTTTCCCCGCTGGCCGGTGAATTTCTCCAGGCAGACCCCGTACCCGATGCGGCCGGCATTCTGCTTTTCGTGAACCTCGGGATAGTTGGGGTCGAGGGCCGATTCCACATCGGCGGAGATGGCCTTGGAATGGGCCAGGATCTTCTTGACCCGGGCCTCGGTGGGAGCCTCTCCGGATCGCTCGATCATCCCCCGGACAACTTCGTCGATGAAAAGCGACTGGGCCCCGGTATTCCCTTCACTCCCGATCTCTTCCTTGTCCACGAAGAGAGCCAGGACCGGCCGGGACGGGTTTCCCAGGGCGAGAACCGCCTGAAGGGATGTGTAGGCACTGGCCCGGTCATCCTGCCCGTAGGCCCCGATCAGA
>Ga0316628_100003613_pt1 | contig 11957 bp, 8 predicted proteins | sample OWC_Aug_M2_C1_D5_FD_207648 | JGI IMG/M metagenome (GOLD analysis project Ga0316628, IMG submission 207648) | Wetland soil microbial communities from Old Woman Creek delta, Ohio, United States - OWC_Aug_M2_C1_D5_C | ecosystem: Environmental > Terrestrial > Soil > Wetlands | place: USA: Ohio...
CACGTCGAGGAACGGCGTCGCGGCCTTCCTGGCCTCGAGGTCCTCCCGGACCCCTGCGACGATCCGCTCCAGGTGCGTCGACGTCATGCGTCAGCCCCCGCCCTTCCGGCCCAGGATCCCGAGAAACGCGGAGAGCTTCTCCCGCGCGGCGCCGGAATCGATCGACCGGCCCGCCACCGCGACGCCCTCGCGCAGGTCGGCGGCTTTTCCCCCCGCCACCATGGCAAACGCGGCGTTGAGAAGGACGGACTGGCGCGCCGGACCGGGATCGCCGGACAGAATCCCCTTGAGGATCCCCGCGTTCGCGGCCGCGTCGCCGCCCTTGACGGCCTCCTTCGGCGCGTACTCGAAGCCGGCCGACCGGGGGTCGAAGAGGTAGCGCTTCACCTTCCCGCGGGCCACGTCCCACACGATCGTGGGGGCCGAGAGGGTCACCTCGTCGAGCCCGTCCGTGCCGTGGACGACGAACGCCCGCTCGTGCCCGAGCTCGCCGAGAACGCGGGCATACGTCTCGCCGAGCTCCTCGCTGAAGACCCCGACCACCTGGCAGTTCGCCCCGGCCGGGTTGCTGAGAGGCCCCAGGATGTTGAAGATGGTCCGGATCCCGATCTCCCGCCGCGGGCCGATCGCGTACTTCATCGCCGCGTGGAACTTCGGGGCGAACATGAACGTGATCCCCGTCTCGTCGAGGGCGCGCTGCACCGCGGGCACGGGGGCGTTGAGGTCCATCCCGAGCGCCTCGAGGACGTCCGCGCTCCCCGAACGGCTCGTCACGGAGCGGTTCCCGTGCTTGGCCACCCGGATTCCGGCCCCCGCCGCCACGAAGGCGACGGTGGTCGAGATGTTGAAGGTGCCCGACCGGTCCCCCCCGGTCCCGCAGGTGTCCAGGACCCTTGCGCCCGGGGCCGAGACGATCCGGGTCGCCTTCTGCCGCATGACGTCCACGGCCGCGGCGATCTCGACCGTGGTCTCCCCCTTGATCGCGAGGCATGACAGGAACGCCGCGATCTGGGCGGGCGTGGCCTCGCCCCCCATGATCATCCGCATCGCGTCGCGCATCCCGTCGGCGGAGAGGTCCTTGCCCGCCGACGCCGCGGAGATCGCCTCGCGGATGTTGCCGAAGCACCGGAGAACCGGTTGCGCCGGGTTGATGAGCGACAGGAAATTCTCGAGGATCCGCATTCCGTACTGGGTGAGGATCGACTCCGGGTGGAACTGGACCCCGAAGACGGGGCGCGAGACGTGCCGGACGCCCATCACCTCGCCGTCCTCGGACTCCGCGCAGACCTCGAGATCGCCGGGAAGCGACGCCTTCTCCAGCGCGAGGGAGTGGTACCGCGTCGCAGTCATGGGGTTCTCGATCATCGAGAATATCCCCTTGCCGTTGTGGCGGATGCGCGACGTCTTCCCGTGCATGAGGGCCTGGGCCGCGACGACCTTTCCCCCGAAGGCCTGCCCGATGCACTGGTGTCCGAGGCAAACGCCGAGGATCGGGACGCGGTCCGACAGGGCGCGGATGGCGTTCAGGGAGATCCCGGCGCTGTCGGGACCGCCCGGGCCCGGGGAAATGACGAGCCCTTCAGGCCCGAGGGCCACAAGCGCATCGACGGAAATCGCGTCGTTGCGGAACACGCGGACGTCCGCGCCGAGTTCGCAGAGGTACTGGACGAGGTTGTAGGTGAAGGAATCGTAGTTGTCGATGACGGCGATCATGGGCGCCCCTCCCCGTCCGTGCGGGCGCCGAGCGCGCGGAACAGGATCTTCGTCTTGTTGCCGACCTCGTCCCACTCGCGGTCCGGGTCCGAGTCGGCCACGATGCCCGCTCCCGCCTGGACGATCGCCTCGCCCCCGCGCATGACGATCGTCCGGATCGTGATGCAGAAGTCCATGCTTCCCTGGAGATCGAAGTAGCCGACCGCGCCGGCGTAGATGCCCCGACGCGACGGCTCCAGCTCCTCGATGATTTCCATGGCCCTGATCTTGGGGGCGCCGGTCACCGTGCCCGCCGGGAAGGCGGCCCGCAGGACGTCGAACGCCGAGAGCCCCGGGCGCAGTCTCCCGACGATGTTGGAGACGATGTGCATGACATGGGAGTACCGCTCCACCGCCATCTGCTCGTCCACCTTCACCGTCCCCCACTGCGCCACCCGCCCGACGTCGTTCCGGCCGAGGTCAACGAGCATGACGTGCTCGGCGAGCTCCTTCGGGTCGGAGAGCAGCTCGGCCTCGAGCCGCCGGTCCTCGTCCGGGGTCGCCCCGCGGGGGCGCGTGCCGGCGATGGGACGCAGCTGGATGAGGTTCCCTTCCAGGCGAACGAGGACCTCGGGCGACGACCCGACGACCGAAATGTCTCCCATCTTCATCAGGTACATGTAGGGCGAGGGGTTGAGGGCCCTGAGGACGCGGTACACTTCCGCGGCGGTGCGCCGCGTCTTGACGCGGGCACGGCTCGAAAGGACCGCCTGGATGATGTCCCCTCTCCGGATATGGTCCTTCGCTTTCCGGACCGCGTCCACGAAGGCCTCGCGCGGGGCCTCGAACCGGGGCGTCTCCGCCTCGTCGGCCCCGGGGACGTCGGTCCAGGGGAGCGGGGCCCGCAGCGCCTCGCGGACCTCCTCGATCGACCGCCGGCACCGGTCGTAGGCGTCGTCGGCCCGCGCCTCCTCGGCGATCTCCGCGTGGGCCACGATGAGGACCGTGTGCTTGACGTTGTCGAAGATGACGAGCCGGGACGGGAAGATGAACAGGGCGTCCGGCGTCCCGTCCGGCGCGTGCCTGTCGGGGAGCTTCTCGATCCGCCGCGCGTAGTCGTAGCCGACGAAGCCGACGGCCCCGCCGGACAGCCGCGGCAGGCCTTCCGCGGGGAGATACCGGACGGCCCCGAGCAGGGCGCGCAGCTCGTCGAGTGGGTCCCCGGTCACGGTCCGGACGGAGGTCTCGCCGCCCCTCCGGATGGACACGGACGACCCCTCCGCGCAAAACCGGATGTACGGGTCAAAGCCGATGAACGAGTACCGGGCCCACTTTTCGCCGCCTTCGACGCTCTCGAGCAGAAAGTGGTCGGCGGGGAAGCGGGCGGATATCTTGAGATACGCCGAAACGGGAGTCTCGAGGTCGGCGTGGAATTCCTCCCACACCGGAATCACGTACCCCGTGCGAGCCTGGGCCAGGAACGCTTCCTTCGTCGGACGAATCATCCCGCTTCTCTCACCCCCTCACAAGAACCGCGTTGATCTTCATCTCGGCCTTGAGTTTTCGGATCGTTTTGACCGCTGCCTCCTTGCCGGCGTACGGGCCCACGAGAACCCGGAACCGGACCCCCTTCTTGCCCCGGGATTCCAGGACCTTCGCGGGATACCCGGCCTTGGACAGCTTGGCCTTCATCGCCTGCGCCGAGGCCTTGTTGCGGAAGACGGCGGACTGGACCAGGAACGGTTTTCCGCGCGCCGCGACGGACTTCCCCCCGGATGTCCCCGCCTTCTTCCCGCCGTCCGGGCGGACGAGCGGAACGGGCGCCGCTTCCTTCCGGGCGAGCGTCTCGGGGAAGGTGACGCTCTTTTCCGTCTCCTTGACGCCGTTGTCCGCGTCGGGAGGCGGCACGGGCCGGACGCGCGCGGCCTCCTCGGAAAACGCCCCCAGGTCCTTGCGGATGTCCGTCGCGTTGTCCTGCCCGGCCTTCGCGGCCTGGTCGTCGCGGGATGCGCCGCTCTTCTCGACGTAGCGCCCGACCTGGAGGCCGATGAGGAATACCGCGGCGAGGACCGCGAGGCCGCCGACCACGAAAAACGCGAAGGAGCGCCGTTCTCCGTCCGATCCCCCGTGCTTCCTATTGTACAGTGTTTTCATTTCACATCCGCTCCGGGGCGGAAACCCCGATCAACGAGAGACCGGTCGCGACAACGCTCCGGACGGCGCGCGCCAGGGCCAGCCGTCCCTGCGTCCGCTCGGGCGTCTCCCCGAGGAACCGGTGGTTGTGGTAGAAACCGTGAAATTCCCGGGCGAGATCGAGAAGGTAGAACGGGATGCGGTGGGGCTCCCGCAGCCGCGCGGCCTCGGAGACGACGTCCGGGAAGCGGGCGAGCTGTTTCATCAGCCCCACCTCGTCCGGAAGCGTCAGCGCGGACAGCGAGGGGCGGTCCGCGACCGCGGTTCCACGCTCGGCCGCCTCCCGGAAAATGCTGCAGATCCGGGCGTGGACGTACTGGATATAGTAGACGGGGTTCTCGCTGGACTGCGTCTTCGCCAGCGTAAGGTCGAAGTCGAGATGCGAGTGAAAGCTGCGCAGGAGGTAAAAGAAGCGCGCGGCGTCGACGCTCACTTCGTCCATCACCTCCCGGAGCGTCGTGAACTCCCCGGAACGGGTCGACATCTGGACCGCTTTCCCGTCGCGGATGAGGGTGACGAACTGCACCAGGAGGATCTCGAGCCGCCCGGGGTCCTCCCCGAGCCCCTGGAGCGCCGCCGAAAGCCTCGGCGCGTATCCGTGGTGGTCGGCTCCCCAGATGTCGATCATCCGGTCGAACGACCGCCGGAACTTGTCGCGATGGTACGCCACGTCGGCCGCGAAGTAGGTGGATCTCCCGTCGGAGCGCACGAGCACCCGGTCCTTCTCATCCCCGTGGGATTCGCTCCGGAAATAGACTGCGCCGTCCGCCTCGTAGAGCTGGCCGCGCGCCAGCAGATCCGAGACCGCGCCGGACACGGCGCCGGCGGCGTGCAAACTCTCCTCCCGGAACCACCGGTCGAACCGAACTTTGAACGTCTCGAGATCTTCCCGGATCCCGTCGAGGATCCGGTCGCACGCGACCTTGCGGAACACCGGGAGCGCCTCGGCCTCGGACGCCCCGGCGAAACGGTCGCCAACCTCGGCCCGGTACTGTCGCGCGAGGTCGGCGAGATATTCCCCGCGGTAGCCGTCGTCGGGGAGGGGCGCTTCCCGCCCGCACTCCTGCAGGTAGCGCGCAAAGAGGGAGCGCCCGAGGTTGTCCATCTGGTTGCCCACGTCGTTCACGTAATACTCCGTGACCACGTGGTGCCCCGCGAAAGCCAACAGCTTCGCGAGAGCGTCGCCGACGGCGGCCCCGCGGCCGTGGCCGACGTGGAGCGGGCCGGTCGGGTTCGCGGAGACGAACTCGAGGAGCACCTTTTGGCCGCGGCCGGCGTCCGAGGCGCCGAAGCGCTCCCGTTTCTCGAGGACCGCCGCCAGGACCTCCCGCCACGCTTCGTCGGAGAGGACCACGTTGATGAACCCGGGGCCCGCGACCGAGAGCTCACGGAACCATCCCCGGTCGTCGGCCTCGCGGATCGCGGCGACAAGCTCCGCCGCCACCTCCCGCGGCTTGCGTCCCAACGGCTTGGCCAGCTGCATGGCCGCGTTCGTCGAAAAGTCCCCGTGCTCCGCGACCCGGGGGATTTCGACGGCGACGGAGACGTCGGGCAAACTGCCCCAATCGACCGATTTCCGCTTTATTCCCGCACGGATAAAAGTTTCCGTAATTTTGCGTACGTCCACGCCTCTCCCCGGAAATCGGAACTCAGGGATAAAAAGAGTAAATTATAACCCTGTGGGGGGGAAGTCAACGGATAACGCGGCACCGCGGAAGCGACGGGGGGGACCGGCGGCCATCCCGGTACCAGGAAAGAAGCCCCGCCGGGCGGCGGGGCTTCACGCCCGGCGACAACAACCGGTTACTGCGTGCAGATCACCTCGGCCGCCTGAAGCCCTTTGGGAGTTTCGAGAACGTCGAACTCGACCGGCTGCCCCTCTCTGAGCGTCCGGTACCCGTCCATCCGGATTGCGGAATAGTGGACGAACACGTCCTTGTCGCCTTCCTGCTCAATGAACCCGTATCCCTTCGTCTCGTTGAACCACTTCACTTTTCCGATACGTTTCATCGCAAGGCCTCCCTGTGTTGAGCTGACCCTTATTCAGGTATCACAGGGACGGTTTTTCTGTCAATAAGTAGTTAAGAATATACGGATATCCAAATCAATGTTCTATTACAGTGTGACCCGGTCGCGTCCTCCCTCCTTCGACCGGTAGAGCGCCTCATCCGCCCGCCCGAGCATCTCCTCCACGGTGCGCCCCTGATCGGGATAGCATGCCACCCCCAGGGAGGCGGTCACTCCCACTTCTTTCCCCCCGAAAGTGAATCGCGTCTGCCGGATCATGAGGCGCAGGCGCTCCGCCACCTGCGCGGCGTGATCGCGGTCGGTGTGCGCAAGGTAGATGACGAATTCCTCTCCCCCGTACCGGCCCGCGAGATCGACCTTCCGGATCGTCTTCCGGATCACGCTCGCGCATCTCTTCAGCACCTCGTCTCCCGCAGGGTGTCCGTAGCTGTCGTTGACGCGCTTGAAATGGTCGAGGTCGAGCATGACCACCGCACACGGATATCGTCCATCGAGCCGCCCGAGGATGTTCCCGAAGCGCGTGCGAAACGTCTTCTGGTTGAGCAGCCCGGTCAATCCGTCGCGGGTCGCGTCCCGTTCGAGGCTTTCCACGCGAAGCGCGTGCGAGAGCCCCATTTTCATGACCCGCGCGATCTCCCCCGCGGCTTCGGCATCCCGCGCCTGGAAAGACCGTCCCTCGCCGGAGACGCACGCGATGAGGCCCCCGAACCCGCTCGCCCCCCGCACCGGCACGAGGAGATAGGCGTCCGCGTCCGGGTCGGACCATGGCGGCGGCAGGACCGGGTGCCGGACCGAGGAAGACCTCACGCCGGAGAACATGCGGCTGGTCCCGTGTCTCACGACCCACCCCGCGTAGCTGTCGCCGAACGGGACCCATTGTTCCGCCTCCTCCGCCTTCCCGTTTCTCGCCGCCCTCAACGCGAGCCGCCCCTTCGCGCCTTTTTCGTCGGACTCGATGATCAGGACGTGGTCGGCATCGAGGTGGGACAGGGTCTGGACCGCGGTCTCGCGGTAGATCTCGCGCCTCGGAGAGACGGTTTCCGCGCCGGGGCCGGGTCCTTCGTCGGACACTTGGGCGATCTTCCTGACAAGCTTCTGGAACGCGTCCTGCCGGGCGATGTAGAGCGCCGACCGGTATGAACGCCGTCCGGCCGCGATCTCCCGGGCGACGAAGAAAGCCCCCATCTCCAGCGCGGGGACCGCCGGCTCGGCCAACCCTCCGTCGGCGAACCGGAGCGCGAGGATGGCCCCCTCCATCTTCTCGCCCCCGGTCACGGGCACGGCCACGATCGCGGTCGGCGCCACGTCCCGGCCCGCGATCGCCAGGCCGAAGATGGCGGCCTCCTCTCCGCTCGCGGAAAACAGGCGCCGGAAGACCGTCGCCTCCCGGACGGGAACGTACGAGTCGGGCACGCGAATGCCGTCCTCGACCGCGCCATCCCGGCTCCGCGCCGAAATGGTTTCCATGTACGGATCTCCGGGAGTGCCCGGCGGGGAGACGAACAGCACGGTGTCGGCCCCCGTCATCGGCACAAGGCCTTCCAGGACCCGCCGGATTCCGTCAAGCGTCTCCTCGCGCCACCGGATCAGTCCAAGGTCGTCGAGCCGATCGACGGAGGTTTCCGCCCCCGGCCCCTCTCCTTCCCAGGGCAGCAGGAGAGAACGGCTGTCGTCGATCGCCTTGCGGACCATGTCCTTTCCCGCGCGGGAGATCGCGAATCCCCGCCGGACAGCCGCGCCGGCCCACAATCCCGGCCCGGCCAGCGCGAGCGTCGCAATCGCCTCGGGGAAAAAGGGCCAACGGTGGCCGGGGAGCCAGGAGAGCCACGCCGCCGACACGACGGCGTACGCCGCGGCCGGCCCGGACGGCACGAGGTACGCGATCGCGGGGAAGAGGACGGCGGGCACGAGACGCGAGGCGGCAACGGCCCGCGACAGAGCGTGGAGCTCCAGCGCGCCCGCAGCCCCCCACGCAAGCGCCGACGTGATGTCCGGAAGCCGGTCCCTGCGGCGGGCGGTGACGAAGTCCCTGGCGAGGAGCCCCCCGAGGATCCCGAAGGCGGAACCGGCCCACTCCGGCGCCCACGGGGCCCACCCGCCTCGCCCGCGCGACGCCAGGAAGCCCAGGAGATGGGCAAGCGCCAGGACGGGGAAGAGGTACCTAGCGGCGAGTCGCTCCGCCGGCGGGCGGATCGGTGGGGGAGGCATCCTGTTTCCGATCGAGCACGATGACGTTTTCCTTCCGGCCGATCAGGCCCAGCTCCTTTCGGGCGATCTCCTCGATATAGGCGCGATTGGTCCGCAGCCTGTCGACCTCGGCGCGGAGACGGCCGATGTCCTCGCGAAGCCGCGCGTTCTCCTCGGCGAGCGTCTTCTGGCTCCTGTCCATCCGCCACGCGCTCAGCACCCCCACCTCGCCGAACAGCGAGAACAGGATGGCCGCGGAGGCGAGGCCGCCGACGACGAGAAACGGCCAATGTTTCTTCATGCGGCGAAAAAGGTCGCTTGCCATGCCTTGCGTCACCCGGACAGGAGATATCGCCACAGCCCCGCGATGGACCGTGGTGCGAAGGCCTCGCGCGCGATCTGGCGATAGGGGGCGTCCCCGGCGAACACGGACCACAGGATCCGGGACTGCGTGGCGTTCCCGGCCTCCTCCGCCCTCGTGACCGACCTCAGGTAGGCGTCGGCGAGCCGCCCCTTCCGCAAGACCTCCTCGTAGATGCCGAACAGGACCTTGCCCCAGATGTTATCACAGCGGAAGAGATCCATGCAGGGGCGCTGGAAATTGCGCCGGAGCGCCGCCACGGAGACGCCGTGGCGGCTGATCGCCTCGGCAAGGATCCGGGAGGTGTCGTGCGACGACTCGATCCCGTTCTTCAGGTAGCGGGAGATGAAAGCGTCCCCCACGATCGCGATCCGCTCGGCGAAGGGATTTCGCGCAAACCCGACCGGGACCTGGGGGTGGCAGTGGCACATCACCCGCGCGCTCTCGGGGAGCAGATCGGCGAGCGCCCGGTTCTCGCGTCTCTCCCTGTCGAGATCCGCGATCCTGATATGCTTCCCGATGCCGGTCAGAGTGAGGAAGTCGTCCTTCGGCGTGATCGCGAGGAACCGGATGGTCTTCCCGAGCGCCGGAACGATGTGGATCCGGTTCTTCAGCCGGTTCACGATGAAATCGTTGTCCGCCGGAATCTCCGCCTGCACGGTGTGCCAGGTCCGCGGGGGCGCGTACCCGATATCGAGTCTCCGGTGGATGGCCGAATTGACCCCGAATGCGCCGACAAGGAAGTCGAAGTCCCGCCGTCCCCCGGCCGAGAGCCCGACCCGGAAGCCGCGCGCGGTCCGCGCGATCCCCTCGACCCGATCGTGGAGGAACTCCGCGCCGCGCGCCGTCGCCGCATCGAGGAGATACTGGTCGAAGCTCCGGGCCCTGCCGGCGTGCGTCACGGGCCCGCCGCCCCGGAACACGGTGTAGATCGCCCCGCGGCCGGGATTGCGGACCGTCACCGAGACGCCGCGCCCGTGGATCTCGTAGCCCTCCGCGATCCTCCGCACGACCCGGTCGTCCAGGACGAGACCGAGCCGTTCCATCTTCCCGATCATCCCGGCGCCGATCGCTCCCGCGCACATGTTGCAGCCGGACGGGCCCGAGCAGTCGAACGACTTGCGGTCGATGAGGCTGACGCGGGCCGAGCGGCCCGACGAAGCGAGAATTCCCAGGAGGTGGAGCGCGAAGAACGTTCCCGCGGGCCCCGCCCCGATGACGCCGATCTCGGCGCCGTCGGGCAGCGGGGAGGAAGCATGGTCACTCGGTCTTGCGAGGAAGCTCATGGAATTTTCGCGCGTGCTCTCCCGCCGAGCCCCGGTGACAGGGCGTGCAGACCTCGGCCAGGAAAACCCCGGAGGGGTCGCGGAGATACGCCCCCGCGGCCACGGCCCTTTCTCCATCGTTCATTTTATTCCCCGCGTGCGGATCGTGACAAGTCAGGCACGCCATCCGTCCGGACAGCCCGATCCGGCCCGTCTCGTCGAAGAGCGGAAACAGGGGAACCCCGCCTTCCTGGAGACGGCCCATCATCATGATCGGCGTCTCGAGCGTCACCACGGCGCCGTACGACGTCGGCACCTTCTTCCGGCTCTTGGGATGGTCGCCGTGCGCGACAGACGGGCCGGCGCCTCCTTCGCGATGGCATCGCAGGCAAGGGAGGTCCGGTGCGAAAATCTCCTCCCATCCGTGCCGCCTCACCGGCTTGTCCTCCAGGTCCTCGTGGGCGGGATGGCACGCCCGGCACGGTCCCGCGCCCATCCCGCCGTGCGACGTGCCGACGACGTTGGCGGTCTTCGGGTGACACCCCAAACAGGTCCCGCCGGCAGACGCGCCTTCCCGTGGCGCGTGGATGCGATGGCACGTGCCGCATCCCGGCCGTTTCTCGCCGTGCAGCCGCGCGATCCCTTTTTCGCCGACCGTGTGGCAGGCCCGGCAATCCGCTCCCGCGGCCCGCTCCTCGTGCGGCGGATGGCACCAGATGCAGTCGGCCTGGCCGTGAGTCGCCTGCTTGTCCTGGTGGCACGGGAGGCAGGCTCTCACGCGGCCAATATCGTCCGCCGCCTGGCCCGCCCTCGCCCTGAGCAGCATCCCGGTTCCCTGCGCGTTCAGGAGGATGCCCAGGCCGTGGACCTCGTGGCATGTCGCGCACGTCATCAGGCCGTTCCTCGCCGCCGCCCCGGACGCTCCAAAGAGCGGAAAGGTGTCCGAAACGGGCCTGGGCACGACGATGCCCACCGGGTGCCCGCCCCGCGGCACCGGTCTCCCCATGCCCTTCTCCCCGTGACATGACCGGCACTGCGCCGCCGCGCCCTCTTCTTCGCTTGCCGCGAGGCCCCACATCGAGCGGAGCTTGCCCCCGTGAGGCCGATGACACGGCTCGCAGATGCTCCGCCCCGATATGCCGCGCAGATCGTGCGGAGTGAGCGCGACACTCTCCTGCTCCCGGTGACAGGCGGTGCAGAGGAAGGCCGACGGTCCGTAGTCCCGTCGAAGACGCCTGTTCGCCGGCGCCCCGTGCGGCTCATGGCAGGTCGGGCAGGAGATGGCTCCCGTGCGGACTTTCCGTCCTCGCCCGTCGAAGCCGGGCATGTCCGCGGGCCGCCGGCCTGCGGCGGCCGCGGCCCCGGGGACGTGCGACCCCTCCCGGGCGTGGCACGTCGTGCAGATCGCCGTCCAGGCGTCGCTCGTCCCGCCCGCCCCGACCGGCGCCCGCTTCCCGTGGACCGGGTGGCACGTGCCGCAGTCCGGCCCGACAGCCGCCTTCCCGGACGGGAGGTGGTTGCGGCCGCTCAACCCTTCGTGACAGAACAGGCAGCTGCCGTCGCCGGCCATCCCAGGGGAAAGGAGCGGCGTTTTCGGGGCCGCACCGTGCACCGCATGGCACGTGCGGCAGACGATTTCGCCGCCGGGTCCGAGCGTGAGGTGCCTGGCCTTGGCCGTGGCCGCGAGGCGCCCTTTCTCCAGTTTCTCGAAGACGGGGTGAGCCAGCACGATCCCCGCGATCTCGTTGATCGTATTCTGCGCTTCGTGACATTCGAGACAGGAATACGACTTGGCATTGATCAGAAGCGCCGTGCCGGCAGCCCCGTTGTGAACGCGGTGGCACCGCAGGCACAGGTCATTCCCGCCGCCGGCGGGGCCGGTCGCGTGAGTCCCCTTCTCCCGCGCCTTGACGCGCTCTTCGGCGACCCGTGCCGCATGGCAGCGTCCGCAGAGCAGGCCGGGCCGCATATCCCCGCGGCGGAGGCCCCGTCCGTTCGCGCCGGACTTCTCGTGGAACGAATGGCACTCCGTGCACCTCGCCTCGGAACGGTGCCCCTTTTCCCCGGAGGCCCCGGGTCCTTTCCTGAAGTCGTGGCAACCCGCGCACAGGGCATCGACGCCCGCCTGAGCCTCCTTCCGGTGGACGGGGTGACAGGCGAGGCAGTCCGGGTACGGCCTTCGCGCGCCCGAGGCGGCGGCGCGCGCCACCGGATGTCCGCCGGACTTTTCG
>Ga0316628_100003614_pt1 | contig 11955 bp, 8 predicted proteins | sample OWC_Aug_M2_C1_D5_FD_207648 | JGI IMG/M metagenome (GOLD analysis project Ga0316628, IMG submission 207648) | Wetland soil microbial communities from Old Woman Creek delta, Ohio, United States - OWC_Aug_M2_C1_D5_C | ecosystem: Environmental > Terrestrial > Soil > Wetlands | place: USA: Ohio...
TATTGGGCGGGCAGAGCAAGTGTCTACCGTGGTTGCTGCAGAGAGGCACGGAGCACTTGAGCCGGACGCGTTCATCGACTACAATGTCCTCTGCCGGGATCGCTTTGGCCTTCGTCGCCCCCAGACGCTTGGCCAGGGCGACTAGGTTTCGGGTCTTCTCGGTTCTGACTTTCACTTCAGCACGAATCGATCTGACCGTCTTCGCCCCAAAGCGCCCGGACTGCGCAACGCGGTCGCGCGCGCCCACAACTCTGCCGCCCAAACAGCAACACCAAGCCTGCAGCCCTGTCCCAGCTGCCTTCTGGCCGATGATTCTTCTGTCTATTCAGGCTTCTGGTCCGACCCCTCGCCCTCAGGTGCCCGCGGTCCTTCCTTGATGGCTGCAAGCAGTTCCTCTGTCTCCATCATCTTCTTCTTTGAGATCGAGCCTGGTACGAGCAGGTCCATGAACTTCTCGAAGTACCTCTTCTCAGAGAGGATATCCTCACGGTTCAGCTCCAGACCAGCCACATCGGTGAGAGCCGCAGTTCCCAGCCCGAAGGACTTGGCCCTGAGGCTCGTGAGGTCCTTCTCGAGCTTCTTCTCGTGCTCCTCCAGGGTCACGCCGATCCTCTCCAGTGCGAGTTCCTTCAGCATCCTCTCGAGGTATGCGACCTGATCTTCCTTGGTCTTCTTGGCAATCAGCATCATGGCCGCTTCGTGTTTGAAGTCGAGCCTAGCGCCCGCGTGCTCCTCGTCCGTCTTCGATATCCAGAGGAGCGGGTGTTCCGGAGCGTTGTACGTCACCTTCTCTGGCACCAGCGAGTCAGCGGATATCTTGACAGCGGCTTCGCCCGAGGAATGGTAGACCGCGTAGAAGCTCATCCTCTCCAGGAAGTTGACCTCCAGGAACTCCTTGCGGTTCTTCTCGACAATCGTCGGGTTCTCCTTCGCCACTTGCTCCAGGATCGATGCGGGAGTCGCATCCGGCTTCTTGTCCCCGAGGTACTGGGATATCCCCATGACGCACCTCAGCGGCTCGTAGGTCCTCGTGAGCCAGAAGGACGGTGGGAACGCCGTCCAGGACTTCTTCTTCTCGTCATCCTTCTTGATCTTCAGCTTCGAGAATGCGAACGTGGAGAATTGGTATCGGATGTTCTCCCCGTCCTTCTCGAGCACACCGGACGGGAGCCCTTCCTTTGCGACGATCCTGTCTGCCCAGAAACCGAGCTTCTCCCTCAGCTTCGGCCTCGTCGTCGGGCCCTCTGAGCTTATGTTGTACAGGATCTCCCTTCTCGTGGGCGTGATAAGCCAGCTGAGCCAGAGCAAGAGCGACTTCGGCGTGTCGATGTACGGGACAGGGAGGATCGTGTGGTCCGCTGCCGTCCCCCATCCCGGAAGAACCGCCTGTCCAGGCGTGTGAGAGAGCGTGCGGTCGATAAGGACGGAGAGCGAGACCTCGTCGGTCTTATCCAAGGGCTCGCGGATGGCCGCGGGCTCTATCCTCATGTCCGAGTTGAGGAAGTAGTAGTTCTGTCTCTTGGAGTTGATGGGTATGAGCACTCCGCAGTCGACCCCCTTGGCCAGCAGCGTGCGCATCTGGACGTCGCTCTTGTCCTTGAGCTTCCTCGTCTGTGCGCTGAGGGATAGCCTCCTCATCGAGTCAGTCAGTGGGCTCTTCTCGATCTCACGCCTGGTCAAGGGCTGTCTGTGCATGAGCGCATACACGACTGCCCTCGACACGTTGTTCGTGAGGAACTCTCCAGCTTCCAGCGCCTTATCCTTCGGCAGAGCCGAGACCTGCGTCATCCCATCCCACCTATGTGTTCCGTTTTGCTTCAAATCGCTTTATGGCTACTTATAACTATCCCAAAAAGGGATTGATAGAGAGACTCCTCGCATTCACGGTCCAGAGACGGCGGTCCGGATTGAACGGAGGAGTCAACGGGTCTTGCATTTGTATTGTGCTTCAACGCCCGCCATTTCCACGCGGCGTTTCGCTCGTGGCTGTCCGGCTCTTGAGAAGGTGGTGTGCGCGAACGGACGCCTGCAGACCTAGGGTACCCGCAGAGCTGCAACGACTGCATCGCCCATGTCGGAGGTCGATGACTTGCCCCCCATGTCAGGGGTACGCCTCTTGCCAGTTGCCAGCACGGCTTTGACCGCAGCTTCGACCTCTTCTGCAGCCTTCTCGTGCCCGAGGGTCTCGAGCATCAAACCGCTAGACAGGATGGCCCCTATCGGATTGGCCGTGCTCTTGCCGGCGATGTCAGGGGCAGAGCCGTGGACGGGCTCGAACATGCTCACTCCGGATGGGCTGATGTTGCCAGACGATGCGAGCCCCAGTCCGCCCTGTAGCGCCGCACCCAGGTCTGTGAGTATGTCCCCGAACAGGTTGGGCGTAACGAGGAGCTCGAACCTCTCCGGGTTCCTCACCATGTGGAGTGCGACGGCGTCGACGTACTGGAACTCCTTCTTGATCTGATACCTCGCGGAAACCTCCTCAAAGGTCTCTCTCCAAAGGCCGTACACTTCGGTGAGGACGTTTGCCTTGTCCACCGAGGTCACGAGGTCGATGCCTTTCTTCTTGGCCAGCTGGAAGGCATACTCTATGACTCGCTTGGCGCCGTGCTTTGAGATGATGCCTATCTGGTACGCAATCTCATCCTCATCGGTGAGGTCGACGCCCACGTCGAACTTCGCTTCGTAGGCGCGTCTGGTGATTGACATGGATTCCTTGGACAGGCCCTTCTTGACTCTCGCACCCATTCCGACATAGAAGTCCTCCGTGTTCTCCCTCACGAACAGCATGTCGATCCTTCTGCCGTCACCTGCGAGCGGCGACGGGACCCCCTCGTACAACTTCACAGGCCTCAGGTTCACGTACTGGTCGAAGTGGAATCTGAGCCTCAGGAGGACGCCCTTCTCGAGTATCCCCGGTTTCACGCGTGGGTCGCCCATCGCGCCGAGCAAGAGCGCGTCCTTCCTCGAGAGTCTCTGGAGCGTCTCATCCGAGATGACCTCTCCCGTCTTGAGATAGTGCGCTGCGCCCAGCGGGAACTCCTCGTACTCGAGGTCGATCCCACCGCTCTCCGTGACCGCGTCGAGGACCTTCCTGGCTTCTGCGATCACCTCGGGGCCGATTCCGTCGCCTGGTATGACACCTATCTTCTGCAACCCAACACCTCTTTCGTGTACGGCATCAGCCCGCCCTTCTCGATGAGCATCATGACGAATGAAGGATAGGCAGCGAAGGACGCGCTCCGTCGACTCGACTCGTTCGTCGCGATTCCATGCGTCAGGTCGACCAGTATGATGTCCCCGTCCTTGGCATCAATCTTCGCCTCGACCACGGGCAGACCGATGTTGATGGCGTTCCTGAAGAATATCCTCGCGAATGACTCGGCGACGACGCAAGAGACTCCAGCTCCGATCAGAGCTCTCGGAGCGTGCTCTCTGCTGGAGCCGCAGCCGAAATTCCGCCCTGCCACGACGATGTCGCCGGTCCTCACTCCTTTCGCGAACTCGGGCCTCGCGTTCTCAAAGGCGTGCTTTGCCAGCTCGAGCCTGTCCATCGTGACGAGGTACTCCGCCGGTATTATCTGGTCCGTGTCCACGTTGTCTCCGAACGTCCACGCTCGTCCTCTGAAGGATGTCTTCATGCGTCCACCTCCGAGGGGTCTGTTATCCTGCCCTTGATGGCGCTGGCAGCCACTACGGCCGGGCTCGCGAGATAGACCTCCGAGTCCTTGGCGCCCATTCTGCCGACAAAGTTCCTGTTGGTGCTGCTCACACACCTTTCTCCAGGTGCGAGGACTCCCATGTATCCTCCTAGGCAAGCGCCGCATGTCGGCCCAGAGATGTACGCCCCTGCGTCTGAGAAGATCTTGAAGAGGCCCTCTTTGACGGCCTGGTCGAACACGTCCTTCGTGGCCGGGACGACTATCATCCGAACGCCCGCGTGGACCTTCTTGCCCTTCATCAGCTTGGCTGCAATCCTCAGGTCTTCTATGCGTCCGTTCGTGCACGAGCCGAGGTACGCCTGGTCTATCTCAACTCCGACCTCGCTCGCAGGAGCCACATTGCTCGGCAGGTAAGGTTTCGCAACGAGGGGCACGACCTCACTTCCATCGTATTCGCGGATGTCGGAGTAGCTCGCTCCGGGGTCTGCCAGCACGTGCCTGTATCTGCCTCTCGCCCGCCCTTCGAGATAGGCATCGACCTTCTTGTCGGGCGGAAGAATGCACGCCTTGGCCCCGGCCTCGATGCCCATGTTGGCGATTGTGACCCTGTCGGAGAGCGGAAGGGATGTCACTGAACTCCCCTCGACCTCCATGGACGCGTACCGCGCGCCCTCGACTCCGATGTCCCCGATTATCTTGAGGATGATGTCTTTCCCGGAGACATGTTTCTTCAACTTGCCGTCGACAACGAACTTCATCGACTCAGGCACTTTGAACCAGAGGGCCCCTCTCGCGAACACAGACGCTGCCTCCGTGCTCCCAATGCCCGTGGCGAACGCCCCGAGTGCGCCGTAGGAGCACGTATGTGAGTCTGCTCCAACGATCAGCCTGCCGGGAGCAACGAAGCCTTGTTCGATCATCAGCTGGTGGCAGACTCCTCCGGTTCCGACCTCGTAGAAGTTGCGCACCTTGTGTCTCTCGGCGAAGTCCCGCATCTTCTTGGCCTGAACAGCGGACGCGACGTCCTTGTTCGGCACGTAGTGATCCGGAATGAGGACGACCTTGTCGCGCTTGATCGGCACGCAGAGGGCGTCGAACTCATCGAACGCTGCGGGACCTGTTATGTCGTTGACCATGACATAGTCCACTTCAGCCTCGACTATCTCTCCGACAGTCACCTGCTTCCCGGCCTTGTTGGACAGTATCTTCTCAGCTATCGTCTTCGCCAAAGAGCACACCTCGTCCAGCAATTCCTTTCAGTAAGCTTTCTTCTTCGACTTTCCGTTCGTCACGGTCAGCTTGCGGGCCCATAGCCGGTTCAAGCCTTCAATCATTGCATCCACGCTCGTCGTGACTATGTCGGAGCCCACGCTCTTCCCCAGGGAGAGCAGCTGTGCGTCCTCGCAGTCGCCCAGCTTGAGCGTGACCTCGCAGAGCGCGTTCGAACCTCCAGTGATCGCCTCGAGCCTGTACTCCTTGAGCACGATGTTCTTGGAGACTGCGGCCTTGATCGCGCTCACGCTAGCATCGATCGGACCGACACCGGTCTCCGACGCCCTCCTCGTCTCTCCGTCTATGTTCAAAACGACGGTGGCCGTCGGCGTGAAGTTCAGGCCTGTGAAGACAGTGAACTCTTCGAGCTTGATCGCGGGTTCCTCCTCCTGGCCGATGACATCGTAGGCGACCGCGAGCAGCTCGGCGTCGTCCAGCTTCTTCCCGGATTCGGCCCATTTCTTAACTCTCGCGACCACTTCCTTCATCTGGTCCGATGCGAGCTCGAGCCCGTACTCCTTGAGCTTGCTGTCGACCGCGTGGACTCCTGAGTGCTTCCCCACGACGAAGGTCCTCTCCTTGCCGACGATCTCGGGGCGCATCGGCTCATATGTTGAGCACTCGCTGAGTACACCGTGGACGTGTATGCCAGATTCGTGGGAGAACGCGTTCTCTCCCACTATGGCCTTGTTCGGCTGGACAGCTATGCCCGTCAGCTGTGACACGAGCCTCGACACGAACGCCATCTTCCTTGTGTTGATGTTCGTCTTGACGTTGTAGAACGCTTGGAGGCCCATGACGACCTCTTCCAGGGCAGCGTTGCCCGCCCTCTCGCCGAGCCCGTTGATGGTGCAGTGGATCTCCTCGGCGCCTCCGAGGACGCCGGCGAGCGAGTTGGCGACCGAAAGGCCGAAGTCGTCGTGGCAGTGCACTGCCAGCGGCACCTTGATCGTCTTCCTGATCTCGGCGACGAACTGCTGCATCGCGTGAGGCGTCATGACCCCGACCGTGTCTGGTATGTCTATCCTGTCGGTCCCCGCCTCTTCTACGGCCTTGTGCACGACCCCGAGGTATGACAGTTCCGTTCTGGTTCCATCCTCGCAGCTGAACTCGACAATGAGGCCGTGGTCCTTCCCGTACTGGACTGCGTTGGCGGCCTTGTCCCTCGCTTCGTCCTGCGTGAGCTTCAGCTTCTTCTCGAGGTGAACCTTCGATGTGGCCAGGAATATGTGCACTGAATCGACGTCGCACTTCAGCGCGGCGTCTATGTCCGAGGTGCTAGCCCTGCAGAGGGCGCATATCTCCGCCTTGAGCCCAGCTTCCGAAATCTTCTTGACAGCCTCAGCCTCGCCTTCCGAGTTGACGGGAAAGCCCGCCTCGATGATGTCTACGCCTAGCTCGTCCAGTGCCTGGGCGATCTTCAGCTTGTCGTCGCTCGACAGGGCGACGTTCGGCGTCTGCTCGCCGTCCCTGAGAGTCGTGTCCAGGATCTTTATCCTCTCAGGCATCCTAGTCGCCTGGAATATCTGCTTGTTGTATTCACTGACGAAAAGACCCTTGTCTGGGATCTTGAACGCGGGTTCCATCGTTTCTTTAGCACTCTCACTCGGAGTTTGTATTGGCATACCAAAACACTCTCCAAAAATCCCTCATTCAGCACTCAGGCTAGGAGAAGCAGCCCCAAGGGCAGAATAATCAGCTGGTTGCTCTTGTGCGCCATTCCTAACCTCCGTGCTCAATGGGTTCACGCATGTCTGAGCGTGACACTGTCCTCATGGCCTCGGCCGATATAAACGTTTGCGGGGCATCTGGCTGGCCAGCAGCCAGCTGGTGTGGACAATTCTGTACACCGCGATATCTGGTGGGGCCTGTGAAAGATTAGAAATACCTTGTTCAAGGTACAGCGCGTGATACGCTTGAGCAAGGACAGGCTTGTGGCATTCCAGGGAGAGAGAGGGGCGTTTTCGGAGGACGCCTGCTTCAAGTACTTCGGCAAGGACGTGAAGACATCCCCCTTCCCAGACTTCCAGTCGGTGTTCGAGTCGGTCGAGAAAGACAAGGTCACCCACGCAGTCGTCCCGGTCGAGAACTCAATCGAGGGGAGCGTGACACAAGTGAACGACCTCCTGCTCGACCTCGACCTCACCGTATCGGGCGAAGTGGTCGTGCCGGTCAAGCACGCCCTCTTGGCGTATGACGGCACGACTGTCGAGAGCATCAAGGAGGTCTTGAGCCACCCCCAGGCGCTTGGGCAGTGCCGGAAGTTCCTGTCGAACCACCCTGAGTGGAGGCTCACGCCCGCGTATGATACCGCTGGAAGCGCGAGGATGGTCGCGGAGGCCAAGAGAGTTGACATGGCGTCCATCGCCAGCAAGCGGGCAGCGAGCGTGTACGGCCTGAAGATCCTGAAGGAGGACATCCAGAGCGAGATCGAGAACTACACCCGTTTCTTCGTACTGGAGAAGAACCCTGGCACCGTTGAAGGTGCCAACAAGACCTCTATGGTCTTCGCGACCAAGAACGTCCCTGGTGCGCTTCACAGATGCCTCGGAGAGTTCGCGTCGAGGAACGTGAACCTGACGAAGGTGGAGTCGCGCCCGAGAAGGAGCAAGCCTTGGGTGTACGTCTTCTACGTCGATTTCGAGGGAAGCATCGACGACCCGAACTCCCACGCGGCGATAGGCGGCCTGATCAAGGCGGCGGCGTTCGTCAAGATACTCGGATCATACAAGAAAGCAGAACCATAGACGGTGCCCTGAATTTAGACAATGAGTGGACCGAATTGCAGTCGAAACACTTTTTATGGTCCAATCACTGGAACGCGGCCGAGACGATCGACTCTCTCTTCAGCTCCTCGATTCCAGCAGCGCCTTCTACAACAGTCCGGTCCCTCTCCAAGAGCGCGAGGTCCTTCGAGTCGAAAGCTTTCGGGTTCACCGCGATGAGCAGCCTCGCCTTGGTCACCCAAGTCGTCTCGTTGAGATAGTCAAGTTGTTTCAGCACCTTCCTGAAATCGCTGAACGTGGTCAGGTATTCCATCCCCTCGAGAAGCACGATGCTGTTGGGGTTCTTCTCCATGAACCTCACGAGCGTGTCCGCGAGCACGGCCAGGCTCGTCGGGGCTATCCGCCTCTCGCCTGGTGACTCGGTGAGCCAGATCACCGGCGTCGTCTGCAGGCCGTGCATCTGCCTGATGTTGTCAGGGAACATCCTCGTCACCACCAGACCGCTCGGTATCAGGAATTCGAGAGTCGCTCTCGCTGAGTCCTCCTTCTCCGGTATCTTCGCGTCTGGCCTGAGGGGGAGGCTTACGAGCTCAGAGAACAGCCCGAATGCCCTGTCAGGCCTCTCATCGTACACGAGGTAGACTCCGCGCGGTATGTCAAACGGCCTGAATCCTTCCCGCTTGTAGGTCTCGAGTTCTGGGCTGACACTCAGACCCAGGAAGGCGGTTCTCTTGACGGAGCTCGCGAGTACGGCGAACAGTACTACCATCGCCCAGGAGTAGGGGTTGATTCCACCGTAGCCCATGCCCATCTCTGGGAGCACATCCAGACTGAACTCCACAGTAGGGATTCCGATCCATGCCGTCGCCAGCAAGGCCATGCTGACCTTTCCTTCTTTACTCAGCCGGGCCAGAGTGCCCTTCCTGGTCGCCCGAACCGGGAGCGAGAGGTCGATGGCAATCGAGACGATGAGATACGAGAGCACTGCGTACAGTATCCAGCCGTCCTCCGTCCAAGAGCCTCCGCTCCATGCAGTGGCTATCACCCACGCGAGAACGACCGCCAAGCCAACAGCGCCCCAGACCGTGATGAGGTTGATTGGGTGTGCGCGAATCCACGTCCAGAATTCCGTGGACAGGTTGTGACCGGGGTAAATGGTCGTGAGGCTGATCATCGCCGTCGACTGCCAGATGGTGAAGACGACGAACCATATGCCCACCGCGCTGTTCAGCGCCTCGAAGTCTCCGCCGATCGAGTCCTCGAGTATTTCCGTTACCCAGAGGATCGCAAGTGCCACTATACTCAGTGCCAAGGTCCAGCTGCGGGCGACCTGGAAGAACTGCGACCTGAGGCCGTAGATGTGCACGGCAACATACGCGATCAGGACGATCCCGAGCAAGCCGGGGAGAGTCTCGAGTACCAAGGTCTCTATGTCCAGGCAAGTCACCTCCGGGCTTCGGTTCCTCCTTGATGGCCAAATGACTTGACGTAGGATAATCTTTCCCAGAACCAGGCGCTCGCGATTGCGCGTCCTTCAGGACTTCGTCGTCATCACGGCGCCTTCGCTCGCGGACTGGACCTGCTCCCTGTAGCGCAGTAGATAGCTCGACAGGTTCACCTTCGGCATCTTCCTGTCCTTGAGCCTGGACTTGATCTCCTTCTGCGAGATCAGGACCTCGATCTCCCTCGAATCGAGGTTTATGCGCACCGTGTCCTTGTCCCTGATGGCGGCGAGTGCACCTCCAACGAAAGCCTCGGGAGAGACATGGCCTATGGACAGACCCCTCGTGCCGCCCGAGAATCTGCCGTCGGTAATGAGCGCAACAGACTCGCCCAGGCCCAAGCCAGCTATTATCGCAGTTGGGCCGAGCATCTCCGGCATCCCGGGAGCGCCCTTGGGGCCCTGATATCTTATCACGACCGCGTCGCCGGCCTTAACCTTGCCCGCGAGCATCGCATCAGCAGCCGACTTCTCCGTGTCGTAGACCTTCGCTGGTCCCTCGAACCTCCTCATCGACGGCACGACCGCGGACTGTTTGACCACGCTGCCCTCTTCGGCCAGATTCCCCCAGAGGACCGCGATCCCTCCTTCCTCATGATATGCATTCGCCGGCTCGCGCACGACGTCGTCGTCCTTCACCGTCGCGTTCTTCGCAATGTCCAGTATGTCCGTTCCCTCGATCGTGCGGGCGCTCTTCAGTTTCGGAGCGAGCCTCGAAAGCACTGCCGGGATGCCCCCAGCCTTCTCGAGGTCGATCATGAAATGCTTTCCGCCGGGCTTGAGCGCGACGATGTGCTTCGTGTCCTTCGAGACGCTGTCGAACTGGTTCAGCTCCAGCGGAATGCCGAACTCTCGTGCGATGGCCAGCATGTGTAGGCACGTGTTCGTCGAGCCCCCAATCGCGTTGTCCACACGGAGAGCGTTCTCGAAGCTCTCCTTGGTCACGATGTCCCTGGGCCGAACTCCATTCCTTGCCAGCTCAACCGCTAGCGCGCCTGTCCTGCGCGCCATCACGAGTTTCTCCTTGGAAATCGCATGAGATGTAGCGCATCCCGACAAGCTCAATCCGAGGGCCTCGGTGAGGCATGCCATGGTGTTTGCCGTGAACAGTCCGGAGCACGACCCAGGCCCGGGGCACGCCTTCCTCTCGATCTCGTCGAAGTCCTCCTGATTGATCCTCCCGGCTGTGAGCTCGCCCACGGCCTCGAAGATGGAGATGACATCCAGCTTGCGGTCCTTGTACACCCCGGGCATCATGGGCCCGCCGGTGAGGATCGCCGCTGGTATGTTGACCCTGCCGCATGCCATCAGCATACCCGGCGTGATCTTGTCGCAGTTGGTCACGCCGACCCAGCCGTCTGCGACGTGCGCCTCGACCATTGCCTCGACGCTGTCCGCGATTATCTCTCGGGACGGGAGCGAATAGCGCATCCCTTCGAGCCCCATAGCTATCCCGTCGCATATCCCGGGCACCCCGAACTCGTAGGACACACCCCCAGCCTCGTCGATGCCCTTCTTCACCTCGTCCACCAGCTTGTTCAGGTGCATGTGTCCAGGAACGATAGTGTTGAATGAGTTCGCAATCGCGATCAGGGGCTTGTCGAAGTCCTTGTCGGAAATCCCAACAGCCCTCAGGAGCCCTCGCGCTGCAGCGCGCGAAAGGCCCTTCTTCATAGAATCACTTCTCATGGTTGGCTCGGCAGCTGTCTTGGTCAATCTCCCTCACCCAGTTTGAAGTCCTTGTGGAGCGCCTCCACAGCCTTCTTCGCGTCGACCTTGCTGACTATGAATGATATGTTGAGCTCAGAAGAACCCTGCGCGATGGCCCGGATGTTGATCTCGTATTCGGCCATCGTCCCGAAGACCCTCGCGGCGACTCCGGGCGTGCCCTTCATCCCCGCCCCGACCACGGCCACGATGCTCAGCCCGTCCTCGACAGATACCTCTCGCACCTGTTTGGAGCCGAGGAGTGATAGCTCGAGCGCGTTCTGGGCCTTGGAACCGCTGGCCTTCGGGATGGCCAGGGTTATGCTCTCCTCAGAGGAGCTCTGCGATATCATGAGCACATCGACCTCCTCATCGGTGAGAATCTGAAGCACGTTCGCTGCGAGCCTCGGAGTGCCGACCATGCTCGCGCCGCTGACAGTGATGACGCTCACGTCGTTGATGTTGGTGATCGCCTTGACGATGTCGCCCGATTTCACCTTGACCTCACTCTGGATCACGGTGCCAGAGCTGTCGGGGTTGCGCAGCGCCTTGACCCTGAATGGAATGCCGTACTTTGCCGCGCACTCGAGGGCCCTCGGGTGGACGACCTCAGCCCCGAAGTGAGCGAGCTCCATCGCCTCTGCGAACGAGATGCTCTCGATCATCCGTGCGGACTTCACTATCTTCGGGTTCGCGGTCATGAGCCCGTCAACGTCCTTCCAGACCCAGACCTCGTCCGCCTTGATTGCGGCGCCGATGATGGATGCCGAGTAGTCGGAACCGCCTCTGCCCATGGTAGTCTGGACTCCGTTCTGAGTGGAAGCCACGAAGCCGCTCACGACTGGTATTACTCCTTCCTCCAAGAGGGGCTCCATTATCTGTCTCACCTGGTGCGAGGTCACGCTCATGAGCGGGGACGCGTCCCCGAACCTCTCGTCGGTAACGATTCCCGCCTCGCCGCCGGTCAAGCACCTGGACTTCATGCCGAGGTCCTCGACGACCCCCTGCAACAGCGGTGCAGACATCTTCTCGCCATACCCGAGCACATAGTCCTTTGACCTAGGTGTGAGCTCCCCGATGTGGGCCA
>Ga0316628_100003615_pt1 | contig 11951 bp, 11 predicted proteins | sample OWC_Aug_M2_C1_D5_FD_207648 | JGI IMG/M metagenome (GOLD analysis project Ga0316628, IMG submission 207648) | Wetland soil microbial communities from Old Woman Creek delta, Ohio, United States - OWC_Aug_M2_C1_D5_C | ecosystem: Environmental > Terrestrial > Soil > Wetlands | place: USA: Ohio...
GTGGCGGACACGTCGAGACCGAGAAAGGTCGTCCGGAGAAACGACTTGTACTGGCCGCGCCGCTCGGTGTAGGCGGAGTACGCCGGAATCCAGTTCCCGCCGAACAGTGTCGGCTGTCGAACCGTCGCGCCGGCGTAGTAGTTGAGCTTGGAGCTGGCCAGACTGTCCTGGCTCAGATCGCCGCGCCGGCACAGCGGACCCCAATGCGTCGGCGCGCCGAAGCCGAGCTTGGACACCCGGCCGGTGAGATCGAGCCGCAGCGCCCGGTCGAGAAAATCCTTGTCGGAGTACTGCGCGTCCACGCGAAAGCAGTCGAGCGTCGCCCATCCTTCTTCCTGCACGATCTGCCGCATGTAGTCCTCGCGAAGGTCCACGAGGATCCCCACCAGCGTGTCGCTTGCCGACCGAGTCGTGTCCGGCTCGATCCCCACGTGGCGGTAGGCGCCCAGGTTGTAGAGGTTGCGGCGGGCGTCCGCGATCGCCTCGTCGCTGTACCAGTCGCCGCTCCGGAACCCGAGGAGCCGGAGCACCGATGCGCTGTCGATCTGCGCCGGCCTCGGGGGCTCCGGGCCCGCGCGGGTGACGGCGATCGTACCGAACCGCGCCCGGGTTCCGGTCACCGCGTCGAGCGTCACCGACGCGCGCTGACTCGCCGGGTTCCCCGAGAACGCCGGAAGCACCTCGGCGTTCGGATATGCGTCGTTGCGCAGGCGCGCGCGGATCGTGTCGACCGCCTGATACATGGGCACCAGCCCCACGCGCTGGCCCTTCGCGATGGGAAGATCGCGTACGATCGCGGCGCTGTCGGGGACCGAATCGAGGCCGGTGATGGTCAGCGAGTCGAGAAGGAGCGGCGGCCCCTCGGTGATGCGAAAGGTGACGTCCACCTGGTCGGGCGGCCGCTGCTTCACGACCGTATCCACCACGGTCGCGTAGAAGCCGTAGTTCTTGTAGAACTGTTTCAGGTTCTCCACGTCCCCGCGGAGGCCGACGTCGGGGAGGCATCGCGCCGTGCCGGCGTTGAAGAACCAACGGAAGTATCGGTGCGTGAACGACGACGGCGTGGTGAGCACGAGCGCCGACAGGTCGTCGTCCTTGAAGGTCCTGTTTCCCTCGAAATTCAGCGTCCGCACTTCCTTCGCGCCGGGGCGATCGCAGGCGATGTCCTGTGCGCGTGCGAGGGCCGGGACAGCGGCGCCGAACGCGAGCGCCGCGCCGACGACGAGCAAGCGCCTTCCGCCGAGCGGTGCGCGCATCAACCGCCGAGTCGCGAGCCGGTGCGTGGTGTCCGCTTCGGCTCCCCGCCACCCCATTCTCCCCTCCGCTCCAAGCGCGGATCACTCTTTGCAGGCATTCCCACCTCGTAGACCCCACGCCCTCGTGGCGTTGGAGAAGCGCCGGTCGCCAGCGCCGCCCCGACGCTCGGCGGTGCCGACATACAACGCGCCCGCACGGGACAACCTCCGGCGGGCGCATCCGATTGACGCTTGACGGCGGGACCGGGTAAGTTCTCGCGCCACTTTGCCAGTGTCAATGGAAGTTACACGACCGCTCATCGCCCCGTTGGCCATGCTCGGGCTCGCGGCGCTGACGCTCGTGGGATGCGGGCCGCCCGGCGCGCCGAACCGCCGCGAGCTGATCGACTCGCGCGACAACTACGATCCACGCTCGCTCGACCCGGCACTCTCCACCGACGTGCCCACCGGGCGCGCCGTCGGATATCTGTTCGACGGACTCACACGCTTCGACCCGAACGCAAGGGTCGAACCGGGGCTCGCCGAGCGCTGGGACGTCACGCCGGACGGTGTGACGTACACGTTCCACCTGAGGCGTGGCGTCACCTTTCACGACGGCTCCCCGCTCACCGCGCGCAACGTCGTCGCCAGCTGGCAACGCGCGCTCGATCCGGCCACCAAGAGCGGCGCCGCCCAGTTCCTGTTCCCCATCAAGGGCGCGCGCGAGTTCAACGCCGGGCACGCGGCGGCGTTGTCCGGCGTCGCCGCGCGCGACGACTCGACGCTCGTCGTCACCCTCACCGAGCCGCTGGCCATCTTCACCAAGATGCTCGCCATGCCCGTGGCGTCGGTCGTTCCCGATCGCACACCGCCGGACTTCGGCGAGCATCCCGTCGGCAGCGGCCCCTGGAAGCTCGTCGAATGGAAACACGACGACTACCTCCTGTTCGCCCGGAACCCGTCGTACTTCGGCGGCGCGCCAAAGGCCGACACGCTGCGCGCGCGGATCATCGCCGAACCGAGCACCGCGGTCGCCGAGTACGAGAGTGGGAACGTGGACATTCTGCAGATCCCGCCCGCCGAGGCGGGCGAGTGGGAAGCGGACGAGAGCCGCAGACCGATGCTCATGTCCACCCCGGCGCTCGAGCTGGTGTACATCGGCATCAACACCACCCGCGGTCCGCTCGCCGACGTTCGCGTGCGGCAGGCCATCAACTACGCGATCGACACCGATCGGATCATCGAGCGCCTGATCAGCGGCCGCGGCAAACGCGCCGCCGGAGTGATCCCGCCGGTGCTCGGCGGATACGACCGCACGCGCCGCCCCTACTCGTACGACTCGACGAAGGCGCGGCAGCTTCTCGCCGCCGCCGGCTACCCGAATGGCATCGACGTCGAGCTGTGGAGCTCCACCGTGCCCCTCTATCAGCGCATCGCCGAAACGGTGCAGGCGTACCTCAAGGCGGTCGGCATCCGCGTGACGCTCGTGCAGCGCGATGCCGCCGCCGCGCGCGCCGCCGCGCGAAAGGGGCAGACGGACATGATCCTCAAGGACTGGTACGCCGACTACCCCGACGCCGAGGACTTTCTCTATCCCCTGCTCCACTCGGCGAATCGCGGCGCCGGCGGCAACGTATCGTTCTACGCCAACGCCGCGTTCGATTCGATCGTCACCAGGTCGCGGCACGAGCTCGACGAAGCCAGACGCGACGCGCTGTACCGCCAGGCGGATTCCATCGCGTTCAACGACGCGCCCATGGTCTTTCTGTACTTCTACGACGAGCTGTACGCCGTGCAGCCGTGGATCGAGCACTTCGTGCCGCCGGTCATCTTCAACGGCCAGCGGTGGACCGACGTGACCATTCGGCGGCCGTCGCCATGACACGGTTCATCGTCCGCCGCCTCCTCCTGTCGGTGCCCACGCTCTTCGGCGTGCTCGTCGTGGCGTTCCTGCTCCTCTACATCGCGCCCGGCGATCCCGTGGAGGCCATGGTCGGCGAGCGCGCGGACAGCGCCACCATGGCGCGGCTTCGCGCGCAGCTCCGCCTCGACGATCCGCTGCCGGCGCGGTTCGCGCACTACGTGGGCAGCGTCGTGACCGGGGACCTCGGACGCTCGTACATCACCAACCGGCCGATCTCCCGGGACATCCGCGAGCGTTTTCCCAAGACGCTGCAGCTCGCCGGCGCGGCGATGCTCCTCGCGACGGTGATCGGCGTGACGCTCGGCATCCTCAGCGCGCGCCGGCCCGGCGGCTTCGTCGACCGGTTCGCGCTCGGCCTGGCGTACCTCGGCATCTCGTTTCCGGTCTATTGGGTCGGGTTGCTGCTCATTCTGCTGTTCGCGGTCACCCTCCGCTGGCTGCCGCCGTCGGGCTACGGCAGCCTCCGCTTCCTCGCGCTCCCCGCGCTCACCCTCGGCATGCGCTCCATCGCCTTTCTCGCGCGCATGACGCGGTCCGCCATGCTCGACGCACTCGGCGCGGACTTCATTCGAACCGCGCGCGCCAAGGGCCTCGGCGAATGGGCCGTCACCGCCAAGCACGCGCTGCGGAATGCCGTCATCCCCGTGATCACCGTGCTCGGCCTCGACTTCGGCTCGTATCTCACCGGGAGCATCCTCACCGAGACGATCTTTTCCTGGCCCGGAATCGGGCGCTACGTGGTGAACGCCATCTCGCGCCGCGACCTCCCCGCCATTCAAGGCACCGTGCTCTTTCTCAGCACGGTCTTCGTGCTCGTCAACCTGATCACCGATCTCGCGTACGCCAAAGCGGATCCGCGAGTCAGCTATGAGTGAACGGTCATGAATCTCGACGACTACCAGCAAGCCGCGCTGCGCACGGTGAATCCGGCGCTCGACGACCGCGACCGGCTGCTGGACGCGAGCGCGGGGCTGGCCGAGGAGGCCGCGGAGGTGCTCGGCCTGGTGCGGAAGCGGGTCTTTCAGCACCGCGACGCGGGCGACGCGAAGATGATCGAGGAGCTGGGCGACGTGCTCTGGTGTCTCGCGGTCACCGCCCACACGCTCGGCGTGCCGCTATCGAAAGTGGCGCTCGAGAATCAGAAGAAGCTCGCGGCGCGCCATCCGGAGGGGTGGTCACGATCGCCGAAGGACTGATGCCGCGAGGCGCGGTTCAGTCGTCCGTCTGCCCGAAGATCGCCATGTTCGACGAGTGCCCCGGGTTCACCTTCTTGTCCGGGTACACCCAGTGCACCGCCTGGTTCACCGCGGTCGCGGCCTCGGCAAAGCCGGTCGCGATCAGCTTGAGCTTGCCCGGATACGTCGTGACGTCGCCGGCGGCGTAGATCCCCGCGCGGCCCGTCTCCATCTGGCTGTTCACGATGATCTCGTCCTTCTCGAGCGTCAGCCCCCAGCCGGCGAGCGGGCCGATGTCGCTCACGAAGCCGAGCATCGGCAGCACGGCGTCCGCGCCGATCTCGCGTGTCGTCTTGGCCTTGACGTCGCGCAACTCCACGTGCGTGAAGTGATCCGGCCCGGACGCACATCGGATGTCGTGCAGCTCGTGGAACGTGAACAGGTCCGCCTGCCCCGCCGCCACCGCGGCCTGGTACTGCGCGATCGTCGCCCCATGGGCGCGGAACCGGTCGCTGCGATGCACGATCGTGACGCGGGTCGCGCGATCGAGGAGCTGGACGCCCCAGTCAAATGCCGAGTCGCCCCCGCCGATGATCACGACGCGCCGGCCGCGAAAGTCCTCGGGGTTCGTCACGACGTCGAAGATGCCGCGCCCGTACCACGGCTGCGCGCACGGCTGCGGCAGCCGGCGCGGCGAGAACGCGCCGATCCCCGCCGCGATCACGATCGACCGCGTCGGAAAGCGCGCCTGGTCCGTCACCAGCACGAAGTGGCCGTCTTCCTCCTCGAGGCCCGTGACCCGATGACTCAGATGGATCGGCTGGTCGAACTGGCGCACCTGCTCGGCGAGCGATCTGACCAGATCCTTCGCGAGGATTTTCGGAAAACCGGCGACGTCGAAGATGTACTTCTCGGGATACAGCGCCGTGAGCTGCCCACCGAGCTCGGGGAGCGCGTCCACGATCTGCGCGGTGGCGCGGCGCATGCCCGCGTAGAAGAGGGCGAACACCCCCGTGGGGCCGCCGCCGATGATGGTAATGTCCTTGATTTCCATGCGGGAAAATAAAGCGGCCCCCGTGCCGGCGCTGCGCGGCGCTCGCCCCGTCCATACATTCTCATCGCCATGAAGATCTACACCAAGACCGGCGATGCCGGCGACACGGGGCTCTTCGGCGGCGGGCGCGTGCCCAAGAACCACCCGCGCGTGGAAGCCTACGGTGACGTGGACGAATTGAATGCAGTCCTCGGATTCGTGCGTGCCGCCGAACCCATGCCGCGAGTGGACGAGGTGCTCGTCCCCATCCAGCGCGATCTCTTCGCCATCGGGGCGCTGCTCGCGACGCCCGATCGCGAAAAGATGCGCCAGCACCTGGAGAAGGCGCGGATCGACGACGCGCGGATCACCGAGTTGGAGCGGGCGATCGACGACGGTGACGCGGAGCTCGAGCCCCTCCGCTCGTTCATCGTGCCCGGCGGAACGCCCAAGGCCGCCGCGCTGCACGTGGCACGCACGGTCTGCCGCCGCGCCGAGCGGCGCGTGGTCGAGCTGTCGGGCAACGCCGAGATCCCGGGCCTCGTGGTCATCTACCTCAACCGGCTTTCGGACCTCCTGTTCACCCTCGCGCGGGTCGCCAACCGGCGCGCCGGCGCGGGTGAGGTGACCTGGTGACGTCGCGCGAAGTCGCGCTGCCGGCTTATCGCGTCATGATCGGCGGCGGGCTGCTGGGCCAGCTCGGTGAGCTCGTTCGCCGCGTGGCGCCCGCACACCGCTACGCGATCGTCACGGACGACAACGTCGGGCCGCGCTACGCCGGCCGCGTGCGCGACTCGCTCGATGCGTCGCGCGCGACCGTGTTCACCATTCCCGCCGGCGAGGCGCACAAGACGCGCGAGACGTGGGCCCGTCTCACCGACGACATGTTGGGCGCGGGATTCGGCCGCGACACCACCGTCATCGCGCTCGGCGGCGGTGTGGTGGGCGACCTCGCGGGTTTTGTCGCGGCGACGTTCATGCGCGGCGTGCCCTACGTGCAGGTGCCCACCAGTCTCCTCGCGATGATCGATGCATCGGTCGGCGGCAAGACGGGCGTCGACACACCACACGGGAAGAACCTCGTGGGCGCGTTTCACCAACCCGCGGCGGTGGTCGCCGACATCGACGCCCTCTCCACGCTGCCCCCCGAGCAGTTGCGCGCGGGCATGGCCGAGGCCATCAAGCACGGCGTGATCGCGGACCGCGCCTACTTCGATTCGGTGCTCGGCGCCCTGTCGCGACCGGCCGGGCTCGACCCGTGTGGCCAGACCATGCTCGACCTCGTGACGCGGAGCGTCGAGATCAAGTCCGGGATCGTGACGCGCGATGAACGGGAAGCCGGCGTTCGGAAGACGCTCAACTTCGGCCATACCATCGGACACGCCATCGAGACGTGTAGCGGATACTCGCTGCTGCACGGCGAGGCGGTGGCGATCGGGATGGTGTACGAGAGCGCGCTCGCCGAGCGGCTCGGGCTGGCGGAGGCCGGGACGGCGGCGCGCGTCCGCGATGCGGTGCGCGCCGCGGGCCTGCCGCATGCGCGACCGTCGAGCATGACCGTGGAGGCGATTCTCGACGCGTCACGCGGGGACAAGAAGGCGCGCGCCGGGCGCGTGGAGTACGCGCTGCCGGCGCGCATCGGCGCCATGGCCGGCGCCGATCAGGGGTGGGCGATCGCGGTGAGCGACGCCGCGGCCCGCGAGACTCTCGCGTGAGGCGGCGGTGGGCCGCGGTCGTCGCGGCCGGCATCGCCGGCTGCTCGCGCGACCCCGGCCCGTTGCGGTATCCGCCGGTCGTGGTGACGAGCCCATTCCGGATGAGCGGCGTGGTCGTGCGTGGCGCCAACCGCGCGTGGTGGAAGGCCGCGGCGCGGCCCGCACGATACGGCGATCCGCTGCCGGTGGCGGTGACGATGTACTGCCTGCAGGGAACGACACGCCGCGGTCGCTACGTTCGCGCGGGAATCGTTGCGGCGGACCCGCGCTATTTTCCGTTGTCCAGGTACATCGAGCTCTACATCGGCCGCAGATACGCCGGCCGGTTCCTCGTGGACGACACCGGCAAGCGGATCCGCGGCGCGCGAGTCGACGTTTGGACGGCGGATTGCCGCGAGGCGGAGCGCTTCGGCCTCCAGCGGGGAACCGCGGTGCTCGTCCAACGCCCGCCGGCGGAGGTTACACAGGCGGGCGCGGCCAGGGACTCCGGGTAACCGGCGGCGCACGGTTTGCTTCGCTGGGCAGCATCCTCACAGGCGTGCCTGAACAATGTCATCCTTCTCGACGTATCTCGTCGGATTCCTGATCCTGATCGTCGGCCTGGCCATCGCGGCATACCTGCTCAACGTGCCGGCGATGTGGATCGGCGTTGGCGTGATCGTCCTGGTGGGCATCGGCGTGTTGAGCGCGACGAGCCGGACGAAGATGCGCGATCGTCCACAGGATCCACGGCCGTAGAGCGACGCCAGCCGTCCACACCGAGCGGCTGAAATGCGGGTGGGACGAGCCGCTGTTCCGGCGGCGCGACCTGGCCATTTCTGGTGCCAACCGGACGAGTCCGGTGAGTTTCCGCAGGTTTGATGGGAGATTCGGTCAGCATGACCGAACTTCGCTGTTCGTTTTCGGCCCATGCGAAGTAACCCTTAAATCTCTGTCAAATCAACAACATAGATCCGATTCAGGGAGCTGCCGCGCCAGACTGGCGCAATTTTCTGTTGACGCATTTCTAGCCCAGAATTACACTGCGCGTCCCTGCCACACCTCGCGAGCGGATGCACGCTCGCTCCACAAACCGACCTTCTTCGGGAAGGAGCGTGTATGGAGCAAGTGACCGAGACCAGATCGTCGAAGGGATACTTCCGATCGTCTCCGTCCACGGCATTCGACCAGTACCTCCAGGACATCCAGAAACTCCCCCTGATCGACGACCCCGAAGAGGAACGACGCCTGGCGCGACGGGCACAGAAAGGCGATGAAAAGGCGGCCGAGCGCCTGGTCACGGCCAACCTCCGATTCGTCATCTCCTACGTGAAGAAGTACCAGGGCCACGGACTCGACCTCAGCGAGCTCGTCGCCATCGGGAACGAAGGCCTCCTGAAAGCCGTCCGGAAGTTCGACCCGGACCAGGGGGTCAAATTCATTTCATACGCGGTGTGGTGGGTGCGGCAGGCGGTGCTCAAGGCGCTCGCCGAGCAGACGCGCTCCGTCCGCATCCCGCTCAACCAGAACTCGCAGCTCATCCGGCTGGCGCGCGCCGAGACGATTCTCGCCCAGGTGCTGAAGCGCGACCCCACCGAAGATGAAGTGAGCCGGCTGCTCGAGGAGACGCCGGAAGTCGTCCGCGCCGCGAAGCAGATGTCGGCGACCGAGGTCAGCCTCGACGCCCCCATTGACCGGTCCGATCGTGAGGCGTCCACGCTTGGCGAGCGCTTCGCCGGCGTCGATGGCACCGAGATCGAGGAAGTCACGGACTACAAGCTGATGCGCGAGTTCATCGATCGCGTATTCAAGAAGTATCTCACGCCGCGCGAGCGGAAGATCCTCTACCTGTACTACGGACTCGAGGAAGGCTCGGAGGCCATGACGCTGGAGAAGATCGGGGCGCTCATGGGCGTGACGCGTGAGCGAATCCGTCAGATTCGCGAGCGCGCGTTCGAGAAGCTCCGCGAGAGCCCCGACGGCAAGGCGCTCTGCGGGTTCTGGGCCGCCTGACACGGCGGGCGATCGCTCGACGACGCCCGCGCGGACAAACGACGGGGTGAACGCGCACCGACGGATTTCGGTGTGACGTTCACCCCGCGTGCTTTCGCCCTCGCCGGCCGAAGCCGGGTACGCTTCTTGTCCCGACTTCGGCCGGCATGACCACCGAACTTTCGCGGACAATCCCGAGCTTTCTGAATCCGCTGGCCGGAAACGCCGACGCGGCACGCGAGGCGCTTCGCGCGGTGGGCGGGTTCGCGGTTCGCGACGTTCCGGCGGAGTCTCTGACGCACCAGGTCCGCGCCGCGATCGGCGACGGCGTCCGGCGCGTGCTGGTGGCGGGAGGGGACGGCTCGATCGCGAGCGCCGCCACGGCGGTCGCGGGCACCGGCGTGGAGCTCGCGATTCTCCCATGCGGCACGCTGAACCACCTCGCCAAGGATCTCGGACTCCCGCTCGATCTCGAGGACGCGGCGCGCGTGGCCCGAACGGGGACGGCCGTGCCCGTGGACGCGGGAGTGGTGAACGATCGGCTGTTTCTCAACACGAGCTCGGTGGGCGCGTACGTCACGTTCGTGCGGGCGCGCGAGCGTCTGGAGCGACGGATCGGCTACCACCTCGCGTCGCTGATCGCCGGAGCGCGGCTCTTGATCCGCCTGCCGCTGTTTCGTGTGAGTGTTCGGGCGAACGGCGCGTGGCGCGACTACCTCACCCCCCTCGTCTTCGTGGGCGTAGGTGAGCGCGAGCTCAGGCTGCCCACCCTGGGCGCCCGCGTGCCCGGCGGCAGGACGGGCCTGCACGTGATGGTGATCCGCCGGCGGTCGGGCGCCCGCGCGCTCGCGCTCGCACTCGCCGCGGCCGCCCGCGGGGTACACGCGGTGGCGGCCACGCCGGCCATGGACGCCTTTCTCGTGGACTCGCTCAGGATCGAGCCGCGAACGCGCGTGGTCTCACTGGACGGCGAGCTGGCGCGCCTCACGCCCCCGCTGGAGTACCGGCATCTACCAGGGCAGTTGCGGATCGTCGTCGAGCGAACCGACTCGGCTGACGATTGAGGTCCCTCAACCGTGAGCCGAAGCAGCTCGGTGTACGTCTCCTTCCTCACCGTCCCGCGTCGTACCTTTCATTCGTGACCGCCGTCGTCCCCCTCCCCCCGCCCGCCGCGACTCCCGCCCGCATCGATCAGACGCTCGCCGACCGCCTCGCCGAGATCGTCGGCGCGCGCCGCGTGTTGTTTCGTCCCAGCGAGCTGCTGACCTACACGGCCGACGCCCTGCCGTCCTACAACAAGCAGCCGGCGCTCGCGGTGTTTCCGGGATCCCGCGACGAGGCCGCGGCCGTGGTGCGCGAGCTCGCTCGGCGCGGCGTGCCCTTCGTTCCGCGCGGCGCCGGAACGGGACTGTCGGGGGGTGCGCTCGCCGACGGCGTCGTGCTCATCGGTCTCAACCGTCTCTCGAAAATTCTCTCGATCGACGCCGAGAACTGCCTCGCGGTGGTGGAACCAGGTGTGATCAACGTTGCCCTATCGCGCGCCGTGGCGGCGCAGGGGCTGCACTACGCGCCCGATCCGTCCAGCCAGTCGGCGTGCACGATCGGCGGCAACGTCGCCGAGAACGCGGGCGGCCCGCACTGCCTCAAGTACGGTGTGACGACGAATCACATCGTCGCGCTCACCGTGCTCCTGCCAAACGGCGAGATCGTGACGCTCGGCAACGCGGCCGGCGAGCAGGATGGCTACGACCTCGTCGGCGCGTTCGTCGGGTCGGAAGGATGCTTCGGGATCGCGCTGGACATCACGGTGCGCCTCTCGCGGAATCCGGAGGCCGTGCGCACGCTGCTCGCGGACTTCATGTCGCTCGACGAGGCGGCCCGCGCGGTCTCGGCGATCGTCGCGACGGGGATCATTCCCGCCGCGCTCGAGATGATCGATCAGGCGACGATTCGCGCCGTCGAGGCGTCGATCTACGCCGCCGGCTATCCGACGGACGCGGCGGCCGCGCTGCTCATCGAGCTCGACGGCGCGCTGGCCGGCCTCGAGGTGGACGTGTCCACCGTCGAAGGCCTGTGCCGCGCGAACGGCGCGCGCACGGTGCGCGTGGCGCGCGACGAGGTGGAGCGCGTGCGGCTCTGGCAGGGGCGGAAGAAAGCGTTCGGCGCCATGGGACGCGTCTCGTCGCACCTCGTGGTGCAGGACGCGGTGGTGCCGCGCACCAAGCTGCCCGAGGTGCTCGCCGAGATTCACCGCATTGGCGCGGCGCTCCGCGTGAACGTGTGCAATGTGTTCCACGCGGGTGACGGGAACCTGCACCCGAACATCACCTACAACGCGGCCGACGGCGACGAGACGTCGCGCGTCCACGACGCCATGCGCGAGATCATGACGGCCTGCGTGCGGGCCGGCGGCACGATCACCGGCGAACACGGCGTGGGGATCGACAAGATGCCGTACATGGAGATGATCTTCTCGCCCGACTCGCTCGCCACGATGTGCGCGCTGCGCGACGTGTTCGATCCGGAGCGCCGCTCCAATCCGGGCAAGGTCGTGCCGCTGCACGCCTGCCGCGAATGGCACATGGCGCCGGCGGCGCGGGCCGCGGCGCGCCCGTGACCGTCGCCGCCTACGATTCGGTGGCGTCGCTGCGCGACGCGATCCTCGACGCCGGCGCGTCGCGCGCGCCGCTGCGCGTCGCCGGACGCGGCACGTGGCTCGACGCCGGACGTCCCGTGCGCGCCGAGCGGTCCATATCCACGCGCGACCTGGCGGGAATCACGCAGTACGTACCGGGCGACCTGACGCTCACCGCGCTCGCCGGAACCACCCTCGCCGAGATCCGCGACGCCACCGCCGCCCACGGACAGTGGCTCGCGATGGATCCGCACGGCGGCGAC
>Ga0316628_100003616_pt1 | contig 11951 bp, 11 predicted proteins | sample OWC_Aug_M2_C1_D5_FD_207648 | JGI IMG/M metagenome (GOLD analysis project Ga0316628, IMG submission 207648) | Wetland soil microbial communities from Old Woman Creek delta, Ohio, United States - OWC_Aug_M2_C1_D5_C | ecosystem: Environmental > Terrestrial > Soil > Wetlands | place: USA: Ohio...
CTACGAGGCCTACCGGCCCATGGCGCTCGAGGTGCTCGGGCGCATCGAGCGCGACGCCGTGGAGCGCTTCGCGGTGGCCGCCTGCCGCATCGTGCACCGGCTGGGCGACGTGCCGCCCGGGCAGGCAAGCGTGGCGGTGGTGGCGGCCGCCGCCCACCGCGCCGCCGCCTTCGACGCCTGCCGCTGGGCCGTGGACGAGCTGAAGCGCTCGGCGCCCATCTGGAAGAAGGAGACCTACGCCGACGGCAGCGCCGCCTGGATCGAGGGCGCGCCGCTGTAGCGTCACCCATCACCAAGGCCGAAAGACGGGAGCCACGAGCGTGCCCACGCCCGAGAAGCAACTCGCGGGGTTCATCGCCAGGTTCACGCCCGAGGTCGCCGCGCTCATCCGGGCGGCGCGGCGGACGATGCGCGCCCGCCTCCCGCGCGCCACGGAGCTGGTGTACGACAACTACAACTTCTTCGTGATCGGCTACGGGCCGGGCGAGAAGCCGTCGGACGCCATCTTCTCGCTGGCCGCCTACGCGAAGGGCGTGAGCCTGTGCTTCCTGCAGGGCGCCGGGCTGCCGGACCCGAAGGGCATCCTCCGGGGCGGGGGGAAGCTCGTGCGCAGCATCCGGGTCGAGAGCGCGGCGACGCTGGACCGCCCGGAGGTGCGCGCACTCATGAAGGCGGCGGCTGAGCGGGCGAAGCGGCCCCTGGATCCGGCGGGCGCGCACCGGCTGGTCATCAAGTCCGTATCCGCGAAGCAGCGGCCGCGCCGGCCCGCGGCGCAGAAGAAGCCGTCGGCCGCGAAGCGGCCGGCGCGTCGGGCCGGGTCGGTGCGCGCCGGCGACTAGCGCCCCGTCTTCTCCGCGATCCGCTCCAACGCCCAGGCGGCGTGCTCGCGCACCACGGGGTCGGGGTCGTGGTCCCGCGCGCGCTCGAGCGCGGGCACGGCCGAGCGGTCCCCGCGGTTGCCGAGGGCGACGCAGGCGTTGCGCAGCAGCCCCGCGCGCCGCGCGCGCCGGATGGGGCTGGTCTCGAACAGGGCGCGGAAGCCCTCCTCGTCCAGCTCGAGCAGGCGCGCGAGCGACCAGTCCTGCAGCGGGCGCCCGGCGAGGCGCGCCTCGCCCGCGGGCGGGGCGAAGCGGTTCCAGGGGCAGACCTCCTGGCACACGTCGCAGCCGAACACCCAGTCGCCCATCGGTCGGCGCAGGCCGGGCTCGATCGGACCGCGGTGCTCGATGGTGAGGTACGAGATGCACAGCCGCGCGTCCACCTCGTGCGGCGCCACGATGGCGCCGGTGGGGCAGGCCTCGAGGCAGCGCGTGCAGGTGCCGCAGTGCTCGCGGGGCAGCGGCGGGTCGGGCTCGAGGTCGCGGTCCACGAGGATCTCGCCGAGCAGCAGGTACGAGCCCAGCGTGGGGGAGATGAGCCCCGCGTGCTTGCCGATCCAGCCCAGGCCGGCGCGGGCGGCCCACGCGCGCTCGAGCAGGGCGCCCGTGTCCGAGTACCAGAGGGTGCGCGCGCCCGGCAGCGCCGCGAGGATCTCGCGCTCGAGCGCGCGCAGCAGGTCGCGCATGACCCGGTGGTAGTCCTCGCCGGCGGCGTAGCGCGCCACGCGGCCGAGGCGCGCGTCGCGTTCGGCGTCGCGGCCCGGCTCGTGGCAGATGGCGACGCACACCATGGAGCGCGCGCCCTCGAGGAGACGCGTCGCGTCGGAGCGGCGGGCGCGGCTGCGCTCGCTCGCGATCCAGTCCATGCCGGCGTGACGGCCCGCGTCCAGCCAGGCCTCGAACCTCGCGATGTCGGGCGTGGTGGACGTGGGCGGCGATTCCGGCGGCTGGGCCTGACCGGTGTCCGTCGTGCCGGACGCGGGCGCGCCCGCCGAGGCGGGGGCGCCGTCCGCGCCGGGCGGCTCGATGCGCGCGACGCCGACCGCCGCGAAGCCCAGCTCGAGCGCGCGGGCCTTGATGCGGGCAGTGGCGCTCACGGGCGCGAGGCTACGGCTTGCGCGTGCTGTCGGGCGCGGCGCGACGGGCCGGCGTTTCGCGCGGCCTGACCCGCTCCAGCTTCTCGCGCACGGGGCTCTCGCGCTTCGGCGCGGGCTTCACCGCCGGCCGCACCAGGCCGATGCTGGGCGGCGGAGCGCCCTTGCTCTCGACGATGCGCTTGGCCTCGCGCGCGGCCTCCTCGCCCGCGTGGCGCATCTCCTCGAGCTCGGGGGATGTGCGGGGCAGGGGCGCGGCCGGGGCCTTCTGGGCCTCGGGTCTGCGCTCGGGCGCGCCGCCCGGCTGGGCCGCCTGCTTCTCGCGCTCGGCGGCGCCGTGGAGCACGTCCTCGATCTTCACGCGCTGCAGCGGCCCGGTGAACCGCTCGATGGTCTCGAAAGCGGGCCCGGCATTGAAGCTGACGCCGTCGCGCTCGCGGACCCGCTCGATGGGCTGCGGCGTGCCGAGGGCCGTGCCGAGCTGCTCCTGGGTGCGGACCTTCGCCTTCAGGTCGGGCGACGGCAGCGCGGCCGTCGGCACGTACACGTACTGGCCGCCGGGCACGAGCCCCGACGAGTAGCCGGGCGGCGACATCGGCGCCCAGCCGATGTAGTCGGGCGTCCACTGCCAGTTGACCCACGCGGGGCCCCACTCGAGGCCGGGGACCCACACCCAGCCCTGGTAGCGGTCGTAGAACCACTCGCCGTAGTGGTAGGTCACCCAGCCGAAGGGCTCCTCGGACACCCACACCCAGCCGTACACGTCGCTCGGCACCCAGAAGCCCTCCGCGTACGGGCGCCAGCTCACGTCGTTCTCCCAGGGCCGGAAGACGTAGCCGTAGGGCTCGATGAGCGTCCAGTCGCCGTAGTCCTGAAGGGCGTCGTAGAAGATGCGGTACTCGGGCCGCAGCCCCGCGCGCGCGGCGGGCATGCTCTCCTCCGCGGGCGTCATGCCTCCGCCCACGGCGCAGGAGAGCTGGCCGAAGGCCAGCAGCGAGAAGGCGAGCGTGCTCCAGGTTCGCAAGCGCATGGGACATCCCCGTCGTAGGTGGCCTGGCGTGCCGCCGGCATCCGCGAGGGCCCGGCCCCCGCATTCTATACCCCGCGGCGGCCCGCGGCGTCCGCATCCGCCACCTTGACCGGACGCTGACATCGGGGGGCCGGGTCGTCCGGCCGCGCCCGGCGCGGCGCGCGCGACGTCCGTTCGCGCGCAACCGGCCGCCGCCTCCCGCATCAGGAAGGGCGCTCCCGGGGCCGCCCGATCCTGTCCGCCGGCCCGTCCCGGCGGGCGCCCCAGATCGGAGGAGATCCCGCTTGCGCTCACTCGAAATGCTGTTCGAAAAGGGCCTGTGGCAGGCCCGGCTCGTCACCGTGCTGGCCGTCGCGGCCAGCGCCCTCCTCGCGGTGGGGATGGTCTACGTGTCCAGCGTGGACGCCGTGCGCGCCTTCGGCTCGATCGGGTCCTACGCGGGCGCGGGCGGGCACGACGCCGCGCGCTTCGAGATCCTGGTGCAGATCATCGAGGTGCTGGACGGCTACCTGCTCGCGGCGGTGATGCTGATCCTCGCGCTCGGGCTGTACGAGCTGTTCGTGAGCCGGATCGACGCGGCGGAGAACTCCGGCTTCGCCGCGCGCCTGCTCCTCATCCGCAGCCTCGACGACCTCAAGGACCGCCTCGCCAAGGTCATCGTGCTGATGCTGGTGGCCAAGTTCTTCCAGCAGGCGCTGCGCCTGAAGTACGACGAGCCGCTCGACCTGCTGTGGCTGGCGCTCGGCACCCTGCTCATCGGCGGGGCGCTCTGGCTGACGCACCGCAGCAACGGGACGCGCGGGGCGGAGGCGGCCTGACGGCAGCCCGGCCGCGCCGCGCCCGGTTCGGCCGGCGGCGCCGTTGCGGGGGGGATGGCCTCCGCCGGCGCGGCCTCGCGGCCGTGCGGGGCGCTACAGGTCCTTGTAGTCCGGTCCGTCGCCGCCCTCGGGGGGCACCCAGGTGATGATCTGGTACGGGTCGGCGATGTCGCAGGTCTTGCAGTGCACGCAGTTCGAGGCGTTGATCTGCAGGCGCAGCGCGCCCGGCTTCGCCTCGTCCGGCACCATCTCGTAGACGCTCGCCGGGCAGAAGTGCTGGCAGGGGTTGCCGTACTCCTCGCGGCACTTGGTGGCGCACACGTCCAGGTCGGCCACGTGCAGGTGCACGGGCTGGTCCTCGTCGTGCTTGGTGCCCGACAGGTAGACGTCCGCCAGCTTGTCGAAGGTGAGCGCGCCGTCGAACTTCTGCGGCGCGGGCTTGCCCTGCGGGTGGACGTGGGCCAGCTTCCGCACGCGCTCGTGCCCCGGCACGCTCTTCAGGCGATCGCCGAACAGGTCGCGCCCGCCCAGCACCATCTGGAACCCCGTGTGCAGCATGCCGGTGAACAGGCCGCCGTCGAAGCCCTGGTGGAAGTTGCGCACCGAGCGCAGCTCGTCGGCCGCCCACGAGGCGGCCACGCGCTCCTCGTAGCGCGCCAGCCGCTGCTTCGAGAATTCGCCCGCCAGCAGGCACTCGAAGAGCGTCTCGGCGGCGAGCATCCCCGACTTGATGGCGAGGTGGATGCCCTTCAGTCGCGCGCCGTTCAGGAAGCCGCCCGAGTCGCCGGCGAGGAGCAGGCCGTCGGCCGAGAGCTTCGGCATGGCCCACCAGCCGCCCTCGGGGATGGCCTTGGCGCCGTACGAGACGGGCTTGCCGCCCTCGAGCAGCGCCCGCACGAGCGGGTGCGTCTTCCAGCGCTGGAAATAGGCGTGCGGGTCGTTCGTGGGGTCGGGCGCGTCGAGGCCCGTGACGAGGCCGAGCGCCCAGTGCGAGTCGTCCATGCCGTAGATGAAGCCGCCGCCGAAGGTGTCCTGGGGTAGCGGCCAGCCCATGGTGTGGATGACGCGCCCCTTCTGCGCGCGCCCGGCGGGCACCTCCCACAGCTCCTTCACCCCGGTCGAGTAGACCTGCGGGTTCCGGCCCGCGGCGAGCCCGAGCGTGGCCTCGAGCGACTTGGCCAGCGTGCCGCGCGGGCCCTCGCACAGCACCGTGGCCTTCGCCATGCAGTCGGCGCCGGGCTGGTAGTTGGGCTTGTGCCCGCCCTTCTTGTCCACGCCCTTGTCGCCCGTGCGCACGCCCGCGAGGCGCCCGTCCTCGAGCAGGGGCTCGGACGCGGGTGTCTCGGTCACCACCAGCACGCCCTTCTCCTCGGCGATGCCGGCCATCCACTCGACCAGCCGCCCGAGCGAGACCAGCTGGTTGCCGTGGTTCTGCAGGAAGGGGGGCAGGAGGGGCAGGCGGAACTGGCCGCCGTCCCACATGAAGTAGACGTCGTCGCTCGTGACCGGGCCGGCGACGGGGCAGCCCTTCTCCCGCCAGCCGGGGATCAGCTCGTCGAGGCCGCGCGGGTCCAGCACCGCGCCCGAGAGGCCGTGCGCGCCCACGCGCTTGCCCTTCTCGAGCACGGCGATGGTGATCTCGCCGAGAGGCCCGCCCTCGGCGGGCGGGCGGCCCGCCGTGGCCTCCGCGTTGTGGTGCGCGACCAGGTCCGCGAGGTGGATGGCGCCCGCCAGCCCGGCCGGGCCCGCGCCCACGAACTGCACGTCGAACTCGAGGACCTCACGCTCCATGCGCCCCTCCCGTGGACCTCGTCAGCCGCAGTGCGCCTGCTCCCCGAGCCAGCGCTCCGCGTCGATGGCCGCCTGGCAGCCCGTGCCCGCGGCCGTGACCGCCTGCCGGTAGACGGCGTCCGCCACGTCGCCCGCGGCGAACACGCCCGGCACCCTGGTGCGCGACGAGCCCGGCTCGGTGACGACGTAGTCCTTCGCGTCGAGCGGCAGCTGGCCCTTGAGGAAGGCCGTGTTCGGCTGGTGCCCGATGGCCACGAAGATGCCGTCCACCGCGTGCTCGGTCACCGCCCCCGTCTTCACGTCGCGCAGCCGCACGCCCTTCACCCTGCGCGGCGAGTCCTCGCCCAGCACCTCGTCCACGACGGCGTTCAGCACGAACCGGATCTTCGGGTTCGCGCGCGCGCGGTCCTGCATGATCTTCGAGGCGCGCAGCTCCTCGCGCCGGTGCACCACCACCACCTCGGTGCAGAAGCGGGTGAGGTAGTTGGCCTCCTCCATGGCCGTGTCGCCGCCGCCCACCACCATGACGCGCTTGCCGCGGAAGAAGAAGCCGTCGCAGGTGGCGCAGGCCGACACGCCGAAGCCGAAGTAGGTCTGCTCGCTCGGGATGCCGAGCAGGCGGGCCGAGGCGCCGGAGGCCACGATGACGGTCCTCGACTGGAACTCGCCCTGGTCGGTGCGCACCGTGAAGGGCCGCTTCGAGAAGTCCACGCTCTCGACCGAGGCCTCGACGATCTCGGTGCCGAAGCGGGCCGCCTGGGCGCGGAACTGGTCCATCAGCTCGGGGCCCTGGATGCCCTCCGGGAAGCCCGGGTAGTTCTCGACCTCGGTCGTGGTGGTGAGCTGCCCGCCGGGCTGGGGCCCGACGACCATGAGCGGCTGCAGGTTGGCGCGGGCGGCGTAGATGGCGGCGGTGTAGCCGGCCGGACCGGCGCCGAGGATGACGACCTCGTGGATCTTGGACACTGTGTTCTCCGATAGGGGGTGGCCGAGGCGAGGGATATTAGCAAGGCGCCCGCGCCGATGCAGCGGCGGGGCCGATGCCCGCACCTGTGAGAGCCTGCCCCCTCTTCATGTGATGCGGGCAGGGTTCAGGGTCGGCAGCAAACATTAAAAAACAGTTGCAAACAATAGACAAGGCGGGATAATGGAACCACGGAAGGAGGTCGCCCCATGACCGACGCTCAGGCTGCTCCGGTTCCCGCCCGTCCCGCCGCATCGGGCTACGGGCAGTTCCTCTCGCAGTTGCTCAGCGACCGCGAGCAGTTCTTCAACGAGGTCGCCGACGGGCACGACCTGGGCCGCAAGATCGCCCGCTCGCTGTGGACGCTCGTGGCCCTGCTCGCCTTCTACGGCGCGGCGGCCGGGGCCTACGCCGGCGCGGCGCAGGCCGTCTCGTCGGCCATCAAGCTGCCTGTGCTCTTCCTCGGGACGCTGGCCATCTGCTTCCCGGCCTTCTTCGTCATCCAGGTGCTGGTGGGCTCGCGGCTGCGGCTCTCGCAGGTGCTGGCGCTCATCGGCGCGGCCCTGGCGCTGAGCGCCATCGTGCTGGCCGCCGTGGTGCCGGTCGCGCTCTTCTTCCTGCTGACCGGCGCGAACTACTACTTCCTGACGCTGCTGCACGTCGTGATCGTGCTCGGGGCGGGCCTCATCGGCATGGTGACGCTCCACGAGGGGCTGGCCTTCGCCTGCGAGAAGCGCGGCGTCTACCCCAGGAACGCGATGACCATCATGCAGGTGTGGGCGGTGCTCTTCGCCTTCGTGGGCATCCAGATGGCCTGGAACCTGCAGCCCTTCGTCGGCGACCGCGGGCAGCCCTTCAAGCTGTTCCGCCACTACGAGGGCAACTTCTACACGGCGGTGGTCTACTCGCTGCAGAAGCTCTCGCGCGGCGAGGACAAGGGGAAGGCCCCGTCCGCGGCGGGCGAGCGCCTCGCGCTGCCGCGGGGCTACCGCATGCTCGACGGGACGGCGCCCGACAGCCTGCCCGGGGCGCGGCCGTGAGCGGACCGGAGCGCGACCCCTCGGGCCTCGAGCACGAGATCCTCACCCTCGAGGAGGTCGCGCACTACCTGCGCCTGAAGCCGCAGACCATCTACAAGTGGGCGCAGGAGAAGCGCATCCCCGCGGTGAAGCTGGGCAAGGAGTGGCGCTTCCGCCGCAGCGTGATCGACCGCTGGCTGGACGACCAGCTGCTCGGCGACGACTCGGGCTTCGGCCACCTGCGCGGCGACAAGGACACGTGACGCGGGCGCGCGCCTACCCCCGCGCGGCGGCCCACGACCACAGCTGGTAGACGCCCAATCCCGCCAGCGCCAGCGCCGAGGCGCCGACCAGGTGGCGGTTCGCGCGCGGGCCCAGGCCGCGCGCCGTGCCCACGAGCACGACGAAGGCCGCCATGCTCGCGACCATGGTGCCGTAGAAGCCCGCCAGCAGCGCGATGCCGCGCGCGGGCGCCTCGTGCCAGCCCTTGAGCAGCAGCGGCCCCATGATGAGGCTCCAGCCCAGGTAGGGGCCGGGGTTCAGCAGGTTCACCACCGTCGCGCCCAGCAGGCTGCGCGGCGTGCGTGTTTCCCGCGCCGGCGGCGCCGCCGGCCAGCGCCACCACGTGCGCGCCGCCGCGGCCGCGAGCCCGAGCAGCAGCACGCCGCCCGCCAGCCGCAGGCCCGGGATCAGCCACGCGGGCAGGCGCGTGAGCACGAGCAGCACGAGCGCGATGATGGGGCCGTCGCTCAGCAGCGGCGACAACGCGGCGGGCAGGGTGCGGCGCCAACCGTGCGTCAGCGTCTGCGAGGCGACGTAGGCCTGCAGCGGCCCCGGCTGCGCCGCGGCCGCGAAAGCATAGGTGATCCCGAGGACGAGGTAGGTGAGCATGCCGTGGAGCCCGGGCCTCCGCCGGGGGCCGCGCATGCGCACCCGCGCACGGCCGGCGCCCGCGGCATACTAACCCAGGCTCGGCGCGGCGCGGGCCTCGGGGCGTCGAGGGCGCCGCCCGGTCGCTCGTGCCGGTCCGGCTCGTGCCGTGGCGACAGCCGTCGATGCGCCGGGAGCGCTCCCGGGCCTCGACGAGCCGCTCAGCTCCCGACCGGCCAGGCGTACTCCTGCATGATCGCGGTGAGGATCTCCATGGCCAGCACCTCGCCCATGGCTCCGTTCGTCATGACCACGGCGGCCTGGCCCGTCCCGGGACAGCCGACGATCCAGCAGTTGGCGCCGGGGTCGTTGCCGCCGGGATGGAGGAACACGAGGCCCCGTCCCTGGCCGTAGAGGAAGGCACCCAGGCCGTCGCTCGCGGCGAGGCCGAACATGCCCGGGTCCAGCGCCACCTGGGGCGTGAGGAGCATCCGCGCCGACTCGCGCGAGAGCAGCCGGTCGGACTCGCCCCGGTAGGCCCGCATCAGCTCCACGGCGAAGCGCGCGAAGTCCGAGGGCGTGGTCATCAGACCGCCGTGCGCCACCGCCCCCGGGCTCATCCGCGGCTCGTGCGCCTTGCCCTCGGCGTCGTGGGGAACGGCCTCGGAGGCTCGCAGGCCGGCGGGCAACGGATACTCGAGCGTGCTGCGGCGCATGCCCAGCGGACCGAACACGATCTCTCGCGCGATGCGCTGGAAGGGCTTGCCAGTGGCGTCCTCGACGACCATCTGCACGACCGCGTAGCCCATGTTCGAGTACTGCCACTTCGCGCCGGGCGCGAGCTCGACCGCGGCCGCGGCATTGCGCGCGGGCGCCGCCCCGTTCAGCACCTGCACCAGCGTGGGCGAGCTGCCCTCCTCCGCGGAGAATCCGCCGTCGGGGCGGTTGATGCCCGCCTGGTGCGACAGCAGCAGGCGCAACGTGACCTTGCGCTCCTTCGTGAGGTCGCTCTCGGGCACCTTCCAGGAGCGGAGGTAGCGGTTCACGTCCGCGTCCAGGTCGAGGACGCCCTCCTGGACGAGGTGCAGGACGATGGCGGCGGTCACGAGCTTCGTCGCCGAGGCCGCCTCGAAGAGGGTCTGCCCGGTCACGGGCGCCTGCGTCCTGACGTCCGCCACGCCGTAGCCCCTGGCCCAGTCCAGCCGGCCGCCCTGCACCACGGCGATGCCCACGCCCGGCACCTTGTAGTGCCGGCTCCGCTCGTCGAGCGTCTTCCGGTCGCGCAGCCTCTGGCTGTCCGGGGCGAACATGGCGGCGGGCGACGTGAACTCCACGAGCCCGCTCTCGACGCGGTGGATGCGCTCCGTCGCGCCGCGCTCTCCCGCGGCGGCCGGGGAGGCCGCCAGCAGGAGGGCGAACACCGGGATCAACCGTCGGCACATGCTCGACGACCTCCGTTCGGGCCCATCCCTGCCGGACCCTCGCTTCATGAGGGGGCGACGCCGCGCCGGGCATTCCGGCGGAGGTCACCCGGCCAGGCGCGCCACCCGGTACGGCATGTCGACGGTGAAGTCCGTGCGCTCGCGGTAGTCCGCGATGCGGCGGATCACGCACTCGCCCAGCGCGCCCACCTTGGCGTGCAGCTCCGCGTAGTCGTGAAAGCGCTGCACGGACTCGAACCGGCGGTCCTGCGCGAGCCCGGCCTCCTCGGCCGCGGCCCAACCCCGCTGCACCTTCTCGCCCTCGCACATGCACCAGGCCCAGGCCGAGCCGGGCGCGTGGTCGGCGACCAGGATCTCGGGGGCCAGCTCGCGCGCGTGGCGGAGCGCCGCCCGCGGGTCCACGATCTCGTGCAGGCAGAACTCGAAGAACACCACGTCCGCGCGGGCCGTCACCGTGAGGATGTCGCCGTGCAGGGCGGTGAAGCGGTCCTCGAGCCTCTTCTGGCGGACGGCGGCCTTCAGGCGCTCCACGGCGTCGGCGTCGGGATCCACGCCGAGCACCTTGCGCGCCCGGCCCGCGTAGCCCACGAACTGCCCGCCGCCGGCCCCGACGTGGATCACGGACCTGCCCGTGAAATCGTAGAAGGCCTCGATGCTCCTCATGATCGCTGCGATGTCGGCTGCCATGACGTCTCCCGGTCCTCGGTGCGTGGGCGGGCCGCCCGGGATCGGTGCGGCGGCCTGACGCGCGTCCGTCGGCCCGCGGATGCACGGGCGGCGGCGCTCACATGGAGTCTCGCGCCGCGCCGCGCGCGGGTCGAGGCGCGACCTCCGCGCGAAGCGCGCGGCCGCCCGGCGCGGCAGAGCGGGCGACGGGAGCGGGGGCACCCACCGAAGGCGGGTCCGGCGGCCACCGGCGTGGCCGGCTCAGGCGCCCGCCAGGTCCTGCGCGTGCTCGAAGAGCGCGGGCGTGCCGCCGGTGTGCCAGAAGAGCACGGTCTCGCGGGCGGAGACCTCGCCGCGGCGCACGAGGTCCACGAGCCCGCCCATGGCGCGTCCGGTGTAGACCGGGTCGAGCAGGATGCCCTCGCGCCGCGCCGCGAGCGCGATGGCCTCGCGCTCGAGGTCGCCGACGACGCCGTAGCCGTCGCCGAGGTAGCCGTTGCGCAGGTCGAAGTCGCCGGGCGCGTAGCGGGGCACGGCGCCGACCTCGCGCGCGACCTGGTTGGCGAGGTCCGCGAGGGCGGCGTCGTACGGCGGCTCGCCGGGACCGCGCTTGTCGATGACGATGCCCGTCAGGCGCGCGTCGAGGCCCGCGAGGTCGAGGCCGACGGCGAGCCCCGCCTGCGTGCCGCCCGAGCTGGAGGCGATCACGACGCGGTCCACGCGCTCCCCGCGCGCGGCGAGCTGCGCGGCCAGCTCGAAGGCCGCCGCCACGAAGCCCACGGCGCCGGCCGCGTTCGAGCCGCCGTAGGGGACGACGTACGGCCGCCGGCCGCGCGCGCGCAGCTCGTCGGCGATCTCCGGGATGCGCTCGCCCCGGCGCTCCCCGCCGCACCAGTGCACGGCCGCGCCGAGCAGGTGGTCGAGGAGCAGGTTCCCGCCGGGCGTGGCGGGCGCCTCGCCGCCCAGCGCGAGGTGGCACTCGAGCCCGGTCGCCGCGGCCGCGGCCGCCGTCTGTCGGCAGTGGTTCGACTGCGCGGCCCCGCCCGTGACGAGGGTGTCGCAACCCTCGGCCAGCGCGCGGCCCAGCAGGAACTCGAGCTTGCGCGTCTTGTTCCCGCCGAAGGCGAGCCCCGTCATGTCGTCGCGCTTCATGAGGAGCCGTGGCCCGCCCAGCGCCGCGGCCAGCCGGTCGAGCGGGACCACCGGCGTGGGCAGGCAGCCGAGGCGGACGCGGGGCAGGTCGTCGAGGCGGGCGGGCATGTCGAGGGCTCCGAAGGGGCCGAGCGCCGCCGCGGCGGAGCGGGGGCGCGTCGCCCGAGTGTGCCGCAGCCGGAGGGCCGGGTCGAGCGCATTCGCGCTTGGCGGGACGGGGCGGCGCG